>Ga0315282_10002155_pt1 | contig 36621 bp, 29 predicted proteins | sample YL17G07_20_MG_FD_203693 | JGI IMG/M metagenome (GOLD analysis project Ga0315282, IMG submission 203693) | Sediment microbial communities from Yellowstone Lake, YNP, Wyoming, USA - YL17G07_20 | ecosystem: Environmental > Aquatic > Freshwater > Lake > Sediment | place: USA: Wyoming | collected...
TGGTGGCTGAACTCTGCGCCGCTGGCATCGAGGCAGTCTGCCTGGGCGAGGTGCTGCAGAGCGGGAACGGAGTCGAGGCCATAGATGCAAATGGAAATACGGCGCCGTGGCCTCAGTTCGAAGCCGACGAAATCACCCGCCTCTTCTCAGACGCCCCGCCGTAAAACCAGGGACGCTCACCTATTCATACGCGTCCACATGCGGGTTCACGGGTGAAAGAGCTTCCGGATGGACGCGGGCAGCCGCGCGGGGCGGAGATCCCGATCGGTTACCACGTGCGTGCTCTCGCCTGAAGCGAGCAATTGACCCGTGCGCTGGTTGCGGACTTCGTAAAGAAAGCGGATCACTTTGTCGGTAGCCGAGCCGACGGCGGTCCGGATAAGGATGTCGTCTTCATAGCGCGCGGGGGCTTTGTACCTGCAGCTTGCCTCTGCAACCACCATCATCCGGCCATGCTCAGCTTCCAGATCCCGGTAGTGGAAACCGTGAGCGCGGCACCACGCCACCCTGCCGACTTCAAACCAGACGAGGTAGTTCGCATAGTAGACGATTCCCATTTGATCCGTTTCCGCATAGCGGACGTTGACGGCGGTGTCGACGAAATTCGGCTCGCTTGAGTTCTTGCGCATCCGTAAACTCTAGCGGCAAAGCCCAGGGGAAGCAACCTCGGATATCACGCAATGCCAAGTCGGAAATGATCAACAGGGTGGAAGCGATTCCTTCGAGGCCTTCACGGCTTTTCGGGCTTCAATGGTCGGCCCCGGTCGCGGATTTTTTTTCGAAACGGCTCGATTTCGAGCAGGTGGGAGGGAGTGTACTCATACTTGGACCACTGATACCCCGGGTCAAACTTGATGCCCAGGAAGTAGCCCGTGTGCTCAAAGACACAGTACCGAATCCGGCCATGGTAACGGCCGTCAGGATAGAGAATCGAAATGGGCGTATGAACGGGTATCGGGTGCTCGACCTGGAGACAAGCGCCGCCGGGCGAGATGTCCTCCAGCAGGGCCAACTCCTTTTGTTTGTGTCCCGACTCGTCCGTCCAGACGATCTTGATCAGTTCGGCGCACAGATTGCGCTCATCACATCGTTCTATTTTTACGCTCACGGCTTCCCTATCGGCATTTCCGTCGTGCTGGTTTACTCTGATAAACGTGATTCGAATCACATGCCCGGCGGCGGCATCCGGGTGTAATCCAACTCAGAGCCCAGAAGGCTGTGCGGAATCATGTAGACCAGCAGGAGGACCACGGAAGCGGCAACCGCCCACCCATTCGCGTTCCGCTGCTTCCGCAGGCGCCAGAGAGCCAGCGCCCAGAATATGAGGGCGACAATCGTCTTGCTGTCAGTCACGTCGCGGCCCAGCGGCCATCCAGTCCAATACGCGCCAAAAGCGAGTTTCTGGACCACGGGTCCCAGAACCAGCCCCCCAATCGCCAACGATATGACCGTCCAGCGGGATAGTCTGAGAACGTGAGGTCGCTTCAGCAGCGCTTCCAGCCCGGCGCGCGTGGAGAACAGCATGGCAAGAAACATGAGAACAACGTGCGGGACAATGATAGGTGCGGGGATGTCACCCTTGAAACGGAGGGTGACCGGCTCAGGCGTCAGCCAATTCGGACCTCTGCCGCCGTACAGGTAGATTCGGTACATCACCTTCCCTGCAGGCGGTTGATGGGGAATGTGACCGACCAGATCTTCCCCTTGCCGCTCCAGGTCGTGACGTTCCCAGGGGTCGTTGGTAGGAAACCTGCGCGTCTCTATGATCCCACTGATTCTGGCATCCGGGGCCCGTAGCCGGACCTCAGCATCCTCAGCGCTGCTGTGGCTGCGAGGCAGACTGAATCGGATTTCGTTGTCCCCGATCTTGATTTTTCCTCGCACGGGGTAGGTCGGTCCTGTCACGGTCTGATAGATTGCCACAATGGCCACCAGCGTGAAGGAAAGAGCCCACAGTTCGCCGGATCGTAGTTTCATATCGTCCTCAGTCCTCCTGAACGAAAAAGCTGCCGACCGGCCTCACACAGCCTTTCGGCAAGCAGCCGCGCGCCCGGCGCAGCCGAAAAGTATACTGCACATGGTACCCTGCTGCCACTCGAAGTCCGAGCCCCAACCCTGCCGGCGCGTGAAAGAGCGCACGGGCTGAAGCCCGTGCCCACTTGAGATCTCTGAGAGCAACATATAGTGGGGACGGGCCTTAGCCCGTCCATCCAGTCAGCCGCTCCGTCTATGTTCAAAGCGGGCACCGAATCCGAAAAAATGCCTCCGCCAATTCTGTGGCTGCGGCGGCGAGCAGAGGCAACAGCGAGTGCCCTTTCTGGCGAAGGTCTGCTATACTTTGCCGTTTTTTTGATTCATTCTTTAAGGGGAAGCACACAAATGTACCGCATCATAAAGCGAGAACAGTTTGGCCCAGTCACATTCCTCTGGGAGGTACTGGCGCCGGATGTCGCTCACGCGTGCCAGCCGGGGCACTTTGTCATGGTGCGGATCGACGAGACCGGTGAGCGCATTCCTCTGACCGTCGCCGACTACGACCGCGCGCGCGGCACGGTCACGATCGTCGTCCAGGCGGTCGGCAAGACCACGTTTCAGATGATGTCCCTGCCGGAAGGGGCGTCGATCCTGGATTTCATCGGCCCTCTAGGCGTGGCGTCCCGCCTGGAGAAGCGCAAGAAGGCCGTGCTTGTGGGGGGCGGTCTAGGCGTTGCTCCTGTCTTCCCGCAATTGCGGCGGCTCAAGGAACTGGGCTCTTATACGATTTCCGCCATCGGCTTTCGCAGCAAGGATCTCATATTCTGGGAGGACCGTTTCTGTGATTTCTCGGATGAATTCCGCGTGGCAACCGACGACGGCTCGTTCGGCACCAAAGGCTTCGTCACGGCAGTGCTCGACCAGATCCTCAAAGAGCACAAAGATATTGAGGAGGTCATTGCCATCGGTCCGTTGCTGATGATGAAAGCCTGCGCCGAACTTACGCGCCCGTACGGCATCCGAACCATGGTCAGCCTGAACTCGATCATGGTGGACGGCACGGGCATGTGCGGTTCATGCCGCGTCACCGTGGGCGGCAAGGTGAGGTTCGCGTGCGTCGATGGACCGGACTTCGACGGGCACGCGGTCAATTTCGACGAGCTGATGCTGCGCCAGAAGCGGTTTGAATGCGAGGAGCAGGAGTGTCTGAGGCGCTATCGCGCCGAGGCTGAAAAGCTCGCAAGCCTTGGGCAGGGCGGTTCGAATCCTGCGATCGTGACGGCACGCCGCCGCGTCCTTCCGCAGGATATGCCTGCGGCGCCAATTCCTGAGCCGCCTCCGGGACCCGATGCCCCGCGCGTGGTCAAGAGCATTCGTACCATCGCACCCAAGCGCGCCGCCATGCCCGAGCAGCCCGCTGAGGAGCGTGTGAACAACTTCGATGAGGTCGCCAAGGGGTATTCGCTGGAAATGGCGCTCGTCGAGGCGGATCGCTGCTTGCAGTGCAAGAAGCCCCGATGCGTCCCCGGCTGTCCGGTGACCATCGATATTCCGGGTTTCATTGCCGCCCTGGCGCGCAAGGACATCCGCCAGTCGTACCAGATCCTCAAGGATGCAAACGCACTGCCGGCGGTTTGCGGCCGTGTCTGTCCCCAAGAGGTCCAGTGCGAAGCCGCCTGCGTTGTCGGCAACAAGCTCGAACCTGTCGCCATCGGCCGCCTCGAACGTTTTGTGGCTGATTTCGCGGTGGGGCGCGGCTGGGACCAGCCGCCGCAAGTAAAGCCCACGGGCAAGAGGGCAGCCATCGTCGGCTCCGGCCCGGCCGGCCTGGCTTGCGCAGGCGATCTGATCAAAGCCGGCGTCGAAGTCACGGTCTACGAAGCGCTCCATGTAGCCGGCGGCGTGCTCAAGTACGGCATTCCCGAGTTCCGCCTTCCCAACGACACCATAGACATTGAGATCGAGGCCCTCGCCAAACTGGGCGTAAAGTTCGAACTCGATTGCATCATCGGCAAGCTCTTCACGATCCCCCAGCTCTTGAATGAGATGGGATTCGACACCGTCTTCGTCGGCACCGGCGCCGGCAGCCCCAAATTCATGGGCATTCCGGGCGAATCGTACAACGGCGTCGTGTCGGCAAACGAACTCCTGACGCGCATCAACCTCATGCAGGGATTCCGGCAGCCCCTTTATGACACGCCCGTGGGAATGGGCAAACGCGTCGCAGTCATCGGCGCGGGCAACACCGCCATGGACGCGCTGCGCGTTTCGCTTCGCATGGGGGCCGAGAAGGTCTACTTGGTCTACCGGCGCAGCATCCAAGAATCGCCAGCTCGGGCCGAGGAACTGCACCATGCCATTGAAGAGGGCGTGATCTGCAAGTGGCTCACCAATCCGGTGCGCATCCTGGGCAATGAAGCAGGCTGGGTAACCGGCATGGAGGTGGTCGAAATGGAGCTGGGCGAGCCGGACGAGTCGGGTCGCCGCCGCCCCGCGCCCAAGGCGGGCAGTGAGTACATCCTCGACGTCGACATGGTCGTCTGCGCGCTCGGTACCACTGCGAACCCCATCATCGCGCAGAGCACACCCGGCCTCAAGGTGAACCGCTGGGGCTATATTGAAGTCGACGAAGCCACCGGCATGACTTCTGTGCCTGGGCTGTTCGCCGGCGGCGACATCGTCACCGGCGCAGCCACCGTGATTCTGGCCATGGGCGCCGGCCGGCGCGCCGCCCGCGGCATGCTCCAGTACATGGGCCTGCGACCGCATTCCACTGCGGCGCCGTCCGAACAACACGAACCGCAGCAGGAATGATTCATGGAGAAGATGCGATGCCTTCCAAGTGCCCGAAGTGTCACCAGGTTATTGAAGACGACAGCGTTTGCTGCGCCGAGGTGAAGTACACCTGGAAATGCAAGGCCTGCGGCAAGCTCTCGACAGGGTTTGTCGTCCCGTATGGCCGCTGTTTCCTGTGCGGCGGCGAGAACGAAGTGGTCGAAGGATACCGCGGCGCTCGGCCGGATCAGGTTGCGATCGTGCGCGAAGCGGTTCAGTACGAGGCCGACATGTATCAGTTCTATCGGCTCGCCATGCGACGCACGTCCAGCAGGCAGTTGCGTGCCATCCTGGAAGAGTTGTACCACAAGGAGGAAGACCACTTGGACGAGCTCGAGGAGAAGTACCATCTGCACTTCGACACAGGATTGAGGCATCCGCCTGAGCGCGCCGAACACATATTGTCCCAGTGGATCTTCCAGGGGATCGACTTCAGCGACGCCGAAAAGCACGTGCTCGCAGTCTATGATCATGCGATCGCCATGGAACGCCGGACGCGCGACTATTTCCAGGCGCAAGCCGATTCCCTGGAGCCCGGACCGCAAAAAGAGATCTATCGAGAACTCGCGGCCGAAGAGGAGGAACACGTCAGCATCCTGGAAACGGAACGCGAGCAGTTCCTCCGGAGCTGAGTCGATATCCAGGCAGCAGAGAGCGCTAATGCCGGGCGGACCTTGAAGATATCGCCTTGAGATTCTCGCCTTTCCCTATCTGGTTTGCAGGTTCGCGCTTGCCGCAATCAAGCGAAAACAATTGAAACATCGCCAGGAAGAACGTATCTTTGAGTCAGCCGGCCCAAGTTCGCCGGCTCACCCCATGTCCGCGATTCGCAGCAGTATTTGAAAGGGAAGAAACGATGGCTGACATCGACGGCGCTGCCGCCAACAAGGACTTTCACCTGGACATGCCTGCCCGAAATCAGGCGTTTTTTCTCAAAGGCTCGAGCTCACTCGATTGGGGGATGCAGAACCGCCTGGCACGCATTTTCGACCCAGCCTCCGGCAGGACTGTCATGCTTGCCATCGACCACGGCTACTTCCAGGGTCCTACGACCGGTTTGGAACGCGTTGACGTCAACATCGTCCCTCTGCTCCCTTATACCGACGCCCTCATGCTGACGCGCGGCATGCTGCGTTCGACCATTCCCGCCTCCTACACCAGCGGCATCGTGCTGAGGGCAACCGGCGGGCCCAGCATCCTCAAGGAACTCTCGAACGAAGAAATCGCGGTGGATATCGAGGATGCGGTCAGACTAAACGTCTCGGCAGTGGCCGTGCAGGTTTTCATCGGCGGCGAATACGAGACGCGAACGGTGCACAACCTGACCCGGATGGTGGATCTCGGGAATCGTCACGGTCTTGCGGTTCTGGCGGTCACGGCGGTCGGCAAAGAGCTGACCCGGGATGCCCGCTACCTGCGCCTCGCCTGCCGGATCTGCGCCGAGCTCGGAGCTCATTTCGTGAAAACGTACTATGTCGCCGAGGATTTCGAAACCGTCACGGCTTCCTGCCCGGTTCCAATCGTCATGGCAGGTGGGAAAAAACTGCCGGAACTGGAAGCGCTGAAAATGGCTTACAGCGCGGTCCGTGCGGGAGCGGCGGGAGTCGATATGGGGCGCAACATCTTCCAGTCCGATGCGCCTGCTGCGATGATCCAGGCCGTGCGCCAGGTGGTCCACAAACTCATGAAACCGGAGCAGGCGTTCAGCCTTTATCAGACCTTGAAGGAGCAAAAGTGACATTAGAGCCCGGTCGCCCGACAAGCGCGGCTGCGCAATCGAGTCACGCGGCACGAGCGCACCAAAGCAGACATTCTCACGCAATGTGAGAGAACAGACAGTTTCTGATGCGTTGCGGCGTATGAAAACGCCAAGAAGAGAGGTTTGTAAAACCGAGAGCACGAATGGAAAGCAAATGGTCGGACGCGAAGGCGGCCGAATACGTTGAGCGCTATGGCGCCCAGTGGGGCGAGGACCTGGCACTCCGAACCTATTTGGGGATGCTGATCGGAGCGGAGGATCAATTGGTTCTCCATGGCGGCGGAAACTCTTCCGTAAAAACGTCGCTCACCAACATCTTGGGCGAAAGCCTGCCGGTCATTTTCGTGAAAGCCTCGGGATCCAACATGGCCGTGGAGCCCAGCGGCTACATCGCGCTGGACCTCGAATATCTGAAGAAACTGCGTGGGCTTACGAGTCTCTCTGACGAAGACATGCTCAACGAGTTCCGCGCTCACGTCTTTAATTCACGCTCATCCTCTCCGTCCATCGAGACACTGGCGCACGCCTTCATTCCCAAGAAATTCATCGATCACACGCACGCCGACGCCATCCTCGCCCTCACGAACCAACCGGAGGGGGAAAAACTAGCGCGCGAAGCGCTCGGCCCCGATGTGATGATCCTCGATTTTGCCACCGCAGGTTTCAAGCTGGCGCAGGCAACCGCCGCCGCCTTTGAACGGAATCCAGGCAGCAAAGGCATGGTGTGGATGCGGCATGGGTTGTTGACCTGGGGCGACAGCGCGCGCGCGTCCTATGAAACGACCGTTTCCATCGTGACCGACGCAGAGAACTACATAGCGCGTCGCATGCGCCGCCCTCTCATCGTGCAGGTCCCGACAACGCTTGAGACTGCCGAAAAGCGATACGTCGAGATGGCCCCCTTGGTTCGGGGACTCGTTGCGCTCCCCACCGGCGATCCAAACCGGCCTCACGCCCGTGTGATTCTCCAGCCTTTGATCACGCGCCAGGTGCTCGACTTTGTCGATTCGGACCGCGGCAAGGAGTTCGCTCTTGCCCCGCCGCTCACCGGAGATCACGTGATCCGAACCAAGCCGCTGCCGCTATGGATCGAGCATCCCGAGTACGGAGACGCGGCAAAGTTGAGGGAGCAGATTGGGAAGGCGATCCGCGACTACTCGGCAGCGTATGACGCGTACGTCGAGCGCCACCGCGACCGCATGCCCAAGGGAGTCATGCGGCTCGATTCCCTGCCCCGTGTGATCCTCGTTCCCGGGGTGGGAGCCTTCTGCGCCGGCAAGCATGTCGGCGCCTCGAGCATCGTGCGCGATATCACCGCTCACACTCTGGCCGTCAAGGCGCAGGTCGCCGCGATGGGAACCTATCTCGGAATCCCGGAGAGCGCCCTCTTCGACATGGAATATCGCGCTCTCCAGCACGCAAAGCTCGGACCGGACAAGGAGCTTCCCCTGGCCCGCCATGTCGCGCTGATTACGGGCGCCGCAGGCGCGATCGGATCCGGCATCTGCCGGGTGCTTCTCGAGCAGGGCTGTCATGTAGCAGCCACCGACCTCGCGGGCGACAACCTGGCTTCCCTAACCAATGAGCTCGCCGCTGACTTTGGGCCCCGTGTCATCGGAGTGCCGCTCGACGTGACCGATCCAAAGTCGGTGTCGCAGGCCTTTGACGCAATCAGCCTCGCCTGGGGTGGCGTCGACATGGTAGTGATCAACGCGGGCGTGGCGCTGGTCTCCTCGCTCGAGGAGACGGACCTGGAGGCGTTCCGGAGGCTGGCGCGCGTCAATACCGAAGGAACGCTCCTGCTTCTGAGCGCTGCCGGGCGGCACTTCCGCGCCCAGGGCACGGGGGGCGACATCGTCCTGATATCGACGAAAAACGTCTTTGCGCCGGGAGCCCGCTTCGGCGCATACAGCGCCACGAAGTGCGCCGCTCACCAACTCGCGCGTATCGCCAGCCTCGAGTTCGGCGCCATCGACGTGCGCGTCAACATGGTGGCGCCCGACGCCGTTTTCTCCAGCGGCGCGCGCAAATCCGGCTTGTGGGCCGAAGTGGGCCCGGACCGCATGCGCTCAAAGGGCCTCAAACCGGAAGAACTCGAAGAGCACTACCGCAACCGCAACATTCTCAAGGCCCGCATCACCGCCCGGCACGTGGCCAACGCCGTTCTGTTCTTTGCCACGCGCCAGACGCCTTCAACGGGCGCGACCATACCCGTTGACGGAGGCCTCCCCGACGCGACGCCGAGGTAACACAACTGCATGTGAAGCCGCGGATGAACACAGACTGAAACGAATCGCGTCGATTCGAGCCATGGCACGTTGCAGATGCGGGTCAGTGTGACCTGTCCGCGCGGCCTCCGAGTATGAGAGACAGTACCGCCGCCGCAGCCACTAGCGAAAGAATCAACCCAGACGAAAGGACAGCGGATTGTATGCAAATCTTATCAGGTGGGAACCCGGAGGGATGCGAACAGCACGGAATAAATAGTTTCCGGGAAAGATGCCGACTGGCGTACCGTCACACGTTGCTTCCCAACCAGGGTAGAAAAGATCGCTCAGAATGAGCCATCCGCCTTCCGCCGAGCTGGCCCGGATCTCGACGGTTTCTGCATCATACCGCTGGATCTCCGCCGGAACCAGGGCTGCGGGTCTCTGATCCTCGGCTGCGTTGTGTTCTCCGGCGCCCCGGCCGACGGTGACGACTGCAGTGCTCTCGAAGGGGAAATCCTTGGCGGAAATCAAGTGGTTGGTCCGCTTCTTCACGCCGAAGAAGCTCAGGCAGGCAAAGACAAGGGGTATCGAGCCGATGTAAACCGCCTCGCCAAGAAAGCTTGAGAAGCCCCAGAAATTTCCCGCTCTGACGTCGCCAAAAAAGCGCGGCATGATCCAGGAAATCAAGGTCACGAGATCGGATATATGGGGATTGTGCACCTTTTCCAGCGGCGGCGGTACTGCGCTTGAGAATGGTTCCAGATGGTGGAGAATATCGAGCGGCAGCATCACGCTGCCAGAGCGCAGATTGGGCCAGAAAAAACCAACGGGAGAAGAAGCACTGCGACAAGGTAGCAGCACCGCTCCATTCTTCTCATCAGGTTCGTTCCCAATTCTGCGCCCGGATCAGATCCAAAAATGAAGGTCCAATCTATTGCAGTGCGTCGCAAATAGCAACCCCGCCTCCCGTTTCACAGGGCCACGGCAAAGTTGTGATTCTCGGGGCCGGAATCGGTATCGGCATCGGAATCGGCCTTTAGTGTGATGCGTGCCTCGCCGTTCCGATGGCCGACGCCGATAGCGATTCGGATCCCGACCCCGAATGTCTCCCTTCGCAGATGCGCCGCGATCAGCGGAAGCCTCCTGCCTTCAGGGCTCCGCGAACGACTTTGCCGTGGCCGGCCTTCCAAGACTTATTGGGTCTCGGCATCCTTGCGGTTTATACTTTGCCGGGAGATCTGATACAGTGCGAACCTTGGACACGAGACGCAAGCCGGCTCGCGGGCTGTGGCTTGTGGTCTTTTTGACTCTAGCGATCCTGGCGCTTGTTGTTATCCGCTACACTTTTGTCAGAAGCAGCGGCAAGGTTCAATCCCAGAGCAGCACCAACTCACAACAGGAGCAAACCGCCGGAAGGCACGTTGCAGACAAGCGTTCGAATGCCGCTGTCTCGCAGTCCCCAGCCACTTCGCCATGGCGACAGGACGCGCTTGGCAATTCCACGCCCGATGCCTGGTACTCCGCCGTTGCCTTCAATGGCGTTGTGCGAAACAAGGAGGACCGCCAGCCGGTCGAGGGCGCCAAGGTCCGCCTTTACGCCTACTCATCCCCGCCGACCATCCTCGAAAAAACCTCCGGCACAGGCGGGACCTTTCAGGTGGAAGCACCTCCGGCAATCCGCTATGCAGTCAAGGTAGAGGCCGAAGGATTCAGGCCGTACCAGGAAGATGGGCTCGTCATCACTCGTCCATACTTCGAAATGGAGATCCTGCTCACGCCGACCCTGGTGCTGCGCGGCCGAGTAGTGGACAATCTCACAACCGGAGTCCCGGATGCGTTCGTACAGCTGATGCGCGCGAACGCGCCGTCTCCTCTTGTCCTTTCAGCGACGACAGACCGACAGGGTGTTTTCAAGATCACGGATATCCTGCAGACCGGACGTTATTGGATTGAAGCTTCTCATCCCGGGTTCGATGCGCTGGGAAGGGTAAGCGTCACAATTCCAGAAGCAAGTGAAGTGATCGTCGGCATGAAACCCGTGCAGCCTACCGGATCTCTTTCGGGGATTGTGACTGACTCGGCACGCAGGCCGGTGGCCGGAGCAGGGATTTCCCTGACCGATCCGAAGAACAACCGGGAGTGGTCGCACATCCAGACTGATTCGCGGGGTATGTACCAGTTCCCCGCGATGCGCGAAGGATATTACGCCGTAAGCTGCTTCGCCGATGGGTACGCTCCTCCGCGCACCGGGGTGGTTACGATCTCCGCAAACAAAGAGACAAGGCTGGATTTCAGCCTCGAGTCGGGCGCCCAGATTCGAGGAATTGTGGTGAGCCAGAAGGGTGAGCCTGTGCTCCAAGCTCAAGTGATGTATGTGAACGAAGAGACGCAGTTGGCTCGCTCCCCCGCGCCCGAGGGCATGGATCCCATCGCCCAACGAATATACTTGAGAGATCAGGTGCAGCGGGCCCGCAGCTCGGGAGTGACCAGCACCGACAGCGAAGGGCGATTCCAGATTTCAGGGGTGCCCGACAGCCAGTGCCGGATCATCGTTACCCACCGCGACTACCTCTCTCTGGTCACCAGCCTGAGGCCGTCCGGCCAACTCCAGACGCTTACACTCGACGCAGGGCTTTCCTTGCGCGGCACCGTGAGCAACGCCCAAGGGGCGGCAGTCGATAGATTCACCTTGACGCTTCAGTCAACCTCCGCGAGAAATGAAAAATCCTACTTCTTCATGACCACTGACGGACATTTCGAGATCCGCGGCCTCGCTCGCGACGTCTATCAAGTCCTCTTGCAGCCTGCAAGCCGTGAGCGCTACGCCGGCACGCTCGACCTGCAAACGCCGGCTGAGATCTTCGTCGCCCTGGATCCTTCCGGCGGTGGCAGAGGCATAAAACCCCTGAACTTCAAAAAAGCAAGATAGCCGGCCAAAACCTCCAGACTATGGACGATCTCGACTATGTCCCTGGGATTTTGCAGACTCCGGTGCGTCCAGGAGTAGCTGTCAGCCGCGCCCAATTCTCATCGGGATTCGTACGAGCACGCGGGATCGCGGCGCGACCATTGATTGAGCGCAAAAAGGACTGCCCCGGCTGCCAAAGCCAGGCCGCCGCCCAGAACCTGTTCTCGCGTGGCTCCGAACAGGATGGCAACGGAAACCAGGACGGCAAGGATGGGAACCAACGGGCCAAAGGCAATCACAAAGGCCGGCTTCTTCACCACGCCGTTGAAGCGCTGCCCGCGCAGGATCAGTGTGGAAGCGCTCGCCCCAGTATATGTAACCAGGCGCGCCACGGCGCTGACAAGGGCCAGCTTGACGAAAGAGCCGGTCAGGGCCAGGACAAGCGCAACGGTTGCGGAGAACAGAATAGCATTGGCAGGAGTTCGATATCTCGCGTGAATCCGTCCAAACCATCTCGGCAGTTGTCCGTTCTCAGCCAGCGCAAACAGCATGCGAGAACCGGTCAGGATCTGACCGGCATTGTTTCCCGTCATAGAGATGAGCGAGCCGATGCCAATCAACAGGGCGCCCGCGCTCCCCATGAAAGCGTAGGCTGCGTCGGCCAATGGGGTCTTGGAGTCTGCCAGGTTCGGCAGCGTCCCTGTGGTGACCAGTTGAGTCAAGGTCATGACGGCGGTTACAATCACAATCGTCATGACGAGCGCAAAAGGGACGTGGCGGCGCGGGTCACTCGCTTCGCCGGCCGGAACGGGCACCACGTCATAGCCGCCGAACACAAAAATCATCAACAAGGCAGCCGTGGTCGCCTGGTGCCAGGTAACAGGCCCGAGCGGGGCGACATTGGCCGAACGGAAGAAAAAGGCGCCGACGGCGATGAAAACTGCCAGCGGCAGAAGTTTGCCGATGGTCAGCAGGTTTACCACCCAGGCGCTCTGCCGGATTCCAACCAGGTTGATCACCGTCAAGACGAAGGTCAGCCCGATGATGACCGCGCTGCGACCGAACCCGGACGCGACGGCGGGCCAATAAAAGCCGAGCGCCAGCGCAACGCCGTTTACAATCGAGGAGTGGCTTGCCACCCGCGTAAACCACTGCATGAAGCCAACCTCGAAGCCGGCAAAGCGGCCGAACGCCGTGCGCGTGTAAAGATAGGGACCGCCAGTGCTTTCGAACCTGCTGCCCACCTCGGCAAAGCAAAGCGCCACCAAGAGCGAGGCCGCTCCCGCCAGCACAAAGGCCAGCACACTCCAGGCGCCGATCTGCGCCGCAACCTGCGAAGGCATCAGGAAAATCGCGCCGCCGATCACCTGATTCACGCCGATGGCGGTGAGATCCCAGCGGCCCAGTTCTCTCCTGAGGGTCTGTGCCTGCAGTGCAGGCTGCGCCGGTGTTCTCATGGCGCAACGTTGTACCACGATCCCATGCCGGGTGTCAGTTCCGATTGCAGGAATATGGCGATGGGCTCCGCTGTCCAGGCGCTCTGGAACGCACAGTTAGCTGAGGATTCTTCTTGGCTTGGGACAGGGACTGTCTCAAAATCACGAATCACTCAACGCCTCTGCGTGGGTCCGGGCTAAAGCCCGGACACAAGCAGAAATGAGCGGCTGATAACCCTGAGCCCCTAATCGGTAATCAGTTACGGGTATGATTCGTATTCTTCAAATAACCTCCGTCTCCGGGCTAAAGCCCGGATCCACGTGAAGACCGGGGGACGATTATCCGCAGTCTTGAGACGACCCCACAGCGTTGCCCGACACCTTATTTGGTTTCCGTCGCGAAATCCCATGATCACCCCTCCTGGACCTGGACCACGACGTAGTCGTGGACGTGGACATGAACGGATAGAGGACGATCCGCTAAATGCCATGCAGGAAAGTCTGCCTCGGGCAAGACGGTCCAGGTCCACGCCGAGGTCCAAGTCCAGGTCCAAGCCGCTCACCGGGCACTTGGAAGTGAACAACGAATCTCGCGATAGAAACTATTTAGTCCAGAAGATCCTTCATGTAGGCATACAGGGCAGGCGACCCTCCCGTGTGCACAAAGAGAACGTTCTCGTTCTTCTTAAAGAAGCCCTTGCGTGACAAGTCGATCAGGCCGGCCATCGCCTTGCCGGTATAAACCGGATCAAGAAGGATGCTCTCGGTTCTCGCCAGCATTCTAACCGCTTCGGCCATTTCGGGCGTCGCAATCGAGTATCCCCGCCCGACATACTCGCCGAAGCAAAGGACCGCATCGCGCGGGATTTCCGACTTGATTCCGACGTGGGCTGCAGTCCTCTGGGTCAGGTCATAGACGAGCTTTTCCTGCAGTTCTTTGGGACGGCTGACGTCAATGCCTACCACCGGAATGTTGCTGTTGTTCCCGTAAAAGCCGGTGACCAGTCCCGCGTGCGTACCGGCGCTGCCGCTCGCGCACACGACGCGATCAAATTGGATGCCCTTATCGAACGCCTGAGAGAGGATCTCCTCGGCGCACGCGACATAGCCCGTGGCTCCAATCGGGTTGCTGCCGCCGCCGGGAATGACGTAGGCTTTGCGACCCTCCGCGGAAACCTCGTCGGCAACCTCGCGCATCTCCTTCATCATGTCGGAGCCGCCGGGAACCACCTTGATCTTCTCGACACCCAGGAGCCGGTACAGGAAGTTATTCCCGCTCGCCTCAGGATTGTAACTGTTCGGCACTCTCTCTTCGAGCACAAGGCGGCATTTCAATCCTTCCTTGACGGCTGCCGCCAGAGTCAGCCTGCAGTGGTTGGATTGCACCGCCCCGCAGGTTACCAGAGTGTCCGCGCCCTGAGCCAGAGCGTCAGCGACCAGAAACTCGAGTTTCCGCGTCTTGTTTCCGCCCGCAGCCAATCCAAGAAGGTCGTCCCTCTTGATAAAAACATTCGGGCCGCCGAGCGCTGCTGAAAACCTGGGCGCCGGCTCCAGTGGCGTCGCCCCTTCGGTGTAGCGCCTTCGTGCAAAGCGTGCCAGATTCATGCGAAGCCTCCATCAATTCTTTGATGATTAACCGGATTATTCATGAAGAATGCCAGCGAAGTACAGATCTCCTTCAGAGCCGCGACCGCAAGGGAGCGGGTGGTGACACGCGAATGGCGCAGAAAAAATGGTTAAGCCACCCGCTCGCTCACGCTCGCGGCTCTGTATGGGTAAACGAGATTCACATTAGGTGAAGAGGGGCCGCAACTCAAGCTGGTGTTTTTCCGGGATCACGAGCGGATCTCCAACACGGCCGCCCCTTCCAGCTTTCCGCTCCTCACACCATCCAGCGCCTCGTTTGCCTTGTCCAGAGGAAAAACCACAACGTCCGCTTTCACCGGCACCTTGGGAGCTATCTCGAAGAATTCCCTTCCATCCTGCCGGGTCAGGTTGGCTACCGAGCGCAACGAACGCTCCTCCCACAGGATGTCATATGGGAAAGAGGGTATGTCGCTCATGTGAATGCCGCCGCAGACCACCACGCCCCCCTTGGCAGTCGCGCGCAAGGCAGCCGGTACCAAAGCGCCTACAGGCGCAAATATAATCGCCGCGTCCAGTTTCTCGGGGGGCATCTCGTCGGAAGAACCCGCCCAGACCGCGCCCAGCCTGCGTGCGAAATCCTGCGCCGCCGTATCACCAGGTCTTGTAAAAGCGTATACCTTCCTCTTTTCATAGACAGCCACCTGCACCAAGAGATGCGCGGCGGCGCCGAAACCATAAAATCCCAACCGCTCAGCGTCCTTCCCCGCCATGCGATAGGAACGGTATCCGATCAACCCCGCGCACAAGAGCGGCGCAAGCTCGACATTTCTGTATGATCCCGGCAGAGGGTAGCAGTAGCGGTAGTCCGCGACGGTATACTCCGCGTAACCACCGTCGATTGAATAGCCGGTGAACAGGGCGTGATCGCACAGGTTCTCGCGATCGCGAAGGCAGTAACGGCAGGTGCCGTCGCTATACCCGAGCCAAGGCACCCCGATTCGCTCTCCTGGCTTCAATCCCTGCACCTTTTCGCCCAGCCCGACCACGGTACCGACGATCTCATGACCTAAAATCAAGGGAAGCTTTGGATGCTGCAACTCGCCGTCCGCGACATGCAGATCCGTCCGACAGACGCCGCAGGCACCAACTTCGATCAAGACCTGCGTCGTCGCCGGCCTGGGAACCGGCATTTCAATGGCTTGAAGCGGCTTACCGGGAGCAACCAACACCATGGCACGCATCTTTTCCTGAATTGCCATCCGTCACCTCCGTCTTCCCGCACTCCAATTGTAATACGGATTCAGCGGCGGCAGGGGAAACGATCAGATCAAAAATCACAGATCAATGCGAGGGTCAAGATCCCCGCAGACAAGAGCCGCTGTGCACAGGCCGAAGTAACTCTGGACGGCGCCACTGGGGCATGGTAATTCATTCACTGTGGCGGCGCTCGGCGGTCTGGCGCGGTCTTCATATCCTTATTCGCCGCAAACGGGGAAAGCAGTTCGAAGGAGAGTGAGTTCTATGAGCCTTCTCGCCCGGCCTTGTGTGCTTGCTCTCCTTCCTGTCTTCTTGCATGCATCTCCGTGCTCTTTGGCCTGCCAAGCTCAGCAGCCTCAAGCAGGAACCATCCGAGTCAGTACCAGTCTCGTGCAGGTTCCCGTTTCAGTGACCGACGCCGAAGGTCATGCGGTCAAAGACTTGCAGCTCGAGGACTTCAGCATTGCGGAAAACGGCAGCCCGGTGACGATCGCACATTTTGGGGAAGCCGGCGAAACCCGCCTGGAAATCGTCCTGGTGTTCGACAACACGGGCAGCGTCTTTTTGCACTTCGCTTTTGACCAGCAGGTCGCAGCCGATTTCCTGAGATCGGTCTTCCGGCCGCATGACGCCGTCGGGATTCTCTGCATAGGGTCCGCGCCGGAGATCTTGCTGAATCAGACCACGTCGCTCGGCGAGGCGCTGAAGAGTCTGAGCCAGCTCAGACCTTCACTCGCCGCAACGGCATTTTATGATTCTGTCATCGCAGCAGCGCGCTTGTTTCATGTCCCTATGGATCCGGACACCCGCCGAGTCCAGATCGTGCTGTCCGACGGCCAGGACAATCTCAGCAATCAGCATCTGGAGGACGCCATTCGAGAAGTGCAGCAAGCCGACTGCATTTTCTACTCGATCAACCCGGGCGGGCCAAATGTGCGATTCAACCTGGTCAGCCTGCGTGGACAGCAGGCAATGGAGGCGCTGGCAGAACAAACGGGCGGCGTGGCCTTCCTAGCCGACAAAAAGGAGGCACTGGGCGAGATTTACGGGCGCATCGCCACGGAGCTGAAAGCGCAGTATCTGCTCAGCTACTATTCTCCGGACGCGAAAATGGACGGGAGCTTTCGCCGCATCGGAGTGGGCGTGCCGAAGCAGCCTGAGTTGCGCGTGCGCGCGCGCCAAGGCTACTATGCCACGAAAGGACCTGCCCGGTAGCCGGCACAGCCAACGAGTCACGCTCCGATGGCACGAAGGCGCAACACGGCAGCAGGATAAGAAGGAGACGAATCGCTTCGCGCACCTTATGTGTTTCGCGGCTTCTGCTTGGGCCGTCTCGTGGCTGCTTCGGGCACACGGCCCGAGTCTACAGACGTCACCCGCCACCGCCGCTGCTGCTTATGCCGCAACTGATCCCTGAGCCGGAAGAAGCGCCTCCCTTGCTGCTATGGGACACTGCAAAAGTCGAAACGGCCTGTTCCAAGTCTGAACTATGACACTGGGGACAGGCCGGCTGTTTCGACCCGAACACGAGAGCCTCGAAGCGGTGGCCGCATTTCTTGCAGATATACTCAAACAGTGGCATGCATCAAATCTCCCCGCTGCATCCCGTTGCTTTATCATGCACTGAAATTCGGCGACAGCCAACTAATTTCCCAATTAGTTTCGCCAGGATGGGCCGTTCTTCAGGGAATTAGGGGCCTGTTCCGAAAATAGAACAACCAGCACCGAAGCTCGGCATCGGAATCGGTATCGGGGGCGCGATCACTGTCGAAGTTGTTGGCCTGCAACAACCGATTGCGATTCCGATGCCGATTCCGATGCCGAGAGTCATCGACTCAGGCGTTTGGCCTTTCAAGCACTTGGGTGCGCGAATCGCGAATCGGATACTGTTCCGAAAATAGAACAACCAGCACCGAAGCTCGGCATCGGGATCGGTATCGCGGCCGCAATCGCTGTCGGCCTCCTTACATGAATTGCGATCCCGATTCCGGCCCTGACAGGAATCAACTCAGGCATCTGGCCTTTTCATACGCTTGAGCGTGTGAGTCGCGCATGAGATACTGTCACCCAATTTCCGTTAGCGGCGCGCGATCAATTGGACATCGCTGCAAAGCTGCATGCTGAAAATCCGGCGCGTTTGCGGATCGGGGAGCGGACTCGTGCCCGTCAACAAGAATCGGATTCTCCGGACGTCATTGCCGGTGCCGGCCGGAACTCCGTCGCCGCCAAAGTACTGCATGGTAAATGCCGAAATATTGCTCGCGACCGGCTGTGCCGTCCCTCCGGCGGGAACCAACTCGATAGACAGAGCACTCGCATTAAACCGGATCGTGACGTCTTCGTTTGCATCATCCGTGTCTCCATCGGGGTCTCCTTTGTCGGGAGATCCGGGGCCTGCCGAGCCTGTTAGATCGGAACGGACGCGCACCTGAGTGGCGCTCGTGATGGCAATGCCGGGAAAACCGGCGCCCAGAGGATCGTTGCCGGCCTGCTCGAGGATACGCTCGATAGTCTCCACTGCCAGGCGCGTGTTCTCGAGGACCCCTTGCACTTCCGCCTGATAGCTGCCGGCGCGCTGCATGTGGCTCAAGAGACCGAAGACGGATGTGGCCATAACCAGAACGATGAGGGAGGAAACAAGGAACTCCACCAGACTGAAGCCTTGCTCCACAACGGTCCGGCGGGCGGCGGAAGAGGCGACGGATCGACGCGCAGTCATCCATGCGCTCATGATGAGACTCTCGGGCTGAAAATGGCGGGGACGGTTACGATTTTGTTGAGCGAGGCTCTGAAGTGCGCGCTGCCAGCGGTATCGGCGGGAGCCACGGTCACGAGAACCAGCCTGGCGGCGGTCGCCCTGCTCGTGCCGTGATCAGAAACCGTACTCACCGTCCAGGTGACGCTGTAGCGGTTGAGCACATTGCGTGCTGCCGGATTGACCACTTCCACCTGCTCGGGCCCATGGCCGCCAACACTCAGATCCTCCGCGTTCGGGTCACGGCCATAGAGGTCGGCAAGAAACGCGAGCTTGCCCTGTGCCACGATGGCAGCGCTTCCCTGGGAACGGGCAAGGGATGCAGAGGACAAGGCAACATAGATCATCTGCCCGGCAGCCAGCAGGCCGAAGGTGAGGATACACATGGCAATCAGCGCTTCAACGAGAGTGAATCCCTGCGCCGCGCTGGCGCTTCCCCTTTTCCCGCAGCAGGGTGATGCCGCACCGGCTCGCACTTGGAAGTCCTCCTATGTGCTTACGGAAATAGTGTTTCGCATGGCCTCCTCTTCTTTCATGATTATTTGTTTACTTCAACGCTTCCATCCCTGAGAAATCGCGATACGGATCGAAGCTCTTCAGGATGTGCCGGTCGTCATCGTCAATTTCTTGCACCACCATGCGCGCGATCAGCTCACCGAGCCCGGGTCCCAGCATGAAACCCTGGCCGCACATGCCAATGGCGTTGATGAAATTGGGCAGCTCCCTTCGGCTGCCGACGATCGGGAACCCATCGGGCGTGTTGGGATACTGGCCGCGCCAGGATCGCCTCACCTTCAGATTAGCCAGGCGCGGATAGAGACGCACCATTCGCTTCGCGACCATCGGGAAGAATGCGGATGTCGAATCGTTGTCCTCTCCATCGATGCTGGGATCGGGCGTAATACAAAACACAACCTGCCCTTCCGCATTCTGGTAAAAGTAATAGTTCTTGGAGTCCTCCGCCGGGCGCGTGTCGACGACCATCGGGCCGAAAAACCGTTGCACGGGCTCTGTAATCGCCGCTTCATGACAATCCGGCTGGATCGGGTATCTCTGGCCGACCATGGCAGCGACTTCACCCCCTTGGTTGCCGGCGGCATTGACGATGGCGCCGCACCTGTACGTGCCCTTGTCTGTGATCACGTCAAAGTCCCGGCCGTTTCTGGATCGAACACCCTTGACCTTTTCGTTGAAATGGTACTGAGCGCCGGATTCCAGGCTCTTGAAGTAAAAAGCGTTCACTGCCAGCAGAGGGGAGGCGCTGCCGTCGCCCGCCGAATAGGTGGATCCTCGCAGCTCCTCCATGTTGATGCCCGGCACAAGACCGTTGTACTCCCCCGGTGAAACCCAGCGGATGTCGAGCCCGTAAGCATGCTGGGTCTTCATCAAGTCCTTCAGCTTGTTCTCGTCCTCGTCGGAATAGGCCGGATAACTGTATCCGTTCCGAAGCCAGCCGATGTCGGCGCCATGCTGTTCCCGCCAGCCTGCGAAGATTTCGATGCTGCGCAGGCAGACCCGGATTTTCCCGAAGTCCGAGTGGGTGGCGCGAACACCGCCGATCGCTTTCTTATTGTTACTTTGTCCCGGCGATGGGCACGGCTCGATCACCAGAGTCGACAGTTTCTTTCCGGCGAGCGCCATTGCCGCGGGAACGCCGATCGAGCCGGCGCCGATGACGATTACATCGTAGCTCTCAGCCATTCGTGCGTCCCCCATCCACGCCGGCGAAAACACCCAGCGGCACCTCGATGAAAAGCGGCCGCCTCGTGTTCGATGTCACTCGCTCCATGGGCACTCCTTCCTGCCGCAAGACGCTCTTGATGATGGTCTCGCACGTCTTGCCGCCGCAGGCGCCCATGCCAGCGCGCGTCAAGGCCTTGATCTGGTTAATGTCGGTGATTCCTTTCCTGACCAGGGCCCGGACTGCGCCGACGCTCACGCGCTCGCACAGGCACGCCTGGGCCGCATCCGCATCGTCCCCGGACAGAACCGGTTCCGGTAGAGGCCGAGTCAACGATTCGGCCTGGATGCGGAACGAAACGACTCTCTTGGCCACCAGCCTCGGCACTTGAATCCGGATCAGTTGAGTCTTGCTTTTCTTGTGATTCATGACTGCGGTGACATCCATTTCACCGAGCAGACCACCGTTGATATCGACCGCCTTGACCTTGTCGCCTTTTCGCACCGGGAAGTTGGAAACTTCGTACGGCACCGTGACTTCCGCGAACTTCTCATCCTTGCGATAGTCGACGAGAGTGATCGCCAGCCCGGGACAGATCGTGACGCACTTCATGCAGCCGCTGCAGGCGCCTTCGCCCCCGGTGAAAACCGGAAGCCCCATCAAGGGGTCGCCCCCGATTTGGATCGATGCCGACGGGCAAACGGTGGTGCAGGGATTGCAGGGTATTTCCTGCAGGCAGTGGATGACGGGCATCACACCTGTTTCCACGTCAGAGAATTTCTGTTCAAACGTCCTGCCCGGATGCGACTTGAGCACTTCGGCCTTTGCGCGCCAGCTTTCCGGAATCTCCGCAACATCCGCTCCAAGCTCCCGCGCGACCTGCAGCCCGGCGATCCTGCCGTTGAACATCGCCGAAGAGGCCTCGGCGATTTCGAGGGCGTCGCCGGCACCGAACACGGGGATACCGGCAGTCTGTGCTTCCTGCGTGAATTCATCGAGCGAGTTCAGCCCTACGGCAATCAAGATCGGGTCGCAGGCAAACGTCTTCTCACTCCCGGGAATCGGCCTGAACGCGCCGTCAACCTCGGCGATCGTCACCGACTCGACCTTTTCCAGGCCGTTGGCCGAGAGGATCGTGTGGGAGGTGTAAATGGGCACTCCGAGCCTCTTGAGTTTGTCGGCGTGCACCTTGTAGCCGCCACACTCTGCGAGGATCTCGGCAAGTCCCGCCACGCCGATGCCGGCCTGCAGAGCGTGGTACCCGGCAATCAGGCCCACATTGCCTCCCCCTACAATGAACAGCGTCTCGGAAGGGCGCACCAGGTCGCGGTTGGCAAGCGTCTGGAAGGCGCCGGCACCGTAGATGCCGACCAGGCTGTTGCCGGGAAAACTCAGAAGCTTTTCGCGGGCGCCGGCGGCATTGAGAATCACCCTGGGCGTGACCAGCTTGTAGGCGCCGTCTCTCAGAATTCCCACCTTCTTGTCCTTGAAGATGAAGAGCGCCGTGCTGTTGAGCCAAACCGTGATATGAGAGATCTGGCTGACGGTTTCCGCGAGCATTCGTCCGATTTGGTTGCCGCGCGCGCCCGCATGGGAGTCCTCCACCGACCCGAAAAACTTGTGGGTCTGCAGCACCAGTTTGCCGCCGAGCTCATTTTTGTCGTCGACGATCAGCGTCCTGACACCCCTTTGGCCGAGCTCGATAGCCGCAGACGCACCGGCCGGCCCACCGCCGACGACGAGGACATCGGTCTGGACCTCCTCGATATCCGCCAAGCTGGGTGCCTGCGCGAGCGCTGGCAGTTTGGGCAGGCCATCGACGCTTTCAACGAACATGTTTTCCCGGACGGCGGTCATGCACGACTTGACGGGCACACCGTTCGCCATCACCGCGCATTTGGAACACTGGCCGTTCGCGCAGAAGATGCCCTGGGCCGTGAGGTCGCGGTGGTGGCGGCCAAACACCTGGATGCCGTTGGCAATCAGTGCCGAAGAGATCATCTCATTCGGCTTGGCCGTCAAGGGGCGCCTGTTCCAGTAGAAGCGAACGTCGGGCCTCTCCTCCACCTGCAGGATGGGATGTGTGCGGATGCGATGGCTCTCCATGTCGATTCCTGGCGCGGCTGCGATGATCATCTTTCCGGATGAACGGAAGGGCTTCACCACGAACTGGAATATGGCCGCTTGTCCTTGCGCCCGCTCTGAAGCAGGCAGACTGTCGCACTGTCAGGCCCTTAATCCCTTGGAAGTGAGGATGGTGCCGAATCGGCACGCCAAAGGAGCGCCCGCTCCCACATGCCGGGAGCGGGCGCTATTGGATCAGACCGACACGACGCGACCAGCATTCAATCGCGCCACCTCGAGGGACAGTTACTTAAGCTGCACGATGTGTACCGTTCCGTCTCCATACTTCTTGGCTAGACCGTCGATCGTCCGGCCGCCAAACTTTGCAGCCATCCTATCGATCGTCGCCTGGTTCGGCAAAAGATTGTCGGCGCCAGCCCTGCACTCTTGGATATTTCCGGCCACAAGAATGATCATCTGGTCCGGACGCAGATACTGCTTCGCCACCCGCTTGACGTCGTCGAGCGTCACCTTCTGGTATTTGGCCAGATATGTCTCTTCGTAGTCCATGGGGCGGCCGTTGAACTCGAGGTCGGCAAAGGTGCGCAGAATGCTGCCGATCGACGGGAACCGCGATGGGAACGCATTGACCCGCGCCGTCTTCGCCATCTTGAGGTCTGCCTCTGTGATGTTGCCGGCGCGCATGTCGTCGATAATATCCAGCATAAGCTGGGTAGCGAACACGACTGTCGAGTTCTTAGTCTGGCAGGACGCGGTGAAAGTTCCGGGATACAAAACCCCGCCGCCGCCACCGCCGCCGCCTCTGCCGCCTCCACCGCCACCAAAGCTCGAGCCGGTTGAGTAGGCCAAGCCATTGTCAGTTCGGACGATTTTGGTAATGCGCGAGGAAAACGAACCACCGCCCAAGATGTAGTTCATCAGATCGACCGCCGGGTAGTCAGGATCGTCGACCTTCAGGCCGATGTGGCCCAGCCGGATAATGCCCTGATTCGGAGTGGCACCCTGCGGCTGCACCATGTAAACACCCGCCTTCGCTACCTGCCGCACCTTGGGAACCGGCGGCACTGCCTTCTCTGCCTTGCGCCACTTTCCGAATGTGGCTTCGAGTTTTTGCAGCATTTCCGCCTTCTTGAAGTCACCATAAACGATCAGCATGGCGTTATTGGCGCCCCAATACTTGTTGTACCAGGCGACCAGGTCGTCGCGGGTGATGCTGTTGACCCCGGCTTCGGTGCGTTCCGCCGTGATCGGAGAGTCTTCCCCGTAAATAAGCTGCTCGTAAACCCTGCCGGCCACAGTGCCGATGTCCCGGTTCCGGTTGCGGATTGCCGGGAGTGCCGCTTCTCTCTCTCGTCGCAGCTTGTCTTCAGGAAAGGCGGGATCGCTCAGAACGTCCATCCAGATCTTGAGGCCTTCGTCGAGGTAACGCATGTGGATGGACAGGCTCTTGGCGTCACCGCCGCCGCCTCCACCTCGACCGCCTCTCCCCATGGCTCCACCGCCCCCACCCAGACTCCCGCCAAGGAAGTCCATCCGCTCAGTGATCTCATCTCCGCTCATGGTCTTGCTGCCGCCAGAGCGCATGACCGCACTGGTGAAAGCGTCCAAGGCAATCTTCTCCTTGGGTTCCAGAAATGGTCCGGTCTTAACCATCAGTGAAGCGTTGAACCATGGGATGTCGTGATCCTCTGCGATGTAGACCACGAGGCCGTTCGAAAGCGTCGCTCGATAATCCGCAGCCTTAGGAGGCTTGAAATCGAGAGGTGGGTATTTGAGGTTTTCGGGTCGCGGACCCTTGGGCGCCTGCGCGGCCTTGGCCGGCGCTTGAGCCTGCACGGCTTTGGCCGGCGTCTGTGCGCTCTGAGGCGCCTGCGCGACAGCCACAGCTGCTACCGCGATCGCGAGCAGGGCCGGAATCAACGATGAAATGAATTGTCGTTTACGCATCTTTATGTCCTTTCCGGAAAGTGCGGCGCCGCCGCTACCTCTCCCGCTCCAGCACGCCGGTAACACTGTTGTCCCGGGTGAAGTACTTTTTCGCAACTCGCATCATGTCCGCCGGTGTCACGGCCATGCGCTGCTTGAACTGTTCATCGATGAACTGCCACCGGTACTTGATTTCCATTGCCGCCAACTGGCTTGCGATCCCTGTGCCGGCCATCCCCTGGAGATACCTGGACTCCAACTGGTTCTTAACCCGCTGGAGCAACTTGTCATCGCAGGGCGTGTTCTTGGCGTCTTCGATGTACGTCCAGAGCTCCTTCTCGAGTTGATCCATCGGGATCACTGTCTGACCGCTGATCTCCCGGGCTGCCGCCGCGACGGTAAACTTGCCGTCGTATTCGGATTCGGACGCGCTGGCACGCACGCTGGTCGCGTGCTCGTTTTTCTGCACCATTTCGGCATACATCTTGCCCGTTCTGGCGCTCATGACCTGACCCAGCATAAACAGCGGCGCAAGATCGTCGTGCCAGACCGGCGGGATATGAAAGAGAATGCTCACATTGGGGTTGGTATCCGCTCTGCCGTAAACGCGCTTCTCGATGTAGGGCGGTTTGAAGTTCGGCCCGTTGTACTTAAGGTAGTATTGGGGCGAAGGCTCCTCGGTGCGCACGCGCGGCGCCGCTCCCCTGGGATTCTTGATCGGACCGAAGTACTTGGCCACGAGCGCCATGGTCGGCTCAATCTCCAGGTCGCCCGCCAGTACCATCACTCCATTGTCGGGACGATAATACTGATTGCGGTAGTCGATTAACTCCTGCTTGGTGATGTGGGCGATGTCGGACATCCATCCAACCGTATCCCAGGTGTAGGGAGTGGCTGCATAGAATGTCGCATTGAGCTGCTCGTTAAAGAAAAATCCGGGCCGGTTCTCACTCATCCGGCGCTCCTCGTTGATCACGTCCCGTTCGGAATAGAATTCACGGAACACAGGGTTGATCAGCCGGTCGGACTCGAGAACCAGGAAAAGCTCGATCTTGTTCTTGGGGAGCGTTACATAGTACTGGGTCTCTTCATCGCCGGTGGAAGCATTGAGTCCGGTACCGCCCGCTTCCTGATACGCGCTCCAGATCTCTTCGCTCACGATGCACTCGGCGCGCTCCCTGTCAATCAGGCCAGAAACCTGGTTCTTGAGCGCGATGATCTTCGCATCATCACGGCCCTTGACTTTGGACTCCTCCTTGACGATCTGATCTTCAAGGGCGTCAATCTGCCGGTTGTACTCCAGGTCCTTCTCGTACGTGCCCGGCTTGATCCCCATCGTCTGGGTGCCCTTGAACATCATGTGCTCGTGCAGGTGCGAAATGCCGGTGATGCCGGGCCGCTCGTTGACCGAGCCTACGCGGAACCCCAGAATGCACCGTACCAGTGGAGCGCCCGTCTCTTTGATCATGAGAACCTTCAGGCCGTTGGGCAAAACGCGCTCGACAACTCTATTCATCAGGCCGGCCTGCTGCGCCGACAAAGGCGCAAGCCCGATGAGCAGCATTAAAAACAGCAACAGTGTCAGTGGTACCAATCGTCGACGAATCATATCGACCATCTCCTCGGAATTGGAACTATAGGTATTGGCGGCCCGAGCCTAGCGCTTCTGAATTTCTGTTTCAATCATTTTCCAGCCGCGCAAAGACTTTGGCTAGTAGGCTGTAACAGCTGTTTTGATAATGGAGCAGCTACATCTTCCATAGCGCTGAAAGCGCGGGACAGGAAAGCCCAGGGCGGAGGCCGCGAAGCCGGCCGGAGCCCTGGGCTGACTCGGGCCTAAGCGCGAGCCCTGCAGGGGCGACACAACTCCTCCAACCCTGAGGGCTGCGTCCCCCATACAGGGCTTGTATGCAACTCTCCCTGTACCCAGGGTTTCGAATCCCGCTATCGCGGGATTCTCCACCCTGGGCTCTCCTGCACTGCCCCTTCGGGGCTCTCGATACCCGACGTCTTGCATTCATGCCGACGTTGTAATACAATGCCTGCATGAAAACGTTGACGGTACGCTTGCCGGAAAAGCTCATTGCCGAGATTGAACACGAGTCCCAGTCGTGCAGGATCTCTGTTTCTGAGGTCGTGCGGGAACGTTTGCGAGGCGCACCGGAGATTCAGCGGGCGAAGTCATCCGGCGTGCTGGAACTGATCGGTGACTTGATTGGGTCGGTCGAGGGGTTGCCGGCAGATTTGAGTGGGCGCAAGAAGCACTATCTGAGGTCCATGGGATATGGGACAAACCGTACTGGTGGACGGCGGCTTTCTCGTCGCGCTGCTAAGTCGCAATGATCAGTACAGGGAATGGGCAACGGCCCAAGCAGCGCGTTTGACTCAACCTTGGCTGACTTGTGAGGCGGCACTATCGGAGGCTTTCCATCTGCTGGGCCGACCGGGAGAATCGAAATTGACTGCCCTGCTGCGGCGCGGCCTTGCGGCGCCGCAGTTCAGCCTGGAGGGTGAGTTGGAGCCCGTCCTTGCGCTGATGGATAAATATGCCGATGTGTCGATGAGCTTGGCCGATGCTTGCCTCGTCCGCATGGCCGAGATTCAAGCCGATCCCGTAGTCGTAACCACGGATCGCGATTTTCTTGTCTATCGCCGGCACAGCCGCCGCGTCATCCCTTGTCTCTTGCCGTGAACTATCTCCCTCGCAGAGAGGCCAGAGGCAGCAAATCCGGAAACGCCCCACAAATTCACCTTCAGGGCACGGCTGAAATGGAAAAGGTGTGCCGGGGTGCGCAAAGGAACGCAAGATTCGCTGGTTGCGTCGAAATACCGGGTGAGTAACTTGGACCTGGACTTGGACGTCGACGTGGACCTGGACGGTCTCGTCCAAGGTAAGCTTCTGAGGAATAGCATTCAGCAGATCATCCTTTATCGACTCATATCCACGTCCAAGTCCACGCCCGGGTCGAGATCCAGGGCGGATGAATATGGAGTTTCGCGACGGAAACTAGCCAACCTAGTAATCCATCGGGCGGCCGCCCATCGCGCCGTGCTGGAAGTGGAAGATAATGGCACGGGCATTTCCCAAGATGCGCTTTCTCATATCTTCGCACGATTCTATAGAGCCGACAAAGAACGATCCCGCCGGATGGGCGGCGCACGCTTAGGGTTATCGATTGTGCAGGCCATCTGCCTGGCGCGTGGCGGTGAAGTTCGAGTCGAGAGTACCGAGGGTCGGGGGAGCCGGTTTAGCGTCATCCTGCCGCTTGCGAATCAGAAGGGCTGATCTTCGTCGGCATTTCTTGACACACCATGGAATGGGAAGTAGAACGAGCGAATGACAAAGACGATCCTCAACTCCGCGCTTTTTCTTTTGCTGGCAGTTTGGGTCGCAGGCCCTGCTTTCGCAGACGTGGATCCTTTGGATAGTTACCCGGATACGGGGGACGCAGTTACTTTGATCTTAGCTGTCGCCGGTAGTTGCATTGGAGCCTTATACTGCCTAGCCCTTAAGGTTTACCAACTCTTCAAACCGATCGTAGCCGCATTCGTCCTCTTGCCGCCACGCCTGTTAGGTGAAATCTGTCCGGTCTCTCCACACCATTGTTTTTCGCTCGACCCTCCGCAACCGCTAAGGATTTAGCACCTCTTACCCGTTTGCACGATTCCTAAAGCGCGACGCTCCTCCTCTTCCTTTTTCTACTGAGCCGAGGACCGCCAGATTAAAGTGGCCTCCTGGATGGCTGGAGTTGATTTGGAAATGATCGGACCATTACAAGATTCATACAACGTAAAGCGCCGTCTGGGAGTCATCGTGACTCTCCTGCTCGTCACGTGCGCCGCAGGCGCGCAGACATCGCGCGTGGGTGCGACGCTGCAGGGCACGGTTAGCGACCCGGCCGGTGGAAGAACTCCAAAAGCTGAAGTGCACTTGCGAGAGACGGATATTCTTCAATCTCGCACAATCGTGACCGACGAGAGAGGATTTTTCCGCACGAGCGAGCTGCCGGTCGGGACTTATAAAGTATTCGTCGAAACTCCCGGCTTTGCGCCGTACCATCATACCGGAGTCACTCTTCAGGTCGGCCAAACGGTTCACCTCGATGTCGTGTTGCAGCCCGCAGGCATCACCACGGAAGTAACCGTGACCGCACAGCCTCCGGCAATCGATCCCAGCCAGACTTCTTTGACCTCCACGCTGGACAAAGAGCGGATCGAGGAGTTACCCGTCAGCAGCCGCAACTATCTCAACTTTGTTCTGCTCGCGCCGGGGGTAGCCACCTCAATACAGCAGCCGGGTGTGCATGCGCAAGCACCCCTGACCGACAGCGGCTTCACATTCGGCGGTCTGCGCGCGCGCAGCAACGATTTTTCCGTTGACGGTCTCGACAACAACGAGGAGTACACGGGCTTGAGCCGAACCGAGCTCTCGCTCGAGATTGTGCAGGAATTCCAAGTGGTCAACAACGGATTGTCGGCGGAGTCTGGAGGCGCATCCGGCGGTTCCATCAACGTCGTGACCAAGAAGGGCTCGAACATGCTGCAAGGCGACGCTTTCATTTTCCTGCAGAATGGAAAGCTGAACGCCCGCGACCCATTCGAGAACGAGCCGGGCAAACCTGATCTGCAGCGACACCGGGCGGGATTTGCTCTGGGTGGGCCGCTCGTTAAGGACGGGACATTCTACTATACCAGCTTCGAGCAGGAACACAACCGGGCGCAGTCAGGTTGACCAGAGGAGACGAAGGCCGTGATCGCGGCGAACGAGCGGTTGTCACAATCGTGTCGTGCGCCCGGAGAAAGCGGATCGCTGATCGACTCGGATGTCGCCTCGGCCATCAACAGCGCTCTTGCGCGCGGCACGTTTCCTCATTTGAGCACGCGACGAATCAACACCGGATTTCTCCCGGTCGCACGAGCTGAAACCGAAGCCGCAGGGAAGCTGGACCATCAGGTCAGCCCGCGGCACTCCCTTATCAACTCGAAAACTCGGCAAGCTCGACCTACCAAGCATTGACGCTCTCGCTCAACCGGCGGCTGGCCGACGAGCTCCAGTTCTCGGCAAGCTATACACTATCGAAAACCTTCGATGATGCGTCGGATTTCAATGAGCAGCCACAAAATCCGTTCGACCTCAGAGCGGAACGCGCACGGTCACTCCAGCATCAACAGCAGCGCTTCGTCTTTAACGCGCTATGGGATCTGCCTATCGGCGAAGATGAGAAAGACAAAGGACAAGCCCATAAGACTGCTTTGCTGGATCGCATTTTAGGTCACATCGAGGCGGCTCTAATCCTTACCGTTGTCAGCGGCCGACCGGAAAATCCACTGACGGGGCTCGACTCTAATCGCGGTCAAGCCTTCCCATTGTCCGCCCGTCCTCTGGGTTTCGGTCGAAACTCGCTCACCACTCCCGGTCAAGCCACATTGGACCTCAGCGTGCTCAAGTATTTTCCGTCCGGGAGTCCTTCCCGTCGTCTCGACCTGGTCGTTGAATTTTTCAATCTTTTCAACCATTCCAATGTGACACAAATCAATCCGGTCTTTGGCATGAACTCCATGCCACTTGCAGGCTTCCTGCAGCCCATCGCCAGCGCCGGCGCACGGCAGATTCAGTTCTCGCTCGATTTCGAGTTCTAGGAGGAGAACTACCACCTTGAGATTAATTGTTGCGAACGACCATAAAAGGACTGATAGGTCCTGACCAACTTGCCAAGAACCTTCAGACGAAGTCTGCGAATTGACCAGGCGTGGTCCGCGAAAACCCGATACGGCTTCCGGGTCCTATGGATTGACACTTTCAGTTACATCCCCCTCTGACAAATCCAATGACCCGGAAAGGTCAAAATATCTCGGTTGAATTCGATCCTGCACAGCCCCGTTTATAGACTTCCGGACGGTTCCTGCAGTGGGCCGGGTTGAAGCCGGCGCTCCTTCAGCAGATAGAACAGCACCGGGGTGACCAGGAGCGAGAGTATCATCGAGACACTTACGCCGCCGATGACCGAGATGGCCAAGGGCTGCAGCATTTCTGCTCCGGAGCCGATCCCCAGAGCCAGCGGAAGCATGCCGAATATGGTAGCCAGGGCCGTCATCAGGATCGGGCGGAGGCGGCGGCGGCCGGCCTGGAAAATAGCCTCCCTGAGCGGGCACCCCTGCTCCGAAAAATGCTTCTCCGAATCGAGCATCAGGATGCCGTTCTTCTGCACGATGCCGACCACCATGATGGCCCCCATAAAGGACGAAATGTTCAGGGCTGTGTGTGTCAGGAAAAGGGCCAGCAAGGCGCCGGAACCGCAAAGAATCGTCGCCGCAAGAATGGCGATCGGATGGGAGAACGATCGGAATTCGAAGACCAGAACGACAAAAATGAGAAGGATGGATGTCAGCAGGACTTGGGTTAGGCCGAGAAAGGATTCCTGCTGGATCTTGTAGAGTCCCCCGAACTCGATCTCGGCGCCGGGAGGCAACGAGATCTCCTTATACAGACGCTGCTGGATCTCCTTCATAGCTGAGCCCAGGTCCCTGCCTTCAAGGCGAGCCGTGACCACAGCATCATTGCGCAGGTTGTCCCGATGAACTTCCGTCTGCAACTCGTCCATCTCCACGGAGGCAACGCTCGAAAGCGGAACGGTCGCTCCCGTGGGGGAGGTGATCAGAAGCGATTTCAGCTTGTCGATCGAGGATCGGTACTCCTCGGGATAGCGCACGCGGATGCCGACGAGGCGATTGCCGCCGCGGATCATGTCCGAGGCCACCTCGCCATCAAGAATGGCCGCCTCCAGGTCAGCGATGTTTTGGACGCTGAAGCCGGCAAGCTGAGCCTTCTGCAAATCCACCCTAAAATTGGCTGCAGGCCCGATCACGAAGGTCTGATTGACCACGTCCACCACCCCGGGGATCTTGGGGAGCCATTCTTGGATGCGGTGCGCGACCTCCTTGTAGACTGCCTCATCGTCATGGTAGACCTTGATTTCAATGGGTTGCGGGGACCAGGCGAGATCTCCCACCAGATCCTCTAGAATGTGCGGGAACTCGACTTCGATGGCCGGCTCGGAACTCGTGATCTTATCCCTGAGCTCGCCAATGACCTCCTCAACGGATCGCTTGCGGTCACGCTTGAGCTTGACCAGGAAGTCGCCGGTGTTGGGTTCCGCGATCGCCAGCGCCAGGCGCGCTCCTGTGCGCCGGGAGTAGCTCTCAACCTCAGGGGTGTCTTTCAGGATATCCTGGATGTGCCGGAGAACGCGGTCGGTCTCCTGGAGCGATGTTCCCGCGGGCATCACGTAGTCAAGCACGAAGGCGCCCTCGTCCATTTCGGGCAGGAACCCGCTGCCAAGCTGGTTGTAGAGAACAACGGAACCGACGATAATGCCAAGCGCAGCGACGAGCACGGTTCTGCTGTGCAAAAGGGCCCAGCTCAGCGCTTCCTCATAGCGGGCCGTCAGCCAGCGCAAAATGCGCCCTTCGCCGGCCTGCTCGGCCTCTTTAAAATCCGCGGCTGCTACTCTCTTCACGTTCTTAAGGAAAATGCCCGCAAGCACAGGCGTGAAAAAGATGGCCAGTAACAGCGAAGCCAGCAGCGCGGTCGCCATCGTGAAAGCCAGGGCGCGGAAGAATACGGCGGTAATGCCGCCCAGAAACACCAGGGGAATAAACACCATGATGGGAGTCAGGGTGGAACCGATCAAGGCCGGGGTCAGTTCGTGAATCGCGCTTTTGGAGGCCTCACGCGGAGTCTGGCCGAGGGATAGATGCACGATGATGTTTTCCACCATCACGATGGCGTCATCAATGACGATGCCGATACAGGCCGCCAGCCCTCCGAGCGTCATCAGGTTGAAGCTCATGTTGAAGAGCTTCATGAGAACAATCGCCATCAGAATCGCGATGGGGATGACCAGTGCGGCGACTGCCGTCGTTCGCCAGCTCTTGAGAAATCCCACCAGCACGGCGATCGAAAGCAGGAGTCCGATAATGATGCTGTCGCGCACGCTGTCGATCGAGTCGCGCACGAGAACCGACTGATCGTAGAAAACCGACATCTGGACGTCGCGCGCCAGGGTCTTGCGGATTTCCACCAGCTCGCGATTGACGGCGTCCGCAATGGACACGGCGTTGCCGTCCGGCTGCTGGAGCACATTCACTAGCACGGCCGGGCTGCCGTTGGCCGTGACGATGTTGTAAACCGGCTGCTCGCCCGGCGCCACGCGGGCGATGTTCTTGATCAGAACCGGCGTGCCCTTGATGACGTCGACGACGGTATCTTCAATCTGCTCCTTTTTTCGCATCAGCCCGGTCACTGTGGTCAAGTAGAGATGGTAGTTCTCCTGGACCATCCCGGAGGAAGCGATCAGGTTGGTGTTTCGTATGGCATCGACAACCTTGGTGACGGGAAGGCCATAGCCGTTCAACTTGCCGGGATCGACGAGGACGTGATATTCCGTCGGCCGCCCTCCGACAATTCGGGTTTCGGCAACCCCTGACAAGCGATAGAGGCGAGGGGCTATGTCGTAGTAAGCGAGATCCCACAGTTCGGCGGTGCTTCTCGTGGGCGAGGTAATGCTGAACCCGATCATGGGAAAGACGGAAAAGGTCAGGCGATTGATGTAGAAGTGGGTGTTCGACGGCAGGGTCGGCAGGATTTGCGTGATTCGTCCTTGCACGAGGTGGAGCGCATCGTGGATGTCCACGTCCCAGCGGAAGAACACGCTGATCTCGCTCGAACCGCGCGCCGTGACCGAGCGCACGTCCGTGATGCCCGGAACGAGACGTATGGCTTGCTCTATGGGACGCGTCACGGTGAGCATCTGCACGTCGACCGGAGCAATCCCGTTGTCGACCAGAATAACGATGCGGGGAAAATCCGTTCGCGGGAAAATCGCAATCGGAATCTGAAACATAAACACGATGCCGGCAAGAGCAAAGCTGATGACGACGAGGAGCAGAGCCCTGCCGTGGCCTTCAATAAATCCTCCGAGACTTGAAGTCACTGCTTTTTCTCCTCTGCCAGACGAACCTCCGTTCCGTCCGGAAGCCCGTAGCCGCCTTCCACAATGACGAGCTCGCCGGGGCTGATCCCTCTGATAATCTGGACCATGTTGTTGGCGATCTCGCCGGTCTCGACCTCTCTCTTGCGAGCAGCATGCTTCTCGTCAATAACCATCACGAACCCGTTCCGAGTCCCTTCCTGAAACTGGACCGCGGGCAGCGGGACCAGAACGCTCTTGGGAGCCGTGCCGGTAATAATGGTGGCGTTGCCGAATGCGCCGGCCCGCAGCGCTGAACCCGGACGCGGAATCTCACACCAGACTTCAATTGTGCGCCGGGCGGGGTCCACCGCGCGGTTCACCACCGACACTTTCCCCTCGAATGTCGATGCCGGGGAATCCGCTGGAGCAAAGGAGCAAGCCTGCCCGATGCGGACGGCCCCAGCCTGCTCCTCCTGGATTTGGGCTCGAGCGACGGCAACGGACAGATCCATCACGGAGAAGATCGGCGCGTCCGGTTTGGCCATATCTCCGGCGTACATGAATTGTTCGACGATCGAACCGTCGAACGGGCTTAGGATTTTCGTGAACTGGAGCTGCGCATCGAGCAGGCTCAGCCTGGCCTTGGCTTGATCGAGCCGGCTCTGAGCGATGCGGATATCCTGGTCGCGCGACTGGTTCAAGAGCAGATCGAGCGATTTCTTGGCAACTTCATACGACGTCTTGGCCTGCGACAGCTCGGTCTCGCTGATCAGCAGATCCCGGTTGGGAATGGCGCCCTGCGCGAACAGCTCGCGGCGCCGGTCATAGGTTTTCTGCGCCTGGTTCAGCGACGCCTCGGCATTGGCCACCTCCCCGCGGGCTCGCTCCACGTCGGCAGGCAGAGTCCCTGCGGTGGTTTTCTGCAGACTGGCTTCGGCATCGACAACCGCGGCGGCGGCTTCATCCCGTTGAGCGACCAAATCCCGGTCGGCCAGCTCGGCAACCGCCTGTCCCGCGCTGACGTCGTCCCCCTTGCGGACGTGAAGTTGCCGGATCGGGGCGGTCAAGCGCGCGGCGATATTTGCCTGCTGGCGCGGGAACAGGATAGCAGGCGCGCTCACCGACAAGCTCATGTCCCTGACCTCGGCTCGAACCGCCTTCACGTTCACTACCGGTGTTGGCGATGGTTCTTCTTTGGCAGAACAGCCTGCCATAAGCAGGCACATTCCCAAGATAAGTGGCTTTTTCATTGGCCTGTGGCGACCTCCAGATCGACTTTGGCATTCCAAAAACTGGCCAGCGCCGTGTAATAGTTGGTGCGCGCCAGGGCTAGTTGATTTTGCGCGGCGACGACCTCGAGCGCCGCTCCTTCCCCGCCCTCATAACGCACGCGACTCATGCGCAGGTTTTCCTCCGACAGCTTCACCTGCTTCTCCGCCATGGCGACTTGTTGAGCCAGTGATTTCAAGCGCGAGAGCGCATCCTGGTATTCCTTTGAAAAGGAACGAACGGCCATCTCTCGATTGACTTGCACCTGCTGCGCCTTGAGCTGAAACTGTCGCGCCAGGTTCTGCGTCTTGAACCAGTCGAATACCGGGATGTTCAAGTTCACAAACGCTGCGTAACCACGATCGCGAATACGCAGGTGCAGTGAATCGATCCCGTACTGGAATGCAAAGCTGGCCTGCGGAAACAAGTCAGCCCGGGCGCGCCGGGAGTCGGCCAGAAATCCCTGCCGTTGCGCGTCCAACAAGCCGAACTCAGGCCGTCGCAGGTAGAGCTGTCCGGCTGAAGGAGCGGCGCCAAGTATCGATTCGAGCGATGGCAGAGGTTGAGACAAGGGGTCCTCCAGGCTAAGGGCGTCACTCACCTTATCAGTCCAGAATGAAGCCAGATCGTGATTGGCAACCTCCGCGTCCAGTTGCGACGCATTGAGGCTTTGCTCGAGGAAAGCGACCTCGGATGCAGCTTTTACAACATCGGCCTGGGCGGCTTCCCCTTTTTCGAAAAGAAGCTGGGTTCGGTTCGCGAAGGCCTGCGCTTCCGCAAGAGTGTCTTTCGCCGACTGAACCAAATGCCGGGCCAGCAGGGCCCGGTAAAAACTGGCGGAAACGGCGCGCTTGAGGTCGCGCTGGCTCAGATTGAGATTGGCTGCCGCCGCGTCGCGGTCTGCGCGGGCGCGCGCCAGTTCAGCTCTCAGCCGTCCGGAGACATCCAGTTCCTGGACTGCGGCCAACTGCGAATTGTATTCGCGGATCCCATTCAAAGCGACGAATGAGAACTCTCCAGGATTGCCCAGTTGCGGACTGTTGTAGGTGAAGGCGTTGTTCAACTGGACCTGGGGGAGAAATCCCGCCCTGGCGCGGTCTACTCCATAACGCGCGATCTCCGCTTCCTGGCGGGCAACGCTGATCGAGGACTGGGCTCCCTGTGCCAGTCGGACGCAGTCTTCCAGTGAGAGGGGCTTGGCTGCCGTCTGTGGAAATGTTTGAACAGACGAGACGATCAATAGAATGGTGGTATAGAAAAGCGGACGCAAATCAGACCTCCTCCTCAAGAGATTTCCTGGCGTCGGCGCGCCTTCCCTTTTATAGGCTCTATGCACACGCCAAGCAACTGACATTTTCCTGACTTTTTCCTGAATTATCCTTCGTCGATCTTGCGGCGCAGCCGGACCATGTGCACATCAATGACATTATCCGGCGGAGTGTGTCGCATGACCTCCTTCCAGACATCCCGCGCGAGCATCCCACGAGAAACAACTCCCTCTGATAAAGCGCGATCGATCCGTTTTCGCATGACCGTCTGGTATGCCGGCCTGCTCGCCGGCTTGCTGATTCTCTTCGGCGCGTTCGCCTATGCGGGCCTCGAACATTATCTGCATGAAATGATGATCGAATCTCTCGCGACTCAAGCGCAACAGATCGGCGAGCTTCTCAAAAACGTCGATGCCAGCGGAGAGGCCTACATCATCGACGAAGTGGAGGAGCATCTGGCGCCGGAATCCAGATCCCGCTTCATCCGGACGACCCGGCCCGGCGGGGGAACACTCTTTGAGTCGGGGCCTCCAAAGGACAGAGGCTTCGATCCGGCGATGAAGTGCTTCATGGCCTCGCTATCGCGCTTTCGCCGGCCTTGCCTCTGGTCATAGGGGTTGCGATCGGCGGGGGATATCTCCTGATGCGGCGGGCATTGTCACCGTTGCAGGAGATTGCTCATAGCGCGGAACAAATCGG
>Ga0315282_10002156_pt1 | contig 36609 bp, 34 predicted proteins | sample YL17G07_20_MG_FD_203693 | JGI IMG/M metagenome (GOLD analysis project Ga0315282, IMG submission 203693) | Sediment microbial communities from Yellowstone Lake, YNP, Wyoming, USA - YL17G07_20 | ecosystem: Environmental > Aquatic > Freshwater > Lake > Sediment | place: USA: Wyoming | collected...
GGGTTACATTGATTTGAAGTCCCGCTCGGAGCGTGTACGGTCGATTTGAAAGTGATGCTCGGTTTGGTTTTGGCCGGGATGACTCCATTGATAGTGATGGTGACCGTGCCGTTGGCATACATTTTTATCGAAGAAACAGAAAACCTCTTCCCGCTGGCAGGGCAACTGGCGTCGGACCCCGAACACGTCCAATTGACCGAAGTCTTCTTCGAAGTCGAGAAGCTGAGCGAGGCGCCGCTTAGTTTATGACTGGGATCGCCCTTCACGGTGATACTGCCGCTGTATGACCCGGGCGTGGTACCATCTGGCAGCGGTGTTCCCAGCAAAATCGACTGCGAAACTTTCAGGCAAACCCGGACAGCGGTGGGCCGCGGGGTGCTGGTCTTGGGAACTTTGGTATTGGTGGGTATGTCGGTCTCCGTTGGGACTTCGGTTTCCGTCGGGCTGGGGGTGAATGTAAAAGTAGGGGTGAAAGAGGGCAGAACATAAATGGTGGCGCTTGGCACTGGCGTCTGAGAAGCAACTTTTTCCACTGAATTCGATTTGGGTCCGACAGGAGTCCAGGTAGGCGGCATGGTGAACGGCGTGGGGGTAGGCGAAGGCAAGACAATCAAGGAGGGCAGCGTAGGGGGTGGAAATGGATTGAGAGCTGAGACGGGGTTGGCGAAAATGAAGATAACGGTGATGCCAACCCCACATAACCCGATCAAGGTGAGAATGGAAAATACGTCCCAGATTGAAAAGGTCGAAGCGTTTGCCTGGTCAGTCATTAATTCACCAGAATGCCGCTTACGGCGTAAGACGGAAGACAAATTCGGAGATACCGCTGTAGTTGCCGGCGTTATCTAGCGCCTGGACTTCAAGGTAGTAAACGCCCGCACTGACAGAAGAAGGGTCATATTTTCCGGAGGTGACCCACTTGGTGGGCGTGCAGGCGGAACCTTTTGCCCAACAGTAATAAAAGCCCTTGATGCCGCTGCCGCTATCGGTGGAAGACCAGGAGAAATTAGGGTTTTTCACCAGATTCTGGTCGACATTGTTTTGCGCTCCACCAAGTTCGGTGATCACCGGGTCGGTCGGGTTATCGTTGTCGAATTTGAGCACGAATGGTGTGGTGATGGTTTCATTGCCGACATTATCCTGCGTCATCATGCGCAGATAATAGACGCCCGTGCTGCCTACCGGGTCACTGTTGAAGGTTCCTAGGCTAAGCGCCTGGGCGCGGTTGGGGACGCCGGCTGGATCTGTGCCCCAATAGACCCACAGGGTGGGCTGGATGCCTGAACTGTTCGTACTGTTGCCGGGGTCGATCAGCTTGGAAGGATCCCAGGAGAAATGCAGCACCGCATCAACCAGGGAATTGTAGTAAGTGTTTCTCTTGACCCCATTCGATTCGGTCACGCTGGTGACGCTCACCGGGCCGACGCCATCATACCGTAAAATGAACTGCTGCCAATCCGGTGAAACGTTCCCGGCCCAATCCTCGGCGCGCACGCGCAGGTAATAAGTGCCGGAGGTACTCAACAGCGGATTATAGGTGTTCACTTTCTGGAATCTGGATGTAGCGGCTGGATTGGTGTCCCAGACCACCTCGTAACCCCAGATGACGCCGGTATTAAAGCCGACCGGGTCTTGCCCGCCTGTCCAATTGAAACTGGGGGAACGTTCATTCCTGAAGGGACCGTTGTTCGTATAACCGGTGGTTTCATTGATGCCGCCAATATTGTTGGGACGGACGGTATCGTAATAGAAAACGGCCTGATCTGGTGTGGGCTCGGCGAAGCTAACCGCTTCAGGATCGTAACCTGGATCTAAAGCGACGGTTCGCCAGTCAGATTTATTGTTTAAGTTATCGAGCGATTGGACACGCAGGTAGTAAGCAGTATTCGACTTAACCGAAGAAGGGGTGTAACTGGACGAAGAAATAGATTTAGGATTGGAAACACCCTCCGGGTCTGGACCCCAGTACACATTATAGTTCTTGATCCCGCTGCACAGGTAAGGCTCAAAATTGCTGCCTCCGGTCGGGTCGTAACCTATGTAATCGCCCGCTGGCAAAATATAATGAGCCTGATTGGCCCCGTTCACGCCGGACCAGTTAAAATGGGGGGAGCCGCTTATATTCTGGATTCCGCGCAATGCGCCGGTGATGCCGGTGATGGCATACAACGGCGGGTCAGGCGGCGTGTCGTCATACTTGAAGATAAAGAGAGTTTTCCAGTCACTATAAGAGTACGTGATAGTCTTGCCGGTCTTTACGGCATAGCTGACCTGCATGCGCAGGTAATAGGCGCCACACTCGGTGACCACCGGGGGGGTGAATTCTATCGTTTTGGAATCGTGATGGATGGCTACTCGATGCGCGGCAGTATTATCGGTCCCATCACTATTACGTCCGAAATACCAGTAATATTCGAACATGGCAGGAGTTACATTAAACAGAAAAGTGGGGTTATTGACGATTTTTTGCCAGACGTTGCTCTTGGTACCCTTTTTTTCGGTGGCGTTGCCTAGGTTCGGCATCGACGTGGGGGTGTTCGTAGGCATAGCGGTCAAAGTCTGGTTGATGACCTGGCTGGTAGTGGTGGCAAAGATGTTGGAAACCGCAGTGTTGGTTCGAGCCCAGGAAGGAAGAGTTGCAGTCGGAGAGAGGGTGCCGGTTATCGTATCCGTGGGGGTGGGTGTAATGCTTCCAGTGGGAGTGATGGTTGCGGTGGAAGTACCGCTGGATACTACATAAAGAGTAGTGGTGAGGGTAGGAGTCTCAGAAAGTGCAAATTTACCAACAGGTGGAGTAATGCTGCCATATGGAACGGGGGTCCACGTGGGCGGCATGGCCACCAGGCTAGGCGTTTGCGAAGGCAGGACGATGGCCTCTGGCTGGGTGGGCGGCGGAAATGGATTTAAAGTGGATGTGGGGTTGGCGAAAATCGTGACAACCACAAGGCCAACGATTAATAACCCTATTACTACGAGAATCGAAAGAACATCCCAAACCGAGAATTTCATGGACCAGCCTGCCTTTCCAAGGAATCTCCCCTTAAAAAAATGGCGCTACTGTCAGTATAGCCAAGATTTAAAATGTGTCAAGAAAAGTTAGGACATTGTAATTTTTATAACAATCAGGTTGCAAGTCACATGCCAAAAAGTCAGGTCGGAAGAATCCGGGAACCTTCATTGCAGAGTGGTGTACAATATTAATGTTGATCCTTCACGAATAAGAGGCAGCCTATGCTCCTGACACCCTTTACCTTCCTCGTGGTTCTGTTAGCGCTGCTGCTCTTCCTGGTCGCTTTCCTGCTGGTGCGCACAGCCGCCTTTGGCAGGCCCTTCGGACCGGTCGAGCCGGTTGAAGGCCTACCCGTTGACGCGCCGGTGGTCGCCGAACACCTCTCAGCAGCTATCCGCTGCGAAACTCACGCCGCCGGCCCGGCGGGCGCGCCCAACCGCCAGGGCTTGTTGGCGCTGCACCGCCTGCTAGAAGGGCTTTACCCGCGCGCCCATGCCACGCTCAAGCGCGAGGTGATCAATAAATACAGCCTGCTGTACACCTGGGAAGGCGCCCAACCCGGTCTGCCGGCTGTGTTGTTCATGGCTCACCAGGACGTGGTGCCAGTCGAGCCGGCTAGCCTGCCGGATTGGACCTACCCGCCCTACAGTGGCCAGGTCGCCGAAGGCTTCGTTTGGGGCCGAGGCGCCCTGGACATTAAAAATCAGGTCATTGCCCTCTTCGAAGCCGTCGAAGGGCTGCTCAAAGCCAGCTACCAGCCGCAGCGCACGGTTTACCTGGCGTTTGGACACGACGAAGAGACCCTGGTCGGCAGCGGGGCCGAAGCGACAGCCGCCCTGCTGCAGGAACGCATGGTCACCCTGGCGGCGCTGCTCGACGAAGGCGGGACGATTATGGACGGGGTACTGCCTGGCGTCAAAGAGCCGGTGGCGATGATCGGGACAGCCGAAAAAGGCTACCTGACCATGGAGCTGAGCGTGCAAGGCCAGCCGGGACACACCGCCCGCCCGCCTGCCCATACCGCCATCGGCGTGCTGGCCGAGGCGCTCAGCCGCTTGGAAGCTAATCCCATGCCAGCGCACGTCGCCGCCATGAGGCCGCTGTTCAAAGGGGTGGGCGGGTCTGCTCCATTTTTCACCCAGATGGCGTTTGCCAACCTGTGGCTGTTCGGCGGAATGCTGAAACGGCGGCTGGAGGTCAACCCTGGCACCAACGCTGCCATCCGCACCACCGCGGCGGTCTCGATGATCCATGGAGGGCTGCGCGAAAATATTCTGCCAGCCGAGGCCAGGGCGCTGGTCAACTTCCGCCTGCTGACCGGCGACTCGATCACTGGCATTTGCGACCACGCCCGCCGGGTGATTCACGACGAACGTGTGCATCTCCAGGTGATAGAGAACAGAGCCTGGGAAGCGTCACCGTCCTCGCCGGTAGATGGATTGGCATACCGCTGCCTGGAATCGGCCACCCGTAAAGTGTTTGGCAATCTGCCAGCGGCGCCATACCTGATAGCAGGCGCCACCGATGCACGCAAGTATGTCGCTCTGTGCGAAAACGTCTATCGCTTTTCGCCGGTGGTGACCGGTCAGGCTGACCTGGATCGCATGCATGGCACGAACGAGCGCATCGCCGTGGTGGCCCTGGAAGAGATGGTCAAATTTTACGGCGAGTTGATCCCAGCCTGGAGTGAAATGCAGGCCTGAAAAGATCAGCGTTTTTGATAGGGAGTTGTAATATGAAACCATTTCGCAAGAACGTTGCCATCGCCATCGATGGTGGTGGGATCAAAGGTGTGATTGTGACACGCGCCCTGTCCATCCTGGAACAATACCTCAAGCAGCCGCTGCACCAGGTGGTGCGCCTGGTCGCCGGCACCTCGACCGGCTCGATCATCTCGGCCGGAATAGCCAGTGGGATGACTGCCGATGAGTTATACCAGCTCTACGTTGACCTGGGGAAAACGATCTTCTCCAAAAGTTGGCGGACCTTCTTCTTCCCACTCAGCCGCTTCCGCTATCCGAGCAAACCGTTGTCAGCCGCCCTTAATAAATACATGGGCAACCGCAAGATGGGTGATTTCTGGACGGCCAACCCGCCCATCGACGTGGTGATCACCACTTTCGACCTGGTGGATAACCACACTCGCTTCATTAAACCCTGGAAGGACGAGTACAAGGATTGGCCGGTGGTACGGGCAGTTCTGGCATCCAGCTCGGTGCCAACCTATTTCCCGGTGGTGGAAGGCCGTTTTGTGGATGGCGGGGTGGGAGCCTATGCCAACCCGTGCTACCTGGCCGCCTACGAGCTGATGTACTGCCTCAATTGGGCCCCGGCGGAGACCACCCTGATCAGTCTGGGCACCGGCCGCGACCCGCACGACGTCCAAGTGGGACAGATCAGCCGTTATTACGCCTGGAATTGGATTGACCCGGTGCTGGGTGCCTTCCTCCAGTCAGCCGATGACCAGCAGGTGAACCTGGTCAAGACCTTCTTCAATCAGTTGGATTTCCGACGTTTCCAGGTAGACCTGCAGCAGCCAATCGAGATGGACGATCCGAGCAAGATTCCGCAGTTGAGCGGCTATGGCGAAGACCTGGGCAATATGATCCTTAACGACCTGGTTGATAGTTCGATGCAGGTGATGGCAGCCCAGGCTCCGTGATGAATCTGGCTCGATCGAGGCGACCCAGTCAAGATCAGAACGTAAATCAGCATACTCCCCACTGCTTGCTGCGTAGCAGCAGCGGGTGACCAGCCAAAGTTACCCCCGCGTAAGCGGTACTTTTCCGCGCCGCCTGCAGCCTCACAACGAGCAGACTGGAGCAGCTCCGTAGGTAGGGGCGGAAATTGGTGGTAAATGAAAAGATTATAATTAGTCCTATGTCCAAATTTAAAAGCATCCCTTTTTACCCATTGCTTCTGGCGGTTTACCCGGTGCTGGCTATGCTGGCATTTAATGATGCACAAACACAGCTCAACGTGGGTATACGACCGCTGTTGATCTGCCTGGGGGGAGCAATCATCGTCTTCGCCGTCTTGCGCCTGCTGCTGCATTCGTGGAGCCGGGCGGCGCTCCTGACCGGCCTGCTGTTGGCCTGGATTTTCATCTACGGGCACCTGTACAACCTGCTCAAACCGGTCACTGTGCTGGGGTTTGCCATGGGGCGGCATCGCATTCTTTTTCCTATCTATCTGAGATCCGGACATAAATGCTAGACAAAGTGGCTATAATGCGAGAATAGAAAGGAGGTGGAAAATGGAAGTTATCGGGCCAGGAGAAGGTAGTTTACGGGACTACTTGAGCGAATATGAAACACTGATTGGAGATAAACGGACAGGCGAGACACTGGAATCGGTGATCGAGGGGATCATCGGGATTGAAAGCCTCAAAGCAGCACGGATCGGACGTTTTTCCCCCTCGACTGGCGACGAATAAGAGTGCCGAATGAAAGGTAAGACGCATGGTAAATGGAGAAAGCACAAAACGCAGTTGGATAGATTCTGGGGTTAATCCTCTCAGGCATTTTCTTTTCTGAGAGCTAACCTAATAAGTGTGGCAAAACAAAGAGCTAGGCTGGTCAGCGAAACCACTTCAAGGACAATTCTGATGGTGGGCCGGTATACCAGACTGACCGAAGAGGTGCCAGGTGGGATCTTCAGCCCGATGAAGCTCTTTAAGACTGGAGAGACCGTAATTTCCTTCACTCCATAAGCGCCGTGGGAAAATGCTTTCCACTCCGAGCGGTAATATTCACTGAGCATGACCACATTTTCAACATTCTCGGGGGCCAGAGTCAGGGTAATGGTATCATATTTATGGGTAACGACAATCGGTGGGTGATTATCCTGGCGTAGCGGGATGACTGGAGACAGGTCGCTGGAGAATAAATCAGGGCCGCACCTGCTGGCAGTACACAGATCGAGAGAAAGGATGCTGCGATCCATGTAATTGGCATCGTTCCAGGCCTGTGGGTTTTCATACAGGCCGATCTTATTGCCATTCACGTCTTTACCCAGCACCTGGCGAAAAACAAATCCATCCAGGAATTGTTCATCTGTGTATTTCAAAGCATATCTAACATTGGAAATATCCAGCAAGACCTGGTTTTCAACCGGGCAGGTGCTGCTAGAAGATATATCACCGATAATTTTTGCCTTATCCTGGCAAAAAGTGCTATATGAGATACCTAAAAAATAACCATTTACCACGCGCAGGTTGTGATAGGCAAGAGAATTGATTGAGAGGCCCAGGCTCATCAGGTCATCTTTGGAATTTTTATCAATTTCATTACTCAGGATCAGACGGCCGCCATCTGTGCCGATGGTTTGTTGGAGGCTTTTAATAAATGGGGTTGTCTTCAAAACATTCGCCAGGACATTTTTTGGTTCTGGAAGGGCTTGGATATATAAAGTTTTTTTTATGAATGGAGCCGCGCCATACAACAACGTCAGAGCCTGGATGGTTAAAAGGCCCATTGCCAGGTACCGGCCGGTATTTCCTTTCTGGGATAACCTGGTCAGGGCCATCCCAGCGATTGGAATACTCATGAGGATCAATGAGTCACAGGAGCTAGTTGGGGTCCCGACGAAGTTGTAGATCACCGCCGGTCGGAAGACATAGATCAGGCAGAATACAATAAACGGGATCAGGAGGGAAACCCGTGAAGTATTGATCTTCCGCCAGGCGAAAATTCCAACCATAGCACTGATGACAAAGACCGGACCAAAGAAAATGACTCGAGCACTCAGGGCCAGGTTATCGTGGTTAAGCAAGGGAGGCAGGTTGGCATTGACCGGCCAAAAGAAAAGACCCCAAAACTCATTCCATCCAAAGGAGATCTGGTTCCGCGGTGGGATGAGGTCTGGGCTGAAAGCTGCGTATTCCTGAAAAGTATAAAAAATTTTCGAACTGCAAATCAATAGAATAATCGACACACACACCAGTAGCTCGCGCCAACGTTTGATTGCCAGGCGTCCATTGCCCAACACCAGCAGCGCGATGAAGATGCAATCCATGAAGAAGGTGGGAATATGGCAGGAAAGACCGGTAAATCCGATGGTAGTGCCAAGTATCAGAGCATATAACCAGGAATGGGCTTTCGATCTGGCGTCCAGCAGTTTCAAACAAAAAAGGGCAATAAATGGCAATGCTGACCAGCCGATAAAATCTGATAACCAGAAATTGGCATATACATTAACCAAAGTGGATGAGGCCAATAAATTGGTCAAGACGCACATCAAAGCAACAGGTTTCTTAACCTGGAAATACAAGCATAACCGCCACATCCCATACTCACTTATCAACAGGTGCAGGAAATAAATTAGAATAATGGCAAAGCCGGTGTTAGAAGCAACCAGCAGAAACAAGGGATGGTAGTTTAAATGATAGAATAAAGGCAAAGGCATGCCGAAGCCCAGGTTTGAAGTCCAGAACGGATAATAACCCTCCATGATCGCTCTTCCATGTAGTACAGTCGAAATGATAGATGTATAAAAATCCTCATCGTCAGTATGTACGATTCCCCAAAATGGGATCATAAAAATTAAGGTGACTACCAAAATGGTAGATAGAACCACCAATTCACTCTTCCAGGCTTTTACGCGAGAAGTTTTTTGGGACGAATTTATTGTTTCGGAATGAAAAGACATTTTTTTTATTTTATCAAGCTGAGAAGGCGAATTCATAAAAAATTTTTATTAATAAAATGCAAAAGCCAATTGCTATCGAATCCGCTCCGTGGAGTAAAATTTTCCATATCAAAGGGCTTGAGGGCTGCAAGGATATATCCTGGTTCATTTCGGAACTGGAGTAAAGGTCAACCATCATCTGATTGCTATCCATTTGAAGCAGAACAATGCCGCCGGCCGGTTGGGTATAAACCTTTAAAATCACTTCCAGGCTGTCACTACCGAAGAATTGGCAGGTCAGAACAGCTTGAGAGGCGTCATCAGAAAACAGGCCTTGCAAGTTGTACTGGCCTGTTTGCCAATCCCCTCGCTTTTTACAATCTTCTAAGGATAGAATCTGACCGCCATAATAATATTTTGCCAGCCAAACCTGACTGCCTGACGATGCTGTGTTCTTTTCGCCGGTGGTGATAATGTTTAAGGTGTGCCAACTGGGTGGAAAATGGGTCACCCCCGGAATTGCAGAAATGGCAAACCCGCTCACAAGAGCGATAAAGACCCAAAAGATAGTATCAATGGGCGGATGTGTAATAATATGTGGCTTGAGAACACATTTAATGAGCCAATAGACCAGGAAACCAAATATGATTGTAAGAACCAGCAGCAACATCGCCCTGGTACGATTCCTGAAGCTCCAAATATTTAGAAAATGATTGGCAAAACTAAAACCGGAGGCTATCCCAACGATCAGGCTTGCGGCAGCTTCTCTTAACTTTGAGCGTTGAACCAAAAATTGCCTCTGACTTTAATTTCGCTGAAATTTTTTGATGATTATACCATCTTTATTTGATGTGAAATGTACTTAAAACTCAGGGAATGTCTCGAAGGTTTGAACATTAACATTGAAATCGATACGTAGCAAATGTCGTAAAAGATGACTGGTCATTTTCATGATTACACGATGGAATAAACTCCTGTACTTATCATCAAAGTCATTACCTCGCTGTCGCTGAATTCAGGCTTTTTACCAGGTTTCCTTTTGAGCAATTTGATGCATCTTCTAGATACCAATCGTCAACCAGAACAAAAATGATGGTCAAAATGTCAATAATGGGTATACTTGTCATGGGAATGCTTCTTTCTGATTTGGGTCAGCTCCATTATCTTGAGGGCATTCCCTCTTTTCTAAAATCGCTTTTTTTTTCAGATGTATTATGTTACTGAGAACCCTGTTGGTTCACCCACTTACCCGAGATCTGGATCTCAACGACCCGCGCCTCACCGAACTGCGCAGAGAATTGATCCGGAGCAAGCCGTTCCTGCTGAGAATTTACCAGGACTGGTATACCTGGATCATCTCCAACCTGTCGGCTGGAGATGGCGCGGTGCTGGAGCTGGGGGCAGGAGCCGGATTCCTGGCCGATTTTATCCCGGAATTAGTAACCAGCGAGGTTTTTTTCTGCCGGGGAATTTCTGTTGTGGTAGATGGGCAGCAAATGCCATTTGCCTCTGACAGCCTGCGCGCCATTGTGTTCACGGATGTGCTTCATCATCTGCCGCAGGTACGCCTTTTCTTTCAGGAAGCGGCGCGATGCCTACGGCCTGGTGGACGGGTGATTATGATCGAACCTTGGGTTTCGAATTGGTCTCGCTTCATATATTCATGCTTGCACCATGAGCTTTTTGATCCCAATGCGGCCATCTGGGAATTTCCCAGTTCAGGTCCGCTTTCGGGGTCCAACCAGGCGCTGCCATGGATAATCTTTTCTCGGGATCGAGGGCAGTTTGCCCGTGAATTTCCCGAGTGGCATGTCCGCCAGGTTCTGCCGCAAATGCCACTGCGTTACCTGGTATCAGGCGGGTTGACCACGCGTAATTTGGTGCCGGCCTGGACCTACGGCTTTTGGAAATGGCTGGAACGTGGATTTGGCCGGAGTGGCATGTTTGCCGGCATCGTATTGGAGCATAAATAATTCTTTTAGCCACCTGACAGCTTTAAGAATCATCTATAAGAACAGAGCGAAAGTGGAAATAGAAGCGAGTTAAGCAATTGGCGATCGATGAAACGCAATCCGATTTGAAAAATTCTTAGGTCACGGAGATCTTTGCGGTCGACGAGGTGGCGCAACCTGTCTTGAATTGAGCGTGTTCCGGTCGATATCATCCAGAAAGTAGCTCTCCACAGCCGCTGGTTTTTTCGTTGAAACGCCAGGCCCAGGCGTCTAGGGGGACTTTCCAACCATTTTTCGACGTGCCTGTGCTTACATAGATGCGGATCATCTGCGGATCGCCAATTACGCCATCGACGATCATCTGTTTGGCGTGCACGGCTGGCTCATAGAAAACAAAATTTTCATATACGCACAGCACCACGCCGGCTTTGCGGGCCGCTTCGATCATCTGGTCGGCTTTGCCGCCGCTGATAAAGAACAATCTGCTGCGCAAAGAGCTCGAACCATTAGGTTACCAGTCAGTGGCTTTTCAAAACGAATACATGTGGGCGGACTGGACGGGCGCCGACATCTACCTGGTGCCCACCCCCAACGCCCAGGTCCTGCGCTCCTTGTGCCCTTTCAAAGCCACGTTCGAACGCAGCACAGCAGCGGCTTTCCTGGTAGACGCCCAATCGGTGTAGTTCAAGGATTGGGGTAGTCAGGTCAATCTCCCCTACGGCGAACACATCAATCAGGTGACTTACTTGCTGGATACGCTGCCAACTATCCCCTCAATCGCCGGGCCTGAGCTGGTGTTTGCACACGTGCTGGTGCCCCACATGCCGTATATCTTCCAGCCGGATGGCTCGCTGCAGACGGATGAAAACTTCTAACGCGACGCCAATGCCCCGATCAACGACGCATATTACCAGAAGGGCTACACCAACCAGATCCAATTCATCAACCAGCGCATGCTGACCATTCAGCAGAAGATCATCAGCACGTCGCCGGTCAAACCGATCATCATCGTGCAAGGCGATCACGGGGTCAAGGATTACAACCGGGCCTCAATCCTGAATGCCTATTACCTGCCAGGAGGGGTCGAGAAAAAGTTATATCCCACCATCAGCCTGGTGAACTCTTTCCGGGTGATCCTGGATAATTATTTCGGCAAGCAATACCCTCTTTTGGACGATACCAGCTACACCACCCCGCTGGAATATTTCGATTTCACCCCGCTGCCAGAAACCTCGCCGGATTGCGTCAAGTAAAATAGCCCTCTTCGTTTGTCTTTGCGAGGAGCGATTCTTACCATACCCTGTTTCTTCAATCTCCTGAGCGACGTGGCAATCTCACCCGCCGCACATGTCACCCTGCAATCAGAGAGATAACACACCCCCGCAGGCACCTCTTCACGCTCTTCAGCGCATCCGCAGGGGTGTGCGCCAAGAGCGTCGGCTAAGAAGCCTCATACATGTATCTCCTTTGGGGAATGACAACCACCTGAGATACCCGCCGAATCCGTCTGAAAAATGGGCGTAGTTATTGTTATAATAAAGTCCTGGTTTTCTTCACTATCTTCCAAGAAAATTACTGGATACCTCAGCTCATGCGAGTTACACATTTAAAATACTTACGAATTCTTACCAGCCTGGTCCTGGCTGCGTATATGCTGTTGTCTGGCTGCGGCAATCTGCCTATGCCAACCGCCTTTGCCACTCACCAGGCGCCCCAAATTGTGATTCCAACCGGCACTCTTCGACCAACCGAAACCGTCACCCCCACCGAGGTGGCCTCGGTAATGCAGGGTACACCCATCCCGCCGCCGCCTCAGCCCATTTCTGCCGCCTCCGCTGACAAGCTGAAACGCCTGGTGCGCTGGGGCAAGGGCATTCCCCAGGCGATGGCCTGGTCGAAAGACCAGGGCACGCTGCTGGTAGGTACCACCGCCGGACTGGTCTTTTTCGATGCAAGCAGCCTGGTGGAAAAGAGGTTCGTCGAGACTACCGCCGCTGTACGCAGCCTGGCTTATTCGCCGCCGGGTACACAACTGGCGATCGGTTTTCAAGACGGCAGCGTTGAGATCTGGGATGACACCTATTCGACCCTGGTGAAACGCCTAGGAGCGAGTGGACAGCCGGTTATTGCGCTGGTTTTTTCGCAGGACGGCAACCGGCTGGCGGCCAGCCTGTGGAACAATACCATCATGCAGGTAGAAATTGGGCGGATCAACTATGCAAAACCACAAGTCAGTTCAAGAAAGAATATATACGGCTTCACCAGGCCAGTAACGAGCATGATTTATAACAGCGATCATGCTTTGCTTTACACTTTTCAACAGGGCTTGCCGATCAAAATAATGAATACCAGCAAGCCAAAGGTGAATAAACAACTCAACGTCAACACCGACAGCTCTGGGAGTCCCCCACTGAACGCGGCCTTTTCGGCCGACCTGAACTGGTTCGTCGCCAACTACGGTTCATCCATCCACATCCAGCGCCTGTCGGACGGTGTTACCACCAACACACTCGGGCCGTTCACCGATTCGATATCGGCTGTGGCTTTTTCATCCGACAGCACGTTGCTGGCGGCTGCTTCGAATTCCACCATCAACGTCTGGCAGACTGCCAACTATACACAGGTAAAGAGTTTCGCTATTCCTAATACAAGCGAACCGGTGCACTTCTTGACCTTTTCCTGGGACGGGAAATCCCTGGCCGCCTTCAGCGACACGCTGCGGGTTTGGCAAATGGATGCGGATAAACCCGTCGAAGCCAAAGCCGCTGGCCTGATCACCGGCTACCGCGGCGCCTTCAATTTCACTTCCGACAGTTCGGGAGTGATGCTGGCGCAGCTCGACGGTTCTGTGCGCCAGTACGGCATGCCAGATGGCGCTTTGCAGTCGTCGTTGAACATGCCCGACCTGAACAGTAAGGGCATGGCTTTTTCTCCCGACCGCAGCATGGTAGCCGCGATTTCTGGCAATAAGGCATACGTGTGGAAAACCTCAGATGGCAAACAGGTGGCAGAAATGGACGGGCAGCGCGCCATGAACGGCGGCCTGGCCTTTTCCCCAGACAGCAAATACCTGGCCGCGCCGGGCCTGGACAAAACCATCGTCGTTTGGCGTATGTCTGACCATACCATCCTGGGCACCATCCCCTGCCCGGATGTGGCCTGGAACGTGGTCTTTTCTCCGGATGGGGCGTTGCTTGCGGCAATAACGAGCGGGGTTACATCGATTTTCCAGCTCTCAGACGGCAAACTGCGCTACCAGGTGAACGGTTATTCGCTGGCATTTTCGGCGGATGACAGCGCCAGGATCACTCTCTACAACTCTGCCGATGGAAAAGCGGAAAAAGAAATCGACTCGGACGGAGGTTCGCTGGCTTTCTCACCGGACGGCAAGCTGTTGGCGGTGGGCGGAAGCTCTCTGCTGCTTTTGCAAACCTCGGACGGCAAACTCGTGAGATCACTGGAAAACCCGGCGCCCTTCGGGCCGCTGGTATTTTCGCCGGACGGCAAACTGCTCGGTGCCGCTGGATGGGACGGGCGGGTCTTCCTGTGGGGTGAAGAATAGCTAGTTGTGGTTAATCCCTACGCCCGCTCGACAGTCGCGCGCATGACGAAGCGGTCGACGGCGCCAAAACGGTATTTGTATTCCTCATCGCCGCGCATGAAATCAAACTCGGAGAAATGCTGCTCGTTGGCCCAGCGCAGCAGATAGCCCAGCAGCACCCAACCGGGGGAAAGGTCGACAAAGCGAAAATCGATGCCGGAGTTGTAGACCCAGATACGGTTGAGGTAGTCGAAACTCAAGTAGCCGGCGGCTTTTACCCCGCCGATTTCAAGGAAGGCCAGGTTAAGGCAGCCGCGCTCGTAAGCGCAACGCGCCGTCAGGCGCATGTGGTCACGCATGGCAGCGGTCAGGAAGCGCCTTTTATCGGCATCCTGGGCCATCAGGCCGATGAATGCTTCGAGCTCGCTTTCGAGAGACAGGCTGTCGTCGACCACGTACCAGCGCACTGGCAGGCCGTTCTCTTCCAGGCGGCGCATCTTGCGGCGGATTTCGTGACGCTGTTTTTTGTCGATGCCCGCCAGGTAGGCGTCCCAATTGCCGGGTAAGGGGATATAGGGCGAATGCTGCAGCCGCTCGGCCCGGTAAACCCAGCCATTTTCCCTGGCAGCCGCCTCCAGGGCGGGCAAAGTCGATGAGCTTTCAAGCAAATTGTAAAAATCCAGCGCCTGCCAGGCGGGGATGGGTGCCTGGGCCAGGAAGGGCAGCAGCCCGGAAAGAAAGGCCGGGCGGTCTGCGGGGCGGGCGACCACGTCCAGGTAATCTGAAATTTCGATGGCGCCCAACGGCAAGAGCGCCGGGCGGCCCTGGTGGTTGGGGACATGGAAAAACGGGGCAATCCCGACCAGACGTCCCTCCTGGCGGGCGGTTACCAATGCCAGATCGATCTGCGGCCATTCGCCGCCGCCGCGTGTCTGCCACCAGGCGCTCAGGTATTCGTGGCGTAAGAAGGGCACGTGGGGTACGCTTTGGTCGAGCAGGTGATTCCACTCAGCCTCGAGTTCTTCAGGGAAAGAAGTGTAAAGCTTAAAATCCATGCAGAGTATTATATCTGAAAAAAGACAATAGTTATCTGAATTAAATCCCAGGCAGGATCATCACCTTCATCACCCGCTCGCGGCCTTGCTCGATTAGCTCCATGCCGTGCAGAAATTCTTCCAGCGGCAGCCGGTGAGAGATCAGGCCGGCCACGTCCACCTGGCCCGAGTGCAGCAGCGCCACCGCCTGGTAAGAATTGCGAACGGAAGTGAAAGACGACAGAATGGTCAGTCCCTTGTGGAAAACCTGGAAAGCCTCAAACTCGATCTTTTTACCGGAAGGGGGCACGCCGAAAAGCAGCACCGTGCCTCCCGGGCGGGCAAAATCAATCGTGCGGGACATGAGCGGGATGGAACCGGTGGCATCGATGACCACATCGTAAGCCTCGGCCTCCAGGTCGCCCAGGTCAGTCAGCACCCGGTCGGCGCCATAAGTGGCAGCCGTCTCGGCCCGGGCAGGCTGGCGTTCCACAACAGTGATCTCGGCCGCGCCCTGCAGGCGGGCCACCTGCTGCAGCAAGAGACCAATCGGGCCGGCCCCCAGCAGGGCTACCCGGTCGCCTATGCGGATGCGGGCACGTTGGCTGCCGTGCAGCACGCAGGAAAGCGGTTCGACGAAGGCGCCCTGCTCGAAAGGCAGGTCGCCGATGGAAAACACGGCATTTTCCGGCACCAGCACGTACTGCGCCATGCCGCCCGGGCGAGTCACACCCACGGCCGTCCAGTTCAGACAGAAGTTCTGGCGGTTGTTGAGACAGTTGGCGCAGTTGTTGCAGGCGATGTTGGGCTCCACGGCGACCCGGTCGCCGGGATGGTAGCGGGTAACCGCTGCCCCAGCCTGCTCGACCACGCCGGAGAACTCATGCCCGGGGACGCACGGATAACCGCCCAGGAATTCGCCGTGGAAAATATGGATATCGGTGCCGCAAATGCCGGAAGCCTGCACGCAGATGAGCACTTCGTCCGCCCGCGGCTGCGGGATAGGGACGTCGATAAGCGCAAGGTGGTTGGGTTGGGAGATTTGGATTGATTTCATGGGAAAATTATACTCCACGGGGTAAAATATGTGCATTATGCTGCTGCAAATTTTACTCGGTTTTGGCCTGGCGCTGCTGGTCTCTCTGGCAGCCTGGCGCGCCCGGGCGCTTACGCCTGGAGGGGCGGCAGCCGCCCTGGGTTTGGGCACGCTGGTATTCGGCCTGGGTGGGCTGGCCTGGGCAGTCCTGCTGCTAGGTTTTTTTATCTCCTCCAGCGTCTTAAGCCGGACTTTTCGCCGTCGTAAGGCCATCCTGGACGAGAAATTTTCCAAGGGCAGCCAGCGCGACGCTGGGCAGGTGCTGGCCAACGGCGGTGTGGCCGGCCTGTTTACCTTATTACACCTTCTTTTCCCGCTCTCCGGGCTGCCGTTTTTAGCCTTTGCTGGGACACTGGCGGCGGTCAACGCTGACACCTGGGCGACCGAGCTGGGCGTGTTGAGCCGCCGCCCGCCGCGCCTGATTTCCACCGGGAAAGTCGTCGAGTGGGGCGCCTCGGGCGGGATCAGCCTGGCCGGCTTACTGGCTGCCATGGGCGGAGCGGTTTTGATTGCCGGGTTGGCAGGCCTGCTGGCTCTGCCAGCGCTGCCAGCCTTGCCGGCGCCGGCGGACACCGGCACAGCCAGCAGCCCTGGGGGGGTGTTCATTATTATAATGGGCGTGGTGACGCTGGCCGGGCTGGCAGGCAGCCTGGTCGACTCGCTGCTGGGCGCCACCCTACAGGTCATTTATACCTGCCCAACCTGCGCCAGGGAAACCGAGCGCCATCCCACCCATACCTGCGGGACTGCCACCGTTTATAAACGCGGCTGGCGCTGGCTGAATAACGATTGGGTCAACGCGGCTTGCGCCATGGCAGGCGCCGGGTTGTCGCTCACCGGCGCTGTTTTAGCGCCGGCGGCCAGCCCACTCTTTTTCGGACAATTGGGGCCCGCTGCCCCTACAAAGGAGATTATTATGGCAGCTTTTCCCCTTTCCAGCCCTGCTTTTACGCAGGGGAGCCTGATTCCGAAGCAATTTACCTGCGATGGGGCAAATATTTCCCCAGCGCTGAATTGGAGCGGCCTGCCGCCTGGTGCTCTCAGCCTGGCGCTGATAACCGACGACCCAGATGCGCCGGGTGGAACGTTCACCCATTGGGTGCTCTACAATATGTCGCCCTCCTTGACCGGGCTTCCTGAAGCCGTGACGAAGACCACCCAGGTGGCAGGGATTGGCACACACGGCAGCAACAGCTTCGACCGTCCCGGTTACGGCGGCCCCTGCCCTCCGCGCGGCGCCCCGCACCGCTACTATTTCACCCTGTATGCCCTGGACCTGCCGCCTGACCTGCCGCCCGGGCTTACTTCCACCAGGCTGCAAAGCGCCATGCGTGGTCACATCCTGGCGGAAGGCCAGTGGATGGGCAAGTACCAAAGGTAGGGGCAGTAGGAAGTGGACCGCGGGTAACGGGTGGTGGTCAGAGTGAGTAGCTCGTAGCGATTCGCCCGTAAGGGTGGCAGCTGGGCGTATTCACGCGCCATGAACTCTTTGTATTTTTTATATCGATAATAATAAATTTTTTGGCTCGTAATCTATGGCATCCCGATCACAACCCTGATCTTCCGCAACTATTATGCAGGGATTGGGACTGAAATCCTTGAAGCAGGCCGGATGGATGGCGCCAGCCTGCTAGGCTTATACCGGTATATAATGTTTCCACTCTCTGCGCCGAGCTTCGCCGTAGTTATCATCTGGCAGTTCACCCAGGCCTGGAATGAATTCCTGTTCGCAGTGATCTTAACCAACCAATCCCACTGGCCGGTGACGGTGGCGTTGAATAACCTGGCAGGCAGCCAGTTGGCGCAGTGGAACGTCTTGATGGCAGCTACTTTCCTGGCGGCCATGCCAACCTTGCTGGTCTATATCTTCCTGGGACGCTTTTTCTTGCGCGGCTTGATGGCCGGCGCGCTGAAGGGCTGATCCCAGAGCCGCTTATAGCCCCAGCACTTTGACCATAGCGCGCACGCCGTCCAGGGTGGGCGGGAATTTGACGCCGGTATAGAGCTGCCAGGTCTCGGTATGCGTGATGGTCTGGCCCGGCTGCATTACCAGCAGCGCGCCGAGTGTCTCCAACTCGATGAACCGGTCGTTGCAGTAGACCTCGGTGTCACAGCCGGAGTCCGGGTGGGGCAGGTCGGGAAGGTGGGTGAAGCGCTTGACAAAAAGCACATCACCAACCAGGTAGGCCAGCCAACCCTGAGGATTGGGCACGCCAATCTTGCAGGGCGGCAAGCGGCTGGCGGCTTCGAGGAGGATAAAGTCGTCGCCCAGATGCAGGCGCGGATCCTGTAAGCGCGTGTAATTCCAGATGGTCATGCGCCGGTCCGGCAAGAGCTGCGGGGCGGGCACGCCGGCCTGCTGTGGGAGGATGGCCAGCCCACCCAGCTTGAGCTGGGTGATGGCCCACGGGGCGCACTCGACCGGCCATAATCCAGCATTGGTCAGGCTGTGCTGGATGGTGAGCAGCGGGGCGTCGGGAGCCAGGTGGAGCTGCATGGCCTTCTGCAGCCCGGAGCCAGCCTCGACCGGTTGGGTGAGACGCACGCTGCCATCCTGGAGATGTTCGACCTGCAGGCCTTCATTATCCGGGAGGTAAGAGCGCGGCATACTTTCTGGCGAGTGCCACAAGCGGTGCCCGCCGAAGAAATGGTACTCCCCGCAGGAAGTAGCCTGGGTCATGTCGGGCAGCTCGGCCAGCAGGTTCTGGTCCGATCCAGTTGGCAGCAGGCGCACCAGTCGCGGCCCGGCCTGGGCCAGATAATCGACAGCCAGGAAGCGGTTTTCAAGACGGTGGGTGGGATGGGTGTAGTAGTCCATGAGGGTTTCTTTCACTTACTGCTCAATACCAGGTCCAACTGCCGCGCCAGGGCCGACAGGTGTGTATCGACAATAGTTTTCAGGTCGGATTCGGGGTGTAATAACAAATCCTGCCAGATGGCGCCGATAGCGCTGGTCAGGCGGTCTTCCACCAGGCCCCACAGGTGGAACATACGGAAGGACCGACCACGTTGGAAGCCCAGGCTAAGCGCTTTGAATAAAAGAACGTTGGCATTTTCGGGGGCAGAAAGCACATCCTGGCGCACCGGCAGCAGCCCAACACTGTGCGAATAGAAGCTCTGTTCTTTCTGGCTGGTCAAGAAACGTATCAGTCCCAGGGCTTCGCGCGGGTTGTGCGAATGCTTCCAGATCACCAAGTTGGTGCCGCCCACAAACGGCACACCCGGCGGGAAGGTGATACCGGAGTTTTTTACCACTTTGGGGTCGATATCGGGATCGCGCAGCAGCCAGGGACCGCTGATGGTCACAGCAGCTTCGTTGAGCCGGTACATGGCATCTGATTGGGTGTCGATGGTGTTTTGGGCAGCCGGAACCAGGTATTTGCCCAACTCGAAATACTGGTAGAAACCGGCGCGGGTCTGCGGCAGGTTGAGCAGGGTGCTCTTGCCATCCCGGTCAATAAAATCGCCGGCAGCGCCCCACACCAGGGAAGCCAGGCTCTGCAAAGCCATGCGGTTGGCGCTGGTAGGAATTACGAAAGGCATCGGCGCGCCGTAATCGACCAGCTTTTGCAGTGTATCTTTCATAGCGGTATGGGAGTCAAAAGCGCCTGCTTCGCTGATCCCTGCTTTTGCCAGCAAATCGCGCCGATAATAAATCAGGCGAGTATCCGCCAGCCATGGGATCGACCAGACCTGGTTATCCTTGCCGACCAGGCCGCTCTGCCAGGCTGGTTTTAAGAAGAGGTCGGCGCCGCCGATAGCTTCAATTTCGCCATGGGTAAAGGCATGCAGGCTGTTCATCCCCACCAAGTCGCCCACCCAGGTCGTGCCAATCTCCGATAGGTCCGGGCCGTGGCTGTAAAGGGCTATCCTGACCAGCTCGGTCCAGGCATTGCCCCAGGTAAGGAACTGCGAACGATACAGTACCCCGGTCTGGCTGGACAGTTCTTGCAGGGCTCTTCCCAATTCTTCAGCCGAATACACATTGGACATCAATGAAAATTCGATTTCGGACATAGGCTTCCTTCCAGGCTTAGTATAGATGCTAACCCTAAAATGAACAAGGGGAGCCCTCACCTTGCGATTGCGAATACCCTGTAAGGGTATCCCGTAGGGAAGGTTGAGAGGATTGATCTTCGTCTGTCAAGTACCCTTCGCAAGGTTTAGGTCACAAAACTCAACCTTGCGAAGGGTTCAGAGAGAACTGCAGGGTGTTCAAGGTCAACCTTCGCAAGGGTTGGCATTGTGACGCCCAACAAGGATATAGGGATGAAAGATTTAATTGCTTAAATTGCATTACAATCAGGTGAATAAATACGAGGTGTCAATAATGCAGCGTGAAATCCGTACCGTAATTGTCGAAGACGACCCGTATGCCCGGGATACCATGGCGCTGCTGCTGCGGCGCGATTGGCGCACCCAGGTATGCGGCGAATCCGGGCAGATCGCCGGCCTGGAGGAACTGATCCGCAACGAAAAACCCGACCTTGTCGTGCTTGACACAGAAAATCCCCAGGACACCCATTGGGTCGAAAAAGTCACCCGGGCAGTGCTGGCGGCCAAATCCTCCCCGCGCATCCTGTGCACGGCAACTTTTTCAGACGTGCACGTTTTAACACAACTCGACCAGCCGGTATTTTGCGGCTACGTGCTGAAAGGTGAAATTTCCTACGCCCTGGCCTGGGCAGTAGTTCAGGCCGCCCAGGGTAACTGGGTGATGACGCCTTCCACGCGCCAGACGGCAGAAAAGATCCCCTTCCACCCTCTCCACGCTTTGACCTTGGATGGGCAGCGGCAGGTGCCCGGACTGACCCGTCGTGAGGCCGAAATGGCGCGCCTGGCGATCCTGTTCAACCTGCGCCGCGCCAACCTGGCGGATGATATGAACATCCAGTACAGCACCATTTCCGAATACGTGAACCAGGTCTATGAAAAATTAGGCTTGCATGACATCCAGGATGGCAGCGTTGAGCCGGACAGCTACTTCTCCGGGCAGACACAGGTGCTGGATCACTTCCGCGACAGCCTGGAGCACATCTGGCAGGACGGTCGGAAGAAGAAAGCTCCGGATATGGATACGCTGGCTTTCCACCTGCTGACCATTCCGGAAATCGTCGAATAAGCGCCTTTTCCCGAAATTACGTGGAATTTTATTTCTTGCGCCAGGATATTCCGGCGTGCGCCCAGGCAACCAATTATTACCGGCTGGCCAGAACAGCTATCCTTCGGCCCTCCACAGGATAATAACCTGGCGCTTGCCGATCTGGAACTTCTCCAGGCGGCGGTAGTCCGGGTGGGCAATCTTCTGCTGCTTATCTGAAGCAATCGCCAGCAGGCAGCGCGCCGGCAGCAAGGTATGCAGGGCGTCGAGCATCTGCCAGACGTGGGATGAACCTGGCGAATGAGGTGAACCTTGCGAAGGTTCGTAAGATAAACCTTGTGGAGGTTCCAGACCTTCGCAAGGTTTTTTTGTAGACGACCAGACCGATTTCCAGCCGTAAGGTATGTCGGTAATCACCAGGTCAATCGGCCGGCCAGCCAGGCCCTGGCGCATGGCCGGCGCGCTGGCCGCATCGGCCTGGAACAGGCGGGTGGAGAACGACCGGCCAGCCAGCGCCAGGGAAAGGTTAAAGCGCAGCCTCACGGCGCTGTCGAGGGCAGCCTGGTGAGAGGCTTTGCCGTAGGCCTGGATGTAGTGGCTGATCTCGTCCATGCGCCGGTCCAATCCGATCAGGGAAAGCAGGGACAGGTTGCGCTCCGCCAGGTCGAGCGCCTCAGGGCTGATATCCGAAGCGGAAATGGACGCAATTTCGCTCCCATGCAGGAAACCCAAGACGGTGAGCAGGTAAGCCCCCCCGCAGCACGGGTCGTAGATCGAAACCTGCTGGGTCAGCCCCATACGGGCGCGCATGGCCTGGAGGTGCTGGAAAATCTCACTGGCCAGCCTTACCGGGAAAGCCGTCTGCCCGGGCAGGCTGTAGAGCACGCGTCCTGCGGAGAGATCGGAGTAATCGGCAGGTTTGAGGACGAAATTATCTGGCATGATCGTCTCTTCATAAAGATTGGCTCATTGGGATTTGCCGTGTAAGGTCACCTCGGGGATTCCCGAAGAACCTAAAGATTATATAGGAGGAGGGTTATAATTGAAAGGCGTAATCGTATTAATCCCGGCAAAAACGAACGAGGCAAATCCTATGGAACAACCAGACCAACCCTCCACAAGAACGCCGGGCAGGTTTGAAAAACCCGGCCAGTGGCTCAACCGGCGTTTCCCACTGGACGTTTTCGTTTATTCCATCCTGTTCCTGTTTTTCATTCAGCTCTTGACCGGCCTGGTCGAGAACACCTATGCCTTTGGGCTGCTACAGACTTCCATCCCTTACGAAGCCGCTAGCATTTTCCTGCTATTCACCCCTCTGGCGCTGTGGATCTTTCCCTCCCTGGCGAGTTCAAAAAGCGCCATATTTATTACTATAACCGGCGAGCTGGCGTTGTTGTGCCGGGCAGTCAGCGGGATGCTCGACTCGAGCGGCCAGATGATCGCCTGTGGGTTGGGGGCCGGGCTTTTCCTGTTGTTCTTCCCCGTCCTGTTGTGGAAGCTCGGTAAAAAAGGTAACCTGGGCGCGGCCTACCGCATGGGCTGCGGGCTGGCGCTGGCCGTGCTGCTTTCTATCCTTCTGCGCTCGGTCTATTCGGGCAACGATATCAGCGACTACGGCATTTTCCGCGCCATCCCCTGGCTGCTGGCGCTGGCAGGGGGCGCCGTTCTGCCGGCCCTGATCACTTCAATCGATGCTGACGCAGACGCCAGCCCACCCAGGGTGCATCACGCCAGGTGGCGAGTCACCCTGCAGGCGCTGGGGATAACCAGCGTGTTCGTGTTGCTGTATTTTGCCTTCTCCGCTCCAACCGTCATTTCACGCTGGACGGATTTCGGCTATCCCACGATCACCTTCCTGCTGGTAGGAGCGATTGGCCTGTTCCTCGCCGGCTGGCTGGCAAAGCGCAAAGCCTGGGAAAACCTGACCCCTAATTTTATGCTGGTATGGAACCTGCTGTTCGTGGCCGCTACCACGTCAACACTTTGGTCTTACCAGATCCTTTTCCCAACTGACGCGTCTGCCTATCCCCTGTTTGAAATACCGCCTAACCCGCTGTCACGCCTATCAATCACGGCCATGCTGTTACTCTCTCCAGTGCTTTTCATCGATTTTTCGCTTTTGGTGAAGGGACTGGTCGATAAGAATCTATCCTTGCGCAGGCTGGGCGGGAGTTTCAGCCTGGCGGCGCTGTACCTGCTGCTGATGATCCTGATGCACATTTTCACCACTGTGTACGACTACATCCCAGTAGTCGGGGCCTGGTTCCGCAACCAGTTCTGGCTGGTATATCTGGCGCCCGGCCTGGTGCTGCTGCTGGCCTTGCTGGTCACGCGCCGGCACATTTTCAAGGCCGGGGCAGGTGCAGTGGCGCAACCACGTCTGCCTGTGCTGGCAGCCGGGCTAGGACTGGCGATGGCAGCCGGGCTGGGACTGGCGCTGGCAGCCGGGCTGGCCGTCCTGCTGACCGCCCCCCATCCCAGCAACACCACGGCCGCCAATCTGCCTAACCTGCGCATTATGACTTTCAACATCCAGCAAGGCTACAGCCAGTCAGGCATTAAAAATTTTTACGGGCAGCTTGAGACCATTCGTAAAGTCAACCCGGATATCCTCGGGCTGGAAGAAACCGACGACGCCCGCATTTCAGGGGGCAATTCAGACGTGGTACGCTTTTTCACCGAGCGGTTAAATTATTACTCCTATTACGGGCCAAAAACGGCGGTAGGAACGTTTGGCGTGGCGCTGCTGTCGCGCTACCCGATCCACAATCCGCACACGTTCTTCATGTATTCTACCGGTGAACAGACGGCAGCCATCGAAGCGCAGGTCACAGCCGGCGGCAAGACCTTCGACGTGCTGGTCACTCACCTGGGCAATGGTGGACCGCTGGTGCAGCAGGAAGAGGTACTGGCGCAGGTCGATAAGCTGAATTCCAATCCTAACACCATCTTGGTGGGAGATTTTAATTTCTCCCCGGCCGATCCCCCTTATCCACTGACGATTCAGAAACTGGAAGACGCCTGGAAATCAGCCGAGGCGCAGAACCTCAGCCAGCCCGGCCTGGACGTGGAAAACCGCATCGACCACATTTTCCTTTCCCCAGGCATGCGCGTGCTGCGCGCCGATTATCTTGCCCCCGGTCCGTCGGACCATCCCATACTGGCGGTGGAGATAGGATTCTAACTTTTACACCATGCCCCACACCACGTGCCAGACCAGGTCAGCCCAGAAGTGGACACCGGCGGCGGCCAGGTAGCCGGATTTCTTGTATTGGTAAGCGGCGACCAGGGATAATACACTGTTGAGCAGGAAGACTTCCACTATCAAGGCCGGCGAAAACTGGCTGAGGCTTTTCGCTCCCAGCATGATCATCAGCGACGGAAAGTGACCTGCAGAGAAGACCAACGCCGAAAGGGTTGAAATGACCCAATAGAGCGGAACAAGCCCTTTGCGGCGCAGCAGAACGTACGAGATCAGCCAGGTCCAAAAAGAGATGAAGAACAGGCGGAAGATAATCTCTTCGCCAATGCCTGCGCTTATTGTAGCCAGCAGAGAAGTAGGGAAAGGCGGGTGAGGAAAGCGGTTCACAGAGAGGAAACGGCTGAAAACGAAGTCCATCAGGATCAAGAAGAGGCCAACCAACACGCCCGCCATGGCAGGCAGACCAAATCTCTGCCAGTTGGAAATTTCGGGGCTAATCAGGTTGGGGATCCCCAGCTTTTGGGACAGCTTCAAACCGAGAAAGCCCAGCCCGCTGTATAAGACCAGGACAATGGCAAAGCTAGCCAGCATCATCACTGGCAATGATGCCGGGTATCCTTGCGAAGGAACAGTGGAAACCAGGTTGCCCTGCGGCATTAAGAGATTGGCCGCGCTCAAAATCGCTAACAGAATAACCAGCAGGAAGAAGGTGCGGGTTGAAGTTGACACGGGCGGCTGGCTTTTATATCCTCGTGATTCTTTCCTTTACTTTCGCCCATGATCCGGTAGTCAGGAAGCTTTTATCCATATTATTGACCATGCTTACAAACTTTGGCCAGGGCACAGCCAGAGTCATCTCATGCGGTGCAACCCAGGGCCGGGCAGATACATCGAACATGCCCAGGACGGCGCGCGGGTGGGCCGATTCAAGTTCACGGTAGGGCTGCTGGACGATGGTGGAGCAGCCCGAGCCGAATGGGGCAATGACCGCCTGGGGATCGGATTCATCGAAACCGGCCAGGGCAAACAGGCCAGAAATGACGTCCGCCCCGGCAAAAAAGATCACTACCTGGGGGATATCGTCTTCGTCCAGGTGATCCCAACGTTTAAACACCACCTGACGGGCCGGGGCGAGCATGGGCGGGAACTGCGCCCGAATCTTGGCTACCAGCTCGGGTGACTCTTTGTAGCGCTCACCTTCCAGCTCGCCCGGGATGCCGCAGGATAGAAAATAGTTGATATTGGGGCCCAGGCCTTTGGAAAAGCCCAGGTAATAGCGCCCACCGGCGCAGCCGATGTCACTGCCGGTGAAAATCAGCGATTCACCCTGACGTACGCGCTCCAGCTCGTGGATAAAGCAATGGCCTCCCGGCGGGGGCTGTGAGACCCCCGCCTGCACCTGGCTGTCGGTGTAATAAAAGCAAACCGGCAACTGGGCAGCCGGGAAATATTTTTCCCATTTAACCATAAATTGCTGCTTGAAACCTGTCTGCATAGGAGACCTCCTTAGAATGGTGGAAAGGCAGCGAAAAACCACTGCCAACAATCCGCTCTCTATCTTTAGTGATCAAGGGGATAAATTCTACAAAAGATTATACTTTATTCTTTGATTTTTGTTTCCGTGAAGAATGAGGATGGATCTTTTCCTGCCACGCCTCGTGTGTTTGTTGTGTACGAAGGAATTAACTATCTATTTATGCCGCAATCTGGCATATATGGATTTATACTGGGAAGCATAACCCTCAAACCCAGGAGCAAAACCATGGAAAAGATCGATTTACGCAAAACCTACAAAAACCTTTACACACCCTCGGCGAAAGCCGTCCAACTGGTGGAAGTACCTGCTTTCAACTTCGCCATGATCGACGGAGCCATCGAGCCGGGCCAGGGGCCGGGCACTTCGCCAGGCTTCCAGGAAGCCATGCAGGCGCTGTATGGGATGTCCTTCACGTTGAAATTTGCTATGAAGCAGCGCAAGGACAATCCCATCGATTACAGCGTGATGGCCCTGGAAGGTCTTTGGTGGATTGAAGAAGGCGAGTTCGATATTAACAAGAAAGACAACTGGAAATACCGGTTGATGATCATGCAGCCCGAGTTCATCACCCAGGAAATGTTCCAGGACGCCCTGCTCCAGGTGAAGCGCAAGCGCGACTCGGCCAGGGTAGACAAGCTGCGCCTGGAAAGGTTCGCAGAGGGACTATGCATCCAGATCATGCACGTCGGGCCGTACGCCACCGAGCCTGCCACGGTAGGAAAGATGGACGCCTTCGCAGCCCAGAACGGTCTGCGCAAGTGCGGCATGCACCACGAGATCTACCTGGGCAACCCGCTGCGCGCCGACCCGGAAAAGCTGAAGACTGTGCTTAGGCATGGGGTGGTCAAGGTAGACTGACGAATGATGTCTCTATTTTAATATGAACGGAGCATCCTCAATTTTTCGGCATTCGGCGGCTTTGCACGTCGCCAGGTCCTTCATCCGCTGTACAAACTGGGCCAGCAGCTTTGGATCGGCTTTGGACGCCAGGTTGTTCAGCTCGTAGGGATCGGCTTTGAGATCGTACAGCTCGACCTCGCCCGTGCGGTATTCGATGTAGCTCATCGTTTGCAAGCGCACGCCGCGAAAATAAGGAATATTCAGTTTCTGCTTTTTGTCGGGCGGCAATACGGTGGCGTTCACCTGATCCTGGTCAGGGACCTCGTCGTCGGGCGGGTTGACCTGCGGCGTGGGCGTCAGGGCCAGGGTTTTCTCTTCGAGCGGGTCCGGCCCATATTCCAACGAGAAGGCATGCCTCCATTGCGCCAGTGGAAGCGGGTTATTTTTCAATAAGGGCAATAATGAGCGACCATCAACGAAGTCGCCCGCAGTTGCGCCGCCCAGTGCTGCCCAGGTTGGCGCCAGGTCAATGTTACCAACCAGGTGCTCGAGCGTCTTGCCGGCCGGCACCCCAGGCCCGCGTACTTCCAGGATCAAATGCAGCTCCTCTTCGTACGGCGCTATTTTCCCTTCCAACATGCGATGATTGCCCAGGTGATAGCCGTTGTCGGAAGTGAAAAACAGGTAGGTATTGTTGAGCTGTCCATTGGCCTTGAGGGTATTGACGATCTTCTCGATGCCCTCGTCGACGGCCTGGAGTGAGCGCAGACGGTTGCGATAGTCCGCGTCGATGGCGTCCATCTGTTTTTGGGTCATCTGCGGGAGGTTGCTGATATAGCCAGGTTTGTCGCTCACGTCGGCTTCGTTATAGTTGGGAGTGCGCGGCGCTTTGGCATCCGGGAAAAGGTTGGCATGCCGCGGGGCAGGTGTGTAGGGGGCGTGCGGCGCATACGGCGCCAGGTAGATAAAAAATGGCTGGCCCGTTTTGGCGGTGCGCTGGATGAAATCCACCGCCTTGCCCATGTATACATCCGTACCGTAATCCTCTGGCTGGTTGCCATAACCGACTTGCTTACCGTTTTCGTTCAGGATGTAGTTATACTCGCTATAGGCGGCATCCCCATTCACGGCAGAATACCACTCATCCCAACCGGGTGGGATGTAGGCCGGACCGTTTTTTCCGGGATAACCATTCAGGTATTTACCGGCCAGCATGGTACGGTATCCTGCGTCCTGCAGCCAGGTGGCGATGGTGGATTTTTCCTCGCCGAGGAGATTGAATTTCCCGAAACCACCCAACGGCAGGTTGTTGCCGAAAACCTTGGTATTGTGCGGGTACTGCCCGCGCAGGGTAGTCGAGCGCGAAGGGCAGCACAATGACTCAGGGACGAAGTAGTTAGTGAAGGTCACGCCTTGATCTGCGATCAGGGCTTTTAATTTGGGCATGTACTGGGACTCTTCTGCGTTCAGGTCGTCGGCCAGAATAAAAATGATGTTTGGCTTGCCTTTGGCCGATTTAGGGGCGGCGTTTGGAGTGGTAAGCGTGGCAGTGGCGGGTGCGGCAGTCGTGGAACTGGCGGAAGTTGAAGTGGCATTCGACGAGGGTGCCATGGCGGGACGCACGGGCAAAGAGCAGGCAGCCAGCAGGCTGAGGATGATCAAGCCTTGTGTGATATGCAATAGGGTTTTCACTTCGTGCTCCTATTTCTGCTGTTTCGCAATGAATGCCTGGTAAGCAGCATAAGCAGGTTTCTTTTGGGGAGGGTTGGAGTCCAGGTTAATCACGCCAAAGTGGCTGAAAGTATCACTGGCGTTAGTCAGGTCGTAAAAAGAGAACCACAGGCAGATCCGGCCGCCGTTTTCGAGGCAGGCGGACAAACGTCCAGGTAGTTGCGTAGCTTCCAACTGCTCGAACTGCGCCAGGTCTTGCTTCCATGTGGCGGGGGTGGACTTGCAGCGAAAATCTGGCCCACCGTTTTCGGTTGAAATCCAGGTCGTTGGTTGTCCGGACGGGGCCAGGCCTTTGATGGTCTTTATTTTGGCCGGGATATCTTCCACGCAGCCATAGAAATGCAAATCCAAGGCATCGTATTTAGCCTGGGATAACAAAAGCGTGACGTGCTGCAGGCCGTGCGCGTGGCCCGCATCGTTTGGATTGTCAAGAAAATCCAGCATGTACGAGGCAAAACTGGTCAGAACGACCTGAAATTTGGGGCTGACCGATTTGACGGCCTCATAAAAAGCCTGGGATTCGGCCAGGTACTGTGCATCCGTACCACGCCAGTAAAGCGCACCCGGCTCCACGGTTGCATCGATTTCTTCATTTTCCGCCTGTACCCATACCTGGCGGCCCTGCTGCAGGTAGGTCAGAGCCGGTTGGAGGAGAGTGTGAACGTCCTGCTGGTACTGGTCTTTTTTCTGAAAGGGGAAACCTGCAGCCGGGTAATCCTTCGGCGTGCCGTAGTCGGTCACGATATTGTTGGGGTCTTTATTAATGATGGTCAGGATCACATTGAAACCGGCCGCCAGATATGGGGTATAATCCTGGCCGTTTACGCCCAGGCCAACATTGAGGCGCACCCAGCCGACGTTACCAATGTCAGTGAGCGGCTTGAGCGCCTTTGCATTCAATGCCTTCTCTGGTTTGCCGACGAAAAAACCAAACTGGTTGGTACGCTGAGAAGCGTTAGTTGTGGGGGATACAGCGATGGTGGGGGAGTTCATCGCTGCCGGTAGTATGGTGGGTTTTAAGGGCAGGGAGCAAGCTGCCACCAGGCTGAAAGCGATCAGAAATACAATCACCCGGAACAATATTTTCATATTGACCTCCTTCTAGCTGACCCCTTTGCTCTATGAAGGTCTCTTATCATGTTTGGAGGCCAGCCAACTTATCGATTTATTCTCGCGCTATAAGGCCTTGTTTGCAATAAGTGAACTCTTTCCCCTTGACAACCAGCTCAAAGAGCATATAATTAGTTTACACTAACTAATTATGCACCAACTAGATTTTGACCAGCTTATTGCTATCCTGACTCGTTCTTTCGCCGAGCTCGAATCCCGGGCGCTCAACGAGAGCGAGCTGGCCGAGCTTTCTATGAAGCAATTGGTCTATCTGGACACAATCGCCAGGCTGGACCATCCCACTTTTAGCAAGCTGGCCAAGAATCTGGGGATCAGCAAGCCCTCGGTGACCGCCATCGTCGGCAAGCTGCGGCAGAAGGGCTACGTGGAGAAGGTGCAGTCGGCTGAAGACCGGCGTGCCTTTTACGTACTGCTGACCGAGAAAGGCCAAGCCCTCAGCCTGCTGCACGACAACATTCACCGCCGCATCGCCGAGCATTTTACGCATGCCCTGAACGAAAACGAGCTGCGCCAGCTTGCCCGCCTGCTGAGTAAGGCGTTGAAATCGGCTTTTTCTTAATTTTCCCAGCAGCTTCCTTCTGCGTCCCGCAAGGGGGTGAAATGAGGGCGGCAAGTAGAAGAAGGAGAATTGTATGAGCGAACACGATACTGCAACCCACGTACATCCCATTTGCCCGGTCTGGCTGGCGGGCATGCTGGAAAGCCCGCTACGCAAAGCCCTGCACAAGCCGGAGAAGCTGCTGGCCGGGCTGGTCGAGCCAAGCATGAAGACCCTGGATATCGGCTGTGGGCTGGGCTATTTTTCGCTGGGCATGGCGCGCCTGGTCGGGCCGCAGGGCCGGGTAATCGCCGCCGACGTGCAGGAGGATATGCTCGCCCGGGTACGCGCCCACGCCGAAAAAGAAGGCCTGCTGGAGCGCATCAACCTGCATCATTGTTCACCTACACGCATTGGGCTGGTGGAAACGGTCGATTTCGCCCTGGCCTTCTGGATGGTGCACGAAGTGCCCGACCGGCAGGTTTTCCTGGGCGAGGTCTACCACCTGTTGAAGCCGGACGGGCGCCTGCTGGTGGTGGAGCCGAAGATGCACGTGAATAAGATCAATTTCGAGGAAACGCTGAAAGTGGCTGCCGCGGCCGGTTTTACCACCCTGGGCGAACGCAAGGTAGCCATCAGCCGGGCGATGCTTTTAGGAAGAAAATAGCCATAGAATGGATTTTACATGAAAAATAAAATATTCTCAGGCATCTGGCGCTTTATGTTGCCTTTGCCGGAAGGCGCCTTGCACAGGCATATGGCGGAGGGAGAGAAAGAGGACGCGTCTGACCTGGCCTTTATGACCCCCGACCACCACCGCGTGCGCAACTTCGTGGTGAGCGAGTTGCCCAAAGCCGGGGCGTCACTGCTACCGGAATTGATTGCCGCCCGGCTGGACCTGCCGGTAGAGGGCGTGGTTGCCATCCTGGACGACCTGGAGAAGCACATGACCTTCCTGTTCCGCAACCCGCAGGGAGCGGTGGAATGGGCTTACCCGGTGACGGTGGCACGCACGCCCCACAAGATCACATTTAGCAGTGGGGAAAAGCTGTACGCGGCCTGAGCGGTCGACGCGATTGCGACGCCCTTCGTGCAAGGGCAACTGCGCCACGAAAAACTGTCTTTCCTGATCGAAACGGAATGCGCCCACTGCGGAAAACCCATCCACATCAAGATGGACAGCGACCTGAATTATATAGTGCTCGAACCTGACGCTGACCCGCTGATTTTCGTCCCAGACGTGGATTTCGCCAAGCTGAAGGACCCCAGCATCATCGACGTGTTCTGACGGAAAGCCGTCTTCTTCTGGTCAGAAGAACACGCAAGAGCCTATCGGTTTCAAAAGGGCGGGGTGCGCGGCATCTACCTGAACCTTCCCCAGAGTGTCTACGTCACCCCCCTCACGCAAGGGCCGCTGTTTGGATTCAAGAAAAAATAGCCGCAAGACACCTTTTGACTATCTTATCCTGCCCTTGGCTTACCCGAAGGGGTAGGTGCACCCGACACGTGTGTAAAGCAAGTATAGAGAGTATCGGCAGGCGGCAATAGGATATAATGAACCAGGGAAAAACCATTTCACGCAAAAGCGCGGGGAGAAGATAGAGAAAAACCCCTGACATGGAAAAAAACGACAGTAAAAATAAATTTCACCAGGATAACGCCCAAGCGTGGGATGTGACCGCCGCCATCTACGAGCGAGACGAGCAGCGAGACATCCAGCTCCTGCGCTCCGGCGGCAGCTCGCTGATGGCGCAGGAGCAGGCCGCTCTGGGCGATCTGTCGGGCTGGTGCCAGCGCGCCATCCATTTGCAGTGCGCCGGAGGAACGGATACGCTGTCGCTGCTGCGGCAGGGCGCTCAGGAAGTAATCGGGATCGACATCAGCCCTCGCATGATCGCCTGCGCCCGGCGTAAAACAGCCGCTCTCGCCGCCTTGGGCGCCCGGGCAAGCTGGTACTGCTGCGACGTACTGGCTGCCCCGCCAGAATTAGATGGCACAGCCGACCTGGTGCATACCGGCCGAGGGGCCTTGTATTGGATGATGGACATGGACGCCTGGGCCCGGGTGGTCTGCCGCCTGCTGAAACCGGGTGGGAAGCTGCACGTTTTCGAAGGCCACCCGCTGGACTGGGTGTGGGACGTCAAGGCGGCTGCCTTCCAGTTGGATGCCGGGCGCGGCGATTACTTTGCCCAGGCTATTCACGCCGGTGAAATCTGGCCAAAGCCGTTCATAGACCGGCAGGTAGAAGTCGACCCAGCCACCCTGAGCTTACACGATCACCCCTGGACGCTCGGACAGATCCTCAACAGTGTCATCCAGGCCGGCCTGCGCATCGATTATTTCAATGAATACCCGCAAACGTTCTGGGACCAATTCCCCGAAATCCCTCCAGAAACCCTGCACCGCCTGCCGCATACATTTACGCTGCTGGCGGCCAAGGCTAAAGAGTAGGCTGCGGCCGTTTGGAAACCCATCCTATAAAGGGGAATATTACGGTTCTATCAGGTATTCGTCCGTCACCGCTTGCACCAGCACTTCCACCAGACGGCCGTCGTCCAACTTACCGCTGAAGCGCCACACCGGTTGCACGAACCGCATCGGGCTGGTATTCAAGTCAATGCCGCCGCCGTGGCTGAAATCGTATGCGAAGTAGACCAGTTCTACCTGATCGATGACGACATTTTTCACGCTATCCTGCACCAACGTGGGCTGCGGTGTAGATCCTCCTTCGTAAACCTCGGCCACTTTATTGCCCTGGACCACGTACCCACTCAAGTCTGTGCGCCCGGGAGCAATGAAAGACAACGATTCGAGGATCATCGGGTAACCGGCGAAGGTCTTGTGAGATAAAGTGCCTTCTATGACAAACTGCTCGCCGCGATACCCATCTTCCAGGTCCACCGGTGAATTCTCAAGCGAGCGCTCGAATACGTACTGCTTTCCGTTGATATCGGTAAACAGCATCACCTGGCGTCCTGCCAGTGTAACCACTTTTTCGTGGCCCAACCAGGCTCCGTAGACTTCATCTGCGTAAGCCTTTTCGAACCGCTCGACTGCAATGGTGGGAATCTGATCACCCACCTGGAATGTCCCCCACAGCTTGACGTGCAGCTTGATCAGGCTTTCCAGGCCCTGCAAGTTGTCCCCAATCAGTTTCACCGAGGTTACGTTGAGGGGATTCTTTGGATCGGGCAGACCGACCAGGTAGGCCATTTCGATCTTTCCGTCGCTGTAGATGATCTTTTCGACCACTTCCAGGTTGGCAATCACTCCTTCCAGCTGGTCACCGGATTGATAAGGCATCGGCGGGGGAGCCGTCTGGGTGGCCGCCTGACCCGGCGTTGGCGAGAAATTCGACAGGCCGCCCCCTCCACCGCCTAAACCGCCACCCCCATTGGATATCGGCTCAGGCGGGGGTTCTACCTGAATATAACTCCAATCGAACACACCGGGTTGGTCTTTCACGCGTACGCCGCGCACGCTAATGCGCACTCCCAGGGGTACATCGGCAGGCAGGTCGGTCAACGTCCACTTTTGACCATCCTCGGCCGCCAAAAGGCGAGTGTTATTCTCTTCCACGAGGGTACCGAAGAAAATATCATCTGGCATCGGCGAACGTTCCCAGCCCTCAACTTGCATATAGCGAGCGCCATTTTCCGCAGTAGTAGCCTGTCCCCACACGTGGAGGAAGCGAGACCAGCCGGCGGCGCGTTTTTCAGATACTTCTCCCGATGCAATCATTTGCTTCTGTTCCGCGCTCAGGTCTTGCGGGCCATTATATGCGTCGAGCAGACTGCTCAGGTCCCCGCGCAAGGTGAAAGGCCCCAGGGTGACCCAAGGTTGCCCGCCGGGTTCAGCAGACAACAATACATTCGGGTAAAAGGTAATGTCCACCCGCGGTCCATCCGGATAGCTTCGGTTCCAGGAGGCAACGATCTGCGGCATGTTGACCGCCGGATCGGTGAGGGTATATTGCACACGTTTATCGTTGGGGTCGCCCAGCACAATGCGCCAGGCGTCCTCGGCGCTGCGGATAGGGTAGTTCCCCAGCGGCTGCATGGGATTCAAGCCAACCATGGCGATATCGACTTTACCTTCGTCGTTGACTTCCACATTGATACACGGATTGTAGTTGTCCGTCTCAAGCAGAGGCACGCCGTTGAAAAGGCGGTCGAAGACCACTTTACGCCCCTGGCTGAGGGTTTCATTCACGCGGTAATCGAAATCGAGCAAGCCGGTTTTCTTCAAGAAAGCTTCGGCTGCCTGCACCCGCTTTTCCAGCGGCAGGTTGGAGGGGCGGCTGACCATGCTGTTATTAATATCGGCCACGTAGGTGAGGTTTGTGGTACCCTGCCAGAACCAGACCTCCTGCAGGCCATCAGTGACGTAATAAATCGTTCCCCCTCCTTCAGAGGATGACCGGTACACTTCGCCCTGGATGCCCAGTTTGGCTGCCTGCTCTTTAGCCAAAGCGGGGGTCATAGGTGGGTCAAAACGTTGTTCGTATACCGTTACCGCTTTAGGGCTGGCGGGTAAATTTTCGCTCAGGGTGAGCTGCGCCTTGCCGAAAATGCCCCCTGCTGCGGACTGCGCCTGGGCAGAGCTGCCGAAAAAGGTCAGCAGCGGCTGGACCCCTGGCGCCTGAATGGGCAGAGCTGGCGACAGCGCGCTCGGACTGGCTAAAACTGCCTGGGTAGGGTTGGGTCGAGGCGCCGCCGGGCTGACCGGCCCCGCCAGGCCGGCCGGGGTAACGACAGGCGGATTTATCCGTTGGCTCAGGGCCGGCAGCAGCAGCGGCAGCGCCAGCAGCAGGAAGAGCGTCATGGTGGCCGCGCCGGCCAGCATCATGCCAAAACGCGATACCCGGAGTCCAAACAGGCGGTATCCCTCGTTCGCCTCTTTTCGAGAGACGCCGGCGCGCTCCCGTAGATGATTTTCCAGACTGCCGTGAAAACCGGCGGGGACTTCGACGGCCTGCCCGGCCTGCACCAGCAGGTTGGCAATGGCTTCCAGCCCGGGGTCGATGACGATTTCTTCTGCACCAGGGCTGGCGGGCGCATCTTCGGAGCCCGGCGCGCCGGAAGGCGTAAGATTCTCGTTCATAATTCCTCCACCATGACCGGTCCAAGGCGGTCACGTAATTCTTGCAGCCCACGGTAAATCAGCATCTTGACTGCCGCTTCGCTCTTGTCCATCACCTGGGCAACCTCGGCCAGGTCCAGATCGCTGAAGAAACGCAGGCTGAGCGCATCTGCTCGTTCTTCCGGAAGTAATGCCAGCACCTGGCGCAGGCGCGTCAGGTCGCTGCTATTCACAACCACCTGCTCCGGCGGCGGGTCTGCAGCAGGCCGCTCGTCCTCTTCTTCCAACGAGCCCTGTGGAACTCTCTTATGGAAGAAATCGGCCAGTTTGTGGTGGGCAATGCCAAAAAGCCAGGCGGCGAAACTGCATTCGCTCCGCTCGCTGCGTTTACTGCGTTCAGGCCGATAGGCGGCGATGCCGTCCAAAGCGGCGAGAAAGGTTTCTGAAGTCAAGTCTTGAGCATCCTGCTCATTCCCTGTCCTGGCCAGATGATAGACGTAGACCCGCTTGTAATGGCGCTGGTAGAGCGCTAAAAACAGGCATGGGTTCTTTTTCGCTTGTACGGCCAGAATCTGATCGGGGGGTTGGTGGTCTTCCATAATCTCCCTTGGCAATGTGGGTTAAAAGGTATTCGAGAAAACCACGCCTAAAGTAACAGGCAAAAGCAATTTGAATGTTTACCCAGGTAAAAAGAAGAACGCCACGCCCAGGATGAGATACACAGCGATTAATTCAGCCCCTTCCAGCCAGTTGGTTTCGCCGTCCGACGAAACCAGGGCCGCCACGATCACTGCCGCCATCAGAGCCACCAGCTCGAACTGGTTGAACATCAGGTTCAGGTAATTGCCGAAGACCAGGCTGATAAACACCAGCACGGGCGCCACGAACAGGGAAATTTGCAGGCTGGAACCCAGGGCGATCTCCAGGCTCAGCTCGATCTTATTTTTCATTGCCATCTGCACCGCTACCAGATGCTCAGCCACGTTGCCGATAATGGGGATCAGGATGATGCCGAGGAAGAACTCGCTCAACCCGGAAGCCGCCATGACTGCCTCAACAGAATTGACCAGGATCTCACTCAGCCAGACTACCGCCATCGTCGCGACTGCCAGCACCACCAGGGCAGTCCTCATAGACCAGTGCGGCATTTCGGCTGGGACTTCAGGAGTCAGGGCGCTTTTGGCAG
>Ga0315282_10002157_pt1 | contig 36605 bp, 40 predicted proteins | sample YL17G07_20_MG_FD_203693 | JGI IMG/M metagenome (GOLD analysis project Ga0315282, IMG submission 203693) | Sediment microbial communities from Yellowstone Lake, YNP, Wyoming, USA - YL17G07_20 | ecosystem: Environmental > Aquatic > Freshwater > Lake > Sediment | place: USA: Wyoming | collected...
GGATATCAGGAAATACCGAAACTGCTGATGACCCTGCAACGGAAATCAATTGATGTAAAGGAGAAGGCAGCTTAGGATATGTTTAACGGGTGCTTTTTACTTCAACTAAAGAAAGGGACAACGTCAGGAAACCTCTTGATTAATACAAGGATGTTAATCAATAATTAGACCAAATAATTGATAGAGGAGGATGGGTGGTATCTGGTTGTAACGAAAGGTAGCCATCGGCAATACAAGCACTCAACAAAATCTGGGAGAGTAACAATTGCTGGTCATTTTAATGATGATTTAGCTCCGGGTACTTTAAATAGTATCCTAAAACAGGCAAAACTGAAGGAGGAGAAATAGTATGTATAGATTCCTTATAGTTATTGAGAAGGCGAATGAGAACTATTCAGCATATTCACCGGACTTGCCAGGCTGTATAGCTACTGGTGCAACTCGTGAGGAAGTAGAACGAAATATGCATGAAGCCATTGAAATGCATATACGAGGACTTCAAGAAGACAACTTGCCTGTTCCAGAGTCTCATTCTTTCGCAGAATACGTTGTTGTCAAGTAAAATTCTTGGCATTACCGCTGTCACAGCATAAATTAGTGATTCTCAACCCTTCATGTTTGATGGTTGATTACAATCTATTCTTTAAAGGAAGAGAAAGAATTTAAATTAGAACAAAAAGAAGATGAGCCTAAAAGGAGTCCTGAACAAAATTGCTTGGATTGATCTGAATACCGGAGAAGTGACTGAACCATAGCCCTGTTTCGAATCGAAATCAAAAGTTGCATAAAGGATATCTAATGAATAAAATAACACAGAGAGGAGGTAAAAATGCCATTGGAGAAAAAAAGTCTGAACTCGCCTGATGAAATACGTATCTTCCCAAAAGGGAAAGTTGAGCTTGTTACGATTGGAGGCGTCACGTTTGGCAGAGGTACTTTTGAGCCCGGATGGAAGTGGTCAGAATCATTAAAGCCGATAGTAAAAACTCAAAGTTGCGAGGCGCCACACACCCAGTATCATGTTTCCGGACGATTGAAGGTGAGAATGGATGATGGTACAGAGGAAGAGTTTGGTCCAGGTGACGTGTCAGTTCTATCCTCTGGACATGATGCCTGGGTTATTGGAAATGAGCCTGTAGTAGTCATTGATATAACAGGCATGACTCATTATGCAGAGGAAACTAAGAAAAAGCGAAAAGAACGGAATTCTGTATCAAAATTCGGCCTAGACTTGTTTCACTAGGTCACGTTATGAGCGCATTGTTCCTATTGCTCTTTCTTCTCTGTTCCCTCAAGCTTTTTTGTAAGAGTATCTATCTTTTTGTTTAATTCCTGGATATCCTTTTTTGTTGGGAGATTCATCTTTGTGAGGGTAGTGTTAATGAGTTCAGAAAGGTTCTTGCTGATATTTCCCCTTCTTTTATCTGCCTTTTCTGTCCATGCCTTTACGATCTTTGCTCCCTGGGACTTGCTGATTTCACCCTTTTTCGCAAGCTCCTCAACCAACTCCTTTACTTTTTCTTGAGCTCCTAACCCAGCTAAAAGCGCTTTTTTTACGACATCAAACAAACTCATAATCACCTCCTTTTAAAAGTGAATAGTGAAAAGTTGAAAGTTAAAACTGAATAACTTTAAAAACTTTTAACTTTTCACTTTTAACTTTCAACTCACTTCTTAATAAAGTCATAAACCGAATCGAGTGCTTCGTCCAGTTTTTCGATCTCTTTTGTGCCACCCTGCGCCATCTCAGGCTTGCCGCCACCGCTTCCACCTGCAATTTTAGAAATCTTTTTAATAATCTCTCCTGCATGATATCTGTCCTTAAGGTCCTTTGTTACCATACAGACAATAGCTGCCTTGCCATCAGATACTGATGAGACAACAATAATACCAGACTGGAGCCTGTCTTTTATATTATCAGCTAAATTGCGCAGTTCTTCTTGATTAAGACCATCTTGCCTAAACTTAACAACCTTTACTCCCTTGAGTTCTTTCGCCTCTCTCAGTGCTTCTAATATGACATCTCTGGCACCAGTTTTTAATTTCTGAATCTCTTTTTCGAGGGACTTCATATTTTTGAGAAGCCTTTCTACCCTCTCAAGTGGTCTCTCTGTCTTTAAAAGTGCTTTAAGAGAATCAAGTTCAGATTTCATCTGTTTGAGGTAACCAAAGGCGTTATTTCCTGTCAATGCCTCAATCCTCCTGATACCTGAAGCAACGCTGCTTTCTGAGAGAATAACGAATGATCCTATTTCACCTGTAGCCTTGCAATGAGTCCCTCCACAGAGTTCGGAGGTAAAACCAGATACACTTACAACACGCACTGTCTTACCGTATTTTTCTCCAAATAGTGCAGTAGCCCCCGATTCAACAGCTGTTTTTATGTCCATAACAGATGTTACAACAGGAAGGTTTTCTAATACCTTCTCGTTGACCAGGTTTTCAACGGTTTGTATCTCCATATTATCAAGGGAAGAAAAATGGGTAAAGTCAAAACGAAGTTTTTCGGGTGAAACGAGGGACCCTGCTTGTTTCAAATGGTCTCCGAGGACAGACCTGAGGGCTGAATGCAAAAGATGGGTGGCTGTATGATTTCTCATAGTTGCCTTTCTTTTTTCAGCATCAACCCTGCTCTTTACTTTATCCCATACCTGAAGCTTGCCTTTTTTAAGTTTTATAACATGTGAATGGAAACCATCGAGGATTTTTTTGGTATCGAGGACAGTAGCCCTGAAATGTTCTCCCGACATCTCGCCTGCATCACCAACCTGACCACCTGATTCACCGTAAAACGGAGTCTTATCAAGAAAAACCTCAATCTCTTCGCCCTCAGTCACCTCCTTTATCAACTTTCCATCCTTTAAAATTGCTTTTACGACAGATTCAGATTCTAGTTCTTCATAGCCAATGAATTCCGTCTCCCCTATCTCTGCGATTAACTCTCTGTAAATGGAAGCAACCGCCTCTTCTTCCCCAACCCATGATGCCCTTGCCCTTTCTCGTTGTACTTCCATCTCTCGGTGAAAGGCCTCTTCATCAATTCTCAGTCCGGTATCCATTGCAATATCCCGGGCAAGGTCAAGGGGAAATCCATAGGTATCATAGAGTCGGAATATCTCTTCACCAGGTATAACATCGGTACCACTTCTTTTTACCTTCGATATAATCTCGTCAAATATCGTCATTCCCATCTCAATAGTTCTCGAAAACCTTTCTTCTTCTATTTTGAGGAGTTTTTCTGTCCTCTCACGCTCATCCACAATCTCAGGGTAGACATTTCCCATCATATCAATAACAGAATCAATCAAGGTATAAAGGAACGGTTCATGCATATTCAGAAGTCTTGAATGTCTTGATGCCCTGCGGATTATTCTTCTTAACACATAACCTCTGCCCTCATTTGAAGGCATGAGCCCTTCGGAGAGGAGAAAGACTATACCCCGTATATGATCTGCGATAACCCTCATCGAGCTATCCGTCTCTTTGTCTTTACCATAGGCTGTTTTGGCATGAAACTCTATTGCGGATATAATGGGTCTGAATATGTCTGAATCAAAATTGTTTGTCTTGCCCTGGAGCACTGCTGAAATCCTCTCAATCCCCATACCTGTGTCAATACTTGGCTTTGGCAGAGGAGTCAGCTCACCTGTAGCATCTCTGTTGTATTGCATAAACACAAGGTTCCATAGTTCAAGAAATCTGTCGCATTCACACCCAACACCACAATCAGGCTTACCACATCCCATATCACTGCCCTGGTCTATGATTATCTCAGAGCAAGGGCCACAAGGACCTGTATCTGCCATCTGCCAGAAGTTATCTTGAGCACCAAGCCTTACGATTCTCTCCCCTGGAATTCCTATCAGTTCAGCCCAGAGTTGTGCAGCCTCATGATCTTCCTTATAGACCGAAACCCATAGCTTTTCCTTAGGCAGATTGAACCATTCTGTCAGGAGCTCCCACGCAAAGACTATAGCCTCCTTCTTGAAATAATCACCAAAGGAAAAATTGCCGAGCATTTCGAAAAATGTATGATGTCTCGCAGTATGCCCTACGTTCTCAAGGTCACTATGCTTCCCACCAGCTCTCAAGCATTTCTGACATGAGGCAGCACGGTTGTAAGGACTCTTCTCTTGCCCGAGAAAGAATGTTTTGAACTGGACCATCCCGGCATTGACAAAGAGGAGGGTAGGGTCATGTCTTGGGATAAGGGGAGAGCTTGTGACTATCGCATGTCCCTTGGATCGAAAATACTCAACAAAGGCGCTCCTTATCTCCGAACTCTTCATGTCATTGCTATAGCTGATACTTTATAAGCTACCTGATTTGATATATATCAATTTACCATCAAGAAACAAAAGAATCCTTGTCCCGTATACCGACAATGTGGAATAAATCCATTCTTCCCTTGCCTTTCCTTCAAAGGGTTCGAGGATTCTTGCAGAATCAGGTGATCCCCATGCGTACCTCACCTCTTGTATACTCATACCAAGCATAACTTGCCCCTTTCTTATATTCTCTTGAGTCTCAGGAGGGAACGCCTTTATCTCATCTTCAGAGTATCGTACTGACTTCATACATCCCACCCCTAAAAGAAATGAAAGAATCAAGACTGCGAGAATCACTTTCTTCATTTTAATCCTCCTTAAAGTTTCTTTTCTTTAATACAGACCCTATCGTTTCAAAGGAATAACCCTTCCTGAACAGGAGATTATGGAGTCTTCTCTTTATTTTTTCATCTGGAAGATTTTCTATAATCCTCAGTTTTTTGTCTACAAGCCTGTTAGCATTCTTGATATCTTCCTTCTCGTCAGGGCTGAAGATCGAATCAACTATTTCCCTCGATATGCCTCTCGCAAGCATAAATCTCCTTGCACCATATTGACTGAGAAATTTTGTTGTCATCGCCTCTCTTTTCAGGGCTTCAGCCAGTGCTTTATCATCAATGAGGCCAGTGTGCTTAAGATGTCTTATCGTAGAAGAGACCACATATCCAGGGAACCCTTTCCGTCTTAGCCTCTCTTCCAGTTCCCTCGCGCTTCTTCCTCTATAGCTCAGGAGCCTCAAGGCATACTGCCTTGCCTTATCTTCCAAACTTCTCAATTTTCATCTTGCCTTCATCCTCTGGTGGAGGTTGTTCTCCTAAGGTAAGGTTGCTTGCTGCCTGGACACCTTTTGCCCTGAGGGCAAAGTCATCAGGATTCGTAGCCATTCTCAGTGCCTCTTCATAGGTTATGAGACCTGATTTAAAGAGGTGAAAGAGGGACTGGTCAAACGTCTGCATGCCATAATGGAGTGTTCCCTGTGCGATGACATCAGGAATCATTTTTGTTTTGTCTGGGTCGAGAATACAGTCTTTTATCATCACTGTAGCAATAAGAACTTCAACAGCGGGAACCCTTCCGTTTCCGTCTGCCTTCGGTATGAGTCTCATCGATATGATGGCCTTCAAAACCGATGCAAGTTGCATCCTTACCTGTTTATGCTGGTAGGGAGGAAATACAGCAATGATTCTGTTGACTGTCTCGGTCGCATCTGTTGTATGCAGGGTGCTTAAAACAAGGTGACCTGTCTCAGCAGCAACCAGTGCTGTCTGGATCGTCTCGAAATCACGCATCTCTCCAACAAGTATTACATCAGGGTCCTGTCTGAGTGCTTGTCTTAACGATTTACTGAAGGAATCAGTATCACTCCCTATTTCTCGCTGGTTGACGATGCTTCTTTTATCTCTGTGGGTATATTCTATCGGGTCCTCAATCGTTAGGATATGTGCTGTTCTATTTGTATTTATCAGGTCTATCATTGAAGCAAGGGTCGTTGTTTTACCACTACCCGTCGTCCCTGTAACGAGAATCAACCCTCTTTGTTCCATAGAGATCTTTTTAATAATGTCTGGAAGGTGTAACTCCTCGATTGTAGGTATCCTCATGGGGATGACTCTGAAGACAATCCCTAACGATCCCCTCTGTATAAAAACGTTACATCTGAACCTTCCAACTCGAGGAACACCATAGGCAAAATCAATGTCTTTCTCCCTTTTGAATATCTCTTTCTGTTCATTCGTCAAAACAGAGTAGACAACCTTCACAACATCCTCGGGACTAAACCTACTCTCCGATGTAAGGGGATTGAGCTCTCCGTCGATTCTTAGTACCGGTGGAGAACCGACCTTTATATGAAGGTCTGAAGCATTCATGGCATGGGCCTTTTTCAAAAGTTCAATAATATCCATATTTATCTCCTTATGTTACAGGACTCAATAATCTTTTTCTCGATCTCTCCTGCAACATCTCTATTGTTTTTTAAGAATTCTTTCGCATTTTCGCGGCCCTGACCGATCCTGTTTCCACCATAGCTATACCACGCTCCTGATTTTTCGATGATGCCTTTTTCAACACCGAGGTCAATAATCTCTCCGATCCGTGAAATCCCTTCATTGAAATAGATATCGAACTCAGCCTGTTTGAAAGGAGGGGCCACCTTATTCTTTACTACCTTTACTCTTACTCGTACACCTACGGTCTCCTGATTTTCCTTAATGTTATCAATTCTTCTTATATCAAGCCTTATGGTAGAATAAAACTTCAATGCCGTTCCTCCCGTAGTTGTCTCAGGACTGCCGAACATCACACCTATCTTCATCCTTATCTGGTTAATAAATACTACTGTTGTCAGGGATTTTGCAATCGCAGCAGAAAGCTTCCTCAGGGCCTGGCTCATAAGCCTTGCCTGAAGCCCTGGAAGGGAATCACCCATCTCCCCCTCGATCTCTGCCTTAGGTACAAGAGCAGCAACTGAATCTATGGCTATGATGTCAACAGCTCCGCTCCTGACAAGGGCCTCTGCAATCTCGAGTGCTTGCTCTCCTGTATCAGGCTGTGATACGAGGAGATCTTCTATCTTTACACCGAGTTTTTGTGCATAACTAATATCCAAAGCATGTTCTGCGTCAATAAAGGCCGCCGTGCCTCCGGCCATCTGTGCTTGGGCAATGGCATTTAAAGCCAACGTGGTTTTCCCTGAGGATTCGGGACCGTAGATCTCTATAACTCTTCCCCTCGGGAACCCACCAATTCCTGTTGCGATATCGAGAGTTAAAGAGCCTGAAGGTATCACCTGAATGCCCTCAGTAACTCCCTCTGCTCCAAGCCGCATAATGGCACCTTTCCCAAAACTCTTTTCAATCTGTGAAATTGCCATCTCGAGTGCCTTAATCTTTTCTTTACCGCTCATCTTTCCCCCTTCCTAAAGGTATCTCTTGTAAACAAAAATATTGGGCCCCCGTAGGTCTTAACTCGCTCTTCATCAATTTTATATTGTAGACCTCAATATTTCCAAAATCTCTCTCTTTAAAATTATCGAGTTCATGAATCAAAGTTATCATCCCTTTTGGAGAGCGAACTCTTCCGATTGTCAGATGGGGATGAAATTCTCTCTCTTCTTTTTGATAGCCCAAAGATGCCATCGAATCATCAATATCTCTCTGCAGTCTTTTCAGCACCTCTGAATCTTCCATACCAACCCATATAACCCTCGGATATTTCCTGTTAGGAAACACCCCCGCGCTATATATTTTAATACAAAAAGACTTATAAGATAATACTATTTCAGAAAGGGATTCACCTATCTTTGGTAATAAATCTTCAGATGTCTTTCCGAGAAATTTGAGTGTAAGATGGAGATTTTCATGCACTACCCACTTTACATCCGCATTGTGCTTCTTAAGAATCTCAATAAGCTTGCCAATGTCTCCTTTTATCTGCCCGGGTATCTCTGCCGCTATAAAACACCTCAGGTACATTCTATTGAATGAGCTTCCATAGCTGCAGGATTAAATTTGTATATATGGCCGCTACCATATCGTCTGCCATGATGCCCTTCCCACCGCTGAGAATGGATTCCACTTTCTTAATCGGAAACGGTTTTAGTATATCGAAAACCCTGAATAAAAAAAAGGCGATTATTGCTTCAGCATAGCTAAAAGGGAGGAGGGCTACTGAAAGGAGATAACCACAAAATTCATCGATAACAATATGCTTGCTGTCTTTACTATTCAAAAGCCTCTCAGCATGATGGGAAGATACAATGCCAATCGGTATAAGGAGAAGTAACATCAGGATGTGAATAAAAGGATTCGGCTTCAAAAGAATGAAGAAGGCAAAGGCGACCAAGGAGCCGAACGTTCCAGGTGCAAAAGGAAGATAACCTATGAAACCTATGGTAGCAATATATTTTAGGACAACCATCTCCTCTGGTTAGCCCTATACCTGAATTATCCTGTAAGAGAAGCCTATTTTTGCAGAGCCCTCGAGGGTAGCTTTAACAGAGCAGTACTTAGTCATTGAGAGATCGATTGCTTTTTTTACTGAATCCTCAGATATATTTATCCCTTTTATAATAAACTCCATATCTATGTCAGTGTATTTTTTAGGATAATTTTCCGCCTTCTGTCCTCTTACATTGATCTCAAGACTCGTTACCTCCTGCTTCTTCTTTCTGAGAATAGAAACGATATCCATTCCTGAACACCCGCCTAATCCCAAAAGGAGCAGCTCCATTGGCCTCAAGCCAGTATTATTTCCACCAACCTCAGGGTCTCCATCCATAACGATTGCATGACCTGAAGATGCTTCTCCTACAAATTGCAGACCCTGCGTATATGTTACCTTAGCATGCAGCATACGTAACCTCCTGTAAATTTTAGTTAATTTATCCGAGATCAGTTTGTTTGTCAAGGAATCGAATCACATATTTCCCCCTTTCTGAAGTCTTTGACTTATAGGGAGAGGTAAAAAGGATGGGGTAAAGAAAGACTGTAGATCCAAAACCTTATGGATATTTCAGTTGGAGTCTCTGTATTGCCGTGGCCTTGCCTGTCTTCTCATGAATATCAACAACTACAGCGGAGAAAATTCCTTCACCCTTAGCTGTCTCAAACCGCACAGGCATATTCGTTAAAAATCGCTGTATGACCAGCTCTTTCTCTATTCCAATGATAGAGTTGTCTGGACCTGTCATCCCTACATCGGTTATGTAAGCTGTCCCACCAGGTAATATCTTTTCGTCAGCTGTCTGGACATGTGTATGGGTTCCTATGACAGCGCTGACTTTACCGTCCATAAAGTAGCCAAAGGCTATCTTCTCAGAGGTTGCCTCTGCATGAAAATCAATGATGATCATGTTTGTTGTGTTGCTTAGCCTTTCTACCTCTTTTTTGGCAGTCCTGAAGGGACAATCTATATTTGACATAAAAACCCTTCCGGATATGTTCATCACCCCTACTTTTTCAGCATTTGAAAGTGTGTAAATGACACTTCCATAACCTGGTACCCCCGGTGGATAGTTTAAAGGCCTGAGTATCCTGTTTTCCTTAGAGATCTGGGCGATAAACTCTTTTTTATCCCAAACATGGTTTCCTGTTGTAATGATATGTATGCCGTAGCCTAAAATTTCAGAAACAATCTTATCTGTTATCCCAAAGCCACCAGCTGCGTTCTCGCCATTTGCGACGACAAGATCTATCTTGTACCTGTCAACGATAGCAGGAAGCAAAGCCTTCGTCGTCATCCTGCCCACTTTGCCTACGATATCACCGACAAAGAGTACCTTCATGGCGAGGGGTTAAAAGTGAGGAAAGGCTGGGGAAGAATTTTTATACGACACCTTTCAGTAAAGCCTTTTGAAGCGTAAACGAAAAAACCTTTAATGTTTAAGGCACTTAGGATTGCCAAATAAATAATCCTGTCGATTATAAAAATTCTGAAACAGCTTTCCTACTACTTGTTTAATGTTATTACTTTGCATACTCCACATATCGTGACTCTCTGATTACGGTAACCTTTATCTGACCTGGATATGTCATCTCTGATTCTATTTTTTTAGCGAGTTCCTTGGATATCATGGAGGACATTTCGTCATTCACATCTTCGGGCTTGACGATTATCCTTAATTCTCTTCCAGCCTGAATTGCATAACATTTTTCTACACCCTTATGGGAGAGGGCCATCTGCTCAAGTTTTTCGAGGCGCTTTAAATAACTCTCTATGCTTTCCTTTCTTGCGCCCGGGCGAGCAGCCGACAGGGCATCAGCAGCAGTTACAAGGGCAGCCTCAACCGTTGTAGGGTCTCCTTCTCCGTGGTGTACTAATATAGCATTTATTACTTTCTGATTCTCTCCATGCTTCTTTGCTATGTTCGCACCAATCTCCTGGTGTGATCCTTCCACTTCATGGTCTACCGCCTTTCCGATATCATGGAGTATGCCAGCCCTTTTTGCAAGTTTTACATCCACACCGAGTTCTCCAGCCATCATTCCTGCGAGGTATGCTACCTCCCTTGAATGTTGAAGGACATTCTGACCGTAAGATGTCCTGTATTTGAGCCTACCGAGAAGTTTTAACAGTTCTGGATGTATGCCAGAAAGCCCAAGGTCGAAAACAGCCTTTTCACCTTCCTCCTTAATGAGTGCTTCAACCTCCTTCCTTACCTTCTCTACTATTTCTTCGATCCTTGTGGGGTGTATCCTCCCGTCAGTTATGAGGCGTTCAAGAGAAAGCCTTGCAATTTCACGCCTTACAGGATCAAAAGCGGAAAGGGTTACTACCTCTGGCGTATCGTCAACAATCAAGTCAACACCTGTTGCAGCCTCGAGGGCCCTTATATTCCTCCCCTCTCTGCCGATTATTCTCCCTTTCATTTCATCATTTGGGAGGGTTACAGCAGTTATCGTTGCATCTGCAACATAGTCACTTGAGTACCTCTCTACAGCAAGCCCCATGATCTCCTTAGACTTTTTCTCTGCGTTTTCTCTGGCTTCATCTTCTATCTTTTTTACAAGTCTAGCAGCCTCAAACCTCGATTCCTCTTCAGTTCTCCTCAGAAGTTCTTGTTTTGCCTCTTCTGAGGTAAACCCTGATAGTTTCTCGAGTACTTGCGTCTGTTCCTTTATCAATTGGTTATAATGGTTTTCTTTCTCCTGTATGCCTCGTTCCTTTATGCTATAATCCTTTTCTCTTTTAGAAACCTCTTGTTCTCTCTTTTCAATTTGGTCAAATCTTTTTTCAAGGGTTTCCTCTTTATGCCTTAACCTCTTATCGAGATGGTTCAGTTCAGAACGTCTCTCCCTGAGCTCCTTTTCAACCTCTGATTTGGCTTGATAGACAATATCTTTAGCCTCCAGGAGTGCCTCTTTTTTAATCTTTTCAGCCTCTTTCTTGGACTCCTCAATAATCTTCGCCTTTTCATTTTCAATTTGTATTTCTATAGCAGTTTTCTTGCTTTTCAGACTTGAACGGTAGATAAGACTCAGAACAATCCCTACGACTAGTCCTGTAAATACTGCAACCAATAAATATTCTGTTTGAGTCATTTTATTTCAAACCTCCTTTCCCTTTCCTCCTTACACGCGGAGGTATACTCTTATGAGGCTTAAAGCCCTTTTGAGAAATAAGCTTCTGTGGCTGGGTTATGACGATAAGACTTTTGGAGGTGAGAAATCTTTATTCTTAAAGGTAATTTTCTTTCTACTCTCTATCATAGAATTATTTATAATCCTCCGTAAAAGCATAAACATCATAAAAAACCAACCACATAGCTAAAATAAACCCGCCCTGCCGTGTAAGGAAGAATTAGATCCGCCTATATAATAGGTGGGTGCCCTGAAAGAGACTTTAGGCTTTCTCCTTGCAGGAGATGTGCACACCGACTCTTTACGTAGGCTCCCAAAAGATCTAATTTGCCGGATCAACTTTCTCACTTATCACAAACAGGGCAGGAACTACCCTGATTTGCACCTCCAGTTAAAATAAATATTCAACCTTTCTTATTATTACATTATCACAAAAAACACATTAGGGCAAGAAAAAACTACCCTTTTTGTCCTCAGTTCGAGACTTTTGCCTTGTGTTAACGAACAATTTTTAATAAACTATAATAGAGAAAAGAGCTATATTTTTTAAAACATCTTTTCCATAGGAGAAGATAGGAAGTGAATGCCTTAATTTTAGCAGGCGGAGAAAATAAAAGGCTTCATGTAATAAAGGGGTTTCTAGAGATAAAAGGCAGGAGGATTATTGAGTCTAATATTGAACTCCTCAAGGAAATCTTTGATTGTGTTATTATAAGCACCAATAATCCCGAGTACTATTTTTATCTCGGTGTTCCCATGGTTGGAGACATCGTAAAATATAGAGGACCCATGACAGGCATACTTTCAGCCTTGATAACCCAGGAGGCTCCTGAAATTTTTGTTACCGGCTGTGACATGCCTTTCATAAAGCCAGAACTCATCCGATATATTGTTGGTAGGTGGGTAGATAGCCAGGAGGCTGTGATCCCTATCTTTGATAGTAAACCACAACCATTGTTAGGTATATATTCAAAAAAGCTTGTGCCAAAAATGGAAGACAGCATACGAAAAGGTATGAGAGGTCTAAGGGAATTTCTCAAAAAAAGAAAAGTCCTTTATATAGGTGAAGATGAGGTGAGGGCGCTAGATCCTGAAGGAAGGTCCTTCGTTAACATAAATACAATGGAAGACTATGAAAGAGAGCGATTAGCAGTTAGCAGTAAGCATGTTGTTTTATAAACTACCAACTGCTCACTGCTTTTAAAGAGAGGAGGTAAATATGTTTGGTTTATCGATGCAAGAGCTACTTGTCATATTGGTAATAGTTATTGTTTTATTTGGTGCGACAAGATTACCTCAGATTGGCAGTGGTATAGGACAGGCAATCAAAAATTTCAAGAAGGGTGTGTCTGAACCTGATGAAATAGATGTAACACCAAAGAAAGAATCCAAAAAAGAAGAGATAGATAAAAAAGAAAAAGAAGGTGAATAGGGGAGCGATTGCAGAAATTAACCTTCCAGCAATAGCGCATAATCTCAAGACTGTCAGCAAAGCTGTTAAAAAAAGACCTGTCATAGCTGTTGTTAAGGCTGATGCATATGGCCACGGGTGTATAGAGGTCTCAAAAAGATTGATTCAAGAAGGTGCCTCTTCCCTCGCGGTAGCATATATAAGTGAGGGCATACTGCTCAGAGGTGCTGGTATTGGCGCACCGATTATTGTCCTTTTTGACTGTGAAGATATCGATAATTTTTTTGATTTTGATCTCCTGCCGGTTCTGCATGACACAACCACTGCATCTGCTCTATCACGAGTAGCTAAGAAGAGAAGGTATACGATAAAAGTCCATGTGAAGATAGATACAGGAATGGGAAGACTTGGGTTGAATGGTAAGCATATTATCGAGGATATCGTTAGAATTGCAAATATGGAGGGTATAGAACTGGCTGGATTGATGAGTCACTTTTCTGATGCTGATCTTTCAGACAGATCATATGCGGCTGCGCAGCTCAAGCAATTTAATATGATAAGAGAGGCCTTATGCAAGAAATTGAAAAAAAGGATCATTTCGCACATGGCAAACAGTGCGGCAGTCCTCAACTTTGAGGATGCCCACCTTGATGCAGTTAGGCCAGGGCTTATGCTCTATGGGTACTCTCCACTTAGTTATAATCCAAATCCACCAGATAATCCCCCTCCCCCCCCCTTAGAAAAGGGGGGTAAGGGGGGCTTTGAAAGTGGGGGGCATGATGGGATTATTAACTCAGAATCAATAATCCTCATACCCGCAATGAAGGTCAAGACGAAAATTCTCTGTATGAGAAACTTTCCCCCTTATTCCCCAATAAGCTATGGGAGGACATTCATAACGAAACGGCAGAGCAAAATAGGTGTACTACCTCTCGGTTATGCAGATGGTTACAACAGACTTTTTTCGAATAATGCAGAGATGCTTGTAAGAGGCAGGCGCGTGCCTGTTGTGGGAAGAATATGCATGGATCTCACCATGGTTGACCTTACCGAGATCGGGGATGTGAGAGAAGGTGATGAAGTCGTTATTCTCGGACAACAGGGTAATGAGTCGATAACCGCTCATGAACTTGCATGGAAAACACAGACAATACCATATGAGATACTTACATCCATCGGCAGTCACTCAAAAAAGGAATACATTCATGAATCTTAACGCAGCGAGAGTAAAGACTCTATACTGTAAGACAGTGTTTTAATGAAACAGGGAAAGGAGGTGAATGAGATGAGGATACCCTTTATGAGGCATATGGCATGGTATCTTGTTGTTGTGATGTTCATAATTGGTATTGCACCAAGGATAGACGCAGCTCTTGTAGAATCAGAGATTACCTCTCTTACACATGTCGATAGGACTGCTGACCTTGAAAAAATACAGAAGGTCCTAGAGACAAAGGCAATAAGTAAAAGGCTTGAACAGTTAGGTCTCACACAGGATGAGATTCAAAATAGGCTCACCCAGTTGAGTGACCAGCAGATTCACCAGGTCGCCACAAAATTGGATGACCTCAAGATCGGAGGGGATGGCCTTGGAATAATAATTGCCGTTCTTGTTGTTGTAATACTCGTTATCGTAATATTGCAGCTCACAGGGCATAAAGTTATTGTAACGTAATTCATGAAAAAGGATGAGGGCAGGAAGAAGGATACAAAACATACGAGAATAAAAAAAAACTTCTTTCTTCCTTCATCCTCCTCACCCTTCTTTTAGTATATTCTTGCGCCACCGTTAACAATACCAGCCAGAGTCACGTCATAGAAAATGTCCCCTTTTATCCGCAGAGCACCTATCAATGCGGTCCAGCTTCCCTCGCAGGGGTGTTAAACTACTGGGGAGTCAAGGTAACCCCAGAGGAAATTGCTGGAGAAATCTACAGCAATTCTGCAAGAGGGACACTGAACATTGACATGGTTTTTTATACGCAGAAGAAGGGATTGACGGCAACTCAGTATGAAGGAACTACGGAGGATCTGAGAAAAAACATAGACTCCCGTCATCCGATCATCGTCCTCGTTGATTATGGCTTTTCTTCCATCCAGGCAAACCACTTTATGGTTGTCATTGGATATAATGAACATGGTGTAATTGTCAACTCGGGAAAGGACAAGGACAAGTTTATATCTGAGAAAGATTTTTTAAAAAAATGGGGAAAAACAAAATTCTGGACATTACTAATAAAACCCAGATGAATAGCAAAGGGTAAAGAGCGTGGAAATTATAGCTAAGAGTACGAAACTCTATGCTCTATGCTCTATGCTTATAGCTCTGTGCTTGTCTGCTTGTGCCTTCCCGAGGATAATTGTTCTTGATGACCCACTGAGTCCAGAGGAGCATCTCAACTTAGGCGTGACTTATGAGAAAAAGGGAGAACTGGATAATGCCTTGAAAGAATATAAGGAAGCTTCAAAAAAACTCGCCCTTGCATATCTTTACATGGGTAACGTCTATTTTCAAAAAAATGAATATGACAAAGCAGAGACCTATTACAAAAAAGCTATCAAAAAAGATCCAGCGAATGCCGATGCATACAATAATCTTGCATGGCTTTATTTTATCAAGCAAGAAAACCTTGATGAGGCAGAGAGGTTAGCACTCAAAGCCATAGAACTGAATCCTCCCAAAAAGGCAATATATATCGATACCCTGGAAAAGATCAAAGGTTTACGATAGTCGTAAGACCCGGATAATTAGCAAAGAGCTGTTGCAAAGAACACGGAGCATAGAACAAAGTGTAAAAACCGGATATCGAATAATCAAAGACAATATGCTCTTCGCTTCATGTTCTTAACGTTGTGATGAAATGTTTCTTTATGATACTGTATACGCAGCTTCCATCATAAAGTAATAATTTATAAACAAGAAGGAGAGAGCTTATGCTTTCTGAAAGAGCAAAAAGGATTAAGCCATCACCAACGCTTTCTATCGATGCAAAGGCAAAGGCAATGAAGGCATCCGGAATTGATATCGTTAGTTTTGGTGTAGGAGAGCCGGATTTTGATACCCCTGAAAATATCAAAGAGGCGGCAATAAAGGCTATCAAAGAGGGTTTTACTAAATATACCCCCGTTGGGGGCATCGATCCCCTTAAGGATGCAATTATAGAGAAATTCAACAAAGACAATAACCTGAATTATGCACGGGAAGAAATTATCGTTTCCTGCGGTGCAAAACACAGCCTCTATAATATCGCGCAGGCATTGTTGAATCCTGGTGATGAAGTCTTAATTCCATCGCCTTACTGGGTATCGTATCCTGACCAGGTTTTGCTCAATGATGCCATTCCTGTTTTTGTAAAGACATACGAATCTGATTCCTTTATGCTAAGACCGGAGGCTATTGAATCCTCCATCACCAAAAAGACAAAGGCACTGATACTGAATTCACCTTCCAATCCTACGGGACTTACCTATGATAGGAAAACGCTTGAAAAAATAGCTGAGGTAGTCCTCAGATATGGAATCTTTGTTATATCTGATGAGATTTATGAAAAACTCACATATGATGGCTTCAAACACGTAAGCATTGCATCTTTTGACAATGAGATAAAAGCAAAAACAACAGTTGTGAATGGGCTTTCAAAGGCTTATGCCATGACGGGCTGGAGGATTGGTTATGCAGCAGGTTCAAAAGAGCTCATAAAGGCTATGACGAATATCCAGAGTCAATCCACATCTAATCCTACATCCATTGCTCAGAAAGCAGCTGTTGAGGCTTTGAGTGGCCCCCAAGACTTTATCACTGTGATGCTTGCTGAATTCGACAAGAGGAGGAGATTCCTGATCAACGAACTCAATTCTGTTCCTGGTATGAGCTGTCTCGCTCCAACAGGAGCTTTCTATGCTTTCCCAAATACATCCAAACTTTATGGCAAGTCTGCAGGAGAAAGAACGATTTCATCTTCATCAGACCTTGCCCTCTACCTCCTTGAAAAAGCAAATGTTGCCCTTGTGCATGGAGATGCCTTTGGCGATGACGACTATGTCAGATTATCTTACGCAACATCTATCGAGGAGATAAAGAAGGGTGTTGACAGAATAAGAGAGGCAGTAAGTAGACTTTCTTGAAGCAACAGTGGTAGATAAAGAGTTAAAGGATTTCCGTTCTGGCTATGTGTCTATTATTGGCCGACCAAATGTCGGTAAATCTACACTTCTGAATTCAATTCTGGGTGAGAAGATTGCAATCGTTACCCCGAAGCCACAGACAACAAGAAACAGGATCATCGGAATAAAGACCGTTCCCAATGCACAGATTATCTTCATAGACACCCCAGGTATTCATAAGCCAAAGCATAAACTCGGTGAGACAATGGTGAAAACTGCTCTGGAGGCATTACGGGAAGTAGATATTATTCTCTTTATGGTCGAGCCTCACGAAATTGGAAGTGGAGACAGGTTTATCATCGACTTATTGAAGAGAGTTCAGTCTCTGGTCTTCCTGCTGATAAACAAGATAGACATCATTAAGAAATCTGACCTCCTTCCTCTTATAGATCACTTCAAAGAGTTCTATCCTTTTAAAGAGATAATTCCCATCTCTGCATTAAAAAAGGACGGGATTGAACTTCTGATGAACAGCATCTACGACTACCTGCCATATGGTCCAAAATACTATCCTGATGAGATCATAACAGACCAGCTCGAGAGATTCATGGTCTCAGAGATAATCAGGGAGAAGATTACGAAGAAGACAGAAGAAGAGATACCATATTCAGTTGCCGTTGAAGTAGCTGAATGGAAGGAGAGAGAAGACGGAGTTATAACGATAAAGAGTAATATTTATGTTGAAAGAGAGGGACAAAAAGGTATAATAATAGGGAAAAAAGGATCGATGCTCAAATCGATAGGAACTGCCGCACGCATTGATATAGAAAGACTTCTCAATACAAAGGTCTTTCTTGAGTTATGGGTGAAAGTTAAAAAAGACTGGCGAGATGACAAGAGAACTTTGGAGGAATTAGGGTATACATAGATGCTCATCGAGATGAATGTGGAAGGTCTGCTCTTTGATCCCCGGAGCAGCATGTACATTCTCCTTCTGAAAGAAATAGATGGAGATGGAAGATTACCTATCTGGATCGGCAAACCAGAAGCCGATTCAATAGCTCTTGCATTAGGGAAAGTCGTAACTCCTCGACCCCTTACTCATGATCTCATAAAGAATATCATTGATGGCCTGAAGGTGAAAATAACAAAAATCATAGTGACAGAGATTCTGGATAATACCTATTATGCCCTTATCTGTCTGAATGAGAGTAAGAAAGAAACCTTTATTGATTCAAGGCCGAGTGACGCTGTAGCAGTCGCCTTAAGGACCAATGCCCCTATATTTGTTGAAGAAAGCATCATGGAAAAAAGGAGCACAGACGAACTTGAGGAGTGGCTTAAAAACCTGAGACCAGAAGACTTCGGGAATATCATGTAATGCTCTACAGGACTGAGGGGGTCGTCTTAAGAACTATTCCCTTTGGCGACGCAGACCTTATAGTCTCCTTTCTTACCCCGGATCTCGGGCTTCTCAAAACCTTTGCAAAAAGTCCCCTGAAAACAAAAAGTCGATTTGGAAGCAGCCTTGAACCACTCACACACTCAAGGATTGCATTTTGGGGTAAAGAAAATACCACTCTTCCGCGATTGACACAGTCAGATATCATCCATTCCTTCCAATCAATACGAGATACATTGAATTGCTTTCTTAAAGTATCAGAAATAATAGAACTCACTCTTCAATTTATTCCTGAGAGGGAAGCAAATACGAAGGTCTACGCTTTATTCTTACATACATTACATAACATCGAGAACAATCCCCCCTCACCCCCCTTTACTAAAGGGGGGAGGGGGGGATTAGATCTTGGGATAATTCACTATAAGATACATTTCCTAAAGCTTGCAGGATATGCACCCAAGCTTGATACCTGTGGAAGATGTGGGAGAGATGGACAGTGTTTTTATTTATCCCAGGGTTCTATCCTCTGTGAAGCCTGTGCAAAAGGAGTAAACTTTCCTGTAAGAATCACACAAGGAGCCATGAAAGTATATTCGGATCTCCTTACATGGGACATCACAAAGATACAGAGAATCAGGCCCTCCAATATGCTCCTTTCAGAGCTTTCAGATCTCATGGACATGCATATAAAACATATACTCATGAAACCACTAAAGTCAGAGACCTTTATCCGCTCTCTCTCCCGCCACTTATAATAAGGGCTATCACTGTCATGCCCACACTGTAACTAATCACCCAAATCCAGCGATAACAACAGTAAGCGGTTAATTTACCTGTCATTGCGAGCACCCGAAGGGTGCGTGGCAATCTCCTCAGCAAAGGCAAGATTGCTTCGTTTCACTCGCAATGACAATCCTTATCGCTGGATTTGGGAATCACTAACTCATTTGATTGGAACGACAGTCATAGTAAAGAAACAGGATACTTTTTTAAGGACAATTTTACCTTTTAAAATAATCCGTGCATTGAGTATTATATTGAAGCGCTCAATCTTCATCTTTTAAATTTGAATTGTATGCTGGATAATTTTTTTAATCCAAAGTCTATTGCCGTCATCGGGGCATCAAGAACACCAGGAAAGGTAGGCTATGATATTCTCAAAAATCTCATTCAGTATGGTTACCAGGGAGCTGTTTATCCTATTAATCCTGAGGCTTCGGAAATTCTAGGCCTCAAGGCTTACCCCTCCATTCTTGATGTGCCAGATGAAATAGGATTAGCAGTTGTAGTAGTCCCTCCCAAAAGGGTGATAGAAGTCATTGGTCAATGCGGACAGAGGAGGATTGGTGCTGCTGTAATTATAACTGCGGGATTTAGAGAAAGCGGCTCAGAGGGTACCAAGTTAGAGGATGAACTGGTCAAAAAGGCAAAGGAATCAGGGGTCAAGTTTATAGGTCCGAATTGTTTGGGTATGATCGATACCCACTCGAGAATCAATGCCTCTTTTTTTGCTGGTATGCCGAATACAGGAAATATCGGATTTTTCTCTCAGTCTGGTGCACTCGGTATTGCTGTTCTTGATCTAGCCTTGGCAGAAGATATAGGTTTTTCAAAATTTATAAGCATGGGAAACAAAGCTGATATCTCGGATGAAGAGATTATGCAGGCCCTGGCAGAAGATGATAATACAAAGGTAATTTTAGGATACATTGAAGGAGTAAAGGATGGCAGAAAGTTTGTGGAGACTGCTACCCAGGTATCGAAAAAGAAGCCGCTTATTATCCTGAAGTCAGGTATTACTAGCTCAGGAGTCAAGGCAGCCTCTTCCCATACCGGAGCACTTGCAGGAAGGGATACATCCTTTGATGCTGCCTTCAAGCAGAGTGGGGTTATTCGGGTACATACTGTTGGTGAACTTTTTAATTATGCCTTGGCTTTTGCCAATCAGCCCCTGCCTCAGGGCCCAAATGTAGCCATCATAACGAATTCTGGAGGACCAGGAATCTTAGCAGCAGATGCCTGTGACAAGTTAGGCCTTCAGCTCGTTCCCTTACACAAAGAAACCGTAGATGAACTCAGGACTTTTCTACCGACCTTTGCATCATTTTATAATCCAGTTGACATTCTGGGAGATGCTACTGCAGAGCGGTATGAGAAAGCCCTCTATACCGTAATACAAGATGAGAAGGTACAGGCGGCATTAGTTCTTTTGACCCCAACGGCAGTCGTGAATGTAGAAGGTACTGCCAAGGCAATAGCGAATATTGCTCATTTGATTGATAAACCCATACTGACCTCATTTATGGGTAAAAAGAGTATCGAATCTGGATCAAAGATCCTCACGAAATACCATGTTCCTAATTACAGTTATCCAGAACATGCCGTTTCTTCTCTCAATGCTATGTATCAATATCACGTATGGACAAAAAAGCCCGAGAAAGCTTATCCCAATTTTGAAGGCTTAAAAGATAAGGCACTTGACATCTTTGAAAGGGTTAAGGGAGAAAAACGTTCGCATTTAACGGACTCGGAAATCTACGAGGTTTTACATGCGTATGGATTTTTGCAACCAAGGAGTTTGATGGCCAGAACATCTGAAGATGCTGTTGCCGCTGCTAAAAGAATAGGTTATCCTGTGGTAATGAAGATTGTTTCGCCCCAGATTCTACATAAGAGTGATATTGGTGGAGTCAGAATCAATATCAATAGTAAAAAGGAAGTAGAGAATGCCTTTTTTGATATCACGACACGTGTAAAACATATTATGCCCACGGCCCAGATATATGGAGTGATGATTCAGGAAATGGTCTCTGGAGGGAAAGAAGTTATTATCGGTATAACTCGAGATGTCCAGTTTGGACATATGATTATGTTTGGACTGGGGGGTATTTATGTCGAGGTTTTGAAGGATATTTCTTTCAGGATTGCTCCATTAAGTAAAGAGGATGCTCATGAAATGATCAGGGAGACCAAAGTCTTTCCCCTTTTGCGGGGAGTAAGAGGGGAGGCAGAAACTGATATTGAGGCTATTGAAAAATCTTTATTGATTTTGTCGCAAATGGCTTTGGATTTTCCCCAGATCATTGAGGCTGAGATAAACCCACTCCTGGTTAAGAAACGAGGAGAAGGAGTGGTAGCCATTGATGCACGATTTATTATAGGAGGGGACTAAAATGATTTCTTTATATGTAGGTTCAACATCAGGATACTCTGGCAAGAGCTTAGTCACTATGGGACTGGGTCTCAAGTTTAAGAAAGACGGTCTCAGGGTTGGATATATCAAGCCTGTGGGTATCTTACCCATTAAGATTGAAAATATTCTTTCGGATAAGGATGCCTGGTTCATCTATAGAGCACTGGAGTTGAAAGATCCTATATCTGAAATATGCCCGGTCGTGTTGACCCAAGAGCTTACTGTTAAAGCTTACCAAAAGGATATTAAGGGCCTTTTAGGAAAAATCGAAAAATCCTACCAACAGCTATCAAAAGATAAAGACATCATGATCGTTGGTGGCTCTGGGAGCATTTATTCCTGGAGTGTTCTTGGCGTATCAGGCCTTAAGGTAATTAGGCGCCTGAATGCAAAGGTAGTCATTGTGGTGAAGTATGAGGGTGAGTATTGTGTTGATTATATCCTCCAGGCAAAAAAGGATCTGAATGATCACTTTATAGGGGTAATATTCAATAAAGTCACTCATGAATATAAGCAAGGTGTAGAGGATTACATTGTTCCCTTTTTAAAAAGGAAGGGTGTAGATATTATCGGCATATTACCCCATGATCCCTTAGTTGGTTCCATTACAGTAGAGGAATTGACTGAGATGCTGGGAGGTAAGGTTTTATGCTGTCACGATAAGCTGAGCAATCTGATTGAGCGTTTCTTAATTGGAGCTATGCAGGTCGATAGAGCTACGGAGTATTTTAAAAGAACGAAAAATAATGCGGTGATTGTGGGCGGTGACAGAGCCGATATACAGTTATCCGCTATAGAATCTGGCACGGAATGTCTTGTACTTACGGGAGAGCTCTATCCCAGTGAAATCATTATAGCGAGGGCTGAACAGAAAGATATACCCATTATCGTGGTCAGAGATGACACCTATGCTGTGGCCAAAAAATTAGAAAAACTCTCTGTACGGTTAAGATTGAGGGACAAGGCAAAAGTAGCTCATGGTATGGATCTGGTTATGGCGAGTGTTAACTTCCCCTTACTTTATAAAAAGCTGGGAGTAAACATCGGGCAATAGCATCCTCAATATGTCCCCATTTCGCTGGATTAACTTCTTGACATAAAAAAGGGCTTTGATATATAAAGATGTATGCAAATTCCTCTTAGGTTAGACGATTTCTTCTGTCCAAACGAGTCATGTAATGACCATGGAAAAAGGGGACTGGGAAATATCGTCATCTATGACAGGTACGGAAGGAATCGTCGGAAACTCCTTAAATGCAAAACCTGTAACTCAACATTTTCCGAGCGGCGCAGCTCGTTCTTCTTCGGTCTCCATACAAAGGAGACTACGATAAAGGAAGTCATTCATCATCTTCTCGAGGGGATGAGCTTCAGAGAGGCCGCAATTGCATCTGATCTTGATAAGGACACTGTACAGAGGATATGGAAAAGATTCCTGCTTAATTGCGAAGAATCGGTAGAGAGTCTTTTAAAGGAGTTCAACATAAGGCTCGAAGACCTTATAGTTCTCTTATATAAGAGAACTCAAAAAAGGTTGAGATGAGAGAATGCGCGAGGTAAGAATTGCGATTGCTGGGATAGGAAATTGTGCTAGCTCCCTGATTCAGGGTATTGCATATTACAATGCTTTAAGCGAGAATCATCCAGACAGGGACCTCGGCCTCATGCATTATGACCTCGGAGGGTACAGACCAGGTGATATCAAGATCGTTGCAGCCTTTGATATCGACGTGAGAAAAGTAGGCAAACCCCTCAAGGAAGCCGTTTTTGCCAAACCAAACTGTACAAAAATATTCAATGGAAACATCCCTGATTATCCTGTCAATGTTGAAATGGGTGAAGTGTTAGACGGTGTAGCCCCTCATATGGAAAATTATCCAGATGACAGGCGATTTATTGTTGCCAGAAAGAAACCTTGTAATGTTGCAAAGGTTTTAGAGCAAAGCTGCGCTGATATCCTTCTGGGCTACTTACCGGTAGGATCTGAAATGGCAACAGCCTTTTATGCTGAGGCATGCCTGCAAACCGGTGTCAGTTTCATTAATTGTGTTCCTGTCTTCATTGCATCAAACAAATCCTGGGCACATCGCTTTGAAGAGAAAAATATTCCTATCATAGGAGATGATGTTAAAAGCCAGATAGGCGCTACGATCATTCATCGAACACTGACAAAGCTCTTTGAAGACAGGGGTGTAAAGATAGATAGTACATACCAATTAAATGTGGGTGGAAATACCGATTTCTTGAATATGTTAAATCACGATAGATTAAAATCTAAAAAGATATCGAAGACAGAGGCTGTTCAGTCCCAACTTCAGAATCCATTGAACAATGAGCACATCCACATAGGTCCCTCTGACTACGTTCCCTGGCTCATGGACAACAAGATTTGTTTTCTCAGGATAGAGGGAAGAGGTTTTGGACACATACCCGTAAACATTGAACTTAGACTTTCTGTCGAAGACTCTCCAAACAGTGCAGGAGTCGTCATAGATGCTATACGGTGCTGTAAAATCGCTCGTGAGAGAAGAGTAGGGGGGGTGCTCATATCTCCTTCTGCATATTTCATGAAACATCCCATTGAACAGTTCCCGGACGAGGAAGCACGGGACATGGTAGAAGACTTTATTGCAGGGAAAAGGGAACGATAGCGGGTGTTAAGTGCCAACCTGGGCCATTTTCTTGACACCCCTCTGAGCCAGATCGCAAAAAGAATACCTCTTAGTCCAAACGCCCTTACCATAGTTGGGTTTCTTATCACAGCCGTTGCAGCCTTCATGATTCCTCAAAGTATCAGACTTGGTGGAATATTAATCCTGATCGGTGGGATCTTTGATGTCTTTGATGGGGTAGTTGCAAGAACAAGGGGGCAAATTACTCACTTTGGTGCATTCCTTGATTCTGTGCTCGATAGATACTCTGACGCATTCCTTTTCCTCGCCATATCATGGTATTTCGTAGGGAAAGGTAACCTTACAGGTGCTTATCTCAGTCTTGGCACATTAGTTGGTGCCTTTATTATCAGTTACTCAAGGGCAAGGGCAGAGGGCCTCGGTAAATCGTGCCATACAGGAATTATGGAAAGGCCCGAGAGGATTATCCTTTTATCATTCGCTGCAATTACCGGGTGGCTTTCACCTGTCCTCTGGATAATGCTCGTATTAACCCATATTACTGTAATACAGAGGATTTATCATACCTGGAAGCTGATGCGCCAGTAAGGAAATCTACTGTCATATAAACGAAATAAAATAAGTGGATTTGTAGAGTTTTTCTGCTTCTCATTTTGCCCCGAGAATATAGCCAGCAAACAAAAATGCATATCCGAATAGGATAAAAGTTAATATAAAACCAGCAACAATTGGGGCAATGTCTCTCCCTTTGAATTGTTTCAAGTCAACAGCAGCTCCAATTGAAACAAAACAGAATGCGAACAACCACTGGTACATATGAGTGGTTGTTTTAACCATTTCCTTAGTAAATAAATCAAAACTTGCAAGGCCGGATAACACCAGTAGTCCTAACACAAATTTAGGGAATTTAGACCAGAGTATTCCAATTCTTACCCTCTCTCCAACAGGCAACCCTTTTTTGGTGTAGTAATAAATGAGGGCTAAGATAAGAACCGGCATCAGGGCATTTCTGGCTGATTTGGTAATTGTTGCTACATTTCCGGATGTATCGCTATATGCGAAGCCTGTTGCAATACACTGCGCTGTATTCGATGGAGTAACACCAGCCAAATAACCAACAAAAACATCATTCCAGCCAAAGTAATGACCCAACAGAGGGATAGCAAAAAGACACATAACATCTGTTAAAAGAGAAGCACCAATTGCTATGATTATCTCTTTTTCGGTTGCCTTGATGGCTGGAGCTGTTGCAATAACTGCTGATACGCCACAGATACCGATTCCCGTCCCAACCAAATGACCTACCCGATGTCCCAATTGATATCTATTGGAAATCCAACCAGATATAAGAACCATTAACGTTATGGAAATGGATACCATTAAAAGAGCACCGCTCCCTACTTTCAAGATTTGTGCAATATTCAGCTTAGCACCTATTAAAACAACGCCAATATACAGAAAGACTTTGGCACTGAAATTGACTCCCTCCATGAATGTTTCACCCATCTTGAAGAGGTTTCTTGTTACTATTCCGAGAATAATGGCAATAAAAACATAATTTAAAGGAATATTTTTCCCCCACTGTGCATAAGCAACTTTCTCTAAGTACCAAGATAAAACTCCTAAAATGATACAATAGATTAAGCCCGGCATTAACGCCTTTACATAACTACCCCATGTTTCATAATTATCAGCCGGGATTTTTGCCATCTCAGTATATCTCCATTAGAATTATATTGTTACCAAGGGATGTATTTGATGATACCGAATAAAACTAATAATCCGAGGATAACACCAACAAAAAAGGAAAACCAATCATCGTCAATTCTGAATTTCACAGACCTTTTTTCTTTTCCCATAAAAATCCATCTGAAATTTTTGTTATTTTAGAAATTAATCTTTCGAATTGTCAAATTTAAAATCTCATACCTTGAACCCTTGTTAGACCCTCCTAACCTCAGAGGAACTTTGTATCTAAAAGATGGGTGTAACTCCAAACTATTTTTATGATCAAGAGCCATTCATTTAGAATCTAAATAAAACCAGACACCACTAAAAAATATTTGAATTGAATCAATTCTGCTATAATTATATTGTTGTGATTTATCAAGATGAGTGAGGAAAGAAGATGAGCGAAATTCAAGACATGGCTATGAAAATCTTTAATGCCTTTGAGGATTTCTATCTTGATAAGGATAAAAGAAAAATCTTTAATGATCTTTTCGACAAATATCTTTCTACTGTTGATGTAGATGGGCGAATGGACACCTATGACGCAATTGTTTCACTTGGCCTTTACCATCGCTCCGAATTTGACCAGATGGTAAAAGTACTTAAGGAACACTCTCTTATCTCTGAATAGTTTTCCATTCCACTCTTTAATTACGCCTGTTATTGTCTTCGTTACGCTCATTCTTTACCAGCAAAAGGTAGGGAGTCAATTGAAGGGTAGGGTTGGCTAAGATGGAGCGGGCGACGGGATTCGAACCCGCGACTCTCAGCTTGGGAAGCTGACACTCTACCAACTGAGTTACGCCCGCAATACCAAATTTTATAAATCAGCATATGCTAAAGTCAAGAAATCACTTATCGCTTCCGTTGTCAGTCTACTTGCACAAATGGTTAACACACTCTTCTATTGTTACCCCTTGTTTAATTTGACCTTTTATTAATAATTCACAACACTCTTTTTCACAAACCAGCCTATCAATTAAGTCTATCTTACACTTGTCTGTATCTTCCCTTAGAGCTACCAAAACATAAATTTCTCCAGTTTTTAAATCTCTGACTCTTCCTGCACCATCCTGATATACATAGCCATCTCGTGTCATTTTAAATATAAGTGGGTAATTACTATTTGAATCAAACTCATAACCATATATGGTAATTTTTCCCATCAACATATGTACAGCACCCTCTTTCTTGCCGTCCCAGTTTCCTTTCATTGTCAAATTTAATTGATTATCCAACAAAAATTCTCTACCGATATTAAGAGGTAACTGATCTTTCATAATTATCTTTGCAAAACCATTTGATACGATTATCATTTCTCTTGGTGCTTCCTGGATAAAAAGCCCTTTAGCATTTAATCCAGATGTATCATAAATTTCTCCTTTTGCAAACCTTCCACTACGCAGCATCACATTAACTTGACTGCCATCGCCTATTTCAGCCTTAATTCTCGATAAAAGAAATTTTTTCTCATCTGTTTCGGCAAAGCAGACCCAATTCAAAAGAAGTAATACTAAGCAAATAAATACTGCCCCCTTGAGAATCTTCATGGTTTTTACCTCTTCACTATGCCCTATGCTCCGTTTTATGTTAATCCAAAAGGAATTGCTATCCTGCCCAAAGAATCTTTACCGATAAAGCATAACATATAACTTTTTTATACCCTTTTTCTCTTAAAAAATCGTATCAAACCCGCTTCACAATCGTCAAGTTTAGACTTTGGATATAGATGTTATGTGATATTATTAACTATGCTACCTTCAGCACAAAAGCTCAGGAACAGGATACTCAAAGACAGATACAACTCAATTATATTCGAAAAGAGCAGGGATCAGGGCGTATACCTCGTGGGAGGTTATGTCCGTGATGCGTTAAGGGGCTTAAGTTCTAAAGATAGGGATTATATTATCACGAAAGACATAGAAAACTTTGTTGATGAAATCAGAGAGGTTATCAATGGTACTGTAGTCGCGTTTAAAAAAGGAGAAATAATAAGACTTTCTTTGAAAGATGGCGTTACTTTCGATTTCTCAAAACCTGCGGGTCCAATTGAAGAAGATCTATTAAAAAGGGATTTTAGCATTAATGCAATTGCCTGGTCACCTTTTACCGGAATCATAGACCCTTCAAAAGGTCTGGAAGATATAAAAAAAAGAAACATACGTTCTCTCTCAGACGAGAATCTGATCTCAGACCCCTTAAGAATACTAAGAGCATACAGGTTTGCGTCTGAATTAAATGGAACAATAGAAGAGGGCACACGAAAGTCAATCAAAATGTTTCATAAAAGGATTAAAAAGGCATCTCCTGAAAGAATAACTCTTGAACTTTTTCATTTGTTAAACTCAGGCAATCCAGTAAGGTATCTTAAGATGGCACTTTCTGACGGGTTACTGACAACTATTTTATCCATCCCTGAAATAACATTAGGACAAAATATTAAAGCAATTTCCAGACTTGGAACAAAACTACAAAAGCTTCCCAAAAAAGTTCAAATTCAACTTGAAAAATTATTTTCTCAAAATCTTACTTATAAGGGATTGCTCCGTCTAGAGGTTTTACTCTGGCGAGATATGCCCTTTATAGCTGACTTATTCCCTGAGATTAAGTTAAGCAATAATATAATAAAAAGAATAGCATTAACCTACAAAGGAATGAAAATATTTAAAAAGGAGGACCGTTTGTTCGATATCTTTCTTATATCAAGAGAATCAACGATAGATGTACTTACCTTAAAGGGCAGATTTGATTTATTCAAGGAATACGAAAGATTCAAGAAGATATGGAAGAAGGGGCTTTTAAGTTCTTTAGAGATTTCACAAATAGCTAAAATAAAAGGTCAAAGGATAGGGGAAGTAATAATTCAATTAAAGAGGGCACAATATGAGGGTAAGATTAAAAGCAAGAAGGATGCTGTGAAGCTCATATTGAATATTTTACATAATATATCTTATCAGACATATTATATGAACAAAGATTGTTAGTAAGATGTTATTAAAGTTGTTTAGAACTCATTCTTCCTTTTGAAAATTGTGGGTTCTATCATCCCTGAACAGCATTTAAGCAGATAAAATATTATTTAAAATCAATACGTTTCATGTTATCTACCAAGTCTCCCCTCAGGCAATTTTCTTCAACCCCGTAAACCCTTACTCTTACAAGGGCTCCCTTGGGGTATCCATTCGAAGGCATCTTTACTTTCAGGTAGTTACTTGATGTACCTATGGATATGTGATCCACACCCTTCTCTTCTATAATGACATCAAGGGTCTTATTTACCTGTGAAGCCATATATGCCATCCTCTTCCTTTCATTTAAAGCCTTCAACTCATGAAGTCTCTCTCTTTTGACATATGAAGTGTTATGGTTAGCCATTTGAAAGGCAAAGGTATTTGGCCTCGGCGAGAAAGGAAAGATATGCATATACGCTAGCGGTATAGAATCAAGTAATCTCTTCGTATTTTTGAACTCTCCATTGCCTTCTCCTGGAAACCCTACAATTACATCTGTACCTATAGCTATATCAGATATATTTTTTATTATTTTCTCAATAACAGATAAATAATTTTTGGATAAATACATCCTATTCATGAGTCTCAGTATTGTGTCATCCCCGCTTTGAAGCGGCAGATGTATGTGCTTGCAAATCCTCTCTTCCTGCAGGAGTTCTATAAGTTCATTATCAACTTCCTTAATCTCAATAGAGCTCAATCTAATTCTTTTAATATTTGTATTATTTAAAATACTTTTAATGATTTCTGAAAGTTTTGATTGAGGTTTTAAATCATATCCATATAAACCAAGGTGTATTCCTGTAAGTACAATCTCATGGTAACCAGCAGCCTCGATCACTCTGGCTCTTTGAATTACTTCGAGGGGACCAAGACTTCTTGACTTTCCTCTAGACAAAGGAACTGTGCAATAAGTACAGAAAAAGTTACACCCATCCTGTATCTTCAGATATGGCCTGGACCTACCCACATGACTAAAAGTAATACGTGCATTGTTAGCAGCAATCATATTGATAATACTTAATTTATTATTGTTATTAACGATTCTGCAAACGCCTTCAATATTGTTTACTTCTTCAGGCCTTAATTGAGAGTAACAGCCAGTGACAATAACCTTGGCTCCAGCTCTGACTGCTCTTCTTATGAGCTGTCTTGACTGGTAGTCACTTTTTGCTGTTACAGTGCAGGTATTTACAATGCAGTAATCAGGATGCTCTGATAAATCTACAATAGACCATCCGATTTTTTTAAGACTGCTTCCAATAATGTCGCTCTCTGACTGATTAACCCTGCACCCGAGGGTAAGGACTGAGACTTTCATTATAATTCCCTGAATCCTATTTAATAGGAATTCCTTCGAGAGAATGCTGCCTTCCCCTGGTTATCTCTACATTTATCAAGGAGCCTCCCTCTATATCTACCTTTGGGATATTAACTATTTTATGAGTCCTCGTCCTTCCTGTAAGCTTCTTCCTGTCCTTCTCGCTTTCCCCTTCTATAAGTACCTCCTGGAGCGTACCCTCGAGGGACTTATTTTTTATTTCTGTTATCTCATCTTGAATCTGTAATATCTGTCTTAGCCTTTCTGATGTTATCTCTTCTGATAGTTGATCCATCCTTGCAGCCCTTGTTCTAGTCCTCGGAGAAAACTTAAAGGCAAATATTCCATCGAACTGTATCTCTTTTAATGCCTTTATTGTTAGCATATAGTCATCTTCTGTTTCTCCCGGGAACCCGGCTATAATATCAGAGGTTATCGAAATATCTGGAATCTTTTCTCTAAGCTTCGAAACCTTTCTAATATAATCATCATACGTATAACCTCTGTTCATAAGACTCAATATCTTACTTGAGCCTGATTGCAAGGGAAAGTGAATATGCTCACAAACCTTAGGCAGTTCAGCCATCACGTATATAAGCTCATCAGATAGGTCTTTCGGATGGGAAGTTATAAATCTTATTCTCTCTATCCCCCCTACCCTGTCGAGTCTTCTTAAAAGTCCTGAAAAATCCATATCACTCCTGTAGGAGTTCACATTTTGTCCAAGAAGAGTTAGTTCCTTGTATCCTCTCTCAGCAAGTTCTCTTGCTTCAGACAATATGTCTTCTGTCGGTCTTGATCTTTCCCTTCCTCTCGTATAAGGGACTATGCAGTAACTACAGAAGTTATTACAGCCATACATTATTGTAACCCATGCCTTTACTCCATCAGCCCTTTTTACAGGAAGATTTGTTTTTGCTATATCAGGATTATCTTCAATAGCAATAGATGCAATCCTTTCAGATGTGAGATTTTTAAGGATATGTATGTTTTGCGGTCCGAATACAAAATTCACATAAGGCGCCTTTCTTATAATATTTTCCCCTTCCTGTTGTGCTATGCACCCCGCAACGGCTATCTTCATCCTTGGGTTTCTTTTCTTATAAGCCCTTGCTCTTCCTATCTCGCTATAAAACTTTTGTTCAGCCTTTTGCCGGATACTGCAGGTGTTAAATATGATCAGGTCAGCCTTATGCGGATCTCCGATCTCAGAATATCCTTCTTGTTCGAGAACCCCGAGCATCTTTTCAGAGTCATGGACATTCATCTGACAACCAAAGGTATGTATATAAACGGTCTTTTTCATTTTTAAAATGTAACATTTATTCTTCGGCCCTGACAAGGATAGTCTAAATGATTCCTACGAATCATGTTCAAGATACGCATTTTGCCTGTCTCGTTAAAAAAGATAGATTAAAGATAGATTAAATCCAAACGTTGCATTAACAAGGAGGCAGAAATGCTGAAAACCCCTGCAAATCGACAAGATTTTATTCTGATACACGTGACCGTAGATTCCACCTTTTGTGTATTCCTGAAAAGGCTGGCAGACCACATGGGAGGGCTGTAAGGTGTCGATGGCAGGGCTTTTCATCACGTCTGCCTCCTCAAGCGAAGAAAATTTATGCAACTGGTGGGTAAAGATAGATTAAAGATAGCGCACTTTAGTCACAGCTGTGGAAATAACAAATATTTTTAGATTGTTGCTCCGCGGATCTACAGGAAAAATGAAAAAGCCTGGTCGGTTCGGGTCATACCCCACGGTAGAGCCGCTCAGTATCTCACCATCTTTAAATGTCACTTCTATTTTACGGCCATGGGGATTTTTACCCTCTTCAAAATCCTTCTCCTCATTGTACGAGGGATTCCCGAAGAAATCCTTAACAAAAAAAACAGCTTTAAGCTCTTTTATATGAACTTCAATTACCTTGTTTTTGTTTCCATCAGCAATTAGCTTGAGGTGAAATAGAGACTTATTCGGAAAAAAATCATGGGTGTAACCCCTCAAGACCCTGCCGTCAGTATATCGTACAACAATCTTGATAAGATCCATCTTAGTTTTCTGCCAATAATTTAAAAGGTTGTTGGAAATTTTAGTAGTGTAACATAGAAGATGAACAACCGTTTTCAGTCATACCAAAAATGCACAAGAATAATTTTTCTATTCCTCTGCAAGCCATTTCTTGAGGGTATCAATTTCGTTTTCACTCAATTCCAAGGTTGGCCATGGTCTCTCTCCTGATAGTTGTGCCATAACCTTCCACATCTCCGTTCTCACAATTCCATAGCTATCAGTGAAGCTCTGCAGATTTGCCTCCATCTGTGGCATAATCTCCATCAGATCTTTCAATGCCTCTTCGGTTTTATCCAATCGTGCATACGCTATAGCACGTGAGAATTTCGCCATAGCGTAACCAGTCTTCAATTCTAAAGCCTTTGTAAAATCTTCAACAGCCCTTTCAAACTCATGCTTAAGCATGTACACCATTCCGCGGAAGAAGTATGCTCTTGCACTCTGGCTATTTGCATTGATGGCATCGTTAAAATCATTGATAGCCTCATCAGCCTCTTTTAACTTCAGGTGGACAGCGCCCCGGCTTAAATGAGCTATATAAGGATCAGCTCCTGATTCAATGGCTTTCGTGAACGCTTCAATGCTTTCTTTATCTTTTCCGTCAACGAGGAGCAGTTGAGCCTCTTCAAGCAGTCTGACAGGATCCATGTAAACCTCCCACAAAATTTAACATTTTATTCATTCTGAATATTCACTGCTAAAATGTAGCAGAATTTTAAAAAATAAACAATGCAAATAGTTAATTGAGGCTCAATAAGGTAAAAATTATCCTAAAAGATGAAAATGAAAAGACTGCAAAAAAAAGAGGCTGGAGAATTTCTTCTCCAGCCCAACTCGTGTGTGTGCATGTGGAGCAGGACTATTTCTTCTTCTTTGCCGGCTTCTTCGCTGCTTTCTTCTTCGCTGCCGCCTTCTTAATCGCCACTAATACTCACCCCCTTTCTATCCCGCACACATTATCTGTAAGTGAATTGCGGGAAGGCTGTTTCAAGGTTTACCTATCAAGGTAATCCTCTTTCCGGATAACACTTTTTTAAGACTGGCATCACGCTTCTTTTTCTTTAACAAGTATTCTTCTTCGTCCATCATAGTGCAGTTGATTTTTTGATCAAACCTTCTCTCAATATTTTTAATATCCTTTGTAAGAGACGTAACTGCACCAATAACAAAAAGGTCCACTGTCTCCATATTATCTCCCTCAGCATATGGACCATAAAGAAAAGCAGCTTTTGCACCTGAAGCCCTCAAAACTGCTTTGAGTGCACCAGGCAGGCCAAGAGACTTTGTTATCAGGTTCTTCAGCTCAGAGTATAAAGGCGATTCTTTATTTACATGGAAATATTTAAGGTTGGCAACTTTTTCGCTATTGATGATTCCCATTTTTTCAAGATTATCGAGTTCTCTCTTCACACCAGATGGATTCTTTCTGAGGAGCTTTGCTATTTCTCTAATATAGAACTGCTCGTCTGGACTGTTAAGGAGGAGGGAAAGGACATCTGCCCTTATTGATGATGAGAATAAACTTTTTAACATTAACGCCATCTGTCATATTTATACAATGATAATTCTTATTTGTCAACAAAAAAATGATATTCAAGAACAAATGGTGCATTTTTAAGAACGATCACAAAGATGCTTTTAGAATTCCTTTCCCAAAGAAAGGTATGAGTTTCGTCATCATTGCAGAAAAAGGAAATCAAGTTTTGAAGTTCCAAGTGTTTATAACACCTGAAATATTCACGGCCACCGCTGAACTGCCGAGCTACGGACAATCGCTGGAATATAAACCGGGTTTGTTACGTTCAGCTCTACTTTCACTCTAATTTTCTTTTTGGTACTCCGAATTGAGGTGGTCTAGTAACGTTTCCGATCTTCTTATTCCTTATCTAATCTACATTATCTAATCTACATTCTTCTTGCCCAATTTCAACCAATAGGCTTATTGTTCCTACCACCCAAAACATAGGCGTGATGAACACCAGGATGTTTGTAATGCTCTTTAGTAAAATAATCAATAAGGCTTTTGACGAGGATTCGGGGGTCTTTACTGTAGATTATTTTGGCACCAGTCCTCTTCTTTATGATTCTGACGATATTCTTTATTTCAGAGGTAATGCCGCCCGTGCCATAAAGAACACCGATCAACTTACCTTCGTCATAAGCAATCGAGAACTCCCCGAGTGTACCTGAACGGCCACCGATAATGACCACTATGTCAGAACTTCGTATATTTACAACCTCTCTACCCATGAGTCCGCTTCCAGTAAATATTATGACATCATGATACTCCAGAGGCGAATGATATTTGTGCACGTGTTCCCATTCGCTCAGACCTGGTGAAATGCCTATGACAAGACCGCCTACCTCATTTGCTCCTCTTGCCGATTCCAAAGGCAGCCCGGGACAGGCCCCGGTAATAGTTACGCAGTCGTTTTGTGCTATGGCGTGGCCTAGTTCGCAAGCGATCTCCTTGTGTCTTTTTGAAAAGTTTCCAGTTGCAGATCCCATGACTCCAATCTTTAGTTTCATATACTCCTCCCTCCGGTAATGTGATTTTCATACTTGAAAGTGTGCATCTTTAATATACCTCCACTCATAGCAAAACATAGCAAGTCCAATAAGGTTTGAAAGGATTTATGAAATAGGCGGTCATAAGGCTGACGTCCAAGAAAATTGATCAATCAACTTTCTCGAAGTCGATGAATCCACGTTCCACGTCCGTATGAATCAGCTGTACGCGAATCCTGCGGCCCACCTCCATACCCTCGAACCCATGGACCAATTTTCCCTCAATAGGCGTATGAAGAAGACGAACCCATGTTCCTTTGGAAGCTGCACCGGTAACAATGGCATCAAATCGTTCCCCGATTTTTGACTCCAGGAGCATTGCTGCTGCAGATTTGCCGACCTGCCGTTCGACCTTCTTGGCTGCATCCTCTTCTTCTGTACAGTGTTTGGCAAGAGCCTCCAACTCATCTTTGTCATAGGGCACAGAATGTTCAGCCATCGCAGCCTTCAGCAGCCGCTGCGTAACGAGATCCGGATATCGGCGGTTAGGGGCAGTGGAGTGAGTATAATCCTTGACCGCAAGGCCAAAATGCCCCTCTGAACTATCTCCTGGAAATTCGACCATGTATTCACCCGATCCCAGCAACTTTATAATACTAAGTGAGAGATCGGGAAAACGGAGAGGGTCAGCAGTCTTCGCTTTCACCAAGAATTGCTCCAGCGCCCTTGAATCTGGCTCCGAGGGCAGCGCGAAACCTGACTCTGAGGCAAGCTCCATGATTCGATCCCAGCGTTTAGGCGTGTGGACAACACGCCGCAGCGATGGAAACATTTTGGAAACAAGATATCGAGCTGTCACGCCATTTGCTGCGATCATGAAGTCCTCAATGATATCTTTGGCCCTGTTCTTCCTTTCGACCTCAAGATCTTTAAGCTCATCTGCGTCAAACACCAGGCGTGCCTCTATGGTTTCGAGATTTAGGGCACCGTGCATGTGCCGGAAAGCCTTCATGCTTTGAGCCACTCGGTCCTGTATGTGAAGGTTCTCGCCAAGACCCTCAACCGCGCCAATCCCTCCCTGCATCTGCCTGTTACCTTCAAGCCAGGCAGCAACGCTATTGTATGCGAGCTTTGCATGGTTATGCACCGTTGCTCCGTAGATCTCAGAAGTCTGGAGCGACCCATCCTCAGCAATCATCATTTCAATAACGATGGCAAGACGATCTGTCCCATAATTGAGGGAGGTATAATTGGTAGACAGTTTTTCGGGTAGCATAGGAAATGTTTCGGCAGCGGTATAGACAGAGGTGGTATTCTGCCGTGCATGATCGTCTATGGCCGAACCCTTCTTAACGATGGCGTCTACGTCTGCGATGGCAACCAGGATCTTCACTGAATCTTTAGACATGGCCTTGGCAACAGTGAGTTGGTCTATATCGCGTGAATCATCATTGTCGATTGAACACCAGGGAAGGTTTCTTAGATCACGTGTTGGCTCTTCAGTTCTTGTTGCAGGTGCATTTATTCTGTCGAGTTCAGTTAATGCCTTAGGGGAAAAATCAGGAAACAGTCCACGCTCGATCATCGCCCGGCGGGCAATTCTTTGCAGCATAGCGCGGTGACTTTTAGCTTTAGAATCCATCATAGGCAAACAACTATATTAATAACAATATTTCTTCATAAAATATTAGAGCATGTCCCTCAAATAGTTGAAGTAAGTAAGCGACTCGATTAAACTGATTTACCTATTAACCATCAAATTTAAAGGAGTCGCTTATGAAAAGAGAATACCGGAAAATGGCACGGAAAG
>Ga0315282_10002158_pt1 | contig 36603 bp, 35 predicted proteins | sample YL17G07_20_MG_FD_203693 | JGI IMG/M metagenome (GOLD analysis project Ga0315282, IMG submission 203693) | Sediment microbial communities from Yellowstone Lake, YNP, Wyoming, USA - YL17G07_20 | ecosystem: Environmental > Aquatic > Freshwater > Lake > Sediment | place: USA: Wyoming | collected...
GCAGATAACCCTGCCCGATTTCTATCACAACACGCATGCCATCTATCACTTTATGGCAGACTACTCACCGACGACACCGGACTTCGAATTCGAAAAGAGGTATGGTATCAAGTACATACGCCCCGAGCACCAGTTCTGCATGCCGCTCTCAGATGGCAACTCGATTTCTATCTACACCAATGTCGAGAAGACATGCCAGTCGATAGCCAAGTTCTCCAAGAAGGATGCCGACAGCTATCGTACTATGTCCAAGAGATTCCAGAAGCTGGTAGATGAATTCATGGCTCCCGCAACATACCTGCCGACGGTACCGGCCCTCGACGCTGTCATAGCTTTTGACAGGACTCCAGAGGGCAAGGATATCAACGAACTGACCGAGATGACTCCAGAGGAGATCGTAAACGGTCTCTTCGAGCATGATGTTGTTAGAACTCTGATCCTCTGGGCCGCCTGCCACTGGGGACTGCAATACGATATGACCGGCGTGAGCTACATGGTGCCGCTGCTGATCAACCGAGCCACGGATTACCGTCTGGTGCAGGGCGGCTCGCATCGCCTGTCCAACGCCCTGACCCGCTTCATGCTTGAATACGGCGGCGAGATACTGACCAACGCCTCCGTCTCAAAGATAATCGTAGAAAACGGCGTGGCCAAGGGGATCGAACTGTACGACGGAAGCGTGTATACAGCCAGCAAGGCCATTATCAGCACGCTGGATGTCAACACCACATTCCTCAAGTTCATCGGAGAGAAGAAGCTTGATCCTAACTTCGTTCAGAAGGTCAAAGGATGGGAGTGGGATCACTATAGCCTGTGCCATCAGCACATGGCCTTGAGAGAGGCCCCCAAATTCAAGGCTGCCGAGAAGAACCCAGACGTGAACAAGGCATTTATCTATGTCCTCGGCTTTGAGAACCAGGCCAACTTGAAGAAGGTCTGGGACTCCATGCTGAAGAAGACCGGAGAGCTGCCGCAGCCAGAAGCCTTCAGCTGCTGCTTCCCCAGTGTGCACGATCCGTATCAGGCGCCGAAAAACAGGTGCTCCGGCATGATCTCGCAGATGGCCCCTTATGAGCTTAAGGGCGGCAAGGACAAGTGGCTCAGCATGAAGTTCAAGGAAGAGCGTGCTGAGGTCCAGCGCAAGGTGCTGGAGAAATACGCTCCTAACATGACTAAGAAGAACGTAATGTTCTGGAACATGACCACACCTGCCGATATCGAGAATAAGTTCCCAAACATGGTCAAAGGCTCGATCAAGCAGGGCGCTTACGATTCATTGCAGATGGGACACCAGCGCCCCAACGACGAGTGCTCCAACCACATCACCCCGATAAAGAACCTGTACATCGGCGGAGCATCGAGCTACTCCGGCGGTTTCGTGACCTACGGACCGGGCGTGACCACAGCTAACAAAGTCGCCGATGACCTGAAGATCAAGAAATGGTGGAAGCCAACTCCTCTGATCGAGAAGTGCTGGAACACATACTATAAGTAATAATCGATATAGTAGTGCTTGACTTTCTATTAAGCACATGACATAATTCACGTTCACAAATCGGTTAAGAAGGAGGGGACATGGCTGAGTTGAAGGTACCACATATTTCTCCGGAAGAGGCGCATCAGTGGACGATCATGATAGATAGCGGGATGTACCCGGTTTTCGTGCAACCCCTTTTGGAACGGTTTGGTTTGGAGGAAACACTAAAAATCCTTCAGCCGGGGATCGAGAACATGAGCCAGGGTACTTCTATCTTTGCACAAATGGTCGGCATCGAGGGCAACGACGCGATTGCTATCGCCTCCCTTATCCGGTTTGTGGAAGAGCGCTTGTTAAAGTGCGAAGGGAAGGTTCTAGAAGCGAGTCCGAACAGGGTGGTGGCTGAACTGAGCAAGTGCCCCTTCCAGACCTGCTCACCCGACTTCTGCCGCGTCTACGATGGTACGACTGATGGCATGGTCAAGGCCATGAACCCCTCGTTCAAATTTCGTATGACCAAGATGATATCCAACGGCGATCCTATCTGTCAGTGGATTTTAGAGAAGAAATAAAATCTTATTATCGGTCGATAAACTATTTACGGAGAAGCTGATGAGTTCAGTTCACTGGTCGCGTAATACTATGCTGCTCAATTCGCTGGTCTTCTATCCCATGGTGTTTCTCGGGGGTTACGTTTTGTGGGGAAAGTCGTCGGTTATTTTCTGGATATACTCAGCAATCTGGATCGGCATTTTCACTCTGGGAAGATACTTAGTCTGCCGGCGCTGCAAGTACTACGGTATGGACTGCCCAACCTTCGGCTTCAGCCATATCGCCCGTATATTCCACAGGGATGAATCGAAAGGCTTCAACGGGCGTGGCTGCGAAATCGACATAGTCGCGCATCTGCTTGTCCTGTTCCTGCCGATACTCGCGTGGATATTCAGCGCGTTCGATATAGTCGTATCTCAATATGGCACTGCAGATCACGCTCTTATGGGCGCATATGTGGTTCTGGTTCTCTCAATGATGGCTGTACACAATGCTACCGGGTGTAGCAGGTGCGACATCATCGAGTGTCGATTCAGCAAAGCGGCTAAGCAGAACAGGTCGAAATCGACATAAGCAGTTTGACTAACGAATCCCTCTGTAATAGACTTCATGGGGGTCAGATAAACCGGGTGACCGCGGGCAGCGATGCCTGAGGAAAGTCCGAGCTCCACCGGGCAGGATGCTGGGTAACGCCCAGGGTGCACCGGTGAAAACCGGTGCATACGGAAAGTGCAACAGAAACATACCGCCCTTCCGCGGCTTGCCGTCGGAAGGGTAAGGGTGAAATGGCGAGGTAAGAGCTCACCGCTCCGATGGCGACATCGGTGGCGGGCAAACCCCATCCGGTGCAAGACCAAATAGCAGGGAAGAGGACGCCCGGCCTCGTTACAACCCTGGGGTAGGTCGCTTGACCCTTCCGGTAACGGAAGGGCTAGATAAATGGTCACCGTCCTTCCGGTATCGGAAGGATACAGAACTCGGCTTACAGGTTTGTCTGGCCCCCTAAAAAGAGGTGCAGGAGAAATCTCCTGCCGGGGGACTTGGGGGTATCCCCCAATTTTAAAAATCCCCCAAGATTGGGGGATACAGGGGGTTGGTAAAAAGCGTATTTACTGTGAGAAGTTATGAGCGAAGAACTATTATCGGTAGAGTTGATTCGTGAGGCATTGAATACAAAATTTATTGGCAGGCCGGTCCTTTATTATCCTACCGTATCTTCCACAATGGACGCCGCCAAGATGGCTGTTTTAGACGGCGTTACTGAAGGAACCGTGATCGTCGCCGACCATCAGACAGCCGGCCGTGGACGTCTGGGCCGCGAGTGGGTATCGCCGCCGGGCAGCAACCTCACGTTCTCGATAATCCTTTATCCCAAGCTGGAGCATCTGCCGCGGCTCACGCTGGTGGCCTGCCTGGCAATCGCCCGCAGCATCGAGGAGGTTACCTTTCTCGAAACGTCCATCAAATGGCCCAACGATGTGCAGATAGGCGGCAGGAAGGTGAGCGGCGTGCTCGTCGAAAGCGATGTCACGGGTGATAAAGTCAACTCCGCCATTGTGGGGATCGCTGTGAACGTGAACCTTGATACTGGTGCAATCCCCGAGATTGCTGATATCGCCACCAGCCTTGAGAGGGAGCTTGGTGTCCCTGTGCCGCGCCTGGCTATACTGGCGGCTCTGCTCGGCGAGTTCGAAAAGGTGTACAAAGACATGCGCAAAGGCGAGCCGGTGCAGCTGGAATGGAAGCAAAGGCTGACCACGCTGGGCCAGAAGGTGACTGTGCGCTGCGGTGATGTGGTGCGAAAGGGCGTGGCGGAGGATGTAGACGATGACGGGAACCTACTGCTGCGCTTGCCGAACAAAAAGCTTGAAGTGATCTCCGCCGGCGACGTCACGCTAAAGGGGTAGTATTAACTACAAAGAATCAGGCTTTGTACAATTAATTGCTAGCAGGTTGGCTTATGATAGCCTCTTTAAATCATAGAATTTCTCGGTGGACCTGGAACCTTTCTCATAGACATGAATCTCACTTAAATTGTCTGCCAATATCATAAGTCCTTCGGTTATATCAGTTTCCTTACCTTCTATCCACTGCTTATATTTTATACCATTACCGAATGTCTGCCCTGATATATGAACAGATTTTACCTCTGAGCTTGTTATAGCTCCAAGCCAATTTGTTACTTTATGTGTAACAGTAGTTTTGGCTTCTAGAATAGTATTTGTGACTGATATTGTGAAGTCCCCATCGGGTCCATGCCAAGTTCCACAGAAATTTGCTACTGATGGTTTCGTGCAGGCGGCAGAATATTGAGTATAGAATGTACGTCTAGGCTGTGTCTTAACTAGGAGTTCCTTTTCCGTTTCATTCTCTGAGTTTGTTGTTTCAGAAATCCTGGCTATTGCTGTTCCAATCTTTTTGTCGTAGTCTTCCATCTTGGTAGCCCGATCACAAATCTCTTGTGCTTCATGAAGAAATCCTGCTGTTATAAGTTTGTTGGCGAGGTTGTCCATAGCTAGCGTTTCACCTAACTTTTCTGACGCACGGTATGATAATACCGCTTTACCTGGGAGATTAAGGTTTGCTTGTGCGGCACCGAGGTTATTCCATGTCACTCCTGTCGGATTTTTCTCCACAAGAAGCTTGTAGTGATATAGGGCTAGGTCATTAATGTCAAGTTCGCTATATTTGTACGCCAAGGAGAAACGATGGTCATGGTCGTTCGGCTTATAATTGATGATCGCCTCGCTGAAAGCAAGAAAACCATCGGCATCATTTTCAGCCTCGGCTATATCTGTTAGTGTTTCTAATAAAATGATGTTCCCATTCGGCGCTGAATCTCTTAATTTCTTCGCCTGTTCTAGAGCCATTAACTTTGATTTGCCATCATTTTGTTTAGAGTATGCGAGGGCTGCATCGCATAATGCTTGTATTTTTTTGTCATGGTCTGTATAAAGATTAGCTGCTTGATTGAAATAGTCGGCAGCTGTTGTAAACTGTTTATAGGAATTGTAAATCCGTGCGATATACATGAGAATTTGCGGGTTATCAGGAGCTTCCTTTGAAAGATCACAAATTCTTTGAAGCGTATCTTCTTGTCGCAGCCATGATTTATTATACAAGTATTCGGCCTGCCAGCAAGCGCTATCAGGTTTATTCTGAGAGCCTATTATGTCAGAGTACTTCTTGAATATCTCCTCTTCTTTCTCTTTCTTCTTCCTTAAGATAGCGAGGGCCAAACCAAAACTGTAATCCTCGTATTTCCAGTTGGGGTTTGGGGTCAGCTTATCGGCAGTTTCAGTGGCTTTGGGTTCCTTCTCTTTTTCTTTATCCATTGTCTTGTTGACAAGACTAGCATCTTTTCCAATTGGTCTCGGCTGGAGAGCCTTGATCATCTCAAGCAACTTAGTAAAAGCTTTCTCGGGTGTATTACGGTCGAAAGGAATATATTCAAGATCGCCTTGAAGGCCTCCTAGTTTGTGCACGCCATTTTCAACTAATAGAATGATATTCATTCCCCTACCTACAGCTAAGCCAATCTCCTGAATAATCCAGTCTGAAGTCTTGTTGGAGAAGTCACTTTGCCTAGCTTTAACAACATTTTTGTTCCAAAACAGAGGGGTGAGGCGCGATTGATCGATTGCAAGTTCCTTCATAGTGCATATGCCGATAAATAGGTTCTTACCCTCTATTTTCTCCATGACTTTTTGTGTTAAGACTTTAGGTTCGGCTTCTTCTGCATGATCCCAACTAAAGCCTATACGCATGTCTCGTAACGTATCAAAGAAAGCGAGGAACTTCTCAATAATGTCGTGATCCTCTGGTGCAAAGCTGTGACCTACGAATGCAGCTAATTCACTCATGGCGAACCTCCAGCAGTGCCTTGCCTAGGGCTATGCATATTTACTTTTTTATCCTGATAGTAGTGCTGACAGCTATAACAACCACCCCTGCGATTATCAGGATTAGTTATAGCACAATTTCAAGGGCGATTGATTAATCGCCCCTACTTTTTCTCCTTAGGCATAAAGGCGTTGAGCAGCTCCAGCGGTAAAGGAAATATAATGGTGCTGGTGCGCTCGGTGGCGATCTGCGTCAACGTCTGCATGTAGCGCAACTGGATCGCAGCGGGCTCTTTGCCGAGGATCGCTGCGGCCTCGGTGATCTTCTGCGCCGCCTGGAACTCGCCTTCGGCATGGACGACCTTGGCGCGCCTGTCGCGCTCGGCTTCGGCCTGGGCGGCCATGGCGCGCTGCATGCTTGCCGGCAGCTCAACATCCTTGATCTCAACCACGCTGACCTTGATGCCCCAAGGGCCGGTCTGCTCATCGATGATCTGCTGTAGCCTCTGATTGAGCTTCTCACGGTGTGACAGCAGCTCGTCAAGGTCGGACTGGCCGAGCACGCTGCGCAGGGTGGTCTGTGCGATCTGGAATGTGGCCTGCATATAGTTATAGACCTCGATGACGGCGGCCTCGGGGTTGGTGACTTTGAAATAGACCACGGCGTTCACTTTGACGGTGACGTTGTCGCGCGTGATGGCCTCCTGCGATGGCACGTCCATCGTCACCACGCGCGTATCGACCTTGCGCATTTTGTCGATGATGGGGATGATGAAGCGCAGCCCCGGCTTTCTGGTGTTCTGATAGCGTCCGAGCCTGAATGTCACGCCTGCTTCGTACTGGTAGACGACTCGAATAGAGAGGGAAAGCAGGGCTATCACCAGGATTACTATTACAGCTATTGCATAGTATAATCCGGACATTTGATGCCTCCTTTTTAATTTAGGAATTATCAGTTATATGGTGAGCATAGCCTACCATATTTATGTCGGGCAATCCAGTAACCCGTGATTTACCAACCCCCTCAATCCCCCGTTCCTGTGCCCACGCTAGTGGGCAAAAGGAACAAAGTGTGCTTGACATACTCTCTCATCAGCTTTAAAGTATTCCTACCTTATACATCTTCAATTTGACCCAGTAAGGTATGCTTCAAGTGGAGGTGTCTGTTGAGTAAAACAGTCGTCTATTGTGCAGATTGCAGAAACAAGTTGCGTGAAGTCGCTTTCATTCGTAATCACAAACCATCGCCATGTCCCTACTGTAAATCTACTAAGAAGTTCTATGTAACAAAGGGTTATTTCGCACAGCACGAAAACATATATAAAGTAGATGTGCTTAAGAAGAACACATGAAATAAGAGGGCATCATGAGACTAACAAGAATAGCTGTAATAGCACTACTAGGCGTATTTGCTCTTACTGCATCGGCTTGCGGTGGGGAAGCACCGTTCGTAGAGCTCTCAAACTGGTCGGTCTCACCGAATCCTGTTGTTGTTGGTAATACAGTAACGCTTTCAGTGGATGCCACCAACAATAATAGTAATACCGAGACCTTTACTTTCAAACTTACAGTAGACCACGTAGTCACAAATACTTCGGTGATTACATTAGCTCCTGGTGCTACTCAAAAAGTGTCTTTCAACTATACTCCCGCCTTTGCTGTAGGATATGACCATCCAGGAAGGTATCAAGCTTCAATATGGCAACCAGATGGTAGTGGGGTAGGCTTGAACTTTAATGTAATCGAGGCTGCCGAGTAAGGTCATCCTAGTGGTGCCTTATAGAACTTCAAGCTAATGAGAAGGAAAATGTCTGACATAATATGCGAAAAATGTGGATATAAAACTTTCGTTGAATATGCCTTAAAGGATGATAAAGGAAGATTAGTATGTCCACAATGCAGCGAACCATATAAAGAAGACCCGGCAACTTTAAAATCAAGTTTTAAATTCAAAGAAGAAGACAATCCATCACCTCCAGCCTGAGCCCGCTAGCAGTGAGGTAAAGGGCATGAATACCCAATACACACTAAAGACCTTAGATAACTATACAATAGCAGCTATTCATACAATATCTAGCAGGGAACGGCTAATACTATGGCTACACGGACTAGGAATGGATAAGGATGAATATCTTGGTTTTTTTAGACAAGGTGCAGAATATCTTGCAAACAAAGGTTTCGACTCTCTACGTATAGACTTTAGAGGTCATGGCTCCAGTAGTGGTACCTGCTCAGATTTCTCAGTTGCAGGACAGATGCTTGATGTTGAGTGTGCTATAAAGTTTATACTAGAGACGTACTCGCCAGAAGAGATACCACTATATATAGTGGGGTGCAGTTTTAGTGCTCCACCAGCGATATTTACCGCTCTGAACCATCCAGACCTGGTTAAAGGTATAGTTCTGGTATCTCCAGTGTTATCTTATAAGCGAACCTTTTTAGACTCGATAGATTTTTGGAGACCCATGTTTAACCCACGCCTAATTGAAGAGATGAAGATTATACGTCCAGACTTAGCACTAAGGGAGGTCAAGCAACATGTGGCAATTACTCATGGTGACTCCGATTCTATGGTTCCATATGCTATTACGAAGGAAATCTCTAATCAAATGGGAATTAGATTATATTCAATGCTAAATACGGGACACGGTTTTACGGACATAAACGACAAAACTAGCATGAGTAAGGAATCACAAGATAATAAGATTAAGATATTCGATATCATCTCGGAGAACTGTGAGTTTTAGACATGCACCATCTATGTGCAAAGCTGGGTGTCATCCGTATAAATCATTCGTGACAACAAAACCTCCAGTAAATCTTGTTAGGCATACTGGAGGTCGGAGGCTTAGTCATCCTCAGATATATTCTGCTTGACAGATACCATCGTCAGCATTAGAGTATTAAAACCTTATAAATACCTTCTGACCCAGTACGGTACTGCTTAAGGTGGAGGTGCCTGTTGAGTAAAACAGTCGTCTATTGTGCAGATTGCAGAAACAAGTTGCGTGAAGTCGCTTTCATTCGTAATAATAAACCATCGCCATGTCCCTACTGTAAATCTACGAATAAGTTCTATGTAACAAAGGGTTATTTCGCACAGCACGAAAACATATATAAAGTAGATGTGCTTAAGAAAAAGGGAGACGCGTAATGAGACTAGCAAGAATAGCTGTAATAGCACTACTGAGTGTATTTGCTCTGACTGCATTAGCTTGCGGTGGTGAAGCACCGTTCGTAGAGCTCTCAAACTGGTCGGTCTCACCGAATCCTGTTGTTGTTGGTAATACAGTAACGCTTTCAGTGGATGCCACCAATAATAATAGTAATACCGAGACCTTTACTTTCAAACTTACAGTAGACAGCGTAGTCACAAATACTTCAGTGATTACATTAGCTCCTGGTGCTACTCAAAAGGTGTCTTTCAACTATACTCCTGCTTTTGCTGTAGGATATGACCATCCAGGAAGATATCAAGCTGCAATATGGCAACCAGATGGTAGTGGGGTAGGCTTGAACTTTGATGTAATCGAGGCTGCCGAGTAAGGTCATCCCAGCGGTGCCTTATAGAACTTCAAGCTAATTAGGAGTTGTCAACTGACAGATGATGTTAAGTGTTCAATTGTGATGAGGGAGAATATGATAAATGAACACAAGCTTTTAAAAAGGCCCAAAGTACTGGCACTTATACAATCAGAATTTGAACCTGGGGAGGAAGGCATAGCTCTATGTCTTGTTTTGCCGCAAGGAGATGCGGCTAAATCTACAGATATTTTAAGTTGTTACCTCGTGCTCACTAATCGTTATATCAGGCTTATGGGCTTCAAAATAAACAACCTTATACTCAACTCAGCTACTAGTATACGTACCATTAGCAGCATTAAGACAATGGAACTCAAATCTTTGTTTTCAAAGGAATTACGATTATCCTTCTCCTGTGAAGGAAAGGAGGAGATATTCCTAATGCACTATGTTGAAGGTAAGGCTTTCGTAGAAAAATTCAGAGAGGTGGTCTCCAATAAAGATAGTTCTCCTACACAACTTAGTATGGCAGATGAACTGCAAAAACTGGCGCAGTTGACCAAGGAAGGAATATTGTCTGCAGAAGAATATGATAGAGCAAAAAACCGACTTATAGGCGTTTCACCGTCACAAGTGGATGAAGCTACCAAATTACTTCGGCAACTTCACGAATTGCGTGTACAAGGGGTGCTTAGCGAGTCTGAATTCAATATGAAGAAATGGGATGTTCTATCACACCGATTGATACCCAAGGATAAATCCTCATAGTAAAGAGGGAGGTACATCATGGCTAGTGATATTAAGTGTCCTATATGTGGGGGCAAGACCACTATACGGACTGCGAAAAAAGGCTCAGATGCAGGCAAGAAGTTCTTTGTGTGTGATAGATACCCTGAATGCAAGGGGAGAATTCGAAAGGTTGATTACTCGTGGTTAAGACTATGGGTTTGTATAGTGATTCTTCAATTAGTGGTTCTTATAATAGTTCTTTGGCGGGCTGGAGTTTTCTAGATTATGAGACTAGCAAGAATAGCTGCAATAGCACTCGTGAGTGTATTTGCTCTAACTGCATTAGCTTGCGGTGGGGAAGGGCCGTTCGTAGAGTTCTCCAACTGGTCGGTCTCGCCTAATCCTGTTGTAGTTGGTAATCCTGTAACGATTTCAGTGGATGCCACCAACAATAACAGTAATACCGAGACCTTTACTATCGGGCTTTCGGTCGACGGCGTAATGGGTATAAATACTTCAGTGATTACATTAGCTCCTGGCGCTACTCAAAAAGTGGCTTTCAACTATACTCCCACCATTGCTGTAGGATATGACCACCCAGGAAGGTATCAAATTGGAATATTTCAATATCCAGATGGTAGTGGGGTAGGCTTGAACTTTAATGTAATCGAGGCTGCCGAGTAAGGTCATCCCAGCGGTGTCTTACAAAACAGAACCTCCAGTAAGTCTTTAGGCATACTGGAGGTTTGTAGGATTAGTCATCTTCTGGGTTTTCTTCGGGTTCGTCTTCTGATTTCTCCTTCTGCTCTTCAACGTCAATCAAGATGTTATCGAACATCTTGCCAGATATCCGTACATCATCTGGTTTGACGTTCAGCAGTTTCAGCTCTTCCAGTAGATGTTTTATAGTGGGCATGTCATTCACCTCCTTTCCTCTGTTTTTGACTACATAATGTTGTACTTGCAAAGGTTATTATTGTAGAATAGCCTCATCTTCGTTTAAGGTGGTAACGATGAAAGTGCCGCGATGCAAAGGGATGCGCGATATTCTCCCGGAGGACATGGCAAAATTCAGGCATATCGAAGACGTGTTCCGCAGTTGTTCTTCACGTTGGGGTTATGAGGAGGTCAGGACTCCTACATTGGAGTATCTGCACCTGTTCACGGCCACCGGCACATTAACCCCGGGTATGCTGGGACGGGTATATACTTTCCTCGACTGGGATGGATGGAGTGGGGAGCGCGTTGTGCTGCGTCCCGAGGGCACCATTCCTGTTGCGAGGATGTTTGCGGAGAGTTCACGAAGCATGGGAAAGGGCGGCGTCGTGCGTTACTCATATGTGGGGAACGTGTTCACCTTCGAAGGGACGGGGAAGGAGAACCGGGAGCAGTGGCAGTGCGGGGTGGAGCTCATCGGGGGAGGGGGAGCCCTTGCGGATATCGAACTTATTCTGTTGGCATCCGAAGTGGTTGAGTCCCTTGGTATCGGAGGGCTTGAAGTCGGGCTGTCTCATGCCGGGCTTATTAAGGCGCTCATAGCGGAGCTCGGATTAGGTGCCGAGGAGCAGGCCAAGATTTTCGATCAGGTGCTGGAAGGAAATATAAAAGCCCTGGGCGAGGTCAAGACGAAGGATAAAGAGCTGAAGAAGGCGCTGAAGATACTGCTTGACATAAAGGGCAACTCGGCCGGATACCTGGAGAACATCAGTGCCATGGTCGGGAAATCGCTGGCCGGGCTTGAACCGAGCCTTAACGATTTCATACAGATCGCCAAACTGCTCAGTTCGGCAGGATGTAAATATCACATAGACATTTCCTCCGGCAGGGGGTTTGAATACTATACCGGGGCCATGTTCCAGTTCTATGTATCGGGACAGAAGGTCGGCGGCGGCGGCAGGTATGATGACCTGATGTCGCTGGTGGGTGGCCCGCATATGCCGGCGTCCGGGTTCGCGTTGTACGTAGACCGATTAATGGATCTGCTGAAGCTCAAGGCAAAAACAGGCAACAGGATCCTCCTCAATATTGGCAAGGCTAAGGATGAGGAGCTTGATGCCTGCCTGAAGCTGGCGAGATCGCTGCGAAAATCGGGCTACATCGTTGCACTTGAGCTAAAAGGGAAAAGCGCCGATGACTTCAGATGGATCGTTACTCCATCCAGGGAAGGGCTCTTCAAGCTTGTCGATAGAAGCACATTGAAGCAGATTGAGGTGTCATCGGATTCCGAGATAAAAAAGGCGGTGGAGGGCACGCGGTGAAGCTGGCGTTGCCGAAGGGGAAATTGCAGAAGGATACCGCCGCTTTGCTTAGCAAGGCAGGTTTCGGCATTGACGATTATAACGAGCGTTCCCGCTCGTATCGGCTCAGCTCTTCCCGTTTCACCGATCTGTTTATAAAGGTGTTCCGCGAGCGCGATATCCCTATTCAGGTGGCTATAGGCAACTACGATATTGGCATCTGTGGCCTGGACTGGATGGGGGAGCTCATGGCGAAATATCCCATGAGCGATGTAGTGAAGCTGAAGGACCTGGGCTACGGCGGGTTCGACCTGTGCGCCGTAGCCGGCAGGAAGAGCGGCGTTGCATCAGCGAAGGATCTAAATGGCTGTTTCGAGAGGGTACGCATCGTCAGCGAGTACCAGAACATAGCGGAGACCTTCGCTTTGAAGTACAGGCTCAGGCGCTTCAGCATTCTGCCGATACTGGGCGCCGGCGAGGTGTATCCCCCGGAGAGCGCCGATGTGGCTATCATCCCGAAGATGGCGGCGAAGAAGCTGGACTATTTCGATCTACTTCCGATAGCGGATATCATCACCTGCGGAGCCTGTCTGATAGCCAACAAGAACAGCCTGAGCAGGGTCGATCTGAGTGAGCTGCTGGCGAGCCTGCAGCCCTATATTACGGACGCTCCGGTCGCGGATGAAATGAAGATCGAGGAGAGGGCCGGTAAGAAAAGCGCTGCGTCGTGCGCTGAAGTAGCCGATGACGATGTACGACTGGCCCTGCCGGACGGACACCTTATGAAGACGACCGCCGAGTTGCTCGGTCGCTCAGGTTTGAATATTCAGGGCTACAGCGATGATTCGCTCACGCATCGGCCTACCATCGGCATACCCGGTGTTGCCATAAAGATGATACGCCCGCAGGACATGCCGCTGCAGGTGGCCAACGGCAACTTCGACCTGGCTATAACCGGCGAGGACTGGCTCAGCGACCACCTGTATCGCTTCCCGTCAAGCCCGGCGCGTAAGGTGCTGAAGCTGGGTTTCGCCAAGGTCAAGATCGTGGCGGTGGTCGGCGGCAAGTTCCCGGCCAACAGCATCGGCGACCTGCGAGAGATGGTCAGGAGCGGTGCCCTGTCCTCGGTAAGGGTGGCCTCCGAGTACGTGAACATAGCTGATAAATACGCCCGTGACAATCATCTGGCGTGCTGCAAGATAATCCCCACGTGGGGTGCGAGCGAGGCGTTCCTGCCAGAGGATGCCGACCTGCTGATAGAGAACACTGAGACCGGCGAGACATTGCGCAAGCACAACCTCAGGGTCATCGATACCGTATTCGAATCCACATCGTGTATTATCGGCCATAGCGATGCGCTTTCCGACCCGTCTAAGAAGGATCGCATCGGCCGTCTGGTCAAAGCCATCGAAAACGTCTTAAACTAGGGAATCTCCGAAAAGAGATGTCCTTCTGCGGAAGGACTGGGGGCACTGGGGGTGTCCCCCAGCTTTTTCAAAAGTCCCCCAAGTATGGGGGATTTAGGGGGTTGATGAAGCTTAAGCAGGAATTTCGAAGGTGATGAGTTGCCGTTAATTTATTATCATCTGAGCATCGCCAGTGAAGCGGCGGAAACGCTGGAGAGTCCAATATTGCTCAATAATCTTGAGTGCTATCTGGGTGGCGCCATCTCGCCCGACGCCCATTTCGTGGGCAACGTATCGAGGTTGCACACCCACTTCTTCGACCTGGCAGACGATGATGAACAGAGCGGGCCGGACCTGCTGTTCCAGCAGCATCCGTGTTTCAGTGACGGCAGCGAGCTCGAAGACAGGACCAGGGCATTCATCGTCGGATATGTTTCCCATCTCATCGTCGATGATGCGTGGACGACGGATATTTACCGTCCGTTCTTCGGCAAGAACTCGCCGCTCGGCGGGGATACGGCGGCCAATATGCTTGATCGCATGCTGCAATACGAGACGGACCGCCGGGAGCGGCTGGACAAGCCCAAGCTGGCTGCGATCAGGGAGAAGATCCGCGGCTGGGATGCCGACATGGATATCGGGATTGTGGACAATACCGCCCTGTGCAACTGGCGCGATTTCGTATGGGCTACCACGGTGCGGGAGGTAAACTACGCCGATCTGCGGCTGTTCACCCAGAGCTTTCTCGTTTCTAGGGAGAGGGTGGGTGTGGACCAGGCAGAGCTTTTTTTAAAGGACATGCCTAATAAGATAGAGTGGGTGGTAAAATATGTCACGGAGGAAAGGCTTAAGGCCTTTCGCAGCAAGTGCATCAACTGGTCGGTAGAGATAGCGAGGGAGTATTTGAAATGAAGATAATAAGGGGTTTCGATGCGGCTACGGTCGAGCTGAGGAGGCCGCCTCTGGCTTCCGCCGAGCTTGCGCACAAGGATGCCGTTGAGAAGATACTGGCCGATGTGCGTCAGAGTGGGGATGCCGCGTTGAAGGAGCTGGCAAAAAAGTTCGATGGCGTATCCCTGAAAAGTATCGCCGTAACCGGCGATGAGATCGCTGCGGCCTACAAAAATGTGGATAGTGGCCTCATCGATGCCCTCAACCTGGCGGCCGAGCGCATACGGGCTTTCCACCAGACGCAGCTTCGTTACGCTATCAAGGAGTTCATGGAGGAGGGCGTGGGGCAGATAGTAAACCCCATCAATCGGGTGGGAGTCTACGCCCCCGGCGGCACGGCCAGCTACCCCTCCACCGTTCTGATGACCGTTATCCCGGCGCGCGTTGCCGGCGTGAAGGAGATTACCGTCGTGACGCCGCCGGGAAAGGGCGGCAGCGTGCCGCCTGCAACCCTCGTCGCGGCTGATATAGCCGGGGCGGATAGCATCTTCAAGGTCGGCGGCGCAGGGGCTATCGCCGCCCTCGCTTACGGCACCAAATCGATACAAAAAGTAGATAAGATATGCGGGCCGGGGAATATCTTCGTCACCATCGCCAAGAGGCTGGTGTACGGCGAGGTGGACATAGACGGCCTGGCCGGGCCCACGGAGACCATCGTAATCGCCGATGATTCAGCGTCTCCCGCTCACTGTGCCCTTGATTTACTGGCGCAGGCGGAGCATGATATTCTATCCTCCGCTATCATGATAACAACATCGGACAAACTCGCTTCTGCTGTGAACAAGGAGGTCGAGCGTCAGCTGAAGAAGCTGGAGCGGGCGGATATCGCCCGTCATTCGCTCAAGGAGAGGGGTTACATAGTTATAGTCGATGACATGGAGCAGGCTATCGAACTGGCGAATTCGTATGCGCCGGAGCATCTGTCTCTGCTGATGCGTGACGCTTCGTTATATGCCGAGGGCGTACGCAATGCCGGCGGCATCTTCATCGGAGACAGCTCTCCCGAGGTGCTGGGCGACTACGTGGCCGGCCCGAGCCATGTCATGCCCACGGGAGGCAGCGCCAGGTTCAACTCGCCGCTGAACGTGAACGATTTCCTTAAGATAACCAGCGTTGTGGCACTGGTCGACGATGATTTAGATACACTTGTCCCCGCGGCATCGCGGATCGCCAGGTCGGAGGGGCTGACGGCGCATGCCCGGGCGGCTGAGATAAGGCTGGAGAAGGGCAGGGAAAGATGAAGCCTGTCGATATTACAAAATTGATGAGACAAGATGTCCTGAAGATGAGGCCATACGAGCCCATCGTACCGCCCGAGGTGCTGGCCGAGCGCGCGGGCATCACCATGGACGAGGTGATTAAGCTCGATGGCAACGAGAACCCCTACGGCTGCTCGCCGCGTGTCGGCAGGGCATTGTCGAAATATCCGTACTTCAACATCTACCCCGACCCGGAGCAGCGCGAGGTGCGTGCGGCATTATCGAAGTACACCGGAGTCGATTCTGCGAATATCCTGGCCGGCGCCGGCAGCGATGAGCTTATTGATCTCATACTCAGATTATTCCTCGAGCCGGGCGACGGCGTGGTAAACTGCCCGCCGACGTTCGGGATGTACCAGTTCTGCACTGACGTCTGCGGCGGCCACACCGTCGAGCTGGCGCGCGATAAGAACTATGACATCGATGTCGCTGCTATAAGGAAGGCGCTGGATAATAAAGCCAAGCTGGTCTTCATCGCCTCGCCTAACAACCCGACGGCCAATCTCACCACTGAGGCGGATATCGTCGAATTGCTGGAGACTGGCAGGATAATCGTCGTGGATGAAGCATATCATGAATTCAGCGGCGCAACGGTGGTACCATTAGTTGCGAAATACAGCAACCTCATCGTGCTGCGTTCCTTAAGCAAATGGGCCGGACTGGCCGGGTTGAGGCTGGGCTACGGCATCTTCGCACCCGCCATCGTCGAGCAACTGATGAAGATAAAACAGCCGTACAATATCAACGCCGCGGCGCATGTGGCTCTGCTGGAGTCGCTGGCGGATATCAAATATCTCAAGGGCACCGTCGCAAAGATAATCGAAGAGCGCGAGCGGCTTTATGCGAAGCTCGAAGGGCTGAAATTCCTGCGGCCGTATCCGTCAGATTCGAACTTTATATTGTGCGCCGTTATCGAAGGCAACGCCCGCAAGATGCACGAGGCGCTGCGCAAGAAGGGCATCTTCCTGCGCTATTTCGATACGCCGCTATTGAAGAATTATATACGTATCAGCGTGGGCAAGCCGGAGCACACCGATGCTGTAATCGATACTCTCAAGAAAGCGCACAAGTCAAGATAAGAGGTGCACTGAGTAAGTAGTAGGTAGTGAGTAGGAAGTAGGGTGTAGAGGTGCAGGAGAAATCTCCTGCCGGGGGAACTGGGGGTGTCCCCCAGCCTTTTTCAAATTCCCCCAAGTGTGGGGGATATAGGGGGTTGGATAATAAATCGACTCACATGCTTCAGTCGGAACAGGGAAGTCCAGAGGGATCGCCCTCTGGCGGGGTAATAGGGGTGTCCCCTAATCTCTCTTTCTTCCCCCATGAGTGGGGGATCGAGGGGGTTGATAAATCTTAACCGGAGGTAAATTATGGCAGGCAAGAGATTGGCGACTATAACCCGTGAGACGGGGGAGACCAAGATAAAGGTGATGCTCTCCCTCGACGGCCAGGGCAAGTTCACCATCAAGACCGGCTCCAAGATGTTCGACCACATGCTGACCCATGTGGCCCAGCACGGGCTATTTGACATAAGTATTACAGCCTCCGGCTGGGACGAGCACCACCTGGCCGAGGATGTCGCCATCGCATTAGGCCAGGCGCTGAACAAGGCGCTGGGCGATAAGAAGGGCATCGTCAGGATGAGCCATGCCATTGTTCCCATGGACGATGCGCTGGCCACCGTTGTCATTGACCTCTCCGGCAGGGGGTACCCTGTGCTTGATCTGCCGTTCGGCCGTAAGAAGATCGGCGATATGGAGGCCGATATGATACGCCACTTCCTCGAGACGTTCGCCGTCGAGGGGAAGATGAACCTGCACGCGCAGGTGCTTTATGGCGCCAATGAGCACCACATGGTGGAGGCATTATTCAAAGCTTTAGGCCGCGCGCTGGGCTCCGCCACACGCATCGACCCGCGCATCGCGGGCAGGGTTCCGAGCACCAAGGGGAAGATCGAGGGGTAAATAAACGTAAGTGGAGTTGAACCTTTCAGAAGTAGCTGATGGCATATACAGGGTCGAAACCCCGCTGCTTACGGCGCAGTACCCATCTGTTGCTTATATTATCAGGGATGCGGCCTGTGCCATGATTGATCCCAGCCCTTCTGCAAATGTGCCGACGCTCCTGGATGCGCTGAATTCACTCGCGATAAGAACCCTGGATTATATTCTTCCGACGCACCTGCATATGGACCATTACGGCGGCACAGGCGCTCTGTCACGTCTCTATCCCAATGCGAAGGTTGTCGTTCACCCGCGCTACGCCAGGCACGCCATCGATCCATCGCACATAGTCGAAGCGTTCAAGATGGTATTCGGTGCCGACTTCGAATCGCGCTTCGGTACAGTCGAGCCTGTGCCAGAGAGTCGATTGCTTCTACCGAAGGATGGCGAGGTTATCGACGCCGGCGGCAGAGAGCTTGAGTTTATCTACACACCGGGGCATGCGCCGCATCACCTTGCCATATACGATAGGAAATCGTGCGGCCTCTTCTGCGGCGAGGCGCTGGGTTTGCCCGATTTCCAATTGCCCGCAGCGCCTCCGATGAGCTTCGATCTCGATAAGTATATAGGCACCATCGAGAAGCTGCGCGGAATGAACCTTGGCGCGGAGATGGTGTTTGTATCGCACGGCACGGTGGAGCGCGAGTCCGGCGCGGTCATGTCGCGTGCGGCGGAAAATGTCCGTATCTGTAGCGATATCGTGATCGAGGGGCTGCGCAGCGGCGAGTCACCTGAAGAGATTGGGCAGCGAATAGATGAGGGCATCTGGCGAAGGCACAGCATGCATGTATCGCAGCGGGGCATAGACGTAACGGTCGCCGGCCTTTCGCTGTATTTCAAGAGCGAAGGGATGGCCTGAAGTCGAGGCGATTAAGCAAAAGGTGCCTTATCTTCATGTTTAAACCTGAAGATCCCTGCCGGTGAGCCTGTGGAACGCTTCCACATACCTGTCGCTCGTCACCGTTATCACTTCATCGGGCAGCATCGGTGCCGGTGGCTCCTTGTTCCAGCCGGATTGCACCAGCCAGTCGCGCACCGGCTGCTTATCGAAGCTGGGCTGTGAGTGCCCGGGCTCGTACTCCGATGCTTCCCAGAAGCGGCTCGAGTCCGGTGTCAGCAGTTCGTCGATAAGTATCAGCTTGCCGTCCACGACGCCGAATTCCATCTTGGTATCGGCGATGATGATGCCTTTGCCCAGCGCGTGGTTATGGGCGAACTGGTAGAGTTCCATGCACTTCTCCGAGATCTCCTTGGCCCTCCTGGCGCCGATGAGCTTCTTCACCTCGTTGAAGCTTATGGGGATATCATGCCCTGTATCAGCCTTGGTCGTCGGCGTGAATATGGGGATGGGCAGCTTCTCGCTCTCCTCCATGCCGGCGGGGAAGTGCACGCCCGAGATAGTGCCTTTTTCCTTATATTCAGCCCATGCCGAGCCCGAAATATAGCCGCGGATGACACATTCTATTTCTACGCGCTCCGCCTTTCTAACGACCATCGAGCGACCCTCCAAATAAGAGGGGAATCCATAATTCCCATAGCATGCGCTCTTTCCGTACATCTCGTTGAGCCAGTCGGCGTCGTCGATAACCTTTATCACGTGATTGGAAATGATATGTTCTGTTTTTTCAAACCAGAAGGCGGAGATCTGATTCAGCACGGCTCCCTTATATGGGATGCCGCAGGGCAGCACGGAATCGAAGGCGGAGATGCGGTCGGTGGCGACCATCAGCATGCTGTCGCCCAGGTCGTATGAATCGCGCACCTTGCCGCGGTACATCAGGTTGGATAACTCGGTCTTGAGTATTATTTCCATGGTTCCTCCATGAGTTACTGATTAAAAGAAACGCTATCGATGATTGACATTGCTTCATTTTCCTGTTCCGTCGTTGTCCATGCTGCATTAGCCCCGATCATTACTGTACCATTTATATATATTACTACAATGCCAAAGGCACTCTCTTGCGGCAAGGAAAATTTTGCATATGCGGCAGGGCGGTCGCAGAATGTCATCGTTCCCATTTCATCGGGTTCCGACTTTTGACAGCTATCGCAGCGTTGATTGAGAGCTTCCCTCAGGAATCCTGCGGCATCATATCCTTTCCCTGATGCCCATTCTGGCAGATCTCCGTATTCTATAAATACCGAGGCATTGCTGGCCTCATTGTTGTACTGCAGTGAACCCGTCTTTGGTTCGTCCGCCGCGGCATATTGACCATAATAAGCTTCAAAGACAAGCTGCCATCCTTCCGGCAGGTAGCCGATAGATGGGGGCATCATCGCTGGCTCGGCTGTCTGCGTTGGTGTAGGGGTCGGGGTCGGCGTTGGCGTGGGGGTTGGTGTGGACGATGGGACTACGCTCGAGCCTCCGCCGCAGGCCGTCACAAAAACCATCGATATCAATAATACTACGATAGCCTGACCGTATCTCTTCATTTTCCCCCCTTTATATTTAGAAGGAGATTCGATTTCAAAGCTCCGGACGAAGCACGATTATCTGTGTTGCGGCTGGGAGCTGATCCTTTTTCAGCTCAAAGCTGGAGCCGTCGATTTTCTTCACGTTCTTCTTGCCCTTAAGAAATGGATCGGCATTAGCTACGGGGAAGTTCGGGCATCTGTTTGTCTGGTAGTGCATCGGGAAGACGATACGGGGCTTTATCTGGGCGATAACTTTATCGGCACCGGCGGCGTCGATGGTGAAGCTCCCGCCCACCGGTATCATCAGGGCATCTACTTTTCCGATTTCGGAGGCCTCTTTATCGGTCAGGACGCGGCCCAGGTCTCCCAGGTGGCAGAACCTGATATCGTCAATCGTAAAAATAAAAATTGTATCGTCGCCGCGCTCCTTGCCGCCGCAATCATCATGGCAGCTGGCAATGCCGCGGAATTCGATACCTTTCGCCTGATGCTTGCCGGCGCCCTTAAGTATTTGAGGCTTGCCGGGGATACTGCTCACGTTGTTATGGTCGGCGTGATCGTGGCTCATGGTCACGATATCGGCGGATTCACCTATTTGTTTGTACTCCAGGCCGTATACCCCGGGCGTGTAAGGATCGGTGATGATCTTGGTACCTTTGTCCGAGGTGATTGAAAAAGAGGCATGCCCGAACCATTTTACTTTCATGTAATCCCCCTTTACATTTGTTGAATATATTACAGCTTTTAAACGCTCACAATCGAATGGATATATGTTATAGGGAAAGCACGAAGTTGACCAGCGTTCGTACTATCACTCCGGTCTCGCCCTTGACCACGGCTCCCTTGTCTTTTTCGGTGCGAGAAGTACCTGCGATATCGATATGTACCCACGGCGTGTCCTCGATGAATTCATGAAGGAACTGGGCCGCGGTTATGGCCCCGCCGTATCTGCCGCCGGAGTTCTTGACGTCGGCTACATCGCTCTTGTTTGCTTCCTTGTAGTCGTCATGCAGAGGCATCTGCCAGATGCGCTCGCCTGCCTCCTCGCCAGCCTTGATAACCTGCTCTATCAGCTTCTGATCGTTAGCGAATCCGCCGCTGTAGTGGTCGCCCAGCGCCACGTGGCAGGCTCCAGTCAGCGTGGCTATATCAATAACAGGCGAGAGCCCCAGCTTGCGCGCATAGCTCAGCGCATCGGCCAGTATGAGGCGCCCCTCCGCGTCCGTGTTCACCACCTCTATGGTCTTGCCGTTCGATGCCTTCAGCACATCGCCGGGCTTGCAGGCATTGCCGCTGGGCAGGTTCTCGGTGGCAGGGATGATGGCGGTTATATTCACCTTTGGCTTCAGCTCTGCGATGGCGCGCATCGCTGAGATTACAGCGGCTCCGCCGGCCATATCGCCTTTCATATCTCCCATACTCTCAGATGGCTTGATTGAGATGCCGCCCGAATCGAAGGTCAGTCCCTTGCCCACGAGCCCGACCGTGTGCTTGGAGCGCTTGTCGCCCTGATATTTGAGCACGATCAACTTGGGCGGCTGCACGCTGCCCCGCGCCACACCGAGGAGCCCGCCCATGCCCATCTTCTCGATGTCTTTTTTCTCGAATATCCGGCATTCCAGGCCGAAGTCGTCTGCGACTTTCTGGGCTGCATTCGCCAGGTCGGTCGGCGTCATGTAGTTGCCCGGCTCGTTGTCGAGGTCGCGTGCCAGGATGGTGGCCTCGGCCAGGATGCGGCCTTTCTCGCGGCCTTTCTTCAATTTGGAGAGCCCCTGTTTGTCTGGGGTTACAATGAGCAACTTGTCGATGTCGCCGTTCTCGTCCTTCTTTGATTTATGCTTGCGGAAAGTGTACAGCCCGAGCATGGCTCCTTCCGTTATCGCCTGTGCCGATTTTTCAGCGTCGATGCCCCCGGCTCCAGCGCCGTGGAGGATGGTAGCCACTTCCTTTACCGGGGCTTTCCGTAGAAAGCGGCAGGCTTCCGCTATGACGTTTCGGATCACATTGTGATTCAACGCCTCTTTTTTACCTAGACCGATAACCAGCACCTTGGCGGGCTTGATCTTGCCCATGGTATGGATCAGGGTCATCTCGCCCTGCTTGCCCTTTATCTCGCCGCTTTTAATCAGTTTTGTAATAGCCCCGCCCAGGGCTTTATCCACCGAGGCGGTAGCCCCACCCGGGCTCTTAACGCCTTCGAAAAGATTTACAATGATGGCGTCCGATGCGGTCTTGGTGATATCACCGGTTACGGCTGTTACTTTCATACATCTACCTCTCTATTATGGAAGCTCTGATTAAGTGCTTATCAACCCCCTGTATCCCCCACTCTTGGTCCTTCCCATTTCGGGAAGGATTCCGCGGAAGGACCGGCAGGAGGAATCCTGCACCTCTTTTGAAATCCCTCTCCCTTGAGGGGAGAGGCCAGGTGAGGGTGAATTGGAGGTCGACTGCGCTTCTTTGTCAGAGGCTCCTTTCTATTTCTCTATCGTCTCGCTTCCCGCACGATTTTCTCGATCGCCGGGGCGATATCCTTTGATGTGTCCACTGCGAAGTGGTTTCGGCGTATTTTCTGAGCTGTGGCAGTCATCCACTGGTAGATCTGCCAGTCAGCTTCGGATTTATCATTCGGATCAAGTCCTGTCTGTCGGCGCTCCAGACGTTGCTGCACCAGTTCCGGAGGCGCCTCTACGCGTACCAGGATGAGCCTCGCACCCGCCTTTTCAGCGATGCGATAGAGCTGCTCACGATGGTGCTCGATCAGATTGGTGGCATCGAAGATAAGAGAGATGCCTTTACGCAGCAGTTTGCTTATCAGCGTATGACAGGCCCGGAACAGGCGCTCGCTTTCGGCCTGGCTGTAATCGGGCTTGTGTGAAAGAATCTGTCTCATAGCATCGGATTCTACAATCGGTAAGGGCAACCTTTCCGCCAGCCGGCGGCAAAAGTAAGACTTTCCGCTTCCCGGCAGCCCGCTAACGATGATTAACAATGGAGCGGCTGTGGGCTCCGGCAGCTTACCCAGACTGTCCATCAGCTGTTTTACATCAGCCGTTAGTTGGCTGTCATTCATACAAGTAATTATATCAAGGATTTCAATTGACTGCGCTATATGATCGAACAATAGAATTATTCGGGATGGGGCGAACAGGAGGGGATCATTGCGAATGCATTCTTATTTGCTGCCCAGCTCCTTGGCCCGTTTGTGTGCGGCGGCAACGGCGTTAGCGAGAAGCTCCTTAAATTTACCGCTCTCCAGTTCGGCTATGCCGGCCGCTGTGGTGCCCCCCTGTGAGGTTACTTTCCTCCTGAGTTCCTGAGGAGACTGCGAAGTCTGTTTCGTAAGGAGGGCGGCCCCCAGCACTGTTTCCAGTACGAGTTCGCCAGCCGTTTCACGGGGCAGTCCTATGCGTACAGCTGCATCAATGAGACCCTCAATCATATAGAAGATATATGCCGGGCCGCTGCCGCTTACGGCGGTCGCCATATCTATATATCGCTCATCAGCTACATATATCTCTTCGCCCAGAGCGTCGAGGATAGTCTGTGACAGCTTCTTCTGTTTTGAAGTTACTTTCTCCGAGGCGGTCCATGCGGTTATGCCGACTCCGATTTGTGCCGGTGTATTTGGCATGGCTCTGACTATTTGTTGGTGGTCGAGGCCCCTGGCGATGGTATCGATCTTTGCTCCTGCAATAATGGAGAGTACCAATTGGCCTTTCTTGACTATTCCTTTGAGGTCGGGTAAGAGGCCGGACAAGTTCTGTGGTTTCACGGCAAGAACCACGAGGTCCGCATCTTTAAGCGCCGATGCGTAATTCTTGCCAGGTTTAATGTTGTAAGCTTTCTTGAGGATTTCCAGGCGGGAGGTATCGATATCGCATACGCTGATGTCTTGAGGGTAAAGCGATCCTTTGGCCAGGATGCCGCGGATCATCGCTTCCCCCATGGCGCCTCCGCCTATAATCGTTATTTTCACGCGGCCTCCGCGAGAGCTTCTACCATCAATTCTTTAACCTTCTCCGGGGATTTGCCTTTTAACGATATCTGTTTCTTGCATTTGACATCGCCGAATCTTATCTCTTCAGATGTGGTTTTGATAGTTCCCGATAAGAGGATTACCACATCATCTTCCTCAACCTTCTTTAATCTTTTCAGGTGTTTATTGACGGCTTCAATTACTTCGTTAAGCTTTGTTTTACTTAATGATATGGTAATAAAAGTAGCCAATCCGCCGCCAAGGAAGGCTGCGCCTAGACGCTGTGTTTTGACAGATACTTCACCTATACTCTCCAGGTCCCATATAAATGTTTCGGGAGAGGTTACACGTCCCAGCTGCAACAAGAGATTCCTTTGCGATGTATCCATTCTTAAGTCCCCCTTTCAAATTGAGCCATTGATTTATCGGCGTTCACCAAATATGACACGGCCCAGCCGTACCATTGTGGCTCCCTCCTCTACAGCGATTTCAAAGTCGTTGCTCATTCCCATTGAGAGGTGTTCCATTTCAAAAGAGTCGCGCAGTTTGCGCAGTTCCTTGAATACAGGGCGCACTTCCTCCGGTGTATCGACCATTGGGGCAACAGTCATAAGCCCCTTGATCGACAGATTCGGCAGCTTGGAAATCTCCGCTACTGCCTCATGCAATTCATCCCTTTGAAAACCTCCCTTTGTCCTCTCCCCGGCCACATTGACTTGCAGCAGGACGGGAATAACTCTTTCCGCCTGCGTGCTTATCGATTGCGCCAATCTTATCGAGTCAATACTATGAATTATATCAAAAATTTTCAAAGCTGTCTGGACTTTGTTGCGTTGCAGGTGGCCGATCATATGCCAAGTAGGGCATAACCCGGAGCCAGGCAATCGTACAATCTTGCGTTGAGCCTCCTGTACGCGGTTTTCCCCGAAGTGCTCGATGCCAGCCTCAACAGCTCGTTTTATAGCTGACTCATCTACATATTTAGTTACCGCGATTATCGTGACCTCATCGGGAGACCGGTCCACGCTCAATGCCGCGTGAGCGATACGTTCTCTTACCTCTTTTATGTTCCGGGCAATATCCATGTCAGCAGACTCCACATCTGTGGCACTCGGTAGCAATGGGGCAGGGAGGAGTCACTTTATCACAACCCGCCCTGGCGAACTCCGTCTCCAGATAATCGTTTTTAACACCGGAATCGATGTAATTCCATGGTAGACGTTCGTTTAACGGTATCTCCCTGCCGGTGTAATAATCGGCATCAAGAGCGCACTTTGTTAAGGCTTGGCGCCACGTGGAAAGAGTCCTATCCTCTGCTACTTTGGTCAGCACAGGGGCCAGCCTACTGTCACCGCGTGAGAGCACGCCCTGGACGGCAGCCCATGAGATACTCTCCGACCTAACCTCTATACCTCTCTTCTCAAGCCGTCGTTTTAGATACGAAAGACGCTGGCGCAGTATTTTCTGGCTGGCCATGGGGAGCCACTGGAAAGGCGTCCCAGCTTTTGGCACGAATGGCTCAATTGTTAGAATGAGATGGCATCCTGAACGCCTGCGCTTCGTCAATTCCTTGATTTCGAACGCCAATTCAATGATTTCCTCTATGTCATCCTCCGTCTCAGTAGGCAGTCCGATCATGAAATACAGCTTCAATTGACGAAAACCTATATCGGTGATTTTACTCGCAGCTGAAATTATATCTGCTCTGTTCACGCCCTTGTTTATTGTACGGCGTAGCCTTTCAGAGCCTGCTTCCGGTGCGAGTGTCAGGTTCTCGGTTCCGCTTTCCTTTAACGCTTGCAGTACTATAGTCGATATCGGCTTCACGCGGAGCGAGCTAACAGAGATGCCGGCACCCATCTTGCGCAGCTGCGATACCATCTCATCGATCTGGGGGTGGTCTGAAATACAGGCTCCGAGAAGGCCGATCTTATTGGTGAACTCAAGTCCCTGTTTACACTGGTTCAGCAGGTTAGCTGCAGAGCGGAAGCGGAACGGTCTGAACAGGTAGCCGGCGAGGCAGAAACGGCAGCCCCATGGGCAGCCACGTGCAATCTCGATAAGATACATATTACTGAATTCGGTGTTTGGGGTGAGGATACTAGAAGTTGTAGCGAAATCATCTATATTGTGTGACCATTGCCTGGCTACCGTATTGCCGCTGTAGAATTGCGGTACATACATCCCATGAAGTTTGGATAGCTCTTTAAGTAATGCGTCTCGTTTATCTCCAGCCATTTCGGTAATGACATCAATTAATGCGGGCAGAATAACTTCGCCTTCTCCAATGGCAAACACGTCGAAAAAAGAAGCCAGCGGCTCAGGGTTTGCCGTGATGCAAGGTCCTCCTGCTATTATTATCGGATGTGAAGGACCCCGCCTGGTTGATTGTAGCGGTATGGAGCCGGAAGCCAGTATCTCCACTGCATTGAAGTAATCCAGTTCATTGGAGATGGAGAACGCAAGTATCGTAAAATCATCCAAAGGTCGTCCTGATTCGATGCTCCTGCCCTTTCCATTACGGAATACACGTTCACAAACTATATTATTGTAGCTGTTGAGCAGACTGTATATTATCTGAAAACCGAGGCTGGACATACCCACGTGATACGTGTTGGGGAATATCAAAGCGATTGGTATCTTTCCACCCCAATCCTTGATGGTTGTGCCTCGCTCTTGGGAGAGCCATAATCGAGATGGATTGTCTCCGTTCATGTCACGCAATCACGGTTGACGGATCATTTTCCCATTGCCCACAATGGCGATCTCAATAATTTTGCCGCAGCCGGGGCAGGTCATTGTGAGGTTGATCGGCCGTGACATTGCTCGCTCGGCGATAGCACTGACCGTGGTATCGATATCGTCGAGGCGCTGGTCAAGGGTATCTAGCTTTTGTTGGAGTTGTTCTATAGATTGGTTTGCGAAACGATCGTTTTTTTGTGCCAAAAGTTCCTCCTCAATTAATAGCTAGGTACACTATGCCCATGATTAATAATGCTAGTGCTATCATAAAGCAAATCCACCCGCCTATACGCAGGGCACTGCTCTCAATGTGAAAAGATCCATAGTCTTTTACGTCTGTACGCTGGCATATTGCATCGTCAATCTTCCTGTCTTCATACTTAGCCCTTAAGAAAGCAAGTATAAACAGTATTAAGAAAATTCCAGCTATACCTATCATGATGTAGGCGTCATTAGGCATTATACACCCCTCCCTTTAACTGCATTTTGTATAGCCGCAGCTGTGACAGATCTGGCATCCTTCCTGATACACTAACAATCCTCCACAATCGGGGCACTGTCCTCCCATATTGACTGTGGGCGTGGGATCAACCGCATTAGTAATTTTCTTGGGTATACTGTCAATAGCAGGCTTGTCGCCGTCGAGGCCGTTTATTCGATTCCCGAGCACGCTCGCTATAGCATCCGGACAAGATAGGATTGAATGTCCTTGTTCCCAGGCAATCGATGGGCATCTTATGCCGCGAATGTGCTTGACTACGGCGGAGGCGTCTACACCCGATCGCAATGCCAGGGATATTAACCTGCATGTAGATTCGAGCTGTGCTGAAGCGCAGCCACCAGCTTTGCCGAGGCTGGAGAATACTTCGCATATACCGTGCTCATCGGAATTGACGGTCACATAGATATTGCCGCAGCCGGTAGCCACCCTTTCAGTAACTCCATTAGTCACTCGTGCCCGCTTTCTGGGCTCGAGAGTCCTGGCTTCGTCCTTATGTTTTCCCGATACGCTCAGGACCTGTTTATCCTTGCTCTTATCTCTATAGATAGTTATTCCCTTACACCCCTCACTATATGCCATCAAATACGCCTGCGAAATATTATCCTTGGTGGCGTTCTGAGGAAAGTTTATTGTTTTTGAGACGGCATTATCGGTATATTTTTGAAAAGCGGCTTGCATCTTAACATGCCATTCCGGGCTTATATCGTGGGCAGTGACAAAGGTTCGTTTCACGTTTACAGGGATGCCTTCAATGTTATGCAGGCTGCCTTTGGAGGCCAGTTCTCTCATCAGATTGTCGGAGTAGAAAGCTTCTTTACGGGCTATCTCGTCAAAATAGGGATTGACCTCCAGTAATGCGTCGCCATCCAGTATGTTGCGTATGTAGCTCAACGCAAACAGCGGTTCGATACCGCTCGAACAGTTAGCTATGATGCTCAATGTCCCAGTCGGGGCGATAGTCGTACGTGTTGCGTTTCGCACTCTCGGGCCGTCTTTTATCCCATATTCGCTGCCATCGAATGCAGGGAAGACGCCTCTTTCTTTTGCAAGATTTACTGATGCATCGGTTGCAGTCTTATCGATGAACTGCATTACATCTTCAGCTATGTTCAACGCTTCTTCAGAATCGTAAGGAATGCCTAACTTTATCAACAAATCGGCGAATCCCATGATCCCCAAACCGATCTTTCGTGTCTTTTTAGTCATCACCTCTATCTCAGGCAGAGGAAACTTGTTTTTATCGATCACATTATCTAAGAATCTCACGGCGATTTTAACTGTCTCCCCTAACTTGTCATAATCAATGCCCCTCTTTTCATCGTTTACCATACGGGCCAAGTTGATTGAGCCCAGATTGCAGGACTCGTAGGGGAGCAGTGGTTGTTCTCCGCAGGGATTGGTACTCTCGATAGTTCCGAGATCTTTATTGGGGTTATCCCTGTTTATACGGTCGATGAAAATAAGGCCGGGATCTCCAGTTTTCCATGCCATTTCCACAATCGTGTCGAAAACCTTTTTTGCGTTGAGCTGTCCGTATAGCGATCCGTCTTTGGGGTTAATAAGATTATAGTCGCTGCCGGATTCCGCTGCTTTCATGAACTCGTCGGTCACTGCGACCGAGAGGTTGAAATTAGTTAGTGTATCTTCCTTCTCCTTTGCCGTGATAAATCTTTCTATATCCGGATGGTTTACACTGAGGATGGCCATATTGGCGCCGCGGCGCATCCCTCCCTGCTTGATGACATCTGTGGCTGCGTCGAAGACCTTCATGAAAGAAACGGGTCCGCTGGCTACCTTCCCGGTGGAACCAACGGTGTCTCCTTCCGGCCTCAACCTTGAGAACGAAAAGCCGGTGCCGCCTCCGCTCTTGTGAATGAGCGCAGTATATTTGATTGCATCGAATATTCCCTCCATAGAATCATCGATGGGGAGAACAAAACATGCGGATAGCTGCTGCAGCTCGCGGCCGGCGTTCATCAGGGTGGGGGAGTTAGGCAGAAATTCGAGATTGGCTATCAATCGATAAAACTCTTCCTCCCAGTACTTGGCATCTTCTTCCGTTCCGTATATGAGCTCGGCCGAGGCGATGTTATGAGCCACCCGCCTGAACATATCGTACGGCGTCTCGATGGCTTTGCCTTGGTCATCGGTTTTCAGGTATCTCTTTTCAAGCACCCTCATCGCGTTTTCCGAGAATTTTAACGCCTCTGAACTGGTCGCGATTTTAGTTCTGACTACCTTTGTTTTCGTTTTCTTTGGCGCGGCGATCTTTGGAGTTTTCTTCACGGTTTCAACAGGTTTTTCTTCAACAGGTTGTTTTTCATACTCGCGTTTAGCTTCATGCTTAGCTTCAGCCTCTTGAGGCTTTACAGTGTTTGAGGGCTCATTTGTTTCAGCGATGACTTGTTTCAGTGTGGTTCGAATGTCACCAGGACTGAGACGCCATTCAGGGATGTCGACTTCCATTCCTGGAAATCTCTGATATTCCTGTTCCAGACGCTGCATTACAAGTTTCGTAAATTGGTCCATCAGATTACGGTCCGATATGCCTTCAGATTCGCAGTAGCGAAATACCTCATGGGCTATCTTGCTTTGAAACGGGAGCGTGCTGTTTTTTCTGGCCGAGTTTGCTGCCATTATTTTTCTCCTGAGATTTTCGTACCAACTTAGTAGAAATCGAAGTATTACTATTTATTAAGCCGATCCCTCTATCGGCAAACAAAGGTAGCTGGGTGGTGGAATTCTGCAGCGGCGCTTGTTTGGCGTAGGCATCGGCTTCAGCACGGACTTCGTCTATGTCGGTGAAGTTACGATAAACGCTGGCGAATCGTATATAGGCGATCCCATCCAGTTGGCGAAGACGCTCCATAACGATATCTCCAATTATTGAGGCCGGAACCTCAACGCTTCCTGATTTCCGTAGCTGAAGTTCGATTTCATCGACCATCTGCTCTATCGTTTCCTGAGAAACCGGGCGCTTGGCACAGGCCATCTTGATACCATTAGCCATCTTGTCTCTGCTGAACTCCTCATGCCGTCCGTCTTTTTTTACTACCATGAGAGAGGCGGTTTGCAGTCTTTCGTAGGTGGTAAAACGCGCATCACATTTCAGACACTCACGGCGCCGCCTTATAGTATCGTTGACATTGCGTGAGTCTATGACTTTTGAATCGTTATAACTGCAATACGGGCATTTCATCTTATATGACACATCTTATATGACACATCATATCGAGGGGTGCGGAAAAGATACCACAATATATAGTGGTTTGTCAATACCTTGTATCTATATGTAGTGTGTGTGGCACATTAAGAGCAGTGTTAAAATGCAGTAAGTCAATAGTGTATCATGAAGTTTGCGCGTAATAGGCAGGCTTACATATTCGATATTCAGGTATAAAAACAGCAAGGCCGTAGATCGTTTCTTGACCTACGGCCTTACAATAACCCCAATATTAGTCGGGATTATAAACGGGTACTATTTGCGCAGACGGAAGACACTCTTCTTTGGCTCAGGTGGCGGGGTATTCTCCATCATCTGGCGCTTGACCATTGGACTGCGCAGGAATGTCGGTATATCCAGCGCTGCTTCGGCGTCTTCTCCTTGCATCAGCCGTTGTAACTCTTGATCCTTGCCAACTATCTTCTTTCCCTTGTATGTGGCATTGAAACCGGTGGCAATCAGCGTGATCTTCAATTCATTTTCCATTGATGAATCGAATGTCACACCGAATATGATGTTTGCTTCCGGGTCCACAGAATTACGTATGACTTCTGCAGCCTCGTTCACCTCGAACAGGGTAAGGGAATCGCCGCCGGTGACATTGAATAGAACACCTTTGGCTCCATCGACCGATACATCGAGTAACGGGCTCGCCAGTGCATCATTAGCAGCATCAACGGCACGGTGCTGACCGCTGCCATGCCCGATGGACATCCACGCCTGGCCGGCCTCTTTCATCACTGCCTTGACATCGGCAAAGTCGAGGTTGATCATTCCAGGTACAGTGATAACTTCGGCAATCGCCTGCACTGCATGCATCAGAACATCATCAGCCATCTTGAAGGCCATGTCCACGCCGGTCCGCTGATCGCACAGGGTTAGTAAGCGGTCGTTCGGTATCGTGATCAGTGTGTCAACTTTATCCAACAGTTTAGAGATACCGTACTCTGCTACTTCCGATCTGTGTACGCCCTCGAAGGTGAAGGGCTTGGTGACACACGCAATTGTTAGGGCACCGGCCTCTTTAGCAAGCTCGGCTGCTATTGGTGCTATTCCTGTACCGCTACCGCCGCCCATTCCTGCTGCCAGGAAGACCATATCGGCATCGCCCACAGCAGCTCGTAACTCATCGCGGCTTTGCTCTGCTGCTTTCATGCCCATGTTGTGGTCGCCTCCTACTCCTAGACCACGGGTGAGCTTCTCACCGACTTGGATCCTGGTGGGGGCTTCCATGCGTAGCAATGCCTGGGCGTCAGTGTTCACTCCTATGAAGTCAACTCCTTGAATATCTGCTCGAACCATTCGGGAAACGGCGTTACATCCGCCGCCGCCTAGTCCTAAAACTTTAATTTTTGCTGGGTTGGGGACAAATCCTGGTTTTGCCATTTCTTCCTCCTTTCACTACCTTTCCTTATATTACTTGGCGACCAGATTGCGCATCCGGACTACGAAACGCTTAAGAGATTCGCTTAAGCCCTGCGTTTTCCAGCCTTGTGTGCCCTCTTGTTGATTTGAGCCCCAGAGTAGCAGTCCGACACCGGTAGCAAAAGTGGGGTCGGGGAGGATATCGGCGAGACCGTAAATGCCTGACGGGACGCCGATGCGAACTGGCACTCCAAGCATCTCATTTCCTAGAGCTGCAATGCCCCTCAGGTTGGCGCAGCCGCCTGTAAGGACTAATCCTGCTGGGACCTCTTTGTAGAAGTTTGTAGGTAGCTCTAAGGCAATGAGTTTGATAATTTCCTCTACCCTAGCCTTTATGATATCGGTGAGGTCCTGGTATGAGACCCCAAATCCATTGGTGTTCAGGTTTACTGTACTGTCGTCTGCGCTGTCCGAGACCGTCATTACGCTTCCATACTTGCGTTTAATCTGCTCGGCTGTTTCAAAAGGCATTCCTAAACCAATGGCTATATCACGGGTGATCTGGTAGCCTGCAACTGGTATGATTGCGGTGTGCCAGATGCTTCCATCCTTGAAAATAGCGATGTCGGTAGTGCCACCGCCTATATCGGCAAGTATCACTCCTGCATCTTTTTCATCTTCTCGGAGGACTGCCAGAGAGCTGGCCAGCGGCTCGAGGACAAGATCATCGATGTCGACGTTTGCACCTCTTACGCATTTGACCAGGTTCTGGACAGATGCTACTGCGGCAGTGATGACATGAGTTTCCACGTCAAGCCTTGAGCCGTGCATACCAACGGGATTCTTCACGCCGGCTTGACCGTCAACGGCATAACCACGGGGGATTACATGGAGCAGCTTATGGTCACTTGGGATGGTGAAGGTACGAGCGGATTGCAACACGCGCTTCAAATCATCGGTTCGAACCAGGCGGTCATTCCTTGAGATCGATATCACGCCCTTTTTATTAAGGGAGTTGATATGTCTGCCGGTAACACCGACATAGGCCGATTCCATTTTATATCCGCTGGCTTGCTCCGCACGCTTCACCGAATTTCTAATTGATTCTTTCGCTTCAGTGAGATTCACTACGAGACCCTTATGCATGCCCTTGGAGTGGGTAACCCCAACCCCCAGTACTTGGAGTCCCCCTTGCCCAGGGGTGGCCATGATGCTGGCGATTTTAGTGGTCCCCACATCGATACATGATATTATTTGTTTCTTCTTTGCCATTTACCTCCTCCTTTTTTTAAAATTTTGCTGCCCCGTTCCCAAATCGCTCTCATGTCATCGTGTCACCCCCTAGTTTCAATATTCTATATATCTAAAAAAACTGAGCGCCTCCTTAGAGACGCTAAATCCTCTCGGCTACCCTCATCTTTGCACTGCGGCTCAAGGGATTCACTTCAACCTCCGCGCTTGAGGGGACAACTACTTTTTTTGTGATTAATTTAAATCTGGCATGATGATTGCATATACATATGGGTGTTCTAGGAGGACAGATACATTCTTGTGACTCCATCCTCATAAAGTCTTTCACTAAACGGTCCTCCAGAGAGTGGAAGCTTATAATTACTAAACGTCCCCCTACAATAAGAATATTAACTACTTGCTTTAGCGCAGATTTGATACGTTCCAGTTCTCGATTTACCGCGATACGAATGGCTTGGAAAGTTTTTGTGGCGGGATGTATCCTGCCATGGTATCCAACTACCTTAGATACTATTGAAGATAGTTCGGTTGTAGTACAAATCGGCCGATTTGAAACAATAGCTTTAGCTATAGCTTTACTCTTTGGCTCCTCACCATAGTGTTTAATAATTCTGGCGATCTCGTCTTCGGGAAAATCATTAACTATGATTTCGGCAGTTAATTCTTCTGACGGGTTAAAACACATTTTTAATGGGCCTTCGCTCTGAAAACTGAAGCCTCTTTCAGGGCTGGATATTTGAAGTGAGGACATCCCCAAGTCGAAAAGTACGCCGTTTACCGGGCTGAAATTCATTTGTGAACAAATGATTTCCAAGTTCTCAAAACTATCATTAATCAAGTTAGCTCTATCACCATAGCTGGATAACTTATTACGTGCCACATCAACAGCGTGAGGATCGATGTCAATGCCGAGGACTCGGCCTCCTCTTTCCAGAATGGCGGCGCTGTGTCCGCCCGCACCGAGCGTACAGTCGACGTAATGCCCATCCGTCTTCACCTGAAGTGCATCCACAACTTCATTTATGAGAACAGGTATGTGTGGGCTCATTTGCGGTTCTCCGCGCTCTCGAAGATCTGCCAGGCCTCCTTGCGCATTAAGGACTTTTCCTTGTCCCACGCCTCTTTACTCCAGATTTCGAGATAATTACTGACCCCGGTGATTACTAAAGTATCTTTTATTACAGCATGCTGCCTCAGTGACGGCGGCAGCATTATTCGGCCTTGCTCATCCAGTTCCAGGTTAAATGTAGATGAAAACAATATGCGGCTCATACGTCGCGACTTCTCGTTGCGGACGATCGGCAGAGACTGGAACTGTACGGTTACTTCATTCCATGCCGATAGAGAATAGGCGTCGATGCATCCGTCCACGCCTTCCTTCAGTACGATCCCATCCGCAAACTGGCTGCGGAACTTGGGCGGGATTGATACCCTGCCCTTGGCATCGATTTTGTATTCGTACTCGCCGGAAAACATGCTCTTTTTAGCCCTCTGAAATCCTTAAAACACTGTTTTAGCTTTAGCCCCTTTTGTTTTAAATCATTAATTTAATCAACAAATTTTTCACTTTTTTCCATTTTAGGACATAATTTACCACTATTACCCACCATTTGTCAATACTTTTAAGCAAGGAAATTTAAAACTGGTCTTTTTGACCCAAATTTTGTTTACAATTTGGTGCTTTTGTGCTATCATTTCGCATACGTTTTAAAGTTGGCTAAAGCTGATGTAGCTTTAAACGCTTAAGAAAAGGGAGGGTGAAGAATATGAAAACTTATCCCAAAATATTTGGAATTGTAGTGTTGCTAGTTGTAATTGGGCTTGTGCTGATGGCCTGTGGAGGTGGGGGACAGAAGCCTACACCCACACCGACACCAACTCCAACTCAAACGGTGGAGACAGGATGGTACTGGAAGCCAGGTGGCTTTGTTGATTATGCTCCCAGCGGAATGCCCGACTTTGATCAGAAGCAGGATAACTGGTTTATCGGTGCGGCTGCGCCACAATGGTCATATTGCGGCCCCGTAGCTATGGCAAACTCGCTGTGGTGGTTCGATTCCGAATTCGAACCGAATCCAGTTGCACCACCCACAGTCAACGATGGTTATAAGCTGGTGGAGTCCTATAGCGTAGCGGGAGCTGCCCTGTGGGATGATCATGATACTAAGAATGTGGTTCCGTTTGTCAATGACTTGGCAGGGAGAATGGATACTGATGGGCAGACTTCGGGTGATGGCCATGCTGGCACCTATATTGAGGATATGGCTTCTGCCATTAATCAATATCTAGTAGATAAAGGATTGGATGATGAGTTCTATGTCCATGTTGTGAAGTCTCCTAGTTTTGATTGGATTAAGGGTGAAATACAGCGGTGTCAGGATGTAGTATTGTTGCTTGGATTCTGGCAATTGCAATCTAGCGCTACACATCCTGGTGAGGAGTGGGTCAGAGTGGGAGGGCACTATGTGACCTGTGCCGGAGTCAACACCAATCCCAAACAGCTAGGTGTAAGCGATCCATATCGCGATAACGCTGAGGCTGGAGGCGCTGGCGTAGTTCCAGTGGCACATGCTTATCCGCATAACTCATCGGTTCACAACGATGCCAAGTACGTTTCTCATGATATATTCAACGTCAGCTTATCGAATAGTCCAGGTGGGCTATGGAAGCTTGATGGCTATGCTGATGATATCGATATATCCAATTTTGTTGAGCAGAACTTGGCGGAGGATTTATTAGAGTATCAAGGATCGTATAATACAAATCTGCCGGTTCAGACCGAGATCGACTATGCTATAGCAGTCTCACCAGTGGAGCCTACACCTACTCCCAGTATAACTCCGACGCCGACTGCGGTTAAGACACCTACACCCACACCGACTGTGACTACACCATCGGTTACCGCTACTCCGACTGTTACACCAACACCGACTCCATGCCCCGGAGCGCCGGTCGTTACCGGTATCCACTCAGTGCATAGGGCTAACCCTGCGGGAGGATTCACAGTTGAGATACATTGTATTCCAGCTGACTTCCAGGGCGGGACAAATATCTATGACCTCCATTTCTGGTCAGGAAGTACGTATCTTGGGAGCGAGTATTTTGAGACTCCGCTGGTGCCATGCACAACGTATAAGTTCACTTTACCTAC
>Ga0315282_10002159_pt1 | contig 36592 bp, 32 predicted proteins | sample YL17G07_20_MG_FD_203693 | JGI IMG/M metagenome (GOLD analysis project Ga0315282, IMG submission 203693) | Sediment microbial communities from Yellowstone Lake, YNP, Wyoming, USA - YL17G07_20 | ecosystem: Environmental > Aquatic > Freshwater > Lake > Sediment | place: USA: Wyoming | collected...
GATTGAACCCTCTTGCTGTGGCGGTTAAGATCGCAGACATCCAAGACCATCTCGCTCCAAGCATAGATGGCGGTCCAACCTTTCTCCAGAAGAACCATCCTGACCTCTACAACCGATACCGAGAAGCACTGTCAAGGCTGGGCAAGTGGAAACTGCTCGGACGTGATGGGTTCGACCCTGATGCCGGAATGTACCTGATGGGAGAATATGACGCTGACACGGAAGCACTCGAAGCCGCATACAAGAGACTCGAAGAACTGGAGCAACTGCAACCGATTTCTCAATCAGGCGGTCAGGCGCCTGAAGGGATACAGGACCGCGTCTTCATCAAAAGCCCTGACGGAAACCTGAAGAGAATCCTCCCACCAGCCAAGCACGCAGGCTACGTAGCATGACTGGCGCGCTACTATGTGAGGGCACGCTTAGACTGATCGCGGGTGCGCTGATTCCTCCTTAGCTTCAAGCTTCTTCTTTCTCTCTGCACGGCGTTTATCGAGAATCTCAACACTTATGTGGTCTCTGGGTGTTCTCGTTCTTTTCCTTTCTCCCCAAGCCAAGGCATCATATTTCTTGAGTAGTTGACTAAGGACTCTTTTTTCGCTCCTAGGATCTCTGGCTTGTTCATATTTGTCACATTCTTCAGAGGTGATCATTCCGAGTTCTTTCATTACCGTAAAGGTATTGATCGGGATCTCATACTTTCCACCGAGAACCTTGTTCAATAGATTAACAGTGAATCTGTTTCGAATATTCTCTTGGTCTATTCTTAGTTTGTCACGCGAGAGACGAACTAGGACTGCTCCCTCAAGGTCCAGTAGGCTTTGAAACGCCATTTTTGGTCCTCCTTGAGGAATCTTCTGATTCCTATAATCCATTCCCGGCAAACCCATGAATCTACTAACGAGCATGTCATCAAAGTATTTTGATGTGGGCAGTGCTATCTTACTTAGAAGGGTCTCAAGCGCCTCATCCTTGCTTACCGGAGGACCTTTGGTCAACAAGAGATCTTCCTTGGTAGTATCTACTAGCTTGTTGATTTCTGAATTGAGGTAGATAGAAACTTCTACAGGGAGCATTGCGGGAAAGACTGTCGTCTCCAAATTGGGGGCGAGTTCTTTTCGGACTATTCTTTTGGTTCTCGAGATTACTGCAATGTCGTCTTTCACTTCGAGAACTTCTTTGCCTGTGCCAGTAATACGGTATTTTCTCCAAGTCTTCTCTATCTGTTTCTTGTTGAACAGTTCCTCAAGGTAGCGCGACAGGATAGATCTGGCGAGCCCAGTGCTTTCAAAAAGTTGTGTGAAGGTAAGTCCTTCATCCTCTAGATGAGCCGTCTGACTGGACTCTTCCGCTCCACGCAGCGCTTTCAAGATCTTGTCTTTCCCATGGATCTTCTCCGTTTCCAATGTAGAGTTCATAGTTTACCTATAGTGTACTAAGTACACGAGCTTTTAAATCCTCTCGTTATGAGAATCTCTTAGATAGTGACTAAAAGTGAAGTTCAGAGACCGCATTCTCCAAGCGCTTTCACAGAGAGACATCCCTTGCGATGTTGAGAAGATCAGGGTAGCCGTAGGCGCAGGAAACTGGAACACTGCTTTACACCATTTACTTGAGCTGCTTATTGATGAAAAGATCTGTGGTCAGAAGACTAGCAGAGGCTGGATATTCTGGAAGAAGCAGGCTGATGCGACTTGATGACTACGCAAGCTACTAAAACCTGTCCGCACTGCAACCAGCTCTACGAGGGACCTTACGTAATTTGTGAGCGCTGCCGCGCACGAATCCTCCGAATAAACGAGGCGAATTGAAATGAAGAATCACGAGGAAAAGGTGGGAAGTGTTCACCCTCCACCTTCACCCAAAGAAACCACCGCTACAGGAGGCTTCCACAATTGAGCAATGCTGTTCAAGCTTTAAGAGTTGTGAAGAATGGTGCCCACATCCTACCAGAAGGAACCTTCACCCAGCACCCCAACGGATGCGGAACACGAGTTAATATCAGGCTTAAACCTCTCGAAATGGCTTGGCTCAGGATTCTTTCTCAAAGACGCCGCAAGACTATGGCTGCTATCGCACGTGAAGCCCTCAAGGAAGTCTTCAGGAGGGAAGGATTCTATGGCTACTGAGACTCGAAGTGAAATCCAAAGAAATGGTAACCACTCTTCTTCTTCTTCTTCTTCTTCTTCTTCTTCTTTTCAAGAGGATAGGATAGATAGGATAGCTAGGATACGTCAAGAGGACATAGAGCAAACGGTTGACGTATGTCTGAGTCGGATACCAAGACTTCTGGACGAGGGTTTAGAGAGAGTGGCAGGAATAGAAGGTTTAACAAAGAGAGAAGCTGCCATACAAGCCTTTCAAAACTATATTCTTAAGATTTCCCAGAAACACGATAATATCATAATTCAACTTAATGCGCCCATAGAACCTATTGCAATATCTGATAAGATGGCTTTCTTCGAAGCTAAGTCTGAGGTGGAAGCCTGCTTCGCTTGCATAAAAGCACATCCACACGATGACAGATACAGGTACGAACTTGTGAAAGCAGTTAGGAAGCTCGAAAACGTACTGCAAAGGACAAGAAATCTCGAACTGCGGCAAGAAGGACAACAAATTATCGAACAGGCTGAAAAATACTTCAACATCGAAGGGAAGACTCTAGCGCGTGCTACTTGACCAAGTCTTGAGATATGCTGCTGAATAGATCCAGTGCAGACTCGAGATCTTCTGTGATGTCTCTTGCGATCAGCTCCGGTGCTGGAAGCTTGGCAGGATCTTCAATAGTTTCATCTTGAAGCCAGAATATGTCTAGACTCACTCTGTCACGCTGCATGATTTCGTCGTAGGTGAATACTTTGAATCTTTCTGTTTCTTTTCTGTTGTGTCGGTTCTCTGGATTGTAGCATTTGATGAAGTCTTGGAGATGCTCAAGCCTCAACGGGTTTTCCTTAAGGGTGAAGTGGGTATTGGTTCTGAGATCGTATATCCAAAGCTTCTCTGTCCAAGGTTTCTCGCTGGCAGGTTTCCGATCAAAGAAGAGTACGTTGGCTTTGACTCCCGTAGCGTAGAAGACGCCTGTCGGCAATCTTAGCAGGGTGTGGACGTCACATTCTGCCAGAAGCTTTCTTCTGACGGTTTCACCAGCTCCCCCCTCAAAGAGGACGTTGTCAGGTACGACGATTCCGGCTCTACCATTGATCTTCAGCAGCGTCTTGACATGCTGGAGAAAGTTAAGTTGCTTGTTGGAGGTTGTTGCCTAGAAGTCCTGCCGCTCATAGATGAGAGATTCCTTGTCAGCCTTTCCTTCGCCGTTTACGATTGTGATGCTGCTCTTCTTGCCGAATGGCGGATTCGTCAGTACCATGTCATAACGGGTCCCGGGGTCCGAGATGAGGCTGTCACCCACCTCGACGGGGCTTTCTTCGCCTCCGATTCCGTGAAGATACAGGTTCATGACGCAGAGTCGGGCGACACTATCGACAATGTCTTTTCCACCTAAGGTATTGAATTTGAGGAATCTTTTCTGCTCTTTATCAAGCTGATATTGTTTCGAGATGTAATCATGGACGGCTAAGAGAAAACCTCCAGTTCCACACGCAGGATCATAAATCGTCATTCCGGATTCAGGTCTTATGACCTCTACCATCGCTTTAATGAGAGGTCTCGGCGTGAAGTACTGTCCTGCACCACTCTTGATGTCTTCAGCGTTCTTCTCAAGCAATCCTTCATAGATTGTGCCTTTCACATCGATGTCCAAACCGATCCAAGTTTCATCGTTGATGAGTTCGGTTAGACGCTTCAGTTTCGCTGGATCCTGAATCTTGTTCTGAGCCTTCCTGAAGATGACCCCGAGCATCCCCTTCTCTTTACCTAGGCTTTCGAGAATGCGGCGGTAGTGTAACTCTAATGCATCCCCATCCTTTTCAAGGAGGCTCTGCCAGTCGAAGCCTTTCGGAATACTTGATGGCTTGTTGAAGGGAGGTTTCGTCTGCTCATCAGCCATTTTCAGGAATAGGAGATAGGTCAGCTGCTCTACATAGTCGCCGTAGCTGACCCCGTCATCACGTAGCACGTGGCAGTAGTTCCACAGTCGCTGCACTATGGTTGACGACTCATCAGCCACCTACGTCAACCTCCGCTGTTTAGGACCATATCGCTTTCTTCCTTTTCTCGTTTTCTTATCCTGCTCCACCTGAGCCTTCAACGACTTAATCCTCTCAAGCAGCACGCTGGCTGGCTCATCGCTAGGATCTTGCGGAACCAGCTTCCCCTCAAAGGCTCGCTTTAATATACTCTGACGCAGTTTTTCCGACTGCTTTAGACTATTGACTGCTATCTTCTCAGTGTCATCAGCCACAGAGAAGCATCGTTCGATCTCCTCAACAATACGATGTTGTTCGAGTAGAGGAGGAAGCGGAATAGTTTGTGCGTAGACATCTGAGTTTCTGACAGCGGGATAACTTGTTCCTCGTTGAATCTCAGTCAAGGGATTCAAAAATGAGTCGGTCTGGGCTAGATAGAAAACTAGCTTCTTATTGATGTACTCAAAAGGTCTTATAACGCAGAATCCGGTCGATGCGATTTGTCCGTCATACCTTCTATCTACCATGGCAATGTTTCTAAGATAGGTTCTAACCGTGGAAAACAAGATATCATTTGCTTTTACGAGTTGTCGAGCCCTTGATGGTGCATCCTTGCCAAGGTACTTCTTAGGACTAGTAACTTCCTGTTTTCTATTGTCTATGGAAGCTATATCTAAGTAGGTAAATTCATCTTCTGGCATCTGCTCTTTGGGATTAACATTTTCAACTTCCACAGTTATGTCCTCAAGTTTTGTCCACACCCATCCTTCGGGTAGTTCTGGGAGATTGGATGTGTCTAGTGGTGGGAGTTCCCTGTATTTTCCTACGGTGCTTTTTCTTCGTTCTTCTTTGATGCGTTCCAGCAGCTTGGAGGCTGGTTCCAGCTCGTCTCTATGGGTTCGACGCCACTCCTCCGTCAGCTTCCCCTCAAACGCTGACTTCAAAACTGACTGGCGGTACAGCTTCAGCTGAGCCTTAACAGTCTCAAGCGACTTGACTCCAGCATCGAGCTTGGAGAAAAGCTCCTCAAGCTTGACAACAATACGTAGCTGTTCCGAGACTGGAGATAGCATTATTGGCGAGGACATTAGATCTCTTGCGTATAATGCACAAATATTAGTCGTCGCTTTTTTCTCACGCGTGATATATTCTCTGAAGCTTGGACTGTTCATCTGATATGAGATAAACGACGGATTCACATAATCTACAATTCGGATGCGCATAATGTTATTGTTAAAAACCCCGAGTGTCTGATCATCTCCAACAATGGCTGTCTTACCCACAAGTTCGTAGCTATTCCTAGTGTTGAACAAAATGTCTCCTTTCCTCAGTTGATACCTCTTCAGTTCCTCGTCATTTATTGAGACATGAGCCATATCCTTGAGATCAAGATGCCCATCCGATGTGATGTTGTTCATTTTCACGTAGGGTACTCCCTCGGCGTTCTTGCTTTGTTGCGCCATTGGTATGACCAAGCCGATTAAGCCGTCAGCGACTAGTTCGCCAAGCCTAGACCGGGACCAACCTTTTGGCAAAGAAGGCGGATCGTTGTGAAATTGGTCCATCATTCTACTCATACCACTAGGAGAGTATTCAATTCTTCCAACATTCTGGGTAGCTTTTCCCCAAAGACCTGGGCTGCTCTAATTGCGCCCCCCTTCTGGTTGAAGGGGACATTCTCGAAATCATCGATCTCGATTGTGAGAGAGGTGGTTATGTGGTCTTTTATCATGGTTAGCCACTCAGTCTGGTCAGGAGTGAATTTGTGTCCTGTCTTTTCTTGTTCTATAAGCCAGTTCTGGAATCTCTTGTTCACGGTCTCCTCGAATGGCTCAAGCGTATCAGCTTCACCCATTGCAAAGCGTACCAATGAGATGATGTTGCTGAGGATCCTTTGAGGTCCTGCTTTCTTGACCTTTGATTTCTCAAGCTGCTCGTAGGCACGCCAGAGATTGTCGGTTGCGAGGCAGTAGGGCGGTTCGTGAATGGCGTCGCTAAGCTGCTTGATCTGTTCGTAGGTGAGGTGGCGAATACCGTGCGGTTTACTATAAATGATCTGGAGGGCGGCGAGTTCGTCCTTGTTTTCCTTAATGAATTTCCTGAATCGGTTAATGATTTCGTGGGCGATTTTCTTCTTTTCTTTATTATTGAATCCGACAAGGATAGCTTTGTCTTTGTTGACGGTGTCGATTATCTGTTCGCTTCTTCTTTTGACCTCTATAATCTTGTCTCTGAATGCTACAAGGTCGAAGATCAAGCATGCACTCGCTTTCAGCGCTTCTTCTGCTTTCTTTGATTGTTCTTTGGTGGGAGTTTCTGTCTGGAAGAGTTCCTTAGCTTTGCTCTCTCTCTTATCAGGATCTGCGGCGTCTAGCAGCTCATTGGTAATTTCTTTGAGGGTTTTTCCTCCTGCTGTTTGCTCAATCTCTCTTTTTTCCTCTTCATCCAGCTGCTTTTCCATTCTGGCTAATCTTCCAGCAAGAGACGTAAGAACATCAGTTTTCCTGTTGCCCCGCGCAACCGACATCAGCAGTTTCTCGAAGGGAGTATCCCTCTTCCGCTCTAGGGGTCTTGAATCTGTCTTGTCTTTCTCACATACGCCCACAGCGTCAACAATTATGAAATGTGTCTTATGTGAGGCGTCTGGGGTGACAGCCGCTAGGTCTGTGTCGGAGATGGTTCGTGTGCCACGACCCTTCATCTGTTCAAAGAAGACCTGGGATCTTACGTCCCTCATGAATAGGAGGCACTCTAAGGGTTTTATGTCGGTGCCTGTGGAGATCATGTCTACGGTGACCGCGATTCGCGGCATGTACGAGTTACGGAAACTCGCGATCAAATCTTCAGGCTTCTCACCTGTGGTCTTGTACGTTATCTTCTTGCAGAACTCGTTGCCTTTGCCGAATTCCTCTCGGGCAATGTGAACAATATCTTCTGCATGGGAGTCGTCTTTAGCGAATATCAGAGTCTTAGGTACTTCTTCTCTTCCGGGGAACAGGTCGGTGAAGAGCCTTTCTTTGAAGGTTCGTATGATTGTTCTGATCTGATCTGGCGCGACAACGCTCCGATCTAGGTCGGCAGCAGTATACTCGATTGGCTCATCCAGTTGCTCCCAACGTAATTTCCTGGTAAGCCTATCCCGCTTGTCGACATAGTATTTCGCCGGAACCCTGCCACCTTTCTCAGTTATCTTTGTCTTGATGCGGTAAACTTCGTAGCCAACGTTTACACCGTCTGCAACGGCTCGTTCATGACTGTACTCTGTCACGAGGTTCTGGTTGAAGAAACCTAAGGTCTGCTTGGAGGGTGTTGCGGTTAGTCCGATGATGAAGGCGTCAAAGTATTCGAGTACCTGCCGCCACAAGTTATAGATGGATCGGTGGCACTCATCAGTAATGATGATGTCGAAGGTCTCTATTGGAATCGATGGATTATACGAGACTTCTCGACGAGGCTCTTCCCCTGTTGGTGAATACTCAAAGAGTGATTGTTCCTCAGCTGTTGGATCATACTCCTTTTCGCCTCTTAGCATGGAGTAAAGTCGCTGAATTGTGGTTATGCATACTTTGCTGACTGGGTCTATGGTGTTTGATGTGAGATGTTGGACATTGTAGAGCTCAGTGAATTTTCTGCCATCATCTGGGGTAACGTACTGTTGAAACTCCCTAAGCGCCTGGCGACCTAGGTTGCTACGGTCAACCAGAAAGAGGATTCTCCTTGCGTGTGCGAACTTGACCAGCCGATAGGTGAAGCTTGCAGCAGTGTATGTCTTTCCGCTTCCTGACGCCATCTGAATGAGAGCTCGGGGTCTGGCTTCTCTGAACGATTCCTCCAGATTCCTGACGGCTTCTATCTGGCAATTCCTTAGACTCTCAGTGATCAAAGGGGGCAGGTTCTGGAGGCTTTTTCTGAGTGTGTCTTTCTGCGCAAGCCCTTCACGGAGAGACTCGGGTCTGTGAAAAGCAAAAACTCTTCGAGAACGCGGATCAGGATCTCTTGAATCCCTGAAGAAGGTTTCAGAACCCGTGCTCTCATAGGCAAAGGGAGAGGTTCCTGGTAATGCGGGAGATCTTCAGGCAGTTCATTCAAGTATTTCCCTGTCTGCTCTGACACGCCACTTAGGGTGGTGCCCTCAGGTTTGGCTTCTATGATTCCAGCAGCTTTTCTATCAATAAAGAGGAGATAATCCGCAGCTCCAGACTTCAATGGAAACTCGCATACTGCAACACCCAAGGAGGCGCCAAGGTTTAGGTCTCGGTAATTCTGAACTCTCCAGCCTGCCGCTTCTAGAAGGAGATCAATCTTTTCCCTTGCCTTCTCTTCAGGTTTCATTGCCAGATACTCTTCAATTGCCGTATATGGCACTGCTTCATACGGAGAACAGATAACATAGATCGCATGATCTACTGACTTAACTCTTGCCCACCAAGAGTACGCGACTTGATTAGCAAGTAGCGCACTAACGTAATAGCCATGGAAACGCGCGCTATCTGAGGAAAAACGCTTGGAATGATCAATCCTTTGGCATATATAGGAGAACTGCCGCCAGACTAGTTCCACGAAAATGATGGGATCTTCATGGCGATCGTCAGTAGAGTTCTACTTCTAATGTTAATCTTCATTCCAGCTACCTCGGGCATGCTGCTATTTGAAACATTTGCAGAGCAGAATGCAGCTGAAGTCACGAATACAATAGCTGAAGTCCACAAAATCACTAATCAATCGAAGACTAATGAAGTTGGATTCAACGGCGAACTTCGCCAATATTATCTTAACCTGAGTGAGGATGTGAAATATGAATCACTGCAAGACATCCTAAAGTCAAAACGTGCAATCTCGATAGCATACGTTGATCTCAAAGATCTAGACTACAATGCCTCTTTGAAGTCTGGTTATGAGTCCCTATTCTACTCAACGAGAGCGAGGTACAGGCTTTATGCGAACATGACGTGGAAAGCAATCAGAGATGCTGAAAGCACAATCAATAGCATTAATCCGTTTATATCTAAGCCATTGGAAGCTCAAAGACTTCTAAGCTATGCAATAGGTAACTACAGTACTTACTGCTATACACGAGCCCTTGAAAAGTCAGACCTTGTTAATGACCCAAGAACTCAGATTACGTGCATGGAAAACACCAAGATGACCATATTTCTGGGTCAAGATAGTGCGTACAGACTTGCAATAAGAGCGAAGCATCTAACTCTAGACTATCTCAAACTAAAATATGAAGAAGCAAAGAATCCTTATCAGCCTTTTCTAATTATTAGTTATTTGTCGTTTTTTATCGGCACCATGCTCCTTATCGCGTATTACTTTAGCCGTGAGGTACTCCGTTCCATCCCTGTTTCTGTCAGTCTCCCATTTCTAACAGCAAGTGTAATGCTATTATACGTCTCGGAAATTATAAACTCAACATCCTTGATGCTGTCTGTCCAAAGCATATATTCCATGTTGTGGCACTTCACTGTCAGGCTGACGTTTATTCTGTTTCTGATTTCTTTTATTGTCGCTGCCTATTGGTATGCCCGAAAGGGAAGGGGATACAATTTGAGACATCGGACAGAAGTCTCAGCTTGTTGGAAACGCTGTATTACCGTCGGCGCTGTATTGGCTATGGTGTGTTTGGTAACTTATTTTATGTTGCCAATAGTTTAGAGAAGATTGGTGTATTCAACTGATGTCTGGTTTTACTAGCGAAGCGAGTCAGCCAGAAAGTAAAGAGAGGGTTTGGAGATACCTCTTCCAACATGATTCGTCGTCGTCGCTCACCAGCTATGGCACACACACAAATCCGATGGCTCGCTATACTCGCCAACGCATATTTTCAGAGGATAAGAATAGCAAGTCTATTTCGTGACTTTGACTCCTTCTTTGAGGAGGCTGCTTGGATCCAGTATGTCCCTATCCATCTTATGCAGATGTTTTTCCTTCAAGTCCCTATTTATCCGATCAACGTTTTCTGCCTCGGGTGGTCTAACGATTACCTTTGATCTAAAATCCGGCGCTATACAGGATTGAATCTTGCCCGATAGTTCCTCGAATTCTGTCTTATCTCCCTCGTCTATGAACAGAGTTTTGGGGACAAAATCTCTCCCTTCATTAACAATATGAAGCAGGGCATTTTCAATGAGTGCTTTCAGCATATAATAAACTCTAACCGCTATCTCTCTGAGGTATCTTACATCATCGGGAGACACAGGCATCATGTAGGTACATATTCTGTCGCGTTCTTTATGTCTGACATACACTTCGGTTTGAAGACTCATTGTAGCACGATCCAATCCAAATACGCCTGTAAATTCTGAAAGGGTATGCTTGTATTTGTTGTACACATCTCTGAAGTTATCCTGAAACCAATAGATTTTTGTGAACGCTTCTTGAATTTTCTGTAATGACTTGTCGAGTAATTTCTTCAAAGATCGCCGTTCATCATTGGACAATTCTAAGAAACTCTGGACATTTGGATAGTGAAAGTTGTCACAGATATCAGTTATACTCAGATTCAAGAAACGCTCAAACTCATCGTAGAGTTCGCGTGTAGGGAAATCATTTTTCCCGATACATTGAGGCAATTCTCGCAGATTGTCTCGTATTTTGCGACAGTAAACGGCAAGTAGTTCAATGAGTATGTTAAGTTGCATGATCGCATCTAAATAGTCATAGTGAATGCCTTTCATCAGCGAGCTGAATTCTGGATTCTCAGGAATTGCCTCCTCAGGATTTGAACTTACTTTGTCGGTCACATGTCGCATTTTTTCAAGAAGGTCATTTGATTTCTTGTCGAGTAGCGCAGCACGATTATTTAGATTGTCGGCTGATGAAATGAGAAACAGGAATGTGTCAAGATAGTCGTTCTTAAGCAAATACTCATAGATTTGGGATGGATTGCATGGTGAGACCATTCTATTCCACCTGCATTGGCTAGGCTTTCTCGAAGTCTCTGCATACCCTGAATGCTCTTTCGTTCTGAGCGTGTTTGCGCAAATAATGTGAAGCCCTCACATTTATGCGTAATCGCATTGCTCGCTTTTGAGGCATAGTTGGTGAGCACAAACACAAAAGCGACTTATTAGATATGTAGATTAGTGTTCTGTTCTTGAAGGCGAAATGAAGTGTCTGAAATGAGTCCGGAGATGGGAATAGTTGTTAATTTAGTGCTGACGCTAGCGTCTGCATTTCTCGCGAGCTACCTTACTTACCGGTTTGCAATCAGACAAACCCTGCAAGAAAGACTCCTGACAGAGAGAGTTACCCTTTATCGACCTCTTGTTCATTCCTTGCCGTCGCTTTACGGAAACCTCGACCCAGAAGAAGCGAAGAAACTGCAAGAGGAACTGAATCGTCAAAGTCGTGAACTTCTGTTATATGCGCCAGACAATGTCTACAAAGCCTTCACAAAAGCAATGGAATCTGTGAGAAAAGGGGCTAGTGCTCAACCTCTAGTTGAATTCGTTATGACTCTAAGGAAAGAGTTGGTGCGAAAGTCAGAACTGACACCTGAAGACGTCTATGATATAGAATTGCGTCGGTGACATTATTGTACTAGCGTAGCGCACGCTATTGTGCAGGCAGCACGTGCTAGCGGTTGGAAATCAGCCAAATCTTGAAAGCCTCTAATAGGCAATCGAACTCTTGACGGCGGTCACGCTTAATGCCCCTGACGTACTCCCACGCCTGTCTCTCGTGAGGATCTTTAAGAAGGTCTTCAATTCTTGTCTGTCTGACCCTTCGCTGGAACTCTCCACTTATGCCCTTAGAACCAATCTCCAGTTCTGGATCTCCAGTATGACCAGATGCTATGTGCCCAATCTCATGAAGGAATCTAAACACAACCGCTTCTTCATAGCTGCTTGCGCCCAGCAACCGATAATTCTCCCAATATGCGCTTCCTATATTCACAAATATCTGTACGTCAACTCTTAGGCTTCTAGGGAGAGAAGGATCATCGACGAGCCAAATTGGTCCCATATGTGAGTTGGTCTTCTTGGCGAATTCAACCCATTCCTTGGGTGCCAAGGACTTGTTGAGTCCATCAAGAAATGAGCAAGAGTTGTTCATCGCGCGCCAGTCCAGACTCCTGAGCCTCGTGCTACTTCAAAAAGCAGCAGCAAGGTTACCTCTGTCTCTCTAAGTATCTTTTCAGTAAGAAGAGATTGAATGAGCCTGCAAGGTGGATTGCAAATTCTGCGTAACTGGACTCTATTTGGGTAAGGGATATTCCTGCTCCGTGGGCGTCACCCATTTTATTCCTGATAGTGCTCAGCCCTGTTAAGAGATTATAAAACGAATTAATGAAATCACCTAGGAAAGGATACACGTAACCTTTGTCTCTTAACGTTTCCAACAACGGCTTCGCTGTAGCATTTGCAGGGTAATCTATTTTCTCTTTCTTGAGAATGGACTTCAAAGTGCTTTCGAAGGAGCCATGGGCAGCAGTTATGGCGCCCGCATTATCCCCCTCCAAAAATCGCTCCCTCGCCTTATTGAATTCTGCAAGAGGTCCTTCAAACCCAACAAGCTTCAACAAGTTCCGTGCTTCTTCAACTACTTCTCTTGAAAGGAACTTCGAAGATCTTTCGGTGCAATTTTCACATTCCTTGATGGAAGACAGGTCTTTCCCAAGCTTTGTGCATGCCAAGACTGTTTGTGCTGTTCCGCTGCCTCTTATGCCTCTTATGATTCCTTCTACCCCTACACTCAAGTGTTCACATTGTTCACCGTTTGCAATGGCATATGCCAGACAGGATCCACAGATTTCGTGCGTGGTTACAGCCCGCTTTGGAATCGGGAGATTGTAGCAGTATAAATGACCTTTTTCGATTCGAAGATGTGGGCATTTCAGACTCAGACACCTCTGAGCAGGTCAATCTTGAATTATGTGACAACCCGATAATTTAAACGCGCGTGCCCACACATCTTCTATCGGGGCTAGTTTTGCTCCGCACGCGCTTCAGATACTAACTTAGAGTATTCAAGACATGGAGATGTAGCATAATGCCTTTCAGGCTCCAATTGACAAACTAGCTGCATAATCAGTCTAAAGCAAGAAAAATGTTAAATAATATGACTTACAGCAAAGGGAGGTGATGTGTCAGGCTATGTCTCAGAAGAAAGGACCGTTATGCAAAGCCAAGTGGGCTCTCAGGTCTGTATCGCTGATTCTGCTCCTAACATCTTTAGTCATAGCATTATATGGCGCTCATGCTGGAGGCGCTGTAGTAGGCGTCACAGCCATCACAATCTCAGTGCCAACATTCATTTTTTGAGATAGAAGCATATTGAATGTGGATACAGGTGTCCGCATAGCGATAATGGTGCCGTCAGTCCTATTTCTTATCATGGTTCTATGGCATTACTACTTTCATGAGAGTCTGCTGCAAAAACTTATAAAACTTGATCCGACTAATGCCCAAGCATTCAGATCCCTGACTACATCCCATTTTTTTCAACTTGCCTTCGTTGAGGCTTTCATCCTATTCCTCGTCAACGGAGTGATAATATCATTAGAAATACAGCAAACCCCTGGTGGGATAGTGTTTCTTATTGGAGGACTATTGCTTGTGATATCTGGTTTGATATTGGCGATAGGAGAGCAAGAAAGAAGGAATCATCTAGTTGCTTTTTTCTCGCTGGTAATTTCGTTTGCCTGTGGTCAATTAGTTTTCTTGGGAACGTGTAGTCAAGGTACAGAGTGGTTAGTTGTTGGAATTCCTCTTTCTTGGTTGCTGTTCACATTAGTTTTCATATCAGTCGGATTGACCTTCTATCACTACGTTCAGCGTCGCTCGTCTAACACGATTCCTAATACTGGTTCGAATGAGAGATAACTAATCTAGCGCGCCCTTGCGTGTTTGTTTCGGCTTAGCGCGGGTTGTCAAGGGTTAACCCACAATACTGCCTACAAGCCCCCAATATCGGATACGCCCAAAACCAGACTATCCGACACATGAATAGGCGTAAATAAGCGTGTAAATAGGGGGTCTAGCGCGCGGGAGGGGAATGGCGTGTGGTTACGTGACCTCTTCCCACTTTGCAGTCCTTGCGTTCTTAGGCACGTGTGGGGAGCCTAATCTTGTCCATCCGATCATGAATCTTCTGCTCTTCACTAATTGGTCGTATGCATCTTCCTCGCTTGGAGCAACTGGCAGTCTATAGGACTTGGTGAAATCAGTGACTTTGTAGAAGCCAGTCGCATCTTTGTATCCCTCCGTATCACCATGAACCACTTTGTTTCTTCTAACGATGAACAGAGGATCATTCTCTAACTTGACTTCATCTGAGTCTAACAGTAGGTCTGCAGGAAGACCCATGATCCGTGCTTCTTTCAAGACCCGACGGTTTAGAGATAGCCACTTGCGCTCAGACTTCATTCTTTCATCTTGCATTCTGGCATCTTTATTGATCGCCATTTCTACAGCCCTTGAAGCGAAGAAGACTGTGGCTGCAAAGAATCCCAGAATAAAAGAATATGATGTATCGGTATATGCTTGCCATAAATCAAAGTCAATGTCTCCAAGGTCCACATGCCCAATTCTGGCGGCTCTTTCAAGTATCTGAGGCATCAGCTCTTTCAGATTGTTGCTAAATGACCTTTCAAACTCCTGGATGTCCAAGGGAAGAGGAACGTCGTCTTCAGTCAAGACACATCACACTTCAATTGTGGAGTTCCACCAATAGCATGTGCTAAGTCAACGATTCGAATTTCGTATTCCGTACGTTAGCGCGTGCTATTCTCTCTTAGTCTGAACTGTGGTGTAGGGGCGCGTCGGTGGTAAACGCGCCGCGTCTTCAATAGGGCATCAAGTTTCAAGATTTTTACTATAGCCCTCCAAGTGAGGGAGGGCCTAAGGTTCTTCGCTTTGTGTTCTGAGCGATCACATGAACCGTCGGTAGTTCGAGTAAATGTCGGCTCCACCAACTTCTCCTTAGGAGGCTCGAGCCTCTTCAGCACCGATAAACCTAATGTATCACAGAGTCCAATGCCTTCTGCCGCTATCACTTTGAAGTGGTTTGAGCCATTGGGCATCTTCTCGACAGTTTGAATGATGTTTGTGGGGAAGGTGTTGCCAGAGGTCGTGATCGGACTTATCGTAATTTGAACGTTAGGTTGACATGTCCACATGCCTATCACGATAATCGGTATGATTAGCGTTAGCAATTCATAGATAGTCCAAAGCCGGCGATCACGGAAGGGATTCAAGCTGCACCTATCACCAGACCGTCTTATCTCTATCTTCCTATTGTGGTCCCCCAAGAAAAAAGTTGGGGGTGCTCACGCGTTTTCTATTGGGGCTAGTTTTGCTCCTACTTTCATTGTTAGAGCGTTGATTAGTTTCTGGCAGGCTGGTTGGTTCTTGATGATCTGGTCGATTAGTTCGTCTACGTTTTGTAGCTGGGGACCTGTTGGTGCTCCTGATATTATGTTAAGATGTTTCTCGGCTATTCGATACTGCTCCAGAGTGTAGTTTTTGTCCCGATAGAACTTGTCATATTGGTTCGGGTCAGTCGTGTGTCCCATCCAGAACTCGACACATTCCTGGTCAAGGCCATCTTTTTTGCCTTCAACATGAAGCAGAGTCCTGGCCGTATCTCTGAATTCGTGCAGGTTGTAGCCGTATCTTTTTGAGCGGTCGCCACCCCGATGGATGTATTTCAACTCCTCAAGCAGTCGTAAGTGGTCAAGCTGGAGAGCGTCCTTGCGGACTCCTCGACCATTCCTGTTCGCATATATCGGCTCACCTGACTTCGGATAACCTCGAAACCTTTCAAAGTACTCCTTCCAAGCCACGAGAGCATCATGACCAACAAAGGTGTGATAGAGCTTCTTATTCCTGGACTGCTTCCTTCCAGGATACTCAAACAGAAACGGCTCATTCACCCCCTTCTCCTTCAAATGCTTGACAAGTCCGTCCCCGCAGGACTCATTAAACTGCGTAAACCGCTCCAGATCCATCACACTCATCCAGAGAGTCAGATAGAACGCCTTCCGACCAAGCTTCACATTCTGAATAAGAACCTTCACCACATCAGCCGTAAGCCGCCCAGAGACAGGGGGTCTATCAGCCCGAATCTGAAAATCATCATCAGGCAGGGGAGCCCTATTCTTCTTAAAGAAATTCCTAATATCAGAATACTGAAGGGTTAAACTATGATGGGTCCCACTCCTGCTACGTATCCAACTCTGCAAAGCATCCAGCAACAGAAACTGAGTCTTCTTGTCAGCATTCACCTGAAACTCTATCAGCTGACTCGGACTCAAACCCCTAAACCGCTCATCACCCTGCAAGAAAGCATGGAACTGACCGAGCCTATGACGCCTCCTACTCCTACCATCCTCAAGATAGAAGGTCAGCCACCGCTCAACAGCAGGGTCATGCAAAGCGTTCATAACTTACACTTGACAAAACTAACACTTAACAATTTTGACAAGTTTACTATTTAAGGATTGTTTAATGAGGGCAAGGTCGGCAATTGGAAAGGAAGCGTTCAAAGAAATGCCAGAAACGACCGGCACCCAAGATAAATTGGATTCTTACAGAATCAGAGGAGTTCAGCCATGGCATATTGAGGAGATCTGCAAGATTGAAAAAGCAAGTTTCTCAAATCCCTTCTCAAGTGATTACTTGACTGAGCTATCCCTCCTTCACCCAGACACATTTCTGGTGGCAGAGACAAATGACCTTGTTCTTGGCTACGCTGTGGGCGAGATACGCCATAGCCAAGCCCATATAATCTCAATCGCCGTGAGGAAAGGCTGGAGACGAAGGCATGTAGGTCCGAGACTCAGTGAATCTCTAGTTGAGATTTTCAGAGAGGGTGGAGCCAAAGAAGTAATTCTAGAAGTAAGAAGCAGCAATAGTGTTGCAAGAACAATGTATGAAAGACTCGGCTTCAAGCTGGCCAGGAAGGTTGATGGCTATTACGAAGACGGGGAAGAAGCGACCGTCTACAGCCTCAAACTCTCATAGGTAACCTTATCCAAGAGTACTATTTCCGGAACTTCGAGTTGAACGACTTGACGTCTGTTCTCTTTTGGCTTCTCGACATCAATCATGAAGTTGAAGAAGATCAACTCAAGATCAGACTATGGGGCAAAGATCAGCACGGAAGATCAACACTCGTAGTTGCAAAGATTCTGCCCTACTTTTATCTGCTACCCAAGAAAATGGAGAATGCCAAAGATACACTCAAGATAATTGAAGAGATACAGAGAAGATGCACAGAGATCGACAGAGTTGAGTCAACAAACAGAAAGTATTTTGGAAAGCCCATTGAAGCGCTCAGAATAACCTGTACAACTCCGGAAAAAGAAGACAAATGCACCAAGCTTCTAAGTAAGCTACCTTCCATCAGAGACCACCTCGAGGACGATATTCGGCCAGCAACACGATACACTATCGAGAATTACTTCAGACCGTCTGGCTGGTACAGAATCGACGTTTCAGAAACACCAGAATCAGGACTGCAAGTGGAGAAATTATACGAAACAAAGAGCCCCCCCGAGCATGTCGAGAAGCTCGAACCACCAACCCTGAAAATGCTAGCGCTGTCCGTTGTCTGCCTATCGGAGAGAGGCAGCCCGGACCATAAGAGAGATCCCATTCTGGCAGTGACATTAGCCACAGACCCTGGTCAAACAGAACAGTTAGTCTCAGAAGAAGAAGACGACCGAAAGATATTGGCACAATTTGTATCACGAGTCCAGCAAATTGATCCCGACATCATAATAGGTTACGGTCAGAACTCATTCGATTGGCCGTATCTAATTGAACGCTCAAAGATACACAAGATAAAACTCGCAGTAGATAGGTCAAATTCTGAGCCTCATCGGAGCCTATATGGCCACATTTCCGTAACAGGCAGAGCAAATATCGATATGGCGAATGTTACAGAAGACATCCAAGAGGTCAAAGTCAAGACTCTCGGCAGCATAGCTGAGTTTCTCCAAATTGCCGATAAGGCTGAGGTAGACGAATTCCTAGACGTTGAGACCGGGAGTCTTTGGAGAAACCGTGAGAAACGCAAGAGACTACTCGAATATTCAAAAAGAAGAGCGAAAGTTTCACTCAGAGTCGCCAGGCTTCTGCTCGATTCCGTTATTCAAACATCAAACCTCACTGGTCTACCTCTCGATCAGATCGCTGCTGCAGCGGTAGGCTTCAAAGTCGATTCTTATCTTATGATGCAAGCGCACAAATTGGGGGAGCTGATCCCTAGAAGAACTGAGCAACCTTACATTCCGTATCAAGGGGCCATAGTTCTGGAGCCCAAGCCCGGAATTCATGACAATGTTGCGGTTCTTGACTTCACTTCAATGTATCCGAATCTGATGATATTGCATAATCTCTCACCAGATACCTACGTAGACTCAAATGAACTTCCGAAATGCAAAGTGATGATAGCACCTGAAGTCGGATTCAAATTCAGAAAGAGCCCTGCTGGTTTCTACAAGATCGTCTTGGAGAATTTGATCAGTATTCGTGGTATACTAAAAAACAAGCTTAGTCAGATTGATCCGAAAAGCTCTGAGCACAGAGTCCTGAAGGAGAGAGAGAAGGCCATCAAAGTAATCACAAATGCCTGCTATGGATATGCTGGATGGGTTGGAGCACGATGGTATGTTCCTCAGGTGGCACAGGCTGCGGCGGCATATGGCAGAGCGACATTGAGAAGGGTCTTCAAGATTGCTGAGGGACTGAATCTCTCCCTCATCTATGCAGACACAGATGCCATCTTCGTCGAGTTTGATCAATACAAAGTCAAGAGGCTTCTGGAAAAAGTTGAGGCTGAGATGAAGATGGAGATCACGGTCAACAAAGTCTACAGCAGAGTCCTATTCACAGAGGCAAAGAAGAAGTATGCTGGTCTTCTACCAGATGGAACCTTGGATATTGTCGGCTTGGAGGTTGTCAGAGGAGACTGGTCTAATGTCGCGAAGACCGCTCAAGGGAAGGTTTTGGAGCTTGTATTGAAGGAAAAGAACGCACAGAATGCAGTGATGTATCTCCGTGAGTTCATCCGGGATCTGAGACTTGGCAGAGTTCGACTCTCTGATCTTGCAATATGGAAGACATTAACCAAGCCTGTTGAGAGCTACAAAGTAAAAGCACCTCATGTCGAGGTTGCTAGAGCACTTCTTCGTGAAGGATGGAACTTGAAAGTTGGAGATAAGGTTGGGTTTGTAATAGTAAAAGGCGCTGGCAGACTATATGAGAAGGCAAAGCCTTACAATGCGGCTTCATTAGAGCAAATTGACCTTGAATACTATGTCACAAACCAGATTCTCCCGGCGGCTTTGAGGATCCTTGGGATGTTCGGCATTGACGAGAGTACTGCTCTAGGTGACCCTAAGCCGTCTCTCTCATCCTGTCTTAATAGTCCCTAACTTACCTTGCTTCTGCGAAGGTCAATATTTTCAGATTGGCGGGTTTCTTGGCCACGTTTGAGATGCGGTCTCCAACTATAATCGCTATCTTCTTCTCCTCAGCGATGTCGAGCATTCTCTGCGTTATTATGCCATCGAATACGACGGCGTTTACGCCTTCTGATTCTCTGAGTCTCTCAGCAAGTTCACTGACAGGCATCCTGTTCTTTGGGGTCCCGTTGGCATCGAAGGTTATTGCCTCCAAGGTCTCCTTGAGCTCATTGACAGCCTCCATTATGAACTGGGGCTGAGGCGGACCTACGGGTTGCTGTGGTGCCTCCACCTTCTTTCCAGCTTGCACCTTTTCTCTGAGGCATCTCATCACCTCTTTTGGTGTTAGGTCCTCAACCTCTTTTCCGGGCGGTGCTCTTGTAATGTAGTCTAGCTCAGCGACTTGCATCAGTTCCTTGAGTATGAGGTCTCCGCCTCGGTCTCCGTCGAGGAAGGCTGTCACTTCCTTGTTCTTGCATAGAGATATGATAGTCTGTGGAACCTTTGTTCCTTCCATCCCAATTGCATTTTTTATTCCGCATCTTAGAAGATTAATGACGTCTGCTCTTCCCTCGACAATTATTATGGAACCACTTGATCCCACTTCTGGGCCTGCAGGAAGCTCTTCTGGGCCGAATTTTAGAACGTCACTAGGCCTAACAGAGTCCGAAACCTCTCTGATAACCTCGTCAGTGCTAGGGGTTGATTCGACCATCCAACCTTGAAGTATCTGTTTGGCCTTGCCCATTATGACTTGTCTTTTCTCATCGCGTTCATCTTGCATTGGCTCAAGCGTGATCTTTGCATTGCAGGGACCTATTCTGTCGACACTTTCCACAGCGGCCGCTATTATTGCTGTTGAAGTCTTGTCTAAGCTAGATGGGATTGTGATCTCGCCTGTCGTTCGGTCGTTCTTTGACTCCAGTCTTATTCCTATTCGACCTAGTCTTCCACTCTTCTGGAGTTCCCTTAGATCAAGGTCAGGACCGAAGAGCCCTTCGGTCTGCCCGAAGATTGCGCCGATAACATCAGGTTTCTCGACAACACCTTCCACATCATATCTTGCCCGAATTATGTATTTAGTGGTCGGTGCAAATTTTGCATTATCTTGCATAAGCATATAACCTCCAATTCGAATTCACTCTCTAATGTGAGCTGGATATGGGCTTCTTGTGCCCGCGCATCCTTAAAAGGTATTTCCTTTCAATCGCCCTCATGTGGGCGGATGCCGACTCCAACCTCAGCTTTTCGACATAATCTGCAAGTTCTTCCACAGCTCTTATCTCGGATCGGCAGAGTGCCTTGAGCCTCTTCCATGTCGTGAGGTCAACCTTTACTTTCATTCGTGACAGTTCGTCAATCAGTTTGGCAGCCAAACGGATCCCTTCTCCGTCGAAATCCGTCAATACAGTCACCTCACGATGATCTGTAAAGCGCGATGCAAAGTCGTAGAACCCGTCTCCTCGAGCCTTGAGGCAGACGATCTCTCCGAGAATTTTCAGTTGTCTGAGAGCGTCTTTGTCCTTTCTTCCTTCAACAATAATTGGGATCCCGGTCTGTGAGCGACCGATCAGCTTGGCCAGTATTCTTTCTATTTCTTCGAGTTTGCGTTGTTTACTTGCGTTCAAACTTCGGTTATCTCGTAATCTCTAGCTTCTTCATTCCTTCAAGGGTTCGTGGGTTCCTTCTGAAGTGCTCCCTCACAGGCTCAAGAATAGCCACCAGTTCCTCAGCGACAGCATTCTTGAGATCCAAAGGATGAATTGAACCCTTTAGATACTCAGACTCCAAGTTGCCATAATCTTTGAAGACCAAGTCTCCTCCATACTTCGGAGGTCTTGGTATTTGGATTGTTCCCTTCTCAGGCAGTATGATGTACCGCACAATCTCAATGAGTGGGTTTGCTCTGACCTCTTTGGGGGGACAAAAGGCGTTCTTGATCTTTTGTCTTATCTCTTCAGGCATATCATGAATGAGAATGGAGCTTCCAGCAATGCTCTTTGACATCTTGGCCCCTATACGCATGTTCATCTCCTTGTCTTCATCGAATTCTCCTCTAGGTGTCTCGGCAGGTCCTGTCAATCCTGTAAGTAAGGGTGTGTGTATACATGCAGGTTTCCGCCATCCCATCTTATCCGCTGCCTCTCGTGCCAACATGTGAGCCTTTCTCTGATCGATCCCGGAACAAGCGATGTCAATGTTCATCTGAAATATGTCAGCAGCCTGCATACACGGGTAGATAAGGGCCGCCGCCTCGATCTCGGCCTCACTTAGACTCCTACCCATTATGGGCAAAGCTCTCAGAACTCTATTGACGCTGGCACTCTTTGCTATCCTAACAACCTTCTCCCAATAATCGACCTTCTCGGCCAAGTCGGATGCCCATACATACCTGACCTTCTGCGGGTCAAGACCTAGACTTGTGAAGCATTCCCTGAAGTATCCGCCACAGAACTTGATCTTCTCCATGTCCCCCCCTAGCTTATTATTAATCAGTGAATGCCAGTCTGCAAGAAATATTGTGAATTCGAAACCTGCTTCGACAAGATCTTTGATCTTTCTTCCACATACAAGTCCCATTCCCAGATGTATCATACCTGAACATTCAAAGCCCCAGTAGGCTTTCGGCCTTGGCGACGTGGCTAGCAGATCCCTAATCTCATCAGGTGTGATAATCTCCTCTGCGTTCCTTGTGATAAGAGATAGTCTTTCGACGATATCCATAGAATCCACTGGGCATCGCTAATCAAGCGGCCACCTTAAAAGTCTAGTCACTCAAAGCCTAAGCTTAAACTGTGCATGTTAACTCATCTATAGGATAGTCTAGAGTCTACACCCTCTAGGCGGGCGCCAGTATCTGCCTGTCTCCGAGAGAGCCCGATCAAGTGGGGCGACGCCCCTCAATGAGGTTTGGGTGTTAGTGTTGTAGGCGACATCACTTCGCCGCCTCCAGGCGGCGTGGCGAGACCCGTAAAGTTGGCGGCACATGATCCGAAACAGGAGATGGGATCAGCTTACGATAGAACCCCACACCTTGGCATCAGCGTCTCAAAGGGATCCCTTTGTTAGACTCTATCCTGGGGCCTGATCATGGTAACCTGTCACAAGTGCGGTGAACCGTCAGATCTTCCGTTTGTGTGCAACTACTGTCGACAGCCCTATTGCATAAGTCACAGACTCCCGGAAGCGCATGGATGTGTTGGCCTGAATTTAGTGACAAGCCCGGCTCTTTCTCGGCAAAGTTCATTTGAACCGAAAATCAGGCGATCCCTAAAGCCAGTCCTTCAGAGCATCTTTGATCTAGGTGAGATTCAGCAGATCATCGTTGCTTGGTTAGTAATCAGTCTCTGCTTCTCAGCAAGTGCAACAGCATCATTACAGATATTCACTCAGAGATTCATGGTTTCTCTTTTAACAGTTGGGCTAGGGTTCGTGCTACACGAGTTGGCGCACAAGTACACGGCTCAGAGATATGGCTGCATATCAGGCTTCAGAATTTGGCCGGCTGGACTGGGCATAGCACTTACCTTGGCTATTCTTTCTCGAGGAAGTTTGATCTTTGCAGCGCCAGGTGCCGTGTATATAACCCGAAGGAGTGGTGGTGGACTCTCTCGCCGCGAAAATGGGATCATCTCAGCCTCGGGTGTTTCGATGAACTTGCTTCTGGCATTCGTGTTCTGGCTGGTGTCGGTTTTGGGAGGTTCTGTTGGAAGCATCGGTCGTTTCGGTTCGACAGTCAATCTTTGGTTGGCAGCCTTCAATTTGATCCCGGTCTCACAGCTCGACGGTGCCAAGGTCATGGCGTGGAACAGGAAAGTCTGGGTGATCATGACCGCCTCGGCCTGGATTGGGCTGCTCTTCTTACCCTGATTACTCAGGCGCTTGATATTTGACCATTTTTTGACAGAACCTTTGCGAAGTAGAGCTCAACACCTTCTCTCAATGTATTTTCTTGAAGGGTACCTAGTGACGTTGGGGTTTCAAGAATTCTTTTGGGGATTCTTAGAGAATCAGGATTGAACCCTTCTCGGATCTTGAATTCATTCTTCATTTTCAGGATCTCATGACCCGTGTTCATCAGCTTCTTTTTGTCGAATTCGTAACCGACAGTCGACAGTGCTTTGATGACAAACTCTGGAGTGTAGTTGTTTCTTGCAAAGAAGCATACCACAAGGCTGGATAGTATTTGGCGCCATCGCTCTTCTGCAAGGAGTAAATCGACTTGCTTCTCAATCTCGAGAGGCTCTTTTGTTAGGGAGGCTTTCTGATCGATGCTGTAACCTGCATTGTCAAGGTGGCTGTGACGCGCACCTGCGAGAAAGCCCAAGTATGCTGCAGGCCCAGTATGGTAGCCAGGCATCTCATTCCCACCGAAAGCCAAAGCGAAGTCCCCTCCTCCGTACTTGGTGGACGCATATTCCACACCCTTACCTAGTGCAAGGTAGAAATCGTTCGGCTGTTCGACGATCATTCTTATGGCTTGGAGATACTGCTCTACATCCCCCCAAGACAGCCTCAATCGAACCTCTTTCTCGGAGATGAGTTGCTTCTCCTGGGCTTCTGTAGCCCAAGCCAGAATTAGACCGGTGCTCATTGCATCTAGACCCTGAATCTCAACCTCATCTAAGAGTCTCAGCAGGCCGCTCGGGTCGCCTACTTCAAGCATTGACCCTAAAGCATAGATGAGTTCGTAGTCATACGAGATCATGCATGTCTTGAAGAATAGGGGCTCAGAGACGTAAGGCTCTCTTAAGGCCGCCAAGTGTATGCAGCTTACTGGACAATGAGAACATGCAACCCTTCTGCCAAGATAGTTTTTGGCAAAACTTTCGCCAGAGATGTTTTCTGCTTTCTCAAAGTGACTCCTCATTAGATTCTTGGTGGGCAGACTCCTTGATTCATTCAGGACGTTGATATTCATAGGGGTTCCTAGCTCATGATACTTCTTCATGGCTGGGGATTTGGTGACACTCTTGAAGATTTCCTCGTAGGCTTCACGGTAGGCTCCTGGATCTTTGACTTTCAGGCGGCGCTTTCCAGAGATCACCACTGCCTTGAGCTTCTTGCTTCCGAACACAGCCCCTAAACCAAGCCTTCCAAAGTGCCTGTAGGTCTCTGTTATCACAGAGGCATATGAGATCAGCCTCTCTCCCGCTCTTCCGATCCTCATGATCGTCCTGATTCCCGATCCGGCTTCCCTCTCTCTGATGACTCTGCCTACAGTGTAGCTGTTTCCCATACCCCAAAGCACGGACGCGACCCGAAAATCCAATTTCTCTCCATTGATCGAGACGTAGACCGGCGTGTCACTGGAGCCCTTTATCACTATGGCTCCGTAGCCTGCGAGCCGGATGGCTGTTGCGCTCCTGCCTCCAGCGTGACTCTCGCCGAGATTTCCTGTCAGTGGAGACTTGAACATGGCAACGGTCTTCGAGGCCAAGGGATATACACCGTTTAATGGACCTACTGCAAAGACTATTGGATTCTCCGGGCCCAATGGTGCAGCGCCTTTGGGGCATTCCTGCAAGAGTAGTTTTGACGCCACACCTGTTCCGCCCAGGTAGCTCTCGAAGAGATCGGGTCGCTCTTCAGTCCAGAAGCTTCTATTTGTCAGATCGACGTAAAGAACCCTGCACAGAGTGTCGCCACTAATCAATTTTCTCGACACCAGCAGGCTCAATCTTTAGAACGTCGTAAGGGCAGTGCTGCACGCAAAGTCCACAGTGAGTGCAGACTATCGGCTTGTTCTTCTCCTCGTCCCAGAAGATCGCTCTAAGGGTACAAGCGTCGATACAATTGCCACATCCAATGCATTTCTTTTGATCAAGTATCACGCCTCCACGGGCTCGCTTACTTAAAGCATCGGTGGGGCAGCTCTTCAAACAAGCTGGATCGGTGCAACCTCTGCAGACTATGACTATGAACCCACGTTCAACTCCGCCAGCTGAGTTCACTTGAATAGCAGATCTTCCAAGACCGGCTTCTCCAAATCTTCTTGCACAAGCGAACATGCAACACTGACAGCCAACGCATAAATTAACGTCTCTGACTGATATTCGTCCTTGAAGAACCCTCTGCAACTCCGTGACCTCGAATATTGGTTACCTATATTCTCGCATTCCCGGTTGGGGATGATGGGATATTACCATACGCATCTATTGAATGTTGTTCGTATTACCTTACTTGCCGATTCTCAATATCTCCAGTAGCTCGCAGACATTCGAGAGCTCAAAAGAAAGGTTATTAGAGATGCACAGCAAATCTCCCAATGCATAAGCATGGTAAAGAGTCTAAGCCTCCTGACAGACCGCCAGATCCAAGTTCTAAGGTTGAGAAACAGAGGATTGACCCAAGAAGAGACAGCCAAGCAACTTAAGACAACTAGAGAAAATGTCAGCATACTCGAGAGCAGGGCGCGCAGGAACATCACCAGAGCAAGAACAACTATAGAAATCCTCGAGGATTTAGGAGTGGCTGTGAGGGTCGTTATCAAGCCTGAGACGCCGGTCTTGGAGATGTCGAAGATTATAATCAAAAGAGCGGACGCTGCGAAGTTGAAAATTAAGATTGATTGTATAGACCTTTTGGAGAGAATTAAGATGAAGGCTAGGAATAAGATCAAGGCTAAGAAAGTTGTTGAGGCGATATCCGTTATAGTCTTGCCTTACGGAGACTTGATAGTCGAGTAAGTTCGCATAATCCAAGATGTCAGATTCAGAAAGCCCTCTTCAGAACTGAGAACCTCGCGTCTGAATGCTTTCTACAGTTCTGCTCACAGTCTAGTAGGGAGGCATTTCACCCTCAGGCCCCTTTGGGGGCGTTGGCGGCGGTTTTGCAGCTGTTACAATGTCATCGATCCTCAGGATCATTGACGCTGCCTCTGCGGCTGATCTGATGGCTTGCTCTTTGACCCTTGTCGGCTCAAGTACGCCCAGTCTCGACATGGGTTTGACCTTACCGCTGTACAGATCAACGCCAGCTGCGAGACCGGTCTTCTTCCCGTGAGCTGTCTTCATAGCGACCATCGTGTCGATGGGATCAAGACCTGCGTTCTCGGCCAGCGTTCTCGGTATGAATTCTAGTGTCTCGGCAAAAGCTTCAACTGCAAGTTGCTCTCTTCCGCCCACTCTTGTCGCATAACTTCGAAGTCTCTTAGCCAATTCCATCTCTATGGCTCCACCTCCGAAGACTATCCTGTTCTTGGCCACTACAGCTGCTACTGCCGAGAGCGCATCATCAATAGCTCTCTCTGCCTCATCCACCATCGTGTCCAGTCCGGCTCGAATCAGAATTGCCAAGGACTTTGGATTCTTGCAGCCTTCTATGAATATCATCTTCTCTTCACCCATTGTCCTTTCTTCGACACGGCCGGCTGCACCGAGATCTTTTGCGGTCAAATCGTCGAGGTTCGTGACTATCTTGGCACCAGTTGCTTTCGATAGCTTCTCCATGTCAGACTTCTTTATTCGCCTAACCGCCATCATATCATCCTTTGCAAGAAAGTGCTGGACCATGTCATCTATCCCTTTTTGGCAGAGGACAACGTTTGCACCCGTAGCTTTGATCTTTTCCGTCATAGTCTGCATCATTCTGGTCTCTTCGTCCATGAATGCTTTCATCTGTGCAGGATCCACTATCCTGATCTCAGCGCTGAATTCTGTCTTCTCAACCTCCAATGCACAGTCAATCAGGGCAATCTTGGCGTTAGTCAAAGCCTTAGGCATTCTTGGATTGACAACTTCCTTATCGATTACGATGCCTTTGATAAGTTGGGTATCCAGAAGGCGCTTGCCCTCTTTCTTGATCAGTTGGATATTGTCCAAATCAGCAAAATTTGACACCCCTCTTTTCTCCATGATCTGTGTTATCGCGTCTGTGGCAATCCCTGCGAAGTGTTCTATTGCCTCTCCAACACCTTTGCCAGACATGGACGTTATTGCTACCTTCTTGAGGGTCGCCTTATCGGCAAGGCTGACTGGCTTTGACAATTGATTCAGGACCTCGACAGCTTTATCCGATGCCTTCTTGAACCCTGCAACTATTGTTGTTGGATGAACGCCACTCTCAAGAAGAACCTCAGCTTTTCGAAGTAGTTCACTGGCCAGGATTACTGCCGTCGTCGTGCCATCTCCTACCTCCTCATCCAAGGTCTTGGCAACTTCAACAATCATTTTGGCCGCCGGATTCTGAACCTCGATCTCTTCAAGAACTGTCGCGCCATCGCTAGTAATCGTAACATCGCCAAGTGTGTCGACTAGCATCTTGTCCATTCCTCGAGGCCCAAGTGTAGTCTTAACAACCTCCCCTATGATCTCTGCGGCCATTATGTTTGATTTCTGAGCATCTCTTCCTCCACTTCTGGAGGTCCCTTCTTTAAGAATCAGTATAGGTTGACCCGTAAGCTGTGACATTGATAATCTTACCTCAACAAAGCATGAAGATCCTATTCGTTAAAAATAAAAACTTTGCGAATATCGTGAGGAAAGCACAGACTGGGGAACTACTGTTCGAGGGCCTCTGAACCAGCCGTCATAATCGAGTTTATGCTCCTTAATGCCGCCTTTCTCCTACTTTTGTGGCCACAGTATGACTTCAGCTCGAAAATATTGATAAAGAGGGTTCAGGAAGCTAGGGATGGAACTATTAGAGAAGATAAAGTTGCGACGTGATAAGCGGCTCCTGCTGACGCTCATTACGATCATCGTGTTCACATCTCCTCTAGCACGAACACATGGCTTTCCTGACTCCTCCAGCGCAGCTCATTCTCACCGGGAAGACGCGGGATTCTTGACCTCTGAGACTCTGTGTGGAGGCTTCATCTTCGCAATCGGAAATGGTTCTGACCCAGCCTTTCAAGCTGAGCATCCTGCCCTTGGTGCATTAGGTGGCGGAGACATCACACTAGTTTACGCCTCGAATTTCCCAGTAGAGGGCAGATCCTATGCACAATCACTCTTTGATCTCGTCTATCCTGAGATCAAGAAGGTCTACGGTGATCCATCTAATACGATTACGGTGACTCTAAGTTATGATCCCAGTGTTGATCCTTGGAATTACTACTATGGGGCAACACACACAATCGTACTAAGTCAACTGCCTCCATCAGGTGGAACCTCACCAACATGGGATGCCATATTCACCCACGAACTTATCCACGCATTTCACGACGCAATATATCTAACAGGCGGTTCTTGGGCAGAGGAAGGCATGACCGAGGCCGCCACAGAAATTGTGGCAATGAATCTCCAAGGAAGAAGAGACATAGTATTCAGAGATCCAGTTATCAACCTGAAGTACTATGATGTCTGGAGCTACATGGGCAGCACCGTATTGGGAGGCGGCCCAGATTTCACTTACAAGGTCAATCCAGATCTCTCATACAGGACCTCAGCCGCAATGTTCTTCATTCTCACAGCTGAGCAGTCAACTAACCTGTCCAATCCATACGATTTTCTTGCAAGACTTAATAGAGTCATCTATTCAGATGCTTCCTCAAACCCATTTTTTGATGATCTCAGATTCAAACTGAGGATTCGCCAGGCCGCGGCTGGTAGACTGGTTGAAGGCCAGCTTGCAGACTTGTGGGTAGGCAACCAACCCATAACGACTAGTTACGTCCGATCCGGTTTCCAACTCGGGGTCTACCCATACAGACCTGAAAATCCCACTCGAGTGTGGGCGATCACCTTCTCCAGACAACCTGACTCACGTGAAACACCGCTAGGCAGCATACAAGTAGATATCAAGATAATTGACTCGACCGGCAGAACGATAACTACAGGACACATAACGACCGGTTCGGATGGAATGGGCAGTACCGATCTATCCCAAACGCCAATGCCTTCGGGCGGATATGAGATCGTTGCCTCTACTATCTTCAACGGCATCAATTACACATCAAAGAACTATGCATTCAGCCAAGGAGAATCAATCATTATCGAACAGGCAGACGTCAACGTATACGGAGTAACCCTAGACAATCAAGGCAAACCTGTGGCCAGCTCCGTATCCGTGATCGGTGGAACTGTCAGACTGAATACTCAAGGGGCTTTCAGAATTGAGGAAACTAGTCAAGCACCGCCTCTTGAGTTGACAGTGACTTCTGGTTCAATTGACAGGAAGTTCGGGAAACCAAACCCCTACACACGTATTGTCTGGTCCAATTCAACTGCGGCTCCGACGACACCGTACGATGTGACTGTCAACGTCAATGGTTTGCCGAGCAACTATTCGACTAATCTTCGAGTCGACGGAGCTTCCCACGGAACCATCCAAGGCAGCGGAACAACAACCCTGACCTTTAATGCTGGAACCGCTCACACAATTAGTGTTGACAACTACAACAACGCCTCCTCAACCAGTAGATACCACTGCATTAACAGTCTTCAAACGGTCACAGCTGGAACCAACCTCGTCTTCAACTACGTCGCTGAGTTCTATAGCACCTTCCAGCAGTCGGGCTCCCCAAAGCCCATCTCGGCGACAATTGACGGAACCACGTATGTGCTGCCCGTTGGGTTCTGGTGGACCAGCGGCTCAAACCATACCTTCACCTATCAGTCAAACTTGACCGATGATTCAACACGCTACCTTCTCACAGGGACATCGCAGTCTCCACCAGCAATAATAAGTGGAACTCTCACAGTTGCAGGATTCTACAAGACACAATACATCCTGAACGCTTCAACTGTTCCTGCAGGCATATCAGCACTGAATGGTTCAGGGTGGCATGATGCTGGTTCAAAGGTCAATCTAGTAGCTCCAACGGTCTCCGGATACAATTTCCAGAATTGGATTGTCGATAACGTGCAAATTCCGGGCAACCCTATCCAACTAGACATGAACTCCCCACACAAAGCAGTCGCACAATACCAGAGCCTCGGCATCTATGATGTCACAGTAGCAGCCCTACATCTGAATACGAATGAGCTGACTGAAGCGACATTCACTTGGGACGGCCAGACATTCGCCACGCCACACACATTCACAGGAGTCTCCGGAAACCATAACCTCATAATGGCATCAAACGACAAGCAAGGCCGTTCTTTTGCCAGATGGCAAGACTCAACCTCAAACATGACCTCGAGAACTGTATCTGCAGGAGGAACCTACACAGCACTTTTTGGTGTTCTCACCAAAGACTTCACGCTCACTATAACGCCGGAACACCAAAGGATTGGCCCAGGACAGTCAACCTCCTTCACAGTGAAAGTTGATTCACCAAGTGGGTTCAGTTCACCAGTGACTCTGGGGATCAGGGGCCTTCCAGTAAACTCTAAAAGTGCATTCAATCCGCAGACCTTCACTCCTCCTGGCACGTCGACTCTTGTCATCGACACCCAGTCAACAACTCTTGTTGGATCCTATATCCTGACTATAACCGCCACTGGTGATGGTCAGATCCGAAAATCTATGGTCAGACTCAGTATGGGCGCATGCATAATCGCGACAGCAACATATGGCTCTGAGCTCTCACCCGAAGTTCAATTCCTCAGAGGTTTCAGAGATAATACTGTCAGAAGAACCTTTGCCGGAGAGAGTTTCATGATGGCTTTCAACATCTGGTACTATTCCTTCAGCCCGACAGTCGCGGATTTCGTAGCAAGCAATAATCATGCCAAGACGATCGTTAAGGCAATCCTTTATCCTCTAATGTTGATACTGCACACATCTTCCTGGGTGTATACGTTCTTTACAAATACGCCTGAAATCGGTGTCTTTGTGTCAGGCGCGGCTGCAAGCTTTCTCATAGGAGCCGTGTATTGTGGACCTGTTCTTGCAGCCTTAATTCTCACTAGAAACAAGGTTCGAATGTATCTGTGGAGACTTTCGATACTGATCATTTCTGGAAGCGTAGTTCTCTCCCTAATGGGCGAGATCACCCAGAATATGGGACTCATGATGGTTGGAACAGCAGCTTTTGTCATTGGGACCCTGACATCTGCTGTACCGATTTGGTCCAAGATACTTAATACCATCTTTCGTATCAAGAGCCCAAATCCAGATTCATTGTAGCCCTGCATGCGACCTTTAGGAATCACTGACAGTCGATCAGACTTCAGTTTTTCAACGGCCTAACAAATGAATAGCTGAAAATATTACAGGATCATGGCCAAAACCAAGATAAGCAGGCAAAGTTGGAGTTTATCTCTGATGTTCAACTGAGGGATTGGAGATCGAGAGAAAAGGAGCACAGAATTTCTGTCCCCGGTGTGCATTTCCGCTTAGATTCGTAGGGGGCAAGATGTGGTGCAGTCGTTGCAGAACTTATCCTATTGAACGAGAGTTAGATGTCTCCGGGGTATTGACTGGTCTAGAAGACCGTCTTCGAAGGACTCTCTCAAACATAGAGAGACGCCTGGCAGGTGCGCCTGAGGAAGTTCTCCAAGAGTCTTCCCGCCAAGCTGCCAGAGCCAGAAGTCGACCCCCACCTCCGCATGTCACGGTAACTTCCCCTATGAAGGGAGAGCTTTACCCGGTAACACCAGATGATGATGAGAGGGTTTTCAAGTATATTGAAGCACACGATGGAGAGATCTCTGTCTCAAAGGCGCTTGGGGATCTGGGAATGTCCTTTGGTGAATTTCAAGATTCCGTCGGCCGATTGAGATCTACAGGCCGACTGTCGGTCCAAAGTGAGTTCGTTGAGGCCGGGACGCAAATACCCATAGGCCAGAGACTGTGCGTGAACTGTTCAAGACCTATAGAACTCGAGGCCAGATACTGTACAGTGTGCGGCTATGAACAGCCACCTTCACAGCGTCGGTGAATGCTTAGGTGCAGCATAGGCAAAGTTTTTTCTTCTGAATAGCGATCAAACTCTGGGAAGTGTGTTGTTGTGAATAGGCTTCAACTTACAATTGCTCTGGACCAGAACTTCAACGAAAAGGAACTGCACAAGATCGCAGAATCCTTGGGAGGGGCTTTTGAGCTCAAGGATAGAGTCTACATGCTCAAGTCATCAGAAGAAAGCCCGCCCACTGCGGTGTTTGCGCTAGGCCAGGTCACGAAAGATAATCTGCCTTACATATTGGGCATAATCAAGAGCGAGTACTGGAAGAAAGCCAAGAAGAAGATTGCCGAGACACTTGGTAAACGCAGAAAGGACGAAGACCCCTTGATCTCCTTCGAATGCTCATTCGATACGCTCAAGGCAAACATAAGGTGCAGAAGCAGCAATCGAAAAGTCATTGAGACAGCTTTCGAGCGTCTTGACCTGGCGCTGGAGTCTCTGTGGGCGCTCATTCAGAAAAAGAACCTTCCTTCGACAAAAGCACAAGTATACCTAGGATTCCATGAGCCGACAAAGATCTTCAGAATCGACCGATTAGTGGTTCTGGGTCGAGAATTTGCAGAGTATGAATATGATGAGAAGAAGCAGAAATGGAGCCAGATAGTCCCCCGTAAGACGTAGCGCGCGTACATATCATTTCGGCAGGCGCTGAAGATGTGAGCCTATGTAGCCGAGACCCAACCTTCACAGGTCTTTATACCATCTATGACATCTCTGGCATAGGCGTCAGCCCCAACGCTTTTGGCGAATTCTTCTGTCAATGGAGCCCCGCCCAAGATTACCTTCACCTTATCGCGCATAGAAGAGGCTTTCAGGGCCTCCAGAACTTCTCCTATCCTCATCATTGTTGTGCTCGTCAGTGCTGAAACTCCGACTATATTTGGGGACTCATCCTTGGTGGCCTTCACGAATTTGTCTGCAGGCACGTCTATGCCTAGATCTACTACCTCAAATCCCGCACCCATCAGACTTACAATGACAAGGTTCTTACCGATATCGTGCAGGTCTCCGGGAGCACTGCCAATTATGACTTTACCTTTGTACTTGACCTGCCCTCCCGTGAGGTGGGGTTTCAGCAGGTCAGAGGCAGCCTTCATTATTGTTCCCGCAATTATCAGTTCACTGATGAAGTACTCGCAGGACTCAAATTTCTGTCCTACGACACTGCTTGCTTCTCTCATAGTATCCATTATTTCGTAGGGTGAGATACCGCTCTTCAGAGCTTCCTTAGTCACATCCAAGGTCTGTTCGAGATTCAGATCAACGATGGATTGTTTGAATTTATCGAGACTATCTTTCTTGCTCATTGAGATCACCTTAAACGGCTATCGGGTACCTTCCATGTTTGATAACGGAATCATAAAGTGCACATACATTCCATGGCTGAACCTCTGGCTGGATTACATGTCCTGGCGCTACTATCAAGCCCCCGCCAGCAGCGCCAGCCTTTATGACTCTAATTACCTCGGCCTCTACATCGGCAGGCGTTCCTCGGGGCAGAACCCTTTGCGAGCTGACCCCGCCGCAGAAGGCCATTTTGTCTCCGTACTTCTTCTTCAGACTCTCCAAACCCATGTCTGGGCACTCTGGCTGTACGGGGTTGAGGACGTTGACGCCCTCTTCAATATAGTCCTTGATGTACATCTCCACATCCCCGCAGCTGTGTAGATAGATCTTTCCAGCTGTCTTCTTGTGTATGAAATCGAAGATCTGCTTATGTCTAGGCTTAATGAAATCCCTGTAGGTCTTTGGACTCAGAAGACCTGAGGTTTGTGCGCCCATATCATCTCCAACCCCCACAAGGGTACAATAGTCACCGATCTGATCGAGCATCATCCCGTACATTTGGATTAGTATCTTAGTGACCTTGTCGAGCAGCGCATTTGCTATGTGCGGCCTGAAGTAGATATCTTCCAAAAACTTGTTGAAACCTCTCCGTTGCCATGCTGCCTCGAACGGGCCGCCCATGGGGGCAACACAACACACAGCATAACCTGCCTCATCAAGCCTCTTCGCCTTCCTGTCAAGGCCATCAACAGATCTGTCTTTCTCAGGGTCTGGCCAGTAGGGGTCGTTGATAATCTCGTCCAAATTGTCCATTTGTTCCAGTGGATAGGGAGTAGCAAACTCCAAGTAGGTCTCACCAGCTTTCCTGTGGAAGCCACATTCATCGATGAACGAATTATCAGGAAGTAGTTTCTGTGGTATGAAGGGTCTTGGGAACCTGATTGATACGGGTCTAAAGTCTATTCTGAATCTTCTATAGATCTTCTCATCTATGGGGGTCGTCCACCACGACGTATAGTGGGTGCCTCCAGGCCAATAGTCGATCTCCTTGAAGAATATTGGCAGATGCAAGAAGTGTTTTAGATTGAAGTATGATTGTTTCATCATGAAGGATAAGCATCCGCCAAGTTCAGCCGGGACTCGATCAGCCTCTTGGTGTTCAAGAATCTTCCATACACGTTCTCTCGGCGTATAGCGCTCTCCAGGATAAATTATTGCCTTCTCTCCTCGTGATACTGTCTCCAAGGTGAAATCCCCAGTTCGGCTAGCTCTACGTCCTGATTCATATAAAGCTTAATTGGTTTAAGTTCACTGTAGAGCTCCCGAGTTGGGTTGCAATTGACGAGGCTGGCTGCCGCTACCTTTGTCGGCTTGGCATTACTTTCGCTGACACTGATCTCAGTCAATATACAGCCAGGCCTCTCCAAGTCTGCAGATGAGGCAGCAAGCTTCTCAACCTTGGCTCTCTCACAAACGAAGATCTATGATGGTGAGAACGTATCACTGATATTCTCCGTGAAGAACCCAAATGCTTCTGAGACACTGTTTTACATCAGAGTGTTAAAACACGAACGGATTGTCTTTGACGGCAAATCAAGTCCATTCGAGTGCACAAAGGGGGAGGATCCTATACAGATGACTATGGAACTTGGAACCTGGACCGGCCCCGAGACATACACACTGACTGTCGAATTACATTCATCACCATCTGATACCCTCCACGACAGCAAGTACCTCTCGCTTACAGTAGTGAAGCTGATTGCGGGAGAGATGGCCTCCTCGCCGTCCAAGATCGTTTGGGGGCTAAATGATACTTTACCACTCAAGGTGAACTTCACCAATACTGGAAACGACGATATGCGAGATGCTGTAGTGACTGTGATGAGTTCGGATCTGAGAATAAGTCCGCTCAGCAGCGGCAATCTGGGGAACATCGCAAGCGGCATGGGCAAGTCACTATCCTTCACCCTCAGCTCATTGAACAAAAAAGACACTAAACCTGGACTTTACAGGATCAATCTGAGACTCTCATTCAATGACTTCAGAGGTACAGCTCACTACCAAGATCAATTCTTAGACTTTAATATTGAGAGAATGAAAACAATAATGCTCCTGTCATACAGTCCCTCCGATCCAAAATATGGAGACATCATCAAGTTCAGAGTCGAATTATCAGACCAGACCGGAAAGAAACTCGCTGGCGAATTCGTAACGTTTGATGTCGGATCAACGACTTCAAGAAATGAGACTACACAATCAGGCATAGCAGCCTACACCTACCCAGCGGGATTTGATGCTGGAAATCAAAGCCTGAGAGCGAGCTACAGTGGCTCAGAATACTACACGGCCACATCAGAGAACTTCAATGTAAGAATCGAAGCACTCGCAACCATGCTTTTTGTAGAACCGGCAAAGGCACTGAACGCAACGATCCCTGCTCCCTTCAACGTAACGCTTCTTGACGAAAGATCAAAACCCGTGACAAATCAATCCCTGAAGTGCGCAGTATTGGCACAATCGGCCAATTTCTTCCAGACCGCTGAAACCGACTCCCAAGGTAAAGCGAATTTTGTCTTGAATCTAAACAGCTCGGGGAATGCCAAAATCACAATTTCATTCGCGGGATCACGTAACTATCTAACAGGCACCAACTCTACATCGGTCGTAATAGATCCCGCAAGTACGCGACTTACGTTGAAGGTCAATCCCAGTGTCGTTCTCTCTGGTAACACCGTTGATCTCGAGATTCTACTAAGAGACCGGTTGAATAGACCTGTAAGGAACGTAACAGCGAGAGTTCTTTCTGACAAGAAAGAAGTCGGATCATTTACCACAGATCCAAGAGGCCTCGCCCAGGCAAGGTTATCTCTCGATCCAGCCTTAGTCTACAAGACAACGAAGGCTCGGGTGATTTATGATGGAGACCGAAGGTTCGCCCCAAGCATTGCAGAAATCGAGGTAGTCAGCATAAATCCAACGGCTCTGCTGATTCTTATTGCTGCAGTCTTT
>Ga0315282_10002160_pt1 | contig 36574 bp, 33 predicted proteins | sample YL17G07_20_MG_FD_203693 | JGI IMG/M metagenome (GOLD analysis project Ga0315282, IMG submission 203693) | Sediment microbial communities from Yellowstone Lake, YNP, Wyoming, USA - YL17G07_20 | ecosystem: Environmental > Aquatic > Freshwater > Lake > Sediment | place: USA: Wyoming | collected...
GGATCGCTTGCATGCCTCCACCACCTCGTCCACCTGGGCGTCCGTCAGCTCCGGGTAGATGGGGAGAGAGAGGACCTCCCGGGCCGCCCGCTCCGCCTCGGGGAAATCGCCCGCCCGGTAACCCAGGTGGCGATACATGGGCTGCAGGTGGAGGGGAGTAGGGTAGTAGACCGCCGTCCGGACGCCCAACTCGTGAAGACGCCGCTGCACCGTGTCGCGATCCGGGACGCGGATCGTGAACTGGTGATAGACGTGGAGAGAGTCCGGCGATTCGGCCGGCAAGCCCACCGGGAGGCCCGCCAGGCCTTCCCGGTATCGGGCGGCAATGGCGCGCCGCCGGGCGTTCCACTCCGGGAGGAAGCGGAGCTTGACCCGCAAGATGGCAGCCTGGATCTCATCCAGGCGACTGTTGAAGCCCAGCTCCTCGTGGACGTACCGGTCCCGCCCGCCGTAGACCCGCAGCCGGAGGATGCGCTCGGCGAGGGCGGGATCCTGCGTCGTGGCCAGCCCTCCGTCGCCGAAGGCCCCGAGATTCTTCGTCGGGTAGAAGCTGAAGCAGCCCACGTCCCCCAGACCGCCCACCCGCCGCCCGCGGTATTCCGCGCCGATCGCCTGGGCCGCGTCCTCCACCACACGCAGCCGGTGTTCCCGGGCGATTCGGAGCAAGGGATCCATGTCGGCGGGGAGACCGTACAGGTGGACGGGCAGGACGGCCTTCACGCGTCCCTCGGGCTTTACGCCGGGGCCCTTGCCCGCGAGGTATTCCGCCGCCCGATCGGGGTGCAGCGCGAAGGACCCCGGGTGGATGTCGGCGAAAACCGGTCGGGCCCCTGTGTAAGAGATGGCTGTCGCGGTGGCCACGAAGGTGAAGGGAGAGGTCAGCACAAGATCTCCCGCCCCGATCTCCAGGGCGCGGAGCGCCAGGTGCAAAGCGTCCGTTCCGGAGGCGAGCGCGATGGCCCGGGTAACCCCGAGGCATGCGGCCAGCTCTGCCTCCAGCGCCCGGACGTTGGGCCCCAGGACGAATTGCCCGCTCTCCAGGACAGAACGGACCGCGGCGTCTATCGCCTGCCGGATGCGTTGGTATTGGGCCTTCAGGTCGAGGACCGGAACCGCCACGGGTGCATCCTTTCCGAATGAATACGCAAGAGTCTTAATTAGTGCAGAATCTATTCCAGAAACGAAGACCGGCGCTGGGCCTGCTCGCAGCACCGGAAAAAAGACTCTGCGGGGCTCAGAAATACCTGTAAAATTCAGCACTTGTCAAGGGAAAAGGGGCAGAGGAATTCGTGGCAAGGAACGCCGGTCAGGCGCGGTGACTCCGGAAGTGTTTCACCAGCGCGTCGGTCAGGGCCGGGATCGTGTAGTTTTCGGGCACGACGTGGCTGGCGATTCCATGCCGGGCGGCGGTCTCGGCGGTGATGGGGCCGATGCTGGCGACGGCGACGCCCTTCAGGAGTTCCCTCGCGTCGTGGCCCACGAGGTCCAGGAAATGCTTCACCGTCGATGAGCTGGTGAACGTAACGACGTGGATCTCCCCCTCCCGGAGCATGCCCCGGACGCCCTCGGCGTCCGCGGTGCCTTTCACCGTGCGATAGGCCGGCACGACGTCCACCCGGGCGCCGCGCCGCCTGAGTTCTTCCGGGACGACCTCTCTGGCTTCTGCGGCCCGCACGAGGAGGACTCGGGAGCCGCGCAGACCCTCGGCCCCGGCGATGGCGGCGATGGCCTCGACCAGGGGCTCGGCCTTGAACTCGGCGGGGACGATGTCGGCCCGGATGCCCAGCGACTGGAGCGCTCCCGCTGTCGCGGGACCGATGGCGCAGACCGTGATCCCGGAAAGGTCGCGGGCATCGCGGCCGGCCATCTTCAGCCGCTCCCAGAAGAACCGCACGCCGTTCACGCTGGTGAAGATGACCCACCGGTACTCGCGCAGCCGCTGGATGGCCGCGTCCAGGGGCGCCCAGCTCTCCGGGGCCGCGATGGCGATGGTGGGGAACTCGACAACCTCGGCCCCGGCCGCCTCGAGGGCGGCCGCAAGGCTGCTGGCCTGCTCCCGCGCCCGCGTGATCAGGATTCGCTTTCCCGAGAGCGGCAGTGTCTCGAGCCAGCGGAGCTTCTCCCGGAGCGCCACCACCTCGCCCACAACGATGAGGGCCGGCGGTTTCATCCCCCGGCACTTCTCCGGGAGATCGGCCAGCGTGCCGGTCACCACCTCCTGCTCGGCCCGCGTCCCCCAGCGGATGACGGCCGCCGGTGTGGACGGCGAGCGGCCATGTTGCGTGAGCTTCGCCACGATCTCGGGGAGTTGGCCCACCCCCATGAAGAAGACCAGCGTCCCGATCCCGGTGGCGATCTTGTCCCAGGCGATGCCGGTCTCTTCCTTGGCGGGGTCCTCGTGGCCCGTGATGAAGGCCACCGTCGAGGTGAAATCCCGGTGCGTGAGGGGGATCCCGGCGTAGGCGGGCGCCGCCACGGCCGCGGTCACGCCGGGTACCACCTCGAAGGAGATGCCGGCGGCCGCCAGTTCCTCGGCCTCCTCCCCCCCGCGGCCGAAGACAAAGGGATCACCTCCCTTGAGGCGAGCGATCACCTTCCCCTCGCCGGCTCGCGCCGCCAGGAGGCGGCCGATCTCCTCCTGGGGGAGAGTATGCTGGCCCGCCTGCTTGCCCACGTAGATCAGCTCGGCGCCGGGCTTCGCGTAGCGGAGCAGCCGGGGATTGGCGAGGTAGTCGTACACTACCACGTCCGCCTCTTCCAGGCAGCGCTTCCCCTTGAGCGTGAAGAGGCCCGGGTCCCCCGGCCCCGCCCCGATGAGATAGACCTTTCCGGCTGTCTCGCCCACGCTTCCCACCGTCACATCACCGCCAGGCGTCAGGCGCGTCCGAGAACGGCCCGCAGGATCTCGGCCGCCCCGCGACCGAGCAGATCCTCCGCCAGGGCGATCCCCACGGCCTCGGCCTCGCGGAGGAGTCCATGCTGTTCGCCCGCAACCAATTGCTTGCCGTCCGGCGTCGCGACCAGGCCTCGGATGAGAATGCGGTCCCTCGAGATCCTGGCGTGGGCCGCGAAGGGAACCTGGCAGCCGCCTTTCAGGCGCCGCAGGAAGGCCCGCTCCGCCAGGACCGCCAGGTGCGTCTCGCGATGGTCGAGCGCACGGACCATGTCCGCCACTCTTCCTTCTGCCCTTGCTTCTCGCCGCTCGGGCACCCATTGCAGGTCGCCCGTTCGGGTGGCAATGGGTCCCGGCGCTCGGCTCTCTATCCCCAACGCCCCCTGGCCGATAGCCGGAAGGCACACCTCAGGCGCAAGGACCTCGGTGATCCGATCCGTCCAACCCAACCGCTTGACGCCGGCCGCCGCCAGGACGATGGCATCCAACCCTTCGCTGTCCAGCTTGCGAAGGCGGGTGTCCAGGTTCCCCCGCAGGGGAACGATGGTCAGATCGGGCCGATGGTGGAGCAGCTGGGCCTGGCGCCGCAGGCTGCTGGTGCCCACCCGCCCTCCCCGGGGGAGGTCCGTGAACCGGGCGCCCGTCCGCGAGAGCAGGACGTCGAGAGGGTCCTCGCGTTCCGTGATGGCCGCGATGTCGAGGCCGGCGGGCAAATCGGTCGGAACATCCTTCATGCTGTGGACCGCCAGGTCCACCCGGCGATCCAGCAGGGCCTCCTCGATCTCCTTGACAAAGAGGGCCTTGCCCCCCACCTGGGCCAGCGGCACGTCCAGGATCTTGTCGCCCGTCGTCTTGATCGTCTGGAGCTCGACCGTGAGATCCGGAAAGGCCGCGCGCAGCCGTTCCGCCACGTGATTCGCCTGCCACAGGGCGAGCTGCGACCCCCGCGTCCCAATCACCAATGCGGAATGCGGAACACCCAGGGGGTGCCCGAATGCGGAATCCCGACCGTCATTGATCATTCCGCATTCGCCATTCCGAATTCGCTCCCGGCTCACTTCGACTTTTCCTCCAACCCGAACAGCCGGCGCAACACGCTGGTATACAGGTGGCCGTCCTGGAGGGCCGCGCGTCGTTTCAGTTCCGTCATCGGCTGGTGGAGGATCTTGTTGACCACGGCCTGGCTCATGGCCGTGACGGCCTCGCGCTGCTCGGGCGTGAGATCCCCCATCCGGCCCAAGGCCTTCTGCAATTCGGCGCCGCGGATCTCCTCCACCCGCTGCCGGAGGGAGACGATGGTGGGGACCACATCCAGCGAGCGCAGCCAGTTCAGGTACACCCCGACCTCCCGGTCGATGATCACCTCGGCGCGCTCCGCCTCCCGCCGCCGCTCCTTCAGGTTGGCCTCCACCACCGACTGCAGGTCGTCGATGTTGTAGAGATAGACGTTGTCCACCTCGTTGCAGCCGGGGTCGATGTCGCGCGGGTCGGCGATGTCGATCAGGAAGATCGGCCGGTGGCGGCGCTGCAGGATGATGGCCTGCATGTCCTCCTGCTTGAGGATCGCGTGCGGCGCGCTGGTGGCGCTGATCACGATGTCGGCCCCCACCATCTCCTGGCGGAAGCTCTCGAAGGTCACGGCCCGGCCGTCGAACTGACGCGCCAGGGTGACCGCCCGGTCGTAGCTCCGGTTCGCCACCAGGACCGAGCGGACGCCGTCGTCCACCAGGTGGCGCAGCGCCAGTTCCGCCATCTCGCCGGCGCCGAGGATGAGCACGGACCGGCCGGTGAGGTCGCCGAAGATCTTCCGCGCCAGCTCGACCGCGGCCGAGGACACGGACACGGCCGAGGCGGCGATGCCCGTCTCGCTTCGCACCCGCTTGGCCACATGGAACGCCTGTTCCATGAGGTTGTTCAGGATGATGCCGGTGGCCTCCCGGGCCTGGGCGATGGAGTAGGCGGCCTTGACCTGGCCGAGGATCTGCGGCTCCCCCACCACCATGGAATCGAGGCTGGAGGCGACGCGGAACACGTGCCGTACCGCGTCCGCGGCGGTGTAGATGTATAGCCTGTGCATGAACTCCGTCTTGGCGACGTTCCGGTACGCGGCCAGGCAGTCGGTGATCGTCTCGGCCGCCGCCTCGGCGCGACCCTCCGTGATCGCGTAGACCTCGACCCGGTTGCAGGTGGCCACGAGCATCCGCTCCACGAGGTCCGGCGACTCCCCCATCATCTCGAGCGGCTTGGGCAGATCCTCCTCCGGTACGTTGAGACGCTCCCGGAGTTCGATCGGCGCCGTCCTGTGATTCAAACCGACAACCAGGATTTCCATGGCCGGATAACCGGAAGCGCCTACAGGACCCGCCCCGTCCTGAGCAGGCTGATACCGATCAGCGTGAACAGGACCAGGCAGAACCCGATGATCGCCAGGATGGCCGCTTTGCGCCCGCGCCAGCCTGCGGACAGCCGGGCGTACAGCAAGCCGCCGAAGATCACCCAGCTCAGGATGGACCAGGTCTCCCGCCCGTACAGGGGCAGGAAAGAACCGCGCGTGTGCTCGGCCCAGATGGAGCCGGTGATGAGCGCCAGCGTGAGCAACGGGAAGCCGAAGAGGAGCGATTTCAGGCTGACGTCGTCCAAGAGCTCCAGCGAGGGCAGCCGGAAGTGCATGCGTCCAATGCGACGGGACTTGAGCTGGCCCTCCTGCAGGATGTACATGAGCCCCGCGCAGAAGGTCAGGGCGAAGGCGGCGTTGCCGAGAATGGCCAGGGCCACGTGCACCCACAATCCCGCGCCCTGGAGGGCCGGGCCCAGGTCCGCGATGCGGCGGGGGAGGGCCGCCGCCACCGATCCGGCCAGGAGCACCATGGGCAGGACGAACGCGCCGATGACGCGGTTGCCGTAGCGGAACTCGGTGACCAGGTAGACGAGGACGATGGCCCAGGCCAGGAAGGACAGGCTCTCATACACGCTGCCCAGAGGCGGCCGGCCCAGCGTGTAAATCCGGAAGATGTAGGAGAGCGTGTGGGCGCCGAACCCGGCGACCGTGGCGTAGGTGGCGACCCGGCCCACGATCGCGCGCTGGCTGGCGATGTACAAGAGGTAGTGCAGCGTCCCGAGCAGGTACCCGAGGAGGGCCAGATAGAAAAGGAAATGATCCATGGCCATGGTTGGCTTACCCGACCCCCGGCCGCGGGAGACCCGTCACGAGCTCTTCGATCCGCGCCGCCACTCTCGCCGAGTCCCCGCGGGCCGCCGCCTCGAAGAGGTCCGATTCCACGGCCCGGCGGTAGATCGCCTGCCGGTCCTCCGGGTCGGCGATGGCGCGCCTGGCCCGCTCTCGGAGGAGGCGCAGGGCGGCCACGAACGCCTCGTACTCCGGGCCGACGGTCCGTTCCAGCCGCTGGCGGAGTTTCCTGGCCAGGGCCGGGCTGCCGCCGCCGGTGGAGATGGCCACGGTCAGGTCGCCGCGGCGGATGACCGAGGGGACCAGGAAGCTGCAGGCCGCGGGGTCGTCCGCCACGTTGACGAGGCCGCCGGCGTTTCTCACCCGCTCCGCCACCTCCCGGTTCACCCGGGGATCGTCCGTGGCCACCACCACCAGGAAGGCGCCGGGGAGATCCGCGGCCCGCACCGGTCGGCGTCGCAGTCGGATCCGCCCCGAGAAGGCCAGCGCCGTGAGGCGGGCGGTCGCCTTCGGGCTCACCACGTCCACCTTTGCACCGCACTCCACGAGCAAGGCGACCTTGCGCTCCGCCACCGCCCCGCCCCCGACGACGAGGCAGCGTTTCCCCGTCAGGTCCACCATCATCGGATAGAACTTTCGCATGTCTCGGGATGCGCTGGGCCCACGGGGTGATCCGCCCGCCTTCACGGGGCGGACGGCGGGGCCGTCCGTGGTCGCCCGTCAGGGGTGCCGCTCCGAAGGAGTCCGGAGTCCTGCGGACTGGCGGGGTGCCCCCTCCTACTCCTTGCCTTTCTTGCCCGAATTGAGGAGGCCCTTGACCTCCTCCACGAACTGGTGGACATCCTTGAACTGGCGATAGACGGACGCGAACCGGACGTAGGCCACCTCGTCCAGGTCGTGGAGGCGGCGCATGATGAGCTCGCCCACTTCGCTGCTTCCGATCTCGCGGTCCGGCTTCTCCGCCAGCCGCGCCTCGATGTCGTCCACGATCGCCTCGAGCTGCGCCACGCTGACCGGCCGCTTCTGCGTGGCCTTCAGCAGGCCGCTCAACAACTTGTGGCGATCGAAGGGCTCGCGGCGACCGTCCTTCTTCACCACCATAAAATGGATCTCCTCGATCCGCTCGTAGGTGGTGAAGCGGCGGTGGCACTGCAGGCACTCCCGGCGGCGGCGGATGACCTCGCCGTCCTTCCCCTCGCGGGAATCCACCACCTTCTCCGACATGTGATTGCAGTAGGGGCAGCGCACCGCGATCGCTCCGCGCGGATGGGCCGCGCTCAGTCGCCGATCATGAGAGCAGCCGCTCCCGGTACAGCGGGAAGCCGGCGCTGAGCTCCCGCACCTGGCCCGCCACGCGCGCCTGCCGGCCGGCATCCTCGGCGTCCGCCAGGACCTCGGCGATGAGGCCCGCGATCTTCCGCATCTCGGGCTCGCGCATGCCCCGGGTCGTCAGGGCCGGGGTGCCCAGCCGGATGCCCGAGGTGACCGTGGGCGGCTTGGTGTCGAAGGGGATGGCGTTCTTGTTCACGGTGAGGCCGGCCTTGTCCAGGGCCGCTTCGGCCACCTTGCCCGTGAGGCCCTTGGACGCCACGTCCACCAGCATGACGTGGGTGTCGGTGCCACCCGAGACGAGGCGGAAGCCCTGGGCGATGAGCGCCTCGGCCAGGGCCCTGGCGTTGGCCACGATCTGGCGCTGGTACTCCCGGAACTCCGGGCTCAGGGCCTCCTTGAAGGCCACCGCTTTGGCCGCGATGACGTGCATCAGCGGCCCCCCCTGCATCCCCGGGAACATCGTCTTGTTGACGGCCGGGGCGAGGGCGGCCTTGCACATGATCATGCCGCCGCGGGGCCCGCGCAGCGTCTTGTGCGTGGTGGTCGTGACCAGGTCGCAATGGGGGATGGGCGAGGGATGCAGCCCCGCCGCAATGATCCCGGCCGGATGCGCGATGTCCGCCATCAGGTAGGCGCCGGTCTCGGCTGCCACCTCCTTGAACGCGGCGAAGTCCAGCGTGCGGGGATAGGCGCTTCCGCCCGTCACGATGAGCTTGGGACGGTGCTCCGTGGCGAGCCGCCGGACCTCGGCCATGTCGATCTGCTCGCTGGCCTTGTCCACGCCGTAGGCGATCACCTTGAAGAAGCGGCCCGAGAAGTTGACCGGGCTCCCGTGGGTGAGATGCCCGCCATGGGCCAGGTTCAAGCCGAGGATGGTATCGCCGTGCTCCAAGACCGAGAAGTAGGCGGCCATGTTGGCCTGGGCCCCGGAGTGCGGCTGGACGTTGACGTGCTCCGCCCCGAAGAGCTGCTTGGCCCGCTCGATGGCCAGCGTCTCGGCCACGTCCACGAACTCGCAGCCCCCGTAGTAGCGCTTGCCCGGGTACCCCTCGGCGTATTTGTTGGTCAAGGGCGATCCCATCGCCTCCAGCACCGCCTCGCTGACGAAGTTCTCCGAAGCGATCAACTCCAGCTTGGTCGCCTGGCGCTCCGTCTCGAGGCGGATGGCCTCTGCGATCTCCGGATCCACGTCAATCAATCGCTTCACGGATCCTCCCCTCCATACGGCCTGCGAGGTTTTCGGGGCCTCCGCAAGATCAACGGAGTCTAGCCCTGGGGTCAGTGCCTGTCAAGGAAAAGGCCGGCGCCGCTGGCGCGAGGTGAAGGGCCCGGGACCCCCGAGGTCCACGGGCGCGCCAGGCTGTCCAGGGAAAATTCGCGGCGGGGGTCAGGGCTTCTGGCCGGAGGCCGACCCCTCGAGGACCATGCCCGGGTCCCGGGGAAGGGTCACCGTGAAGGTGGTGCCCTTTTCCAGCTCGCTTTCCACGCGGACCTCTCCCTGGTAGAGGTCCACGATCCGCTTGACCAGGGAGAGTCCCAGGCCGGTCCCCTCGGTTCCCATGGCCTTGACGTTGGCGGCCCGGTAGAACTCCTCGAAGATGTGGGGGACTGCCTCGGGGGCGATGCCGATCCCGCTGTCCGAGACGACCAGGGTGACTCGAGAATCCTCGGCCCGCAGCGCAACCGACACCGTCCCGCCGGACGGGGTGTACTTGACGGCGTTCTCGAGGAGGTTCCCCACGACCCGGTGCATGTCCTCCTCGGTGGCGCGGAAGGGAATCGGCGCGTCCGGCAGGCTCGGGGTCACGGTCACGCCGCGAGCCTCGGCCTCGGCCTGGATGATCTCGACCACCCGCCGCACCAGCTCGACCAGGTTCAGTTCCGTCTTCTTGTGCTGCGGCAGGCGATCCTTCAACGCGCCCAGCGCCAGCAGGTCGCGCAGCAGCTCCTGGAGCCGGGCCATCCGGTGGGCGGCGCGATCGATGAGGACCTGCTGCTGTTCCGTCAGGGTCCCCGCATAGCCTCCCTGCAGGACGGCGAACTGCGACTGCAGCGCGGCCACCGGGGCCTTCAGTTCGTGCGTCACCGCGAAGACGAAGCGCGACTTGGCCTCCTCCAACTCCTGCAGTTGCCGGAAGGCGCGGGCGTTCTGGATGGCGGCGGCCCCTTGGCCGGCCAGGGCCATGAGGAACTCCGTCTCCTCCGGGGTGAACTGGCGCACCTCGCCGGTGTACACCCGGAGCACCCCGATGGTCCGGTCGAGCACCATCATGGGGACGCTCAGGACGGAGCGGATCCCTTCCTTGCGCGCCTCCTCGGGGTACTGGAAGCGGGGATCCGCGGTGGCGTCCAGCAGGGCCACCGGCTTCCCCTGGAGGGCCAGGCGATCCATCTCGCCGCGTTGCGGGTCCACCTTGCCCTTGGTGAGGTAGGCGTCGCTGAGCCCGCAGGCGGCGCTGACCTCCAGGAAGCGGGCCTCCTCGTCCAGCAGCCGAATGGAGCTGGCCTTCACCCCCATGGCCTCGGCGGCCTGCCGGACGATGGTGGAGAGCACCTGCGACAGGTTGAGGGAGGAATTGACCGCCCGGGACGTCTCGTACAGGGTCCGCATCTTGTGGTACGCGTCCTCCAGGTGCTGCTTCAGCTCGGCCAGCTCGCGCGTGCGACGCACCATCTCCCGGGTGATGGAGGTGGCCAGGTAGATGGAGACCAGGATGGCGCTGACGAAGAAGCCCAGCGCCGCCACCAGGAACAGCAGGCCCTGCAACTGGGGATCGTGGAACTCCGGGATGGCCAGGTGGGGGAGGATCCCCCGGAATTCCAGCAGGGCCAGGCCCATCACCAGCAGAACGCCGAAGGCGGCGAGCAGGAAGGCGACCCTCGCCGGCAGCAGGATGCTGGCGACGATGACGTTGAAGATGAAGTACGCCAGGGCGGGGCTCTCCAGCCCGCCCGTGTAGTGGACCACCAGGGTCAGGGCCAGCCAGTCCAGGAGGATCTGGAGCGCCGCGAAGTGGCTGAAGGTCTGGATGGAGGTGCTGGGATCGGCGCGCAGGACCCTGAGGCGCCACGTGAAGAGGACGTTGTAGGCCAGGATGGCGGCCCCGATGAGGCAGAGCTCCACCCAGGGGATGGTGAGCGACAGCAGGTGTTTCGCGATCAGGCTGAGGACGATGACCGCAGCCGCGGCCACCCAGCGCAGCAGGATCAGCCAGGAAACCCGGGCGATGAGTTCTGCTTCCAGGGGGAGGCGGTAGGGCGCGGCCTTCGCCCCGGGCCGCGTCGCCTCGTCCTTCTCAGGCACGGATTCCCCCCTCGGCACCGCCTCGGACGGCCAAAGGCATGGATGGCGTCGGGACGCGGAGGCGGGTGGCGGCGCGACCACGCAACGGCCCCCCTCCCCCCAGCGCGACGCCGCGTCTCCCCGTCGGTCAGCCGCCACGCCTCGCGTGCAGGAGGCATCCCCTGACCCGCGGCGCGGGAAACGGCGGGCCCTACTTGAGCTTTTCCCGCAGCGTGGACAGCAGGATGTCCGGCTGTATCGGCTTCTGGAAGATTCCGTCCAGCCCGAGCTCGGTGTAGTCGGCGGCCATGAAGAGTTGATCGCCGGTGGAGCTCAGCATGTAGACCGGGGCGGTGTTGCCGAGCAGGCGGAGCTCCTTGACGAAGCTCGTGCCGGAATCGATCTCCTCCATCATGAGGTCCACGATGACAAGGTCCGGCGCGGCCTCCTTGTACTTCCTGAGGCCGGCCTCGGCCGAGAGGGCCTCTTCCATAATGTAGCTGTTGGCTTCCAGGATCAACCGGATGCAGTCGAGGAAGTCCTGATCGTCATCGATACAGAGGATCACGTACCTGCCGTTTCTCATGGGTGCGTCCTCACCTGGGCGGGGGAGTGGATCCCCTCGGCTGTGCCGGCAGCCGAATCGAACGTGCGTTCCGTCAGCACGGGCACGATGAAGCGGAGGGCCGCCGCCAGATTCCCCCGGGCCTCGTCGGAGAGGGTCTCGCCGAACTCGTGGAAGCGGTAGCCCCGGATCCCGAGCGCGTACCCTCGGGTGTCGGCCTGGAAGAGATCGCGGGCCAGGGCCAGGACGGCCTCCGGCTCGACGCTGTGGGTGCTGAAGCTGGTGCCCCCCGCGGGGTGCACGGCCCTGAAGAAAAAGGCTTCGCCACCCCCCACGGAGGCATCGGCGAACACCACGTAGCGGTGCGCCGCCGCCGCCGCGGCGTCCTCGACGGTCAGTTGGTAATCGGCCTCCACCGTCACCCCGGGCAGGCGGAGCCGTTCGACCGCCTCGGCCAGGGCCGGGCCCAGGCCGTCGTCGCAGCGGCCGGGGTTGCCGTACCCGATCAGCAGGACGCTATCGGCCATCCCCCGGACCCCCCCGCTCCTTCCGGTCCACGAGCCGCCCGTCGCAGTCCAGGATCTCGACGGTGAGCGGCATCTGCCCCATGGCGTGCGTGGCGCAGGAGAGGCACGGATCGTAGGCGCGGATGGCCACCTCGATGCGGTTGAGCAGTCCCTCGGTGATCTCGGTCCCCGACAGGTAGTCGCGGGCGACGCCTTCCACGGCCCGGTTCATGGCGGTGTTGTTGTTGGTGGTGGCGACGATCAGGTTGCAGCGGACCACCTGGTCGTTTCTGTCCACCTGGTAATGGTGGAACAGGGTGCCGCGCGGGGCCTCGAGCAGGCCGACTGCCTCCTCGCGGCGCCGGCCCTTGACCACGAGATCGGTGCCCTGCAGGTCCGGATCGTGAAGGAGCAGCCGGATCTTTTCGGTCGCGTGCAGCACCTCGATCATCCGCGCCCAGTGGTAGGCCATGGTGATATTGTTCGGCTTGCCCCCCGTGAGGGCCATGAATTCCTTGCGGGCGGCTTCCGCCTCGGGCGTGTCGATGAAATCGCAGGCGTTGACCCGCGCCAGCGGCCCCACGCGGTACCAGCCCTGCTCGGGGCCCAGGGACTTGATGAAGGGGAACTTCATGTAGGACCAGGGCTTGACCTCTTCGGCGATGTAGTCGAGGTAGCGCTGGTAGTCGACCTGGTCGAAGATCCTGCGGCCGGCCGCATCGATGGCGCGCAGGTTTCCGTGGTACAGGTCCATGGCCCCGTCGGATCTGACCAACGAGACGTGGTTGGAGTCGAAGGAGCCGAAGTCCCGCAGCTCTTTCAGGTGTTGGGACGTGTAGTCCTTGGCGATCGCCAGGGCGCCGCGGGACCAGGTCAGGATCTGCTCGATGTCCTTGAGGAGCCCGTCCCGCTCGGCCACGGACAGATTCTTGTTCACGCCGCCGGGAATGGCGCCCGTCCCGTGGATCTTCCTCCCGGCGGTGGCCTTGATGACCTCCTGGCCGTACTTGCGCAGCATCACCCCCTGCACGGCGAGATCCGGGTGCCTTGCGGCCACGCCGATCACGTTGCGGACGCCCGGGTCGGCGTCGAAGCCGAAGAGCAGATCCGGTGAGACGAGGTGGAAGAAGTGCAGGGCGTGGGACTGGAGTATCTGGCCATAGTGCATCAGGCGGCGCACCTTCTCGGCGGTGGGCGTGAGGCTCTCCCCGCCCACGATCCGGTCCATGGCCTTGGCCGCCGCCAGGTGATGGCTGACCGGACAGATGCCGCACAGCCGCTGGACCAGCACCGGCACCTCCCAGAAGGGCCGGCCCTGGATGAAGCGCTCGAAGCCGCGGAACTCCACGATGTGGAGCCGGGCCTGCTTCACCTTCCGCGCCTCGTCCAGGAGGATGGTGACCTTGCCGTGTCCCTCGACGCGCGTGACGGGATCGATGACGATCTTCCGGGTGGATGGGGCCGCAGTTCCCATAGCGGTGTCTCCGCGCTCAATCGTACTTGAGGAGTTCGTACGGCAGCGTGATGGGCTGCTGCTTGAGCAGCGCCGTGAGCACCGCCCAGATGGCGTCCGCCGGCGGCGGGCAGCCCTGGATGTGGTAGTCGATCTTCACCACCTCGTGGCAGGGGTAGACCTTCTCCAGCAGGAGCGGGAGGTCCGGGTCGTTCGGGTACTGGCCCGTGGGGTTGTGCACCGTGGGGCCGTTCCGGTAGGCCTCGTCCAGACACTCCTGGAGCGGGATGGTGTTCCGCATGGCCGGGATGCCGCCGCAGATGGCGCACTCGCCCACCGAGATCAGGACGTCGCAGTGCTGGCGGAACTCGCGCAGCACGTGGACGTTCTCCTCGTTGGAGCACCCGCCCTCGATGAGGCCGATGGCGCACCGGCCGGAGAACTCCTTGAGGTCGTCGATGGGGGACTTGTCGAAGTCCACGAGCTCGATGAGCTGCAGGATCCGCTCGTCAATGTCGAGCAGCGACATGTGGCATCCGAAGCAGCCCGCCAGGGACGCCGTCGCCACTTTGGGTTTTGCCATGGCTGGGTACCTCTCCGTTATCGGCCCGGGGCGGCCGGCCGCCTGGCCTCGATGTCGGACCCGATCGGCTTGATGTCGTAGAGCCGCTGGCCGATGGGCACCTGGTAGCCCACGCGCTTCCTGAGGATCGCCCCGACCGGGCAGATGTCCACCGCCTTGTCGGCGCTGCCCAGATTCGTATCCGCCAGCCGGGCGTCGGCGTTCACCCAGATCTTCTTGGTCGCCCCCCGTCCCACGAACTGGAAGACGTGCTTCCCGTCCAGGTCGCGCGAGGCCCGGACGCAGCGGGCGCAGAGGATGCAACGGTTGCGGTCGATGAGGACGTCGGGATGGCTGGCGTCGACGTCGCGGTGCGGGAACTGGTACGGGTAGCGCGGGGCCAGGATGCCCAGGCGATAGGCCACGGCCTGGAGCTCGCAGTTGCCGCTCTTCTCGCAGAACATGCAGAAGTGATTCCCCTCCACGAACAGCATCTCCACGAGGATGGAGCGATGCTTCTTGAGGGGTTCGGTCTCGTTGTCCACCACCATGCCCTTGGCCACGGGGGTGGTGCAGGCCGCCTGGGGGCGGCCGTTGACCATCACCGTGCAGACGCGGCAGGCGCCGAAGGGCTCGAGGTCCTTGTGGGCGCACAGGCGGGGGATGTAGATGCCCGCATCATCGGCCGCCTGGAGGATCGTCTGGCCCGGCTTGCCTTCGATCTTGATCCCGTCGATGCTGAAGAGGAAGCTCTCGCTCATAGCGTGAGTCCTTTGCTTAGTGCTTCGATTCGCAAGTACGGTCATGTATTTTTGACACCCTTTGAATCACCGGTATGCTCTCTCAGCACTAAGTCCTGAGTGAATGAATTCGTTACCGAATTCATGAATCGAAGGACTTAGCCCGCGAAGAGTTCGGATGAGCGTCCCACCAACCGCTCCGAATCCCGCAGGGCGGCCCGGATGTCGAAGGAGGCCAGGCACGGCTCGGCGGTCTTCTTCCGGAGCAGGGCCTCATAGACGGGGCGGAACGCCTGGAGGGTGGTGAGCACCGGGTTGGCCGCGGTCTGTCCCAAGCCGCACCGGCTGGCCAGAATCATGGTGCCGCCCAGCTCCTGCAGGTACTCCAGGTCCCCGGCTTCCCCGCGGCCCTCGATAATCTCCTCCAGCTTCCGCCTCATCAGCACGGTGCCGACCCGGCAGGGCGTGCAGTAGCCGCAGCTCTCCTCGAGGAAGAACTCCACAAACTTCAGGGCGACCTTGAGGATGTTCCGGCTCGGCCCGAAGACCATCACGGAGCCGCCCGTGGCCAGGTCGTCGTAACAGATGGTCCGCTGGAACTCGGCCGGCGGCACCATTCGCCCCGCGGCGCCGCCCACCTGGACGGCCTGGGCGTCCTCGGCGCCGACCATGGTGAGGAGCTCGCTCAGCCTGATCCCGAAGGGCACCTCGTACACGCCGGGGCTGGAGCAATCGCCGGAGACGCTCAGCAGCTTCGTGCCGGTGCTCCCCCGGGAGCCGATGTCGGCGAACCAGCCGGGGCCGTTGTCCAGGATGCGGGCCACGCAGCAGAAGGTCTCCACGTTGTTGACGGTGGTGGGCATCCCCAGGTAGCCCTTCTGGGCGGGGAAGGGGGGCCGGGTCTTCGGATCGCCGCGCTGCCCCTCGCAGGAGCTGATCATGGCCGTCTCTTCGCCGCAGACGTAGGCCCCCGCCCCGATCTGGATGCGGATGTCGAAGTGGACACCCGGCCTGCCCAGGATGTTCCGGCCGAGGAGGTCCCGGGCGCGCCGGGCCTGCAGGACGCTCTCCAGGAAAGCCCGCAGGTAGGCGTACTCGGCGCGCAGGTACACGATCCCGAGCTCCGCGCCGATGGCGTACCCTGCGATGGTCATGCCCTCGAAGACGAGATCCGGGTTCTCGGTGAGGATCACCCGGTCCTTGAAGGTGCCCGGCTCCCCCTCGTCGGCGTTGCACAGGACGCACTTCTGATCCCCGTCCGCCGCCCGTGTGAACTCCCACTTCATCCCGGTGGGGAAACCCGCCCCGCCCCGACCGCGCAGGCGCGACGCCTTGATTCCGTTGATGACCTCGACCGGACTCATGGCCAGGGCCTTCTTGAGCGCCGCCCCCGGGGCGAGGGGGGCCAGCACCACGGGTCCCTCGCGGCGGACGTTGTTGTGGACCATGGAGTACACCAGCGGATGGGCGTTGTTGCCGTCGCCCAGCCGGCGCACCAGCCGCCGGGGATCGCCGGTCTCCCGCAGCACCCGCACGATCTCGCGCGCCCTGTCGCTGGACAGGCAGGTGACGACGACATCGTTGACCAGGGCGGCCGGCGCCTGGTCGCACATCCCGATGCACGGAGTGTGCTCCAGGCTGATCTTGCCGTCGGGCGTGGTCTCGCCGAACCGGATGCCCAGCTCCTCGGTGAAGGCCCGGGCCACCTGCTCCGCGCCAAACATCTCATCGATGACGTCGTTGCAGAGGCGGATCACCACGTTCCCTTTGGGCTTCACGGACAGGAAGGAGTAGAACGAGACGAGGCTCTCCACCTCCACGCGGGGGACGCCGAGGGCCTGGGCGATGAGATCGAGGGCCGGACTGGAGACGCAGCCGTACTTGCTCTGCACCGCGCGGGCAATGTCCATCAGGCGCGTGGGGTCATTCCCGTGGGTCTTGCAGATTTCCCGGATGTCCCTGGCAGGCTCAATCATGGATGACCTCGCTGTGTGGTTGTCGCCTTCCGCCGGCCCCGCGGTATCGGGTCGGCCGCGGCGCGGGACGCGCCCCCCGTTAAGCCATGTTACGAATAGCGCCTTCGATTGGTCAAGGTGGAAAGCACAAATGTCAGGTCGGCCGGATCAGGCACGATCGACCGGGGATGGCCGGGGGGTGCTGCGAAGACAGCGGGTCCGCGGGAAAGATCGAGCCGTGCAGGCGGTCGCGCCCGCGGCGTCAGCGGGCAGGAGCCGAGGGGGTCCGAACCAGGGGCGGCACGTTCGTGTAGAAGGGGATCCCGTTGGCGTCAACCCACCGGTACACGTCCGGGGTGGAGGGAGCCGCCTGAATGACCTCCGTCCGGACCTTTCGTGCGGGCGCTCCGTTGGCGGCGGCCGCTGGGGGGGCATCGGGGCGCCCATAGAACCGGAGGACACGCTTGACGTACTGCCGCGTCTCCGGATAGGGCGGGATCCCGTTGTACCGGAGGACCACGTTCTCACCGGCATTGTACGCGGCCAGCGCCAGGGTGAGCTGGCCGGGAAACAGGTCGTGTAGGAAGCGAAGGTATCGCACGCCGCCGCGGATGTTTCCCTCGGGGTCAAGCGCGTCCGTCACAGCGTATCGTCCAGCCGTGCCGGGCATGAGCTGCATCAGGCCCTGGGCCCCCTTGCGGGACACGGCGTTGGGGTCGAAGTTCGATTCGGCCTTGATGATGGCGCGGATGAGCTCGGGATTGATCCCTTCCTCCATGGCGATCTGGTTGATGAGATCGGCGTACTGGCCCTGCACCAGGTTGACGTCGCGCGGAAGCCCAAAGGCGGGGAGGGGCCGGAAGTACGGCTTGGTGGGGGCGTCGGTGAAGTGCGCGGTGCCGGCCTCGTCCACGTAGACGTAGATCTCCGCCTCAAGAGAAGCGATTGGGGCCAGCCACAGCAGGCCCCCGACAAACCAGACGAGCAGCCTCGGACCCATCGGCCGGTACCTATACCAGACCCCCTCCCGCCTGGCAAGGCGAAACTGGCAGTGGATGCCCGCTGCTCGGGTCGCCGCGATGGAGGGATGGGCGGGACGACGCGGGTCATGCCTTCCGAATCCAGCGGGCGCGCAGATGTCCCGCGATCATGGCCGCCAGGATGGACCAGGGGAACAGGTGGATAGCACCAGGGAGCATGCCATCGGCTGGAAATTCTCGAGTCCCCTAAAAATGCTGGCGTTCTGGCGAAGTGAGGTCCGCGCGAGAGAGATAGATCTCGAACCCTTACAGATACATGCCCGTATCTGATTGGGCCTGCCCCCCTCGAAGAAGAGGGCCCTGGGACGCCGGTCGCTCCCGGGCTGACCTTGGGGTCGGGAACAATTCCACTTGCCCGTCCCGGCCTTTCCCCGTATGGTACCCGGGAACAGCGATCAGCCATCGCGCAGACGGCTTAGTCCCCCGTCCAGTTCCGAAGCTGATCGCCGACGGCTGACTGCTCTTGGGGCCGGCAGCGGGGCGAAACGCAGGACAATTTGGGAGAACTATCATCGTGGCTGAATCCGCGGCTGAGAAGTTCGCAGAGTTGGTGGACATCATGGCCCGGCTGCGGGGGGAGAATGGTTGCCCCTGGGACCGGGAGCAGACCTCGGAGAGCATCAAGCCCTACCTCGTCGAGGAGACCTACGAGGTCCTCGAGGCCATCGACGAGCAGGATCCAGTGAAGCTCAAGGAGGAATTGGGCGACCTCATGCTCCAGATCGTCTTTCACGCCCAGATGGCGGAGGAGGCCGATGCCTTCACCGTCAGGGACGTCCTGGCCGCTATCAACGACAAGCTGGTCCGGCGCCACCCCCACGTCTTCGGCGATGTGAAGGCGGACACGGCGCAAGAGGTCCTGTTCAACTGGGAACAGATCAAGCAGACCGAGCGCCGCCGCGAGAAGGGCCAAGCCTCCCTCTTGGACGGGGTGCCCCGGGAACTGCCCGCCCTGCTCCGCGCCCACCGCCTGCAGGAGAAAGCGTCGCGCGTCGGCTTCGACTGGAAAGAGGCGCAGGAGGTCTTCCGGAAGGTGGAGGAGGAACTCGCCGAGCTGCGGGCGGCCATGCAGGGCCAGGCGGCGGAGCGGGTGGAGGCGGAACTGGGCGATCTCCTCTTCGCCCTGGTGAACCTCAGCCGGTTCCTGGCGGTGAACCCGGAGGAGGCGTTGCGCAAGACCATCGCCCGCTTCATCGCGCGCTTCCGGTACATCGAAGAGGAGCTGGCGCGACGGGGCCGCTCCTTGCGACAGGCCAGCCTCGAAGAGATGGACGCGCTGTGGGCCGAGGCCAAGGCCCAGGGTCGGTAAGTCTCCCTCGTTCCTTCCAGCATTTGCGCACCGTCCGTGCCGACGATCTGCGGGTTCGATGCATGAGACATAATCCCCGTCGCACTGGAGGAGAAGCCGCGTCGGGCTTGACGGCCGCCCTTGGCCCCCGGGGCTGGCTTTGCGGGGTGCTGCCCGACTTCGAGCACCGGGCGGCGCAGTTCCAGATGGCCGAGGCGGTCGAACAGGCCATCGCGCTCGGCGAGACCCTCCTGGCCGAGGCGGGCACCGGAACCGGAAAAACCCTGGCCTATCTCATCCCCGCCATCCTGAGCGGCCGGAAGACCCTCATCGCCACTGGGACGAAGACCCTTCAGGACCAGCTGTTCTTCAAGGACATGCCGCTCCTGGCCTCGGCGCTTCCGCGGAAATTCGTGCCCAGCCTCATGAAGGGACGGGGCAACTATCTGTGCCGCCGGAATCTGCGCCGGGCGCTGGAGGAGACGCACACCCGGGGGGAGCGCCAGGCGCTGCTCAAGATCCAGGCTTGGTCCGCCAAGACGGCGCGCGGCGACCGGGCGGAACTGGCGTTCCTCCCCGAGCCCGATCCCCTCTGGGATGATATTGCCGCCTGGTCCGAGAGCTGCCTCGGCACCTCGTGCGAGGACTACGAGGACTGCTTTCTCACCCGGGTGCGGCAGGAGGCGGCCGCGGCCGACGTGGTGATCGTGAATCATCACCTGCTCCTGGCCGACGCCGTCCTGCGCGACCGCAGCCAGTTCCAGATTCTGCCCTCGTATGACGTGCTGGTGATGGACGAGGCGCACCTCTTGGAGGATGTCGCCACCGACTTCTTCGGCGTCGAGATCAGCAACCTCCGCGTCGAGCGCCTGGTTCGGGATACGCACCGCGAGTGGGTGAGCGCCCGCGCCGCCGGCGCGGCCGACCCAAGCATCCCGAGCCAGCTCAGTCGCCTGGCGGAAGCCTCGGCGCGCTTCTTCCAGATCCTGGACCTTCCCGAGGGAACCCGGCGCCTTCGACCGGACTCCCTGGAGGGCATCTGTCGAGAGGCGGGGCAGGCGCTCATCCAGGACCTCGTCCTGCTGCACGACCTCATCCAGGCGGCAACGGGGAAGCCGGAGGGCCTCCTGGCCTGCGCGCGGCGGGCACGGGAGCAGGCCGGGATCCTCGCCGGCCTCCTGGATGCGCCGGGGGAAGCATCGGAGGGGGATGCCGGGCCACCCGTCGTCCGCTGGGCCGAGCGACGGGGTCGGGGCATCTTTCTTCGCACGTCACCCCTGGAGGTCTCGGAGGAATTCCAGCGGACGATTCTGGAGTCGGCGGAAACCGTCATCCTCACCTCAGCCACGCTGTCGGCCGCGGGCCGCTTCGACTTCCTCCGCAGCCGGCTCGGCATTCAGGAGGCGCGGGAGTTCCAGGCCGCGTCGCCCTTCGATTATGCCCGCCAGGCCATCCTGTACGTTCCGCGCCACCTGCCCGATCCCCGGAGCCCGCGGTTCGTGGACGCCGCGGTCGAGGAGATTTGCGGCATTCTCGAGATCACCCGCGGCCGGGCCCTGGTCCTTTTCACCAGCCTGGAGGCCATGGAGACGACCCACCGGCTCATGGACGGCCGTGTGCCGTTCCCGCTCATGGTTCAGGGCCAGGCGCCCCGGACGGAATTGCTGGACAGATTCCGCGCGGATGTGGCGTCGGTCCTCTTCGCCACGCGAAGCTTCTGGCAGGGGGTGGATGTCGTCGGCGAGGCGCTCTCCTGCGTCATCATCCACAAGCTTCCCTTCGGATTCCCGGGGGATCCGGTCCTGGAGGCCCGTCTGGAGTACATCCAGCGGCAAGGCGGCGACCCATTCTGGGAGTACCAGGTCCCGTCGGCGATCATCACGCTGCGGCAGGGCTTGGGCCGATTGATCCGGAGCGGGCAGGACTGCGGGGCCCTCTGCATTCTGGACAATCGGCTCCTCTCCCGCGCCTACGGGAGGGCGTTCCTGGAAAGCCTGCCGCCCTGCTCAGTGACGAGCCTGCGCGAGGATGTGCGCCGCTTCTTTCTGCGTGAGGGCGCGCCGACGGCGTGAGGCGGGGTCATGGGCGTCCTTTTGCTTTTCGTGGATGGGCTGGGGCTGGGCGAGGACGAACCGGAAAAGAACCCGGTGGCCCGCGCACGGGTCAGGCGGCTGCGCCTCCTGCGAGATCGTGCGGCGCCGGACCCGACGGCCACCCTGGTTCCCGCGGATGCGTGTCTGGGCGTCCCCGGGCTGCCCCAGAGCGCCACGGGGCTGACATCCATCCTGGCGGGGGTCAATGCGCCCGCGGCCGTCGGGCGGCACATCAACGGCTACTGTACGAAGTCGCTGGCCGCCCTCCTGGACGGCCGCTCGCTGTTCAGCCGGGTCAAGGCCTGCAGGGGCGAGGCCACCTTTGCCAACGCCTACACCCCCGCATTCTCGGAGAAACTGCCCCGCTTCCTCTCGGTCAGCACGGTGGCCGCCATGCGGGCGGGACTCACATTTCGGACGCTCGATGACCTGGTCCGGGGGGAAGCCCTCTTCCACGATTTCACCAACCGGCTCCTTCCCGAGCGGGGATACTCGCTGCCAATCGTCAGGCCCCGCGAGGCGGGGGCGCGGCTCGCCCGTCTGGCCCGGCGCCACACCTTCACCATGTACGAGCACTTCCTGACGGACCGGGCCGGTCACGCCCGGGACATGGCGCGGGGAGTAGAGATCCTGGAGGATCTGGAGGAGTTTTTGGATGGGGTCCTGTCCGCGATGGACCTCTCCGCCCACTTGGTTGTCCTGGCCAGTGACCACGGGAACCTGGAGGATCTGTCCACCAAACGGCATACCCGGAACCCGGTCCCGGCGGTTTTCTGGGGGGCGGGCGCAAGCGAGGCCGCGACCGGGGTCCGGACGATTGCCGACATCGCCCCGGCTATCTTGCGGCACCTGGGTATGGTATAATGCCTTGGAGTCGTGGGGTCATGCCGGCCCCCAAGACATCTATGCGCCTTGCTCCCATACCCTCCGCCACAGCCTTTGCCAGAGCCTCCCTGGTAGTGATCGGCCTGTGCCTTCTCGTGTGGCCAGGGGAGGCGTTGGCTCGCCAGGTGAACGTGATCCGGGTCGAGAGCGTGATCTCTCCCAGTTCGGCCGACTACATCGTGAGCGCCATCAAAGAGGCCGAGAAGGACAAGGTGGCCGCCCTGGTCATCGAGCTGGACACGCCCGGAGGCCTGGACACCTCTATGCGCGTCATCATCAAGGAGATGCTGGCGGCCGAGCGACCCATCGTGGTCTACGTGGCGCCGAGCGGGGGACGGGCGGCCTCGGCCGGGGCCTTCATCACCATGGCTGCCAACATCGCGGCCATGGCGCCCGGGACCAACATCGGTGCCGCGGCGCCTGTCGCCATGGGCGGGCAGATGGACAAGACCATGGAGAAGAAGGTCACCAACGACGCCGCGGCCTACATGCGGACCATCGCGGAAAAGCGCGGGCGGCCGATCGACCTGGCCGAGGAGTGGGTGCGGAAGGCCACGGCCAAGACGGAGACCGAGGCGCTCAAGGCCAAGCTCATCGACGTGGTGAGCCCGAACCTGGACGATCTCCTCCAGGCCATCGACGGCCGGGTGGTCACCACGGCGGCGGGGAAGGTCAAGCTCGAGACGAAGAACGCGGTCCTGCACCGCGAGGAGATGAACCTCCGCGAGAAGATCCTGAAGATCATTACCGACCCGACCATCGCCTACCTCCTCTTGATCCTGGGGCTGGCCGGCCTCTACTTCGAGTTCAGCACGCCGGGGGCCATCCTGCCCGGGGTCCTGGGGGGGATCGCCCTCATCCTGGCCCTGTATGCCTTCCAGCAGCTGCCCATCAACTATGCCGGGGTCCTGCTCATCCTGCTGGCCATCGTGATGTTCATCGCAGAGATCAAGGTCGTCTCGCACGGGGTCCTGACCCTTGGCGGCATCGCCGCCATGATCCTGGGCTCCATGATGCTCATCAACACGCCGGCTCCCTACATGCGCATCTCCGTGGGGGCCATCATCGGGACTGCCGTGGGCACCGCCGCCTTCTTCCTGTTCGTGGTGGGCGCCGGGGTGAAGGCCCTGCGCAGTAAGACGACCACGGGCATGGAGGGTCTGGTCGGCGAGATCGGCGTGGTTCGGACGCGCCTGGCGCCACGGGGGCAGATCTTCCTCCGCGGGGAGTTGTGGAACGCCGAGGGCGAGGGCGAGGTGGGGGTTGGCGAATCGGTTCGGGTCACGGGGATGGAGGGTCTCACGCTGCGGGTTGTCCATGTCCAGCGCGCGACGGCGGCATCCGAACCCGTCGCCACGGGGAGGCCAGGATGAACATTCTGCCGTTTGCAGTCATCCCGACGCTGTTCGTCATCATCGTGCTTTTGTATATCCTTACCAGCGCGGTGAAGGTCCTGCGGGAGTACGAGCGGGCGGTCGTCTTCCGTCTGGGCCGGCTGTCCAAGGCGCTGATCAATCCCGGGGGAGGCGGGAACGGCCCCGGCCTGATCCTGCTGATCCCCATCATCGACAAGATGGTGAAGGTCACCCTGCGCACCGTGGCCATGGACGTGCCCTCGCAGGATACGATCACCAAGGACAACGTCTCGCTCAAGGTGAACGCCGTCATCTACTTTCGGGTGATGGATCCGGAGCGGGCCGTGGTGGCGGTGGAGGATTACCTGTTTGCCACCTCCCAGATCGCCCAGACCACGTTGCGCAGCGTTTTGGGCCAGTCGGAGCTGGACGAGCTGCTCTCCGAGCGGGACAAGATCAACCAGAAGCTCCAGCGGATCATCGACGAGCACACCGAGCCGTGGGGGATCAAGGTCAGCGCCGTGGAGGTGAAGTTCATTGACCTCCCCCAGGAGATGCAGCGCGCCATGGCCAAGCAGGCCGAGGCCGAGCGGGAGAAGCGCGCCAAGATCATCCACGCCGAGGGCGAGCTGCTGGCCTCGGAAAAGCTGGCCCAGGCGGCCCGGGTGATCGCCTCGGAGCCCGTCACCATCCAGCTTCGCTATCTGCAGACCCTGACGGAGATCGGGACCGAGAAGAACTCCACCATCATCTTCCCCATCCCGATTGACATGCTCCGGGCCATCGTGGGGGACAAAAAGCCGGCCTGATGGCCGGGTGGAGAGCCTACTGATCATGACGGCGTCAGGCGCGATGCCTTGGCGCCGTTCGTTTTTTACGGGAAAGGCGGCGACGGGCCGCGCGACCCGGTAGGGAGCGAGGGGAACGCGTGATGAGCGCCTATGCCAATCTGGGGGGATTGGAAGTCGGCGATGGGCACCCTGTTCGCCTGGCTGGCGCCATCAATGTGAGCCCCGAGTCGTTCTATCAGGGATCGGTCGCGACAGGGAAGGATTCGCTGCGGGCGAAAGCGGAACAGATGGCGGCTGAGGGGGCGGACCTGCTAGACATCGGGGCCATGTCCACGGCGCCCTACCTCAAGACCGAGATCATGGAGGCAGAGGAGATCCAACGCCTGACCTGGGCGATCGGCATTGTTCGCAAGGCGGTGGCCGTTCCCGTCTCGGCCGACACGAAGCGGGGCCGGGTCGCGCTGGCCGCCCTGGATGCCGGGGCGGACATCGTGAACGATGTCAGCGGCCTCCGTCATGATCCCGGCATGGCGGAGATCATCGCCCGGCGGGCGCAGGGCGTGATCCTCATGGCGTCCGAGACCGATCCGAACGCGCGGGACCCGATCGAGACGGTGCGGGGCCTTCTGGAGGAAAGCCTGCGGATCGTCTGGAAAGCGGGCGTGCCCGACCACCGGGTGGTGCTGGATCCGGGAATCGGGTTCTTCCGCCAGGCCGCCATCCCCTGGCATGCGTGGGACTGCGAGGTGCTGCAGAGGCTGGCGGAGTTGCAGGCGCTCGGCCGCCCTTTGCTCGTGGGGGTCTCGCGCAAGTCGTTCATCGGGAAGATCCTCGGACAGACGGATCCCCGGGATCGTCTGGCTGGTTCGTTGGCGGCGACGGCGATTGCCGTGGTGAACGGCGCTCATCTAATCCGGACCCACGATGTCGGACCCACCCGCGAGGCGGTGCGAATGGCAGAAGCGCTCCGGCCCCGCTGAGCCTAGGAGAGGCAACTGGGCGACTGGGCAATCAGGCGATCTGGTGTGCCCCAGGGGGCACCAGGCAGCTTGGAACCCCAGATTGCCGAATTGCCGGATCGCCAGATTGCCTCCCGTGAGGTTGACTAATTCTTGAATCTGGGGAAGTCACGGGACAGATGCAGGACGAAGGATTGCTGACAGCGCTCGAGGGGCTGGCGGAGCAGCTTCAGATCCCCGTGACCTACGCCGCGCTGGCGACCGAGGAACTGCCCGGGCGGGGAGGCATGTGCGTCATTCACGGGGAGCGGCGAATTATCATCGAGCGAAGCTTAACCACTCGCGAGAAAGCCCGCCTGCTGGCCGCCGGCCTGGCCCAGTTCGACTTCGAGGACGTGTTCCTGCTGCCCGCGGTTCGGGACGCGATCGAGCGGGCCAGGCAGGCTTCACCCACATCTTCCATCGGGTGATTTTTCCGACAAATGGCATCCGTCATTGGGCATTGGTCGGTGGGATTTTGTCTTCGCCCGGGAGTACTCGCGAAAGCCGTCGAGGATGAGTTGGGTTAGATCGACCATCATAGCATGGGAGTCCATCTTGCGAGGCGGCCCGCCGTGCGCTCGATACTCTGGGTGAGCCAAGCCTGACCAGGTTCCAGATCCCGTTTCAGAGGCGGGGGCCCTCGGTGCTTGTGCCAGGCAAGGTGAACGGCCAGGCGATCGGGTATTTCATCCCGGATACCGGTGCCACATTCACGTCGGTCAGCCGGCTGGTTGCCGACCAGTTGGGAATCTCGGCCAGCGGGAGTACCGTCAGATTGACCAGCGCCAGCGAGACGATCCTAGCTCCACTTGCGCTCGTGGACGAATTGGAAATCGGTGGCGCCGTCGCGCGCCATGTCGCGGCCGTGATCCACAGCCTTGAGTCAGGGGAATAGGCTCCGGTCGTCTGGCCTCGAAGTCTTCCTATTCGATGGCTCAGAGAAACCAGAAGATTTTATAACTAGTTGATTCATGAATGGCTCGATCTGGTCTTACGCCCCCGGCGTGCCCCTCGGACGGCGAGGCCGCGACGGGGACCCAGCCCGCCATTCTCGACGGTCAAGCCTGCGGGCTGGGTGCCCCAGCCCTGGCGGCTTGGGGTGGGGCGGGCTTGCTCCGGGTCGCCCCGCCCTGTTGGCGGGGCTCTGAGGCCCGCATGAGCGGCGCGCCCGCTTCTTTCTCCGTTTGTCGGCCGAGTGTCTCCTCATTCCCTTTGGCCTTGACACCCTCGCCGGACATGCTCCATCCTACGGTCGCCTCAGCGGAGGCCGAGCTTTCGTTTCTGTCCAACCGGCGACGCCAGCACGAGGTGTCCATGATCGTCCAGACCAGAGCGTACGCCCGCGCGGGATTGATCGGCAATCCGTCGGATGGCTATTTCGGCAAGACCATCTCCTTCATCATCAAGAACTTCAGCGCCAGGGTGACCCTCTATGAGTCTCCCCGGCTGAGCATTCTGCCGCAGAGGTCGGACCGCCTGGAGTTCCGGGACTACGGGGAGTTCCTCGAGGACGTGCGCCTGCACGGCTACTACGGGGGCATCCGCCTCATCAAGGCCGCCATCAAGCGGTTCGGCGACTACTGCGCCCGGACCGGCGCCGCCTTCGATCGCAATTTCAGCATCGAGTACGAGACCAACATCCCAGTCCGGGTCGGTCTGGCCGGCTCCAGCGCCATCATCACCGCCACCATGCGGGCCCTGATGGAATTCTTCGGGGTCGAGATCCCCAAGCCCGTGCTGCCGGGCGTCATCCTCAGCGTGGAGCTGGACGAGCTGAAGATCGGCGCCGGGCTGCAGGACCGCGTCATCCAGGTGTATGAAGGCGTGGTGTTCATGGATTTCGACAAGGAGCGGATGGAGCGGGACGGGTTCGGGTTGTACGAGCCGATGGATCCGGCGCTGCTGCCACCGGTCTTCGTTGCGTATCATGACAGCCTGGCCGAGGGCACCGAGGTGACCCACAACGATCTCCGGAGCCGCTTCAATCGCAAGGAGCCGCAGGTCCTGGACGGCATCAAGCGCTGGGCGGAGCTGACCCAGCACGCGCGCGACCTGATCGTCGCGGGCCGAGGCCGGGAGATCGGTCCGCTGATGGACGCCAATTTCGATCTGCGGGCCAGCCTCATCCAGATCAGCCCGGGCAACCGAGCGCTGGTGGAGACCGGCCGGAGGCTCGGCGCGGCGGTCAATTTCGCCGGCTCGGGTGGCGCCGTGGTGGGGTGCCACGACGGAGACCCTGAGCGCCTCAGGCGGCTGGCGGAGGCCTATGGCGGGATGGGCGCGACATTGATCGTCCCAGAGATTCGATGACGGTCCCCACTGACCACCTCGAGGCATCGAGAGGAATCCTCGGCATGGCGCAATCCAACGATCGGCCGCCATCCATCCGCCATCCGCGAATCGTTCGCAAGGCCGTGATCCCTGCCGCCGGCATGGGGACGCGGTTTCTGCCGGCAACCAAGTCTATGCCCAAGGAGATGCTGCCGATCGTGGACAAGCCGGTCCTGCAGTTCGTCATCGAGGAGGCGGTGGCCAGCGGGATCGACGACATCCTCATCATCACCGGTCGCGGCAAGCAGGCCATCGAGAATCACTTCGATTTCAACCCGGAGCTGGAGGCGTTCCTGGCCTCGGCCGGCAAGCTCGAACTCCTCGAAGAGGTGCGGGACATCGGCGATCAGGCGCAGATCCACTACATCCGCCAGAAGCAGCAGCTCGGGTTGGGGGATGCGATCCGCCTGGGCCGGGACCACGTGGGGGACCAGCCCTTCGCCGTGCTCCTGGGGGATACCATCATCGACCCGCCGGAGGGGCAGAGGCCGGGATTGCGCCAACTGCTGGACGTGTACGACGAGAAGCAATCCAGCGTGGTGGCGGTGCATCGGGTGCCGCGGGAGTGGGTGACGCGATACGGCATGGTGGGCGGCGAGCCCGAGCGCGGCAACCACGACCTCGTCCGCCTGCGTCAACTGGTCGAGAAGCCGGCCGTGGATCAGGCGCCGAGCGACCTGGCCATCGCCGGCCGCTACATCTTCACGCCCGAGATCTTCGCGTGCATCGACGAGACCGGCCAAGGAGTGGGCGGCGAGATCCAGCTCACCGACGCCATGAATCTCCTGGCGCAGCGCCAACCCATGTACGCCCTCGCCTGGCAGGCCAGGCGCTACGACATCGGCAACCGCGTCGAGTACGCCAAGTGCTTCATCGATTTTGCCCTGCGGCGCCCGGAAACCGCCAAGGCGGTGCGGGAGCACCTCCGCGCGCTGCTGGAAGAAACGTAGACCACCCGCCCGACGCCGCAAGAGAGGGCCGCTGCGCCCGAAATCGCTTGCCAACCCTAAAACCGGACGCTAGCATCGCCGTGTGCGGTTCGGGGCCGCCTGCCGAGCGGGTGCGCCGAACGATCGCGAGCCCCGTGCGGGCTCGCCTGCCGCTTCACGCAGCAGACCGCGAAGCAGCAACCATCCCGGGGGTCGAACAGCGTGGGGACGAATCTCGCCGACTCGGTCCAGAAGCTTCAGGCGAATGTCGAGCAGGCCCTGGTGGGCAAGCCCGAGGTCGTCCGCCTGGCCATCGTGGCGCTCCTGGCCCGCGGCCACCTCCTGATCGAGGATGTGCCGGGCGTCGGGAAGACCACGCTGGCCCAGGCCCTGGCCAAGTCGCTCGGCCTCACCTTCCAGCGCATCCAGTTCACCAGCGACCTCTTGCCCTCCGACATCCTGGGCGTGTCGGTCTTCGACCCCAGGAAGGCGGAGTTCGAGTTCAAGCCCGGTCCCATCTTCGCCAACATCATCCTGGCCGACGAGATCAACCGCACCACGCCCAAGACGCAGTCGAGCCTCCTGGAGGCGATGAACGAGGCCCAGGTCTCCCTGGACCACCACACCTACCGCCTGCCCCGGCCCTTCATGGTCCTGGCCACGCAGAATCCCCTGGAGTATCAGGGGACCCACCCCCTCCCCGAATCGCAGATGGACCGCTTCCTCCTGCGGATCCGGATCGGCTATCCCGATGAGGCCCACGAGCGGCGCATTCTGCAGGGGGCGGGGTCGGCCATCCTGGACCGGCTGGGGCCCGTCCTGAGCGGCGAGGCGGTGCTGGACCTGCAGGCGCGGGTCGAAGCGGTGAAGGTCGAGGAGAGCCTCCTCACCTATGTGATGGCCATCGTCCACGCCACCCGAACCCACAGCGCCCTGGCCCTGGGAGTGAGCCCCCGCGGATCGCTGGCCCTGACCCGGGCGGCCCAGGCGCTGGCCCTGACCGACGGGCGGCTGTATTGCATCCCCGACGACATCAAGCAGCTCGCCGTGCCCGCCCTGGGGCATCGCGTGATCCTGCGGGCCCACTGGGAGGCGGGCGGCGATCGCTCGGACGATCCCGAGCGGGTGATCCGGGAAATTCTCCAGGAGGTCCCGGTACCGAAGTGAGAGCCGAGAGCCGAGACGGAGCGATAGGGATAGGGATAGCGATGAGACGAAACGAGGGCGGAGAGCCGAGAGTCGGGGAAGCGGTCCAACGTCCAAAGTCCGAAGTCCTGAGAGCGGGCAGCGATCAGCTATGAGCCAGGGGTCGAGAACCGACTATGGACCACTGACCATAGACCATCGTCGATCGTCCATGGTCGCGCCGAAGGCGCCAGCATGGGACCAGTCGAGCTGTCGAACCGCGGAGTCGCTCTCGCTATCGGATTTCGCTATCGAATGGCTTGAGCCGAGAGCCGCGTAACACACTGATGAAGTCCCGGGCATCGAATTCTCCCAGCCCCCCTTTCGCAGCGCCCCCGCGCGCCTCTGCCCGGAAGCCCCCTCGCACGAATTACTGGCTCCCCCGCACGATCCGCCCCACGCGCGAAGGCTGGTGGTTCATCGGCGCATCGTTCGCCGTGGGCCTCGCCGCCACGAACACCGGGAACAACCTGCTCTACCTGATCCTGGCCATGATGCTGTCTTTCATGGCCATCTCGGGTGTCCTGTCCGAGCAGACCATGCGCCACCTCCGGCTGGAGCGGGAGCGGCCGCGGCGCCTCTTCGCCGGCGTCCCGGCTTCGTTCGGGGTGCGCCTCACCAACCGGAAGCGCCGCCTGCCCTCCTTCGCCCTGCACCTGACCGAGGCGGATCCCAAAGGCGGCCGCACGGCGAGCCACTTCCTGCTGAAGGTCCCGCCGCACAGCCGCGAGACCTGGCAGTACAGCCTCACGTTTCCCCGTCGCGGCAGGCACTACCTGCCGGGGCTCAGAACACTCACCCGGTTTCCCTTCGGCCTGTTCGCCAAGGTGAGCCGACCCATCCTCCCCGACCCGGTCCTGGTGTACCCCGCGCTCCGCGCGCTGGCACCGGGCGAGGTCCCGGCCGCGCTGGACCCCGGCTGGCGGGAGCGGGACCGGCGGGGTCACGGGGCCAGCCTGCAGAACCTCCGCCCGTATCGGCCGGGCGATGACCCGCGCTTGCTCCACTGGAAAACCTCGGCCAAGGCCGGCGACCTGATGGTGAAAGAGCTGGGGGAGGAGGACCGGCCCCGCGTCCGCCTGGTGGTGGAGGACCCGGCGCCGGGCGCGCCCGCGGACGTGGTCGAGGCGAACCTGAGTTATGTCGCGTCCCTCGCCGCCTATGCCATCCGGCTGGGATCGCAGGTCGACCTCACGACCGCCGACGGATCGACGGGGTTCGGGCAGGGCGAGGCGCATCTGGACCGGATGCTGGAGCGGTTGGCGCTGTACGAGGCGCCGGATGTGTCGCGGCCGCTTCTGATTCCCATGGAGGCCGGGCGGGCCGTCCGCGTCCGGTTGGATGCCCTGGAGGCGGCCTCTTCTTCGAAGGACTGAGCGTGCCCTTCCCGCTGTTCTTCAAGCTGACCCTGTACCTCTTGGTCCTGGATGCCTTCGGCGCCCTCTCCCTCACCGGGATCCTGGACGGGCCGGGGCTCGTTGGCCTCCCCCTCGCCATCCTGGGGAGCTGGTGGGCCGATGAAATCCGGGCACGCACCCCCAATTACAGCCGGCTCTGGGACGCGATCACCGCGATCTTCATCGTCTACGCGCTCCTGGATCTGCTCTTCCTGGCCGAGTCGTTCATCGCCGCGGTGATCCATCTGCTCCTGTTCCTGCAGGTCTATAAACTGTACAACGCGCGGACCCATCGCGACCTCTTGGACCTCTTCATCCTGACCTTCCTGCAACTGGTCGCCGCCTGCACCCTCACGGTGAGCTTCGGCTTCCTGCTCGTATTCTGCCTGTACATGATCCTGGGGACCTGGGGGCTCATCCTGTTCCACCTGAAGCGCGAGACGGACATCGCCCTCCCGGAGCGAAGCCGCGAGCTTTTGGCGGGATCGGACCTGGTGGGGCCCGGCTTCCTGCTCAGCAGCGTGGGCGTGGCCGTCACGTCCCTGCTCCTCACCCTGGCCATCTTCTTCGCCATCCCCCGGATCGGGCGCACCTATCTCCCCTTGAAGGCGCAGATCGGGACCATGACGACGGGGTTCACCGACCGGGTGGATCTGGGGGCCTACGGGACGATCCAGAACGATCCCACCATCGTGATGCGCGTCAGCTTTCCCGAGAGCGTGATGGGTCCCGAGCGTCTGCCCGGTCTCCGCTGGCGCGGCGTGGCCTTCGACAGCTTCGACGGGCAGAGCTGGTCGCTCCGCGATCCCGAGCGCACCCCGGTCCGCCGGACCCAGGGGGAAAACTTCTCGGTGGCCTCCCCGCGCTGGCGGGCGCCGTTTCTCAGCTACGAGGTCTTCCTGGAGCCCATGGGGACGGAAGTGATTTTCACCCTGCCGCAGGTCGTGTCGGTCCAGGGCCGCTTCGCCAGCTTGGCGCAGGATTCGGCCAACGGCCTGAGCCTGGCGGCGCCGCCCTCCTCGCGGCTGCGCTACGTGGCGGTGTCCCAGCCGGAGCGCTTTCGCGAGGAGCAGCTCCGCCAGCCGGTGCGGCCGGGCGACTTCCCGCTGGAAATCCAGGAGAGGTACCTGCAACTGCCGAAGGTCTCACCGCGCCTGCGGGCACTGGCGCGCGACCTCACCGCGGGGGCCGCGACCCCCTACGACGCCGCCCGCCGGGTGGAGGCGTATCTCGCCGGGAACCTGCGGTACACGCTGGACCTGCGCCGGGAGTCGGACCTGGACCCGCTGGACGATTTCCTCTTTGACCGGAAGGCGGGGAACTGCGAGTACTTCGCCGCCGGCATGGCCGTCCTGCTGCGGGTCGCCGGCATCCCCGCCCGCGTGGCGAACGGCTTCCAGCGGGGGGAGTGGAACGAGGTCGGCCAGTTCTTCGCCATCCGCCAGCGCGACGCCCATTCCTGGGTGGAGGTCTTCCTTCCCGGGGTCGGGTGGGTGACCTTCGACCCCTCGCCCCGGACGGCGTTCGAGGAGCGGACGTTCGGCGCCAGCAGTCGGATGGGGAAATACTTCGACGCGCTGCGGATGCGCTGGAACCGCTACGTGATCGATTACAACGTGGGAGATCAGGCCCTGATCGCCATGAGCCTGCGGCGGCAGTCCATGGCGTTCCGCCAGAACCTCGGGCGGACCTGGGACCTCTGGTCGTTCAAGGTCCGGCGCAGCGTGCGCCGCCTCTGGCGGCAGCACGGATACGCCGTAGGCGTGCTGGTCGCCCTGCTTGCCGCCGGCCTGTTTCTGCTGCGCAGGATGCCCCTGGGCGCCATGGGTAGCGCCTGGCTGCTTCACGTGCGAGCCCGGCGGACCCCGGTGGCCTTCTACGAGCGGATGCTTCGCCTCCTGGCTCGGCGGGGTCGGCCGCGACCCCCCACGGCCACCGCCCGGGAGTTCGCGTCCACCCTCGCCGATCGTCCCCAGGTGCACGGACCCGTGGCGGAGCTGACCGCTCTGTACGAGCGCGCCCGCTTCGGCGGTGAGCCCCTCACGCCCGGCGAAGAGCGGCGCGCGGCCGCGCTGCTCCAGGCGCTCGCCGCCGCCCCGCGCTGAAGACACTAACCGCCAAGGACACCCAGCGCTGGCGCTGGGTACCCGGGCCGCCAAGATCTGAGGGGGGCCATGCCCCCCTCTACGTTCTCCGTGTTCTCCTTCCTTACCTCGGCCTCACGTGGATCGGATCTCCTGCCGCATGAAGCAGGCGTAGCAGATGGCGAAGCACAGGATCGTGATGGCCATCAGGGAGACCAGGTGCGGCATCACGATCAACGCGCTCTGCCCGAGGGGCAGCGGATTCTGGAACCGGCTGAGAGACAGCCGTTCCATGGGCCCCATGAGGATGAGCGATCGGGTCGTATTCCGCGTCGGGTCCAGAATGGTGGCCGTCGCCTGGCTGTACAGCGTGATGGGTGAGAAGCTGGAGACGACCTCGCGGGTCCGCTCGTGGCGGATTATGGCTGATGGGTCAGAGGACTGCCCCGGGGGAATGGGCGAGATGACATCCGCTGCCAGGCTGGACCCCAGGGCCATGAAGAAGGCGAGGAAGATCCAGAGGGCCAGGGCCGCCAGGGCCGAGGTCGCCATGCCCCGGAACAGGATCGAGAACAGGATGGAGACTGCCAGCCAGAACCCGATGTAGACGATGCTGACCACCAGGTACACGAGGAGGCGCCCCACCTCTTCCCAGCCCGGCACCACGCCCAGCACCCAGAGGCCCATCCCCGAGATCAGCAGGACGATGGCCAGTTGCATCAGGCCGATGATCGTGAGGCCGGCCAGGAACTTGCCGTTGATCACGGCATCGCGGTAGATGGGCTGGGAGAGCAGCTTGGAGAGCGTCCGCGAGGAGCGCTCCCGGCTGATGGCGTCGAACCCCAGGATCATCCCGATGAGGGGCCCGAAGAAGGCGATGAACTGCACCAGAGAGAACAACGCCCCGGTGGACGTGAAGAGCAAGAGGAACACCAGGGAGGGCTTGGCGAATCCCTCCAGCTCCTTCCGGAGTCCGGTTCCGACCATGTAGGTGGTGACCAGACTGACCATCAGAATCACGGTCAGAAGCAGGATGAACCGGGTGCTGCTGAAGTGATCCTCCAGCTCCTTCCGGTACATCACGAGCAGTCCGTGCATGACATTCCCCCCGCCGGCCGCCCGATCAGGACGCCGCCGGCACGCCTTCCTGGAAATAGCGCATGTAGATCTCTTCCAGGGTGTACTGCGCCTGATCCACCCCCAGCTTGCGCTTGGCCAAGTCGTCCATGGGACCGACGCCCACCAGGTTGCCCTGCAGCATGATGCCCACCCGGTCGCAGATGCGCTGGACCTGATCGAGCTGGTGGGAGGAGAAGAACACCGTGATCCCCCGCTCGCGACTCAGGGCGCGAACCATTTCCAGCATCCGTTGCGTCCCGTCAGGGTCGAGGCCGATGGTCGGTTCGTCCAGGAAGACCACCTGAGGATCCTTCATCAGGACCTCGGCGATTCCCAGGCGCTGGCGCATGCCCCGGGAGTAGGCGCCGACGCGCTTCCGGCCCTCGGCGAGGAGGCCGACGCGGCCCAGGGCCTCCTCGATCTTCCCCGCCAGGGCGCCGTCCCGGATGCCGTTCAGCCGGGCCACGAAACGCAGGTTGTCCGCGGCCGTCATGTCATCGTAGAAGCCGACATTCTCCGGCAGGTAGCCCACCACCCGCTTGACCTTGAGCGCTTCCCGCGTGGGATCGAACCCGCAGACGCGGGCCGAGCCCGCGGTGGGCTCGCTCAGACCCAGGAGCATCAGGAACGTGGTCGTCTTGCCCGCGCCGTTGGGTCCCAGGAATCCGAAGATCTCTCCCCGGGCGACCTGGAGGTTCAGCCGGTCAACAGCCGTCTGGCTGCCGTAACGCTTGGTGAGATCGTGCGTCTCGATTACATTGTCCATGAAATTCTCCCGAAGGCGAGCAAGCTTGCAAGCGAGCAAGCTGGGAGGCGTCCTAGCGTGCCTGCCTTCCAGCGTGCCAGCGCGCGAGCTGCGCTCGCGCTAGCGTCGGCCCAGCCAGACGAACAGGCCGCCCATCCCTCCGATCGCCAGGACGATCAGGCCGACCCCGATCCAGCCCCAGGTGGTGGGGGCCTTCACCGTGACGCGCATCTCCACCGTCTTGCTGCTGCCTCGCTCGCCATCCGCCGAGAGTCCCACCGAGTAGTCCCCCACCAGGGCGGTGGCCGCCGGCGTGATGGTGGCGTCCACCTGCTTGATGGCACCCGGCTCCAGCGCCTCGATCTTCTCGGGCTTGAACTCGACCTTCCAGTTCTCAGGTTTGAACGCGCTCAGGCTGATGTTGCGATTCGCCGCCGACCCGGTGTTCTTGACCAACAGGGAGACCGCCGTCGGTTTGCCGGTCACGGCTTCGGTCGAGAGGATCCCCGAGGGGGTCGCCGCATCCAGTTTGTAGATGCCGGTCAGGACGACCCGCAACGGGACATCGGCCTTGGAATCGCCCGCGCTGATCCGGACCAGGACCGGATATTCCCCGGCCGTGGCGTCCCGGTTCGGGGTGACCGACACGGCCACCGTCTGGCTGCCGCCCCCGCGGATGCGCAGGCTGGAGATCTGCTTCGCTTCGTAGCCGGGCTTGAAATTCACCTCCCACTTCTCCGGCACCTGGGCGGCCAGGTTGAAGGTGCGATCGTTGTCGCTCTTGTTGGCCACGTCCAGGGAGAACTCGAAGGTGGCGTCGGTCTGCCCCCGCAGGACGGGGTAGGACGTGGTGACCTGGATGTCCTGGGTGCCCATGCGACTGCGCTCTTGGGTGGTGACCGTGATGGTGTAATTCGTGGTCAGGTTCCCGTCCGCCGTGACCCCCTGGATCTCGAAAGCGTAGGTCCCGGGACCCAGGCCCTTCTCCGGATCCGCGCTGAAGGCCAGGGTCCGGGTCTTGCCGTCGGGGACGGCGACGCCGGTGACGGTGAAGCTGCCGCCCTTGAGGGAGGCCCGCCAGCCCTTGGGCACCGAGGTGAGCTTCAGCGCGATGTTCTCATCCCGCTTGCCCTTATTCTCTACCGTGAGGTCCATCCGGACCCCCTCGCCCACGGGGACTATGACCCCGGAGTAGTCGGAGTAGATCGCGATGCCCCGCTCGGGCCGCTCGGCCCGCTTGGCCGGTTCGTTGTCGGCCGCCGGGGCTGCGGGTGGGGCGACCAGAACGAGCAGCGCGATCAGGAGCCCGGCGAAATGCCCGGGCCGCCCAATGCACCAGTTGCGGGAAAACCCCGCCGAATCCACCCACCGACCTGCCATCATGTGTCCTCCTGTCCGCTCGCCTCTGGAGCGGGAATGGGGGCCGGGCGCCATCCGCCCGGCCTCCGGTGTCTCAGTACGCCTCCGGCGGGGTCGGGGCCCCCGCCTCCTTCCTATCATACACCAACATCTTGAAAAGCATAAGTCAACCTCGCATCCACCCGTGGGAACAACGGGGGCTCAGCATAACGCGAGAATTCCCGCGATGTCCTCCTCGCGCATGATCAGGTACTCCTCGTCGCCCAGCTTTACCTCAGAACCGGAGTATTTCCCGAAGAGGAACTTGTCCAGGTTCATGGACATCCTGCCTGTTCCATCCATCGGACGCCCCCGGGAAGGGGGAAGAATCCGCGACGGTTCGAGAGGATCAACCCTTCGGGCTGCCGAGGATCTCGATGGAGATCGCCTCGTCACCGGTGGCAATCCGGCGGAACTGGATGCGCACGTGATCTCCTGGCTTGAGGCTCTCGAGGGA
>Ga0315282_10002161_pt1 | contig 36574 bp, 30 predicted proteins | sample YL17G07_20_MG_FD_203693 | JGI IMG/M metagenome (GOLD analysis project Ga0315282, IMG submission 203693) | Sediment microbial communities from Yellowstone Lake, YNP, Wyoming, USA - YL17G07_20 | ecosystem: Environmental > Aquatic > Freshwater > Lake > Sediment | place: USA: Wyoming | collected...
CAGGAGGAGCGAGAGCACGGTGTTGTACTGGTTCTGCCCGTAGCCCGTGTCGCCGCTGTAAATCCAGCAGCCGAAGTTCTTCAGCCCGTAGATGTGGAGCGCTTCCCGCTGGCGGAGCGCTATCTCACAGAGCCGCCCCACCATTTCGTTGTAGCCGAAAGTGGGTTGGGTGCCGAAGGGGCTGCCCAGGATGCCCGACGCAGAGAACCACTCCGGGTTCGTCCAGAGGAGAGGCCGACCCAGGCACTCACCGAGGTCACGGGCGCGCGAGACGCCCTCTTTGGTCGGATGGCAGAGGAGGAAGATGTTGTGGGTCGCAGCCATCCCCTGGGCGAAGTCGCCGTAAAGGCCAGGAATGAGCTCGAGGCGAAGCACGCCATCCGCGGCCACCGTCATGGCCTTCGGGTAGCGCTGCCAGAAGTCTTCTATCGCGACCGCAAGAGAAGCCTGCGGGAGCCCTATGTCCAGCCAGCCGGCAAAGCGGCCGGGAATCGGAGGGGCCGCCGGCCCCGCAGCGGTCGGAGACCCCACCGGCTCCTCCCCGCCATCGGTCCGAACCGACATCTGGGAATCGCTTACCTGAGCGATGCGCAAAGCACCCTTCACTGTGGGGTACTCCCGGCCCACCGGGTAGGTGATGCCTTGGGCAGGGCCGGTCAGCCGGAAGGCTACCTCCACGTCCTGCATGGGGGTGGGTGGGAAGGTGTAACCCTTTTCCGGCTGCCCTTCCGTGTTGATGATGCGGTGGCTGAGGAGGATGAGGGGCGACCCGGCGTACACCGTGAGGGTCAGGTCGTAACTGAAGAACGTACCTGCTCCGGAGACGAACTTGCCTTTGGCGCGGAGCACGGCACGGACGGGCCCGCGCTCCACGACCTGGAGTTCGGGCATGCTCTCGGCCATGCCGAAGCTCCCGGCAGCAGCATTCTCGACCGAGGCCGACATCTCCTTCAGGATGACCTCGGCGTCAGTGAAGCGGCCGTCGCCGTCGGCATCGTAGGCGAGTTGGTCGATGAGGCGGAAAGGCTTCTTGCGGACGAGAATCTGCAGGACGCCATTGGCGATGACACAGCCGGCCTCCGATTCGCTGACGGTGACGGGCGACTTCGGCTCCGGTGGCGGCCCGCCACCAACGTACGTCACGGTGAAGACCTTCTTCTCGCCGGCCTGGAAGTCGGCCACGAAGGAACAGGCAGCTCCCCGCAGCGACCCATCCTCTTGCCAGTGGCCCAGTTCGGCCCACTGCGCCGGGAGCGCGCGTCCGTCCGGGCCGAGGAGGCGGAGTTGGTTCAGGCCCTGCACCAGTTCCTTGGGGAAAGGCACCCCGCAGGTGACAGGCCAACGAGGCCGGCTGACACCCGCGGGTTCGACGATGGTGAGCGCGATGCCTTCCTGGGCTGCGGCCGCCCCCCACAGGAGGAGCTGTAGACACACGGTGCTGAGCAGCAGTTTGCACGTCACGGCTGTTTCCCCTTTCCTTCCGCGCGCCGGCCGTAGTCGTCCGCTGCGTCCCGGATGGCCCGAAGCCCGGCCAAGGGAGCGTTGAGGGGCACCGCACACTCGGGGCCGACGATGTCGATGCGGGCATCCAAGGCCGCGAATACCTCTCGGCGGACGCGGGCGACGTCCCCGGAGGCAAGGGTGACGGGGTCGTTGACCCCACCCATGAGGGCCAGGCGGTCACCCGCGAGCTGGCGAGCTGTGCGCGCTGGCACCTTGGTGTCGTAGTGGAAGCACGCGAAGCCGGTCCGGGCGATGTCCGGGAGCCGGTCGTGCGTGTCGCCACAGATGTGCAGCACCACCGGCCCCTCGATGCGCTCGGCCAGTTCCTGGTGGATGGGGAAGAGGAACTCACGGTAGGTCCGGGCGCTGACGAGGTCGCCGGTGGCGTGGTCGCCGAGACAGAGGGCGTCGGCCCCGGCCTCGAACTGCGCGGCGGCGAAGAGGACGGTGACTTCCTTGAGGGTGTCCAGGATTCGGCGGACCTCGTCCGGGCGCAGGATGGTCTCCACCAGGAACTGCTCCGTCCCGAAGAGGTGGTAGGCGAGGGTCCAGGGGCCGAAGACCTTGCCCATGACGGCGACTTCATCACCAAAGCGCCGCCTGAGGAGCCCAAGGGCGCCGAGGGCGACCCGCGAGGCCCGCCGGTCCAGGAAATCGGCCGGGATGTGGATGTCGGCAGCATCCCGGCAAGGGTGGGTGCGGGCTTCGGGCATCAGGTCGGGCCGGCCCCAATCCACCTGGCAGCCCAGGACCTCGGCCTCGTGCTGGACGCTGAAGATGGGCATGATGATGTCATGTCCCAGCATGGTGTGGGCGGAGGCGGCCAACGCCGCCATCAACTCGGGGTCAAGGTGAGCCTGGGGGAAGGAGACACCCACCCGCTCCATCACCTCCATGGAGACGACGGAGGTGGCGCTCCCCACCGGCGCCCTGTCCACGCGCTCCCGGCGGAGCGCAGCGAGCACCCGGGCCCGGGCCGTCATCGACAACGCTCTTCCCCCTTCCCCTCCCTGGTCCCCGGGGTGGCTACTGGTCCTCAAAGAACTCCCTTCCGCCCCCGGTTCCGCCGGGCTGAACCATGCGGCCTTGTGGCGCCCGGGGGCTTCCTTTTCCCCCCACGCCGACCGTTACCCCGGCCTGACCCTCACCGGTGGTCACGCAGCCAACCGGAACCAAAGACAGGGCCAACGTGCACGTCAGCACGACCGCGAGCAGCCACCTTCGCGACATCGCGACCCTCCGCGCCCGCCTGCCGGCGGGCACCCGCCTTCGCCCTGGGGATTCTACGCAGGAGCCGGCCGCTTGTCTACCGGGAACGCTCGCGCGGCCCGATTTGACACGTCGAGGCGTCGGTGATAGGATAGGGGAGAGGCGAGAGCGGCCATCTTTTTGTCCAGTCTTGCTTTCACGCGGAAGGAGAGCCTGTGTCCCGCATCACCCCGCAGGTCCGGGCCGAACTGGCCCGGGCCGTCGGAAGCCAGAGGCTCAGCAGCCAGCCTGAAGACCTGGTGGTCGCCAGTTACGACGCCTCTTCCCAGGCGGCCCTGGCCGGGGTTGGCGTCCTGCCCGAGGTGGTCATCTATCCGGAAGAGACGGCCCACGTCGCGCGCGTGCTCCGGCTTGCCCACGCCCACCGCATCCCCGTCTACCCCCGCGGAGCGGGCACGGGGCTCACCGGCGGAGCGGTCCCCGTGGTAACAGGCATCGTGCTCGACCTGTCCCGGATGAACCGCATCCGCAGCATCGACGAAGAGAACCTGGTGGCCGTGATCGAGCCCGGGGTGGTGGTGAACCAGTTCCAGCGCGAAGTGGAAAGGCGGGGGCTTTTCTACCCGCCCGACCCCGCCAGCGCCGAGTATGCCACCATGGGTGGGAGCGTGGCGGAGTGCGCGGGCGGGCTGCGGGGGCTCAAGTACGGCGTCACCCGCGACTACGTTCTGGCCCTGGAGACGGTGCTGGCCGACGGGGAGGTCATTCACACGGGGCGGGGGACGCTCAAGTCCGTCACCGGCTACGACGTGACCAAGTTGCTCATCGGCTCCGAAGGCACGTTGGGGGTCTTCACCGAAATCACCGTCAAGCTCATCCCCCTGCCCGAGGCGACCGAGACCTCGCTCCTCTTCTTCCCCTCGGCCGACGCCGCGGGCCGGTGCGTCTCCCGGGTCATCGCCCGGCGCATCCTCCCCCGAGCCCTGGAGTTCATGGACAGCACCACCTTCGCCTGTGTCCGCAACTACCGCGGGGCGGGGCTTCGCCGCGAAGGCGAGCTCCCCGCCGGCCAAGGTGTCGCGGGCGGGACGAGCGCCGAGGAGGCGTTTCGCCCGCTCCAGTCCCTTGGCGGGCTGGAACTCCCGGCCGAGGCCGGGGCTGTCCTCCTGGTGGAGTTGGATGGTGCTCGGGAAGGCATCGCCCGCGAGCGGGAGGCCGTGCTGGAGGTGGCGCGGGGGCTGGGTGCTTCGTCCATCCTGACGGCGCGGGACGCAGCGGAGCGGGACCGGATGTGGGAGATCCGCCGCGTGGTCTCGCCGGCCCTCCTCAGCCGAAGCCCGGGCCGCATCAACGAGGACATCGTCGTCCCCCGGAGCCACATCCCCGAGATGCTCGCCTTCCTGGCGGAGCTGAGCCGGGAGTTCGCCCTCCCCATCGCCAACTTCGGCCATGCGGGCGACGGCAACATCCACGTCAACATCCTCATCGACACCGCCGACCCCACGCACCTCGAGCGGGCGGAGAAGATCGTCGGTCGGCTCTTTCACCGGACGGTGGAGATGGGGGGCACCCTCTCCGGGGAGCACGGCATCGGGCTCACCAAGAAGGAGTACCTCCCCGTGGAACTGGGCCACGCCGAACTTGCCTTCATGCGACAACTGAAGCAACTCCTTGACCCCCGGGGCATCCTCAACCCGGGAAAGATCTTCCCCGCCAACCAGGCCACGGGGCCCGAGTCCGCCCTTCGACAGGCTCGAGGAGCGGGTGAGAGTTCGTCCAAGCCCGCCTCGGCCGAGGAGCCCGGCCGGTGACTGTCTCCTCAGCTGCTCTCTTCGACCTCGAGAAGGAACTCGCGCGCTGCTCCCGCTGTGGCGCCTGTCGGACCGTCTGCCCGGTCTTCGGTGAGTCCCTGAACGAAGCCATGGTCGCCCGGGGCCGCATCGAACTCCTGCGCGCCTTTCTCGCCGGTCGGCTTCGGCCGACCCGGGAGCTCGTTCGCTACCTGAACTCCTGTGTGAAATGCCTGCGCTGCGCCAGCGTCTGTCCCTCCCGGGTGGAGTTCGCCCGCATCGCCGAAGCGGTGCGTGACCGCATCAGCAGGGAGCTGGCTGTCCCCATACTGGCCCGGCTCGGCATCGAAGTCCTGACCCCCAACCGCTGGCTCCTCAACGTCGCCATGCGGGTGGCCCGGCTGTTCCAGAAAGTCCTCCCCCCCGGCGAAGGGCTGCCTATCCGTCACCTGCCGATGATGTTCTACGGAGTCCCCCGGCTGCCCCGGCTCTCCCGCCAACCCGTACTCCAGCGCTACCGCCAGCCACTGGCGCCCGCCAGCGGGCTAACGCCCGTCGGCGAGGCGAAGCCCGGGGGCGCGCCAATGACGGTCGCCTTCTTCGTCGGCTGCCTCGAGAACTACGTCTTCACCGACGCAGCTGAGGCAGCCATCGACCTCCTGGCGCGGACGGGTGCGCGCGTGGTGGTGCCCGCGGGGCAGCTCTGCTGTGGGACCCCCGCACTGAGCGTGGGAGCACTCCGGGTCGCCCGCCGACTCGCCCGCACCAACCTGGCCCAGTTCGAAGAAGCGAAAGCCGATGCCGTGGTGGTGGCCTGCGCCACCTGCGGGAGCGCCCTCAAGAACGAGTATCCGCACCTGCTCGGCGAGCGGGGCCGACGCTGGGCGGAGCGGACCTATGACCTCTCCGAGTTTCTGATGCGCTTTCCTCTCCGCGCCCGCCCATCCGCTGAGGGGCACCCGCCAACCCCTCTCCCCGTGGGAGAGGGCCGCGGTGAGGGCTTTGAGGGGCGGGGTGAGGGGGTGGTCAGTTACCACGACCCCTGCCACCTGCGCTGGGTCCAGGGGGTGTACCAGGAGCCTCGCGAACTCCTCAAGCGCTCCGGTGCCTACGAGGAGTTGGCCGACGCGGAGCGCTGCTGCGGGTTGGGAGGCGTCTTCGCCCTCTTCTACCCCGCCCTGAGCGAAGCCATCGCCCGACGGAAGTTGGCGGGCTTACGCGCCCTCCAGGCGAAGACGGTGGCCACGGGCTGCCCAGGCTGTCGGCTGCAACTGGAGGCCCTCCTGGCCAAGGAAGGCCTTCCCCTCAAGGTGCGGATGCTCGCGGAGGTGCTGCGCGACAGGCTCCCAAGCGAGGCGCCGAAAAGCCCGGGCTCACCGCCTTCGGGCTGAGGGCTTGGGTTCCTTGGCCAGGAGCGCGGTCAGGGTGCGGGCGTTCTGGACGGCGAAGGCCCGGGCGTCGTTGTTGAAGTAGGTGAAGGCGTCGCGGCCCTCCCGGAGGTGCCGGGCAAGCAGGCGGGCATCCTCGGCCAAGGCCTCCTCGCTATAGCACCCCGTGTAGCGTCCTCCCGCCCCATGGCGACGCAGGTAGACGAAGTCGGTAGTGACGACCCCGGAGACCCCGACCCCGCCGTAGTCATTCCAACACGGGGACGCACGGGCACACTCAAGCAGCCGATAGACCTCGTGGGCGAGCCAACTGGGGTGGCGAAACTCGAAGGCGTAGCGGAGGTCGCGGCCCGCAGGACTTTCCCGCAGGAGGCCGAGGAACCGACCGAGGACACCGTCCTCCCGCTCGAGAGTGGGGGGAAGCTGCACCAGGATGGGGCCCAACTTTTCGCCCAATCGGCGGGCGCCGACAAGGAACCGTTCCAACGGCTCACCCACCTCGGCAAGGACCCTCCGGTGGGTGATGAACCGGCTCATCTTCACCGCGAAGACGAAGCCTGCGGGCGTCCGCTCCCGCCAGCCATCGTAGGTCTCGGGCTTGGGGTCGTGGTAGAAGGTGCTGTTCAGTTCGACGGTGGGGAACTGCTCGGCGAAGCATTCCAGCCAGCGGCGCTGGGGGACGTCGGGCGGATAGAAGCGCTCCCGCCAGTGCTGGTACGACCAGCCACTGGTGCCGATGTGGGCCTGACCGGTGCGCATGGGAGCCTCCTCACTCATAAGATGAACCCAGGAGGTGGACGTTACCGACGTGGACGCGCGTGAGCCCCGCCCCGGTGGCGGCTTCCGCTGCGCGCAAGGCGTGGGCGCGGCTCGTCGTCGGCAGGTCGTTCATGGTGAATTGCGGGGCGAAGGCCAGGAGCGCGTAGGGGATGTCGGGGGAGAGGCGGGCGATGAACCGGGCGAGGGCCGTCACCTCCTCCTCATCGACGTAGCCCGGGATGAGGAGCGTGCTGGCGACCAGGAGGGGCGGGTCGGGTCTCTTGGCGATGGGTGCTGAGGCCCGCGCAAAGTTCTTCAGCGTCCGCCTATTGTCCACGCCCGTGAGGGCCCGGTGCAGCCGGGGGCTCCAGGCCTTGAGGTCGAACTTCACCGTGCCTCCCGTCTCCAGCGAAAGGGCGACGGCCCGGTCGAGGTGCTGTCCGCTCATGGAGCCGTTGGTCTCCCAGCAGATGCGAAGCAGCCGGCCCCGAGCCCGCTCCAGGGCCAGAGCGGACGCCCGCAGCGCGAAAGGCATCTGGGCGGAAGGGTCACCGCCGAAGTAGCAGATGCACGTCGTCCGGTCGTCCGCAGCGGCGGCGAGTTCTTCGGACGAGCGGGTCTCGCCGGCGCCCAGGGCGTCACGGTGGTGCCAGTTCTGGCAGAAGAGGCAGTCGAAAGTGCAGCCGTGGAAGAAGACGGCGAGGTTCCGGTACCCACGCTCGGGCCCGGGCGTCAGTGCGTAGCGCGGGTGGCCGGCACCGGTGCCTCCAGCGCAGACCCAGTCAGCCACGCAGTTTGTCGGAAGGTCGTCGTAGTACCAGGAGACCACGCCGCGCTCCGCGGACACCCCTTCCCAATGGCCGCTGACGTTTCGGCGGAGGCCACAGTAGCCCTGCCCGCCCACACCCACCCGGCAACTGTTGGCGCACTGTTCGCAGGCGAGGCCACCTTCATCCTCAGGCGGAGTCGGGGGGAGTAGCCAGCGGCGACGCGCGGCCACGTGCTTCTCGACGACAAGGGCGCCAGCTCGACCGAGCTCGCCGAAGTCGGCGCAGTCCTGCCCCTGGCGGAGACAGCGGCCACAGACCTCCAGCCCCCGCGAGATGAGGAGGGACGCCTCCCCACACCATGCACAGCGCGCCATGCTCTCTGTCCCTCATGCTCCTACTCGCTCACAGTATAGCGACGGCGGAAACGTCCGGCAACCGGGGCCGAGCAGTTCGGGCACGTGCCTTCCACGAGAGAGACCCGGGGCCGGGCGCCCCGGCTGCGCACGATGACGGCGCGCCCGCAGCGGGGGCAGTAGGTGTCTTCGGCCGGGTGACCGGGGACGTTGCCGATGTACACGTAGCGGAGCCCCGCGGCCCGGCCGATGGCGTGCGCTTCCTCCAGCCGGGCGAGCGGCGTCTCCGGGAGGTGGGCGAGGTCGAGGTGGGGGAGGAAGCGGGTGACGTGCCAGGGGGTGTCGGGGCCCAACTCCCGCACGATCCAGCCGGCGAGGGCCCGCAGTTCGTCGGGGTCGTCGTTCATTCCCGGGGTGAGGTTCGTCACACACTCCACGTGCATCCCGTACTGGTGGCGGGCGAGCCTGGTCGCCTCCAGGACGCCCTCCCAGTCCTCGAAGTGGGCGAGGCGCTCGTAGGTCTGCCGGGAAAAGCCCTTGAGGTCGACGCGGAAGGCGTCCAGGTGCGGGCCGATGAGGCGCAGCGCCTCGGGCGTGAGGGCCCCGTTGGTGACGTAGTTGGTGAGGAGCCCGCGCTCCTTGGCCAGCCGGGAGGCCTCCAGCGTGTATTCGAGCCAGATGGTGGGCTCGTTGTAGGTCCAACTGAGGCCCAGGCTGTGCGCGTTCGCTGCCTGCTCCACGACCGCTTCCGGCGGGACGTAGTCGATGTCGGCGACGGCCCGGCGCGCGTCCTCGTGGGCGATGTGCCAGTTCTGGCAGCCCGGACAACGGAAGTTGCAGCCCACACTCCCCAACGAGAGCATCAGCTCCCCGGGAAAGAAGTGGTAGAGAGGTTTCCGTTCGACGGAGGCGAAGTGAAGCGCAGCGACCCGCCCGTAGGTGAGGGCGTAGAGCGTCCCCTCCACGTTGAGCCTGGTCCAGCAGTAGCCCACGCCTCCGGGAGGTATGGTGCAGCGCCTCAGGCAGACGGCGCACCTGACCGAACCCTCCCCGAGCTTCTCGTAGAGGAGCGCCTCGTGGAGATGGGCTTGGGTTTCTTCCGGTAACTTCATGTTTCATCCCTTCCCCCTTGGAGTATACGAAACTGGGGGCGCGGCCTGAAGCCCCGGGCAGCCCTTCTCTTCGACCTCGGCCTCAGGGCCGAAGGCAGGCTTGCACCCGAGGCCGCGGCGGGGTAGCATGATGAGGCTGGTTCACCTGTACTGGCGGCTCGCGGGGGAGTTCGGTCTCCGACCTCCCGGGGGCTTCGCCTTTTCCCTGAGGGTCTTGGACAGGCGGCGGTGAAGGGCTGGGCATGAAGATAGACGACGTGGCCATTTCCCGAGCCATTCTGAAGGACTACTCTGCGCGCTTCGACCGGGCGCTGGTGAGCGACGTGCTCGTTGCCGGCGGGGGCCCTTCGGGGCTGGTGGCGGGGACACTCCTCGCCCGCAAGCGGTTCCGGGTGGTGCTCCTGGAGAAGCGCCTGGCGCCCGGGGGCGGCGTCTGGGGTGGGGGGATGCTCGCGAGCACCGTGGTGGTTCAGCCCGAGGCCGAACACCTGCTCAAGGAGTTCGCCGTACGGTACGAGGCGACGCGGGGAGGACTGCTTGTCGCCCAGGCGGTGGAACTGGCCGCGGCCCTCATCCTCAAGGCGGTCCAGGCCGGGGTCACCATCCTGAACGCGGTCTCGGTTGAGGACGTGATGGTCACGGAGGACCGGGTCACGGGGCTGGTGGTGAACTACACCCCCGTCGAGGTCACCCGCATGCACGTGGACCCGCTCAGCTTCCGCTCCCGGGCGGTCCTGGACGCCTCGGGACACGACGCCTGCATCGCCTGCTTGCTGCAAAAGCACAACTTCCCCCTGCGCACCCCCAGCGGCAAGATGGAGGGCGAGGGCCCCATGTGGGCCCAGAAGGGGGAGGAGGCGGTGGTGACCTACACCCGGGAAATCTTCCCGGGGGCCTACGTGAGCGGGATGGCCGCCTGCGCCGTCTTCGGCGGCCCCAGGATGGGACCCATCTTCGGCGGGATGCTCCTTTCCGGAGAGAAAGCTGCTGGGCTCATCGGCGGGGATCTGAGCGAAGTCTGAAGCTGGAAGGAAGGTGCTCCGGTGGAAGAAGCGCAGGATGCCGGGTGGTGGCTCCGGGCCGCTGAGCGCGACGAAGCCGTAGCCCAGAAGTTGATGAAGGTCGGCTTTCACGAGGGCGCCGGCGAGCACCTGGCCCAGGCCGCCCAGAAGTACCTGCGCGCCCTCCTGGCCAAGCACGGCCGACGCAGCCGGGCCAAGTCCTGCACCGAACTCCTGGAGGAGATCGCCGAGGTGGTGGCCATCCCGGAGCCACTGAAGAAGTCGGCCTCGACTCTCGACCATCCGCCCAAGAAGAAGAAGCCCAAGAGCCTGGAGGACATCCCCAAGCGCCTGGAGGACGAAGGCGCCATCGAGAACCTGGGCGAGCACCTTGTCGTCATCAAGTCCTTCGCCTTGCAGGCGTTGGGCACATAGGCGCCTCTGGACCTGTCTCTGGTGCGGAGTCACCTTGTGAAACGTCTCACCCGCGACCACACTGTTCCGGGCGGCAAGCGCTACCAGGTGCGCGAGCCCGTCATGGAAGTGGTACTGGGCGAGACCTTCCTCGTCGAAACCATCAACTTCCGGACCCCCATCGTCCGTACGCCCGCCGACGCCAACCCCGAGGTCTACCGCGAGCGCGAGGAAACGGGTCCCATCTTCGTCAAGGGCATCGCCCCCGGCGACGTCCTCGCCATTGACATCCTCGACATCAGGCCCGAAGGCCACGCGAGCGGAGGCCGGTGGGACGAGTCGGGTCGGAACTCCTTGCTGGAGATCGCCGAGGGCAAGGTCCATTTCCCCGGCGGGCTGACGGCGGGCCTGCGGATGATGGTGGGTGACATCTACCTCACGCCGGCGACGCTTCCCAGGGCCAACCCCTGGGACAATGGCGGCAACATGGACTTCAAGGACGTTGCCGCGGGCAACACCCTGTGCCTCAAGGCTGAGTTGGAGGGTGGTCTCCTGGTCCTGGGCGACCTCCACGCAGCGCAGGGTGACGGCGAAATCGGCGGGCTGGGCGCGGAGTGCGCCGGCGAAGTCACGCTGCGCATTGCTCGCGACACCGCGTTCCCGTCCGACCGCCCGCTCGTGCGGAAGATAGGCTCCTTCGTGTGCATCGCCTGCCGCTACAGCTACGCTGAGGCCCGCGACCTCGCCGCCCAGGACGCCGCGAGGACGCTTTCCCGCCTGTGTGGGTGCACCGAGAAGGAAGCCTTCCTCTACGTCACCACCGTGGGTGACCTCCGTAACGGCGCGGTCTGGGCCCTGGGCAGGAAGAAACCCGACGGAACGGAGCGGCTGCCCGCGGTCGTCGGCCTTGAGGTACCCCTCCCCCTGTAGGAACTCGCTTGTGGGCGCTTGCTACGTCGGTGAGGCCGCCCCACCCTGGGCGGAAGCCTCCGCCCTCTACCCATCCCCTGAAACCAGCTCCTTGGTTTCGCCCGGAGCATGTTCATGTTGAGGCAGGTGTTCCAGGAGCAGGCTGTCGATGGTGAGCTGCCAGAAGTGGTAGAGAAGCACGGGGAGCATGGTTCCGGGGATGTTCCCGAAGAAGTTCTTGGCGATATAGGTGGAGGAGGGGAGGGTCTTCTGCCCGCCACAGAAGAGCAGGGCGATGCGGTCCCGGCGGGAGGGTAGGAACCGCCCCAGGACCCACCAGGCAGTCGCGAGCAGCATCAGGTGGACGACGGCGACGGCGAAGGAACTGTACAGGGCTTCCTTGGTCAAGAGCTCGTCCCGGGCGTTGTAGACGGCCACCCAGATGACCGACAGCACCAGCAGCCGGCCGGCCACGTTGGTCGCCGGCCTGACGGCCGGAGCCCGACGGCCCAGGACGACCACCACGACCTGGCTGGCGATGAGGGGGAGCACCACGACGGTGAGCAGGCTCCACATCATGTCGCGCACTTCGATGGTGACGCTGGCCCGCAGGAGCAGGGAGAGCCAGGTGGGCGTCACCAGGAACTGGAGGAAGTTTCCCAGGATGCTCATCACCAGGGCCAGGCCGTCGTTTCCGCCGGCGAGCCTGGTCCAGATGATGCAGGAGGAGAGGGTGACGGCCGTCGAGCCCATGATGATGAGCCCCGTGAAGAGCCCGGGTTCGCTGCGGAAGAGGAGCGAGGCGACGGCGTAGGCAAAGAGGGGGGCGAGGCCGTAACTCACCAGGAGGAAGAGGCCCAGGGCCCGGGGGTTACGGAGTTGGAGGAGGATGCCCTGCGGACTCAGCCCCAGCCCGCTGACGAACATCAGGCCGGCGATGAGCAAGTTCTTGTTGTCGCTGAGCAGGCGTCCGGCGGCCCCCCAGTAGTAGCCCACCACCAGGACGACGCCCATGCCCACGTAGAACCAGTTTTTCTTCAGCCAGCCCCTGACGGCCGTCTCCTTTCCTGCGTCTGGTTTCCCGGGGTGCCAAAAGATGGCACTATACGAGCTCAGCGCCCCATCCGCAACCCCGCGCACAGGTTGAAGCCGAGGTGTCCTTCCGCTATCATAAACGTGGGAGGAAGAGAGGAGAAAGTAGAGAGGAGACCGCAGGAGAAAGCGAGGACGCTCCTTCTCCTCTCCCCTCACTCCTTTCTCCTGCTCTGCCAGCCGGAGGCTGGCGGGGAGGAGACCCCGATGACGGACGCATTGAAGGAAAAGGTCGGCGAGTTCCCCAAGACTCCGGGCGTCTACCTGATGAAAGACGCCCAGGGACGGGTCATCTACGTGGGGAAGGCCAAGTCGCTCCGCGACCGGGTGGCGAGTTACTTTCAGCCGGCGACCCCGCCTGACCCCAAGCGCGACCTCATGCTCCAGGAGGTCGCCGACATCGAGTACCTGGAAACGGCGAGCGAGGTCGAGGCCCTCCTGGCCGAAGCCAGGCTCATCAAGGACAGCCACCCCCGCTACAACGTCCGCCTGCGGGACGACAAGTCCTTCCCCTACCTGGAAATCACCCGGGAGGACTTCCCCCGCGTCCGCGTCACCCGCAACCCCGACAGGCGGAACCGGAACTACGGCCCCTTCACTGACGTCTACGGCCTGCGCCAGGCCCTGACCCTCATTCGCCGCATCTTCAAGTTCTGCGATTGCTCGCTGGAAATCCGGAGCGACGACCCCAAACTGCGCTACCGTCGCCCCTGCCTCTACTACTACCTGGGGGCCTGCTCCGCGCCTGGCGCCGGGAAGATCTCCAAGGAGGAGTACCGCGAGAACATCCGCGCCCTCGTCCGTTTCCTGGACGGGAAGCAGCAGACGCTCCTGCGCGACCTGCGGGCGAAGATGGAGCACGCCTCGGCCGACTTGCGCTTCGAGGACGCGGCCAAATGCCGAAACCAGATCCAGGCCCTCGAGGCCCTGGCCAAACGTGACCTGGCGGGCATCTTCCCCGTCCCCGACAGGGGCTCCAGCAGCTCGAAGACCTCTTCCAAGCCGAGACCCAACTGCGCACCATCGAGGGTATCGACATCAGCAACCTGGGGCCGGACGAGGCTGTGGGCTCACTGGTCTCCTTCGTCGATGGGCAACCTCTCAAAGCGGGCTACCGCCGGTTCCGCATCAAGACCGTGACCGGGCAGGACGACCTGGCCATGGTCGAAGAGGTGGTCAACCGACACTTTCGCCGCATCGAGGAGGAAGGGCGTGTCCGCCCCGACATCCTCCTCATCGATGGCGGCCCCGGACAACTCCACGCTGCCGAGAGGGCCTTGAGGGAACTCAACGTCGAAGTGCCGCTGCTCCTCTCCCTGGCCAAAGAGGAGGAAATCATCCACAGCCTCGGGGAACCCAAGGAACTGCGCCTCCCCCGCACCGCCCCGGGGCTCAAACTCCTCCAGTTCGTCCGCGATGAAGCCCACCGCTTCGCCCAGCACTACCACCACATCCTCCGCCGAAAGAAACTCGTGGGCGATAGGCCACGCCGGCAAGGCCGTGGCCGAGCGCGGCCCGGGAAGAGCCCGGGAGCCAAGTAGTTCGGCTTCCCTGCAGACGGGGAAAACGTGACCGGGTGACCGTGCCCACTCAGCGCGTGTTGGCGACCCAGATGGGTGAGGACCAGGCCAGTTGCCCGTTCAGTTGGGAGAGGCGGACGTAGTAGAAGCTCGTTCCCGTCGGTGGCTGCCGGTCGAGGAAGGTGTGCTGCACCGTGTAGGCCGAGCGGGGCACGGCCCGGTGAAGCAGGACTTTCCGCGCGTTGTGCCAGTAGGAGTCCGGGTTGTCGATGCTTCGGGGTGTGACGCCGAAGTACCGCGCGACCCGCTCCCGGCTTTCTCTCAGCCCGGCGAAGACAGCGGTCGAACGCGCCTCCGACCAGGTGAGTTCGTAGCGGCCCATCCCTTTGACGCTGACGGCTATGCGCGAGGCGGGGGTTGCTCGGAGTTCGAGGACGATGCTTGGTCGGAGCTCGCCACTGGCCAAGCCTGACCTCTGGCTGGTGACGATGTCGAAGGCGGCGGCCGCTGGGCTCACCACCCGGGCCTCCTGGCCGAAGCCCGTGAAGCAGGGCTCCAGGCTGAGGATGCGTCCTCCACTGACGGTGACGGTGCCCTGAAACCTCACCTCTTCGGGAGGGAAGCCCTTGTCGCTGTTCGGTCCCCAGCCGAACTCGAGGCGCCACTTGCCCGCACCCGATGCCCTCGGCCAGGACCAGCGGCCTGAATGACAGTAGGTGTCCAGCACGAGGCCATTCCGGACGAGTTCGATGCGGTCGATGGCGTCCGCTCCCACCACCTGGACGCTCATCTCCACCGCGCCCCGGTGGACGAAAGCCGCGCCCATCTCGTGACCGTGGGCGGTCACACGGAGCCGGATGCGGTCGCCCGTGACGCCGATGGTCCGCCGGGCGAGGAACGCCTCCCAGACCGCTTCCCGGCTCAGGTCGAGAGCAAAGACCCCGAAGCGGCCCAAGCCCCAGTGCGCGGGGTAGCCATCGTGACTGTCGCTGGAGGCAATGATGCCGAAGCGATGCCCCCGCTGAAGCCCCTCGACGATGGTGCCCCCCGAAACGCGCGGGCCCATGTTGGTGTTCTGGTCCATGGTCGTCGGCGAAAGCACCCCCTCGGAGCAGCCGTGACAGGAGTAGATTTCGGCCAGGGGCGAGAGTTCGGGGTCGTGGTGGCGCCAGTCCTTTCCCCGTTCGCCGGGCCGGTAGGCGGTGTGATGTGGCACGGCGATGCCCGGGTGCCGGCGGAGGTGGCGGTAGAGGCCGGGGAGCGTGGGGACGGCAGAAAGCGGTTCGAAATCGTTCCGATAGTAGACGTTGTGGTCGCCGAAACGTCGGCGGTTGCCATGCCACTCGTAGCCGAGGAAGGTGACGAACCGGCCGGGGTCATTCGCGTCGGCCACCGCCTTCTGCACCTCCTGCCACAGGGCGTCATATCCCGACCGCTGGCCCACAGATTCGACCTTCAGCCCGCTCTGGTCGAGCCAGAGGAAGGGGTAGAAGGCGATGGGGAAGACGTGGAGGTGTTCCCGGGCAGCGGCGAAGGTGCGGGCGAGGCCGCTCATGTGTTCCGGATGCACGTTGACGTGGGCATCGCCCCAGAAGAGCTCGTAGTCCAACTCTCTGCTCCCGCGTTCAGGTCGCCCAAAAAGTACACGGCTCGACCAAGGCGCTGTAGGATGGCGAAGCCGTCCGTGCCGTTGCGGGTGCCCGCCAGCCCGATGCGGGCGGGGCGCCGGGAAGGCTCCTCGGCGCTTCTGCCTCGCGGGCCCGCGGGCAGCCCTGTCCCTACAGTCCCCGAGAAAGGGGCGCGGGCTTCACTTTCTTCTTTCCAGTCTGATGAGCCCGTGTCTGGCCAGCGCTTCGAACTCCGCCACGAGGTGCCAGCAGTCATGGCCGGTTTCCTGAGCGGTCAGGCGGATGACCTCCGCCAGCGTACGTTTCCCGTCCGACCACCAGAAGGCCCGGTGCAGCCCGCCATTCCAGCGGTTGCTCCGCAACTTGCCTCGCTCCGCGGGCGGAACACGGTCGAGCGCGGGCGGGCCCAGGTCGACGCGCACCGGCACCAGTCTCTCCGCCCGCTTCTCGGCCGCGCTCTTTCGCCGCGTGACCTTCCTGAGTTTCCCCCCGAGGTGCGCGGCCCAGGCTTTGGCTTCTCGCTCCAGCCTGCTGACCTCCTCCCGCACCCGAGCCCGGAGTTCGCTGGTCACCCTGCCCAGCGACCCTTTCAGGTGTCCCCGCTCCCCTTTGGCCAAAAGCCTCGCCGCTGAGCGCACCGCGTCGGCATGACAGCCGCCGACGTAACCCAGCCGCTCCCGGGCCGCACCGATGGCCTCGCTCGCGGCTGAGGCTGACGTGCTCGTGGTGATGGCAGTCAGGAGGCCCTGGGCCTCGGCGGCGATGGCGGCCTTCCCCTCCGCAGCAGCCTGCTGGGCCAGCCAGTAGGCTTCCTTGGGCCCAGCCGAGGCGAGGAAGTAGAGGTAGGTTGCGGCGAAGGTGGCCAGCAGTTTGAGGGCTTCCACGTCCACCGTCTCCTCGGTGTCGCCGGTGGTGTGCCAATAGAGGTCCTTGACCCCGGGGCCGAAGGTGACGGTGGGGACGCCGATGGTGGGGTCCACGACGATGTTGTCGGTCAGGCCGAAGGGGCGGGGGAGCCAGCGGTAGCGCGGAGCCTGGCTGCTGAAGTATCGGCGGGCGAGTTCGAGGGCGAAGGCGTCGGTGACGTTGGCCTGGGCGTGGGGGTTGAGGATGAGGCCCTGGATGGTTCGACAGAGTTCCTGCTTCTGGCCCACGTGGTCGATGCAGAGTCCGGCGACGGTGCCCCGCATCTCGTCCGGGTGGCGGGCGGCGTAAGCCAGTGTGGCGTAGCACTCCCAGGTGATGAGCACGCGGATGTCCCGGCGGGGCGGCGGGAGTTTCCCCGCGCGGATGAGTTCGCTGAGCGCCCGGGTCGCTTCCAGCATCACCGCGCAGCCGGAGGCGTTGTCGTTGGCCCCCTGCTCGAAGCCATGCCCCAGCGTAAGCACCTGCTCGCCGGGGCGGCTGCCCGCGAAGCGGGCGCCGGGTATGTAGCCGGTGGCGACGGGCATGATGCCCGGGTAGATGCGGGTCGAGACCTGGGCGTGCAGGACGAGTCTCTCGCCCCGGCCGAGAGGGCCGCGCAGTTCTCTCCCCACCCTCGGCGTCACAGAGAAGCCGAAGAGCCGGGCGTCACCCTTGATGAGGCCCCAGCCCCCCGGGTCGTCGCTGAAGGCGTTGTTCCAGAAGCGCTCATCGGGGAGGTCCTCCGGGTGGGGGTTCCAGTCGCTCAGGATGCCCACGGCCCCCCGGCGGGCAGCCTCGCGTTTAGAGGCGCTGGTTCGGCTGGATGAGAAGACGATTTTCCCCTTCACGTCCAGGCCCCGGTAGTGCTCGGGTCGGCTCCCGTCCTCCACCACCACGACCTCGGCGACCGTGCCTCCGGGCGGGGTGGGGGCGCTCCACATGGTGAGGGAGCAGGGGACGGCCCGGTAGTGAGCGAGCAGCCGGCCGGCCAGGCGCTCGGGCTTGCGGACGGTGAGCCTGGCGTCCTCGGCGTCCCAGGCGTAGGGCATCTGCCAGTGACCGAAGAAGGTCTCGCCGTCGGCGGGGAACTCTTCCACGGCAGCCCCGGCGAGCCCGAACTCCTCCATCCGTCGAGCGTTCGACTGCGCGCTTTCCAGAAACTTAGGGAAGGTGAACCAGCGGTCGATGGCGCGGATGCGCACCAGTTCATTCATGGCCAGTTCACCCGAAGTCTCCGCCTCCACCACCTTCAGGATGGGTGCAAACATGGCTCTTCCTCCCTTGCCTTGGCCTCTGCTCCATCGCCGTGTACGGACAGGTCGGGTGCCCACCGGGTGCCCGGCCGAGGAGGCTGGGCGCCCGTCGGCTGACGGGCCGGCGCCCCGTCCGCTGCCCTGGGCAATCGGGCGGACCTCAAGGTCCGCCCCTACGCTCTTCTCTCGCCTCTCGGCGTCAGCGGAGCCGTCGGCAAAAGCGCAGTTTCCCCAACGTCCAGATGGCCAGGAGCCCGTCGCGGGCCCGGATCTTCTTCCCCTCGGTCATGGAGCGGGGCGAGTAGCGGATGGGCACCTCGCGGTAGCGCACACCCCGGCGCAGGAGCTTGGCCGTCACCTCCGGACAGAAGTCGAACCCGTCCGCCTCCAGCGTCATCCCGGCCACGAGGTCCCGGCGAAACATCTTGTAGCACGTCGGCTCATCCGTCAACCAGTAGCCGAAGAGGAGGCTGGCACAGAGCGAAACCAGTCGGCCGCCGAGGTAATAGCGCAGGTAACTCATCCGGTTCCGCCCCCGCACCCGTGAGCCATAGACCACGTCAGCCTCACCACGAGTGATGGGCGCGAGGAGCCGGGGGAAGTCGCCCGGGTCGTACTCCAAGTCAGCGTCCTGGATGACGACCACGTCGCCCGAGGCCTGGGCGAGGGCCGTGCGGATGGCGGCCCCTTTGCCCCGGTTCCCCCGGTGGCGAAGCACCCTGACCTCCGGATGCAGGCGGGCGAACTCCGTGAGCAGTTCCCCAGTGCCATCGGTCGAGCCGTCATCGACGACGATGACCTCCTTGGGGAGGTCCACGGCCAGCACCTTCGTCAGGATGGCGGCGACGGTGCCGGCCTCGTTATAGACCGGCACCAGCACGGAGACCCGGAGTGGTCGGCCAGGGGCACGAACCGGCTGAGCCGGAATCTTACCTGGCCGGTGTGCCACGGCCGGACGGGGCCGGCCGGGGCACGTGCGGAGGCCCAGCCGCCGGCCCCGGGTGCCCGCGGAGCGGGCGCGGAGCAGGGCCCAGAGCGTCCCCAGGCCGTAGCGCACGCTGGGCCAGAAACTGATGCTGGAAGCCTCGGGGAGGTATTTGGCCGGGACGCCGATCTCGGCGATGCGAAAGCCCCCGGCCGCCGTCTGCACGATGACCTCGGTGTCGAAGACGAAGTCCTCGGAGTTGGCAAGGAACGGGATGCTTTCGAGGAGTCGGCGGCTGTAGGCCCGGTAGCCCGTGTGCATCTCGCTGAGGTGGAGGCCAAGGACCAGGTTCTCCACGACGGTAAGGAAGCGGTTGGCCAGGTACTTGTAGACGGGCATCCCCCCGGCGAGCGCCCGGCCGTCCTTGAGGCGGGACCCCAGGACGAGGTCGGCGCGACCCTCGAGGATGGGGGCGATGAGGTCCGGGATGCGCCGGGGGTCGTATTGGTAGTCGGGGTGGAGCATCACCACGATGTCGGCTCCGGCGGCGAGGGCCCGGGTGTAGCAGGTCTTCTGGTTTCCGCCATAGCCCCGGTTCTCGGGGTGGACGTACACGGTGAGGCCCAGCCGACGGGCCACGGCCACGGTGTCGTCGTGGCTGGCGTCGTCGATGACGAGCACCTCGTCCACGACTTCGTGGGGCACCTCGCGGTAGGTGCGCTCCAGGGTGCGGCCGGCGTTATAGGCCGGCATCACCACCACGACTGACTTACCCGCAACCGCCACGGTGGCCCCCATCCTGCCTGGAAACTCAGCGCCTACCCGGTCTGGCGGGAGCGCAGGTACTCGGAGAGGGACTCCTGCCAGGGCGGAAAACAGAAGCCCGTGTCCCGGCTCAACTTCTCGCTCGCCAAGGCCGAGTACGGTGGGCGCCTGGCCGGCCGGGGGAACTCGGCCGTCGTCGCCGGCACCAGGCTGACCTTTCGGCCAGCCAGCCGAAGGATCTCCGCGGCCCATTCGTACCGGCTGCATTCGCCCCGACCCGCAGCGTGGTACGTCCCGCGCGCCCCCGCCCGCATGAGCGCCACTATAGCCCCGGCCAGCGGCACCGTCCAGGTGGGGGAGCCCCGCTGGTCGGTGACAACCCGGAGCTCCTTCCCGCTCTCGGCGAGGCCCAGGATGGTGTGGACGAAGTTCCCCGGCGCCCGCCCCGCGGGCACGCGGCCGTAGAGCCACGCCGTGCGCACGATGAGGTGCTCGCCAGCGAACCGGCGGACCGCCTCCTCGCCCGCGAGTTTGCTCTCCCCGTAGACGTTGAGGGGGTGGGGCGGGTCCTCCTCGGCGTAGGGGCTGCCTTTGGTGCCATCGAAAACGAAGTCGGTGCTGACGTGGACGAGGAGGGCCCGGTGCGCCGCTGCCGCCCGGGCCAGGAGTTCCGGCCCCAGGGCGTTGACGGAAAAAGCCAGGTCGGGCTGGCGTTCGCAGCCGTCCACGTCCGTCGCAGCGGCACAGTTGATGATGGCGGCCGGGTGGGAGCGGGCGACGGCCTCACGGACGTCCTCTTCGCGCGTGATGTCTAACTCGGAGTGGCCGAAGGCGATGAGGCTCAGGCCTGGCTCCTGGTGAGTGAGCAGGCTGCCGAGGTCCCGGCCGAGCATCCCCCGAGCGCCCGTGATGAGGATGGGGCCTGGGACGTCAGCCATCAGTGCGCCGGTCCTCGGGCTGGGGAGGCTTGGCGCTCGCTTCGCGGGCGCCCGCGTCGGGCTGGCGGGCACCCGCTGGCCCGGCGGCGCCTCGAACACCCGGCCCACGCGGAGTCACCGGGGGCCCTCCGCTCCAGCGGGGCCAAGAGACCCGGGAGGTTCCGCCTCCTCTGGCCCGCTCCGGCCCGTTTCCAGGCCCTTCCCCTCCGCCAGCCGGTCGCCATACTGCTTGCGGTAGTAGGAGCGGAAGCTGCCGGAGCGGACGCGCTCCCACCAGGAGCGGTTCTCGACGTACCAGCGGATGGTTCGCTCCAGTCCGCCCGGAAAGTCCACCAGAGGCTGCCAGCCGAGTTCCCGGAAGACCTTTTGGCAGTCCAGGGCGTAGCGGCGGTCGTGCCCCAGGCGGTCGGGCACGAAGCGGACGAGGGAGCGGGGCTTGCCGAGGGCGTCCAGCAGGAGCTCAGTCAGGGCCAAGTTGGTCAGTTCGTGGCCGCCTCCGACGTTGTAGATGTTCCCGGCCTTCCCCTGCTCCAGCACCCGGAGGACGGCTCGGCAGTTGTCCTCCACGTAGAGCCAGTCACGGACGTTGAGGCCGTCGCCGTAGAGGGGGAGAGGCTGGTCGGCAAGGGCGTTGGTGATGAAGAGGGGGATGACCTTCTCCGGGAACTGGTAGGGGCCGTAGTTGTTGGAACTGCGGGTGATGAGGGTGGTCAGCCCGTAGGTCTTGTAGAAGGCGAGGGCGAGGAGGTCCGCCCCGGCCTTGGAAGCGGCGTAGGGGCTGGAGGGGGCCAAGACATCCTCTTCGGAGAATACCCCTCGTTCACCCAGGGAGCCGTACACCTCGTCGGTGGATACCTGGAGGAAGCGGGGCAGGCTTCGCCTCTCCTGGCCGGCGAGCGCCGCGGCCAGGAGCGTCTCCGTGCCCAGGAGGTTGGTGCGGATAAACTCCCCCGATTCGAGGATGCTGCGGTCCACATGGGTCTCGGCGGCGAAGTTGACGATGGCCCAGACCTCCTCGGTGAGGAGTTTTCCCACCAGGGCCCGGTCGTTGATGTCCCCGTGGACGAAGGAGTACTGGGGGCTCTTCTCCACATCGGCCAGGTTCTCTGCGTTCCCGGCATAGGTAAGGAGGTCCAGGTTGATGATGCGCCAGTGGGGGCGGTCCCGGAGGAGGAGCCTGACGAAGTTGCTCCCGATGAAACCACAGCCGCCCGTCACCAGGACGGTTCTCTTCTCTTTGCTCGCCATCGGTCACCCCTCGGCCAGCTCGGCGTGGCCTGGACTTGTCGAGGGTCACCCCCCGCTCGGGAAGGGGCGCCTCACGTGCTCAGCCGCCGGATGCTCCAAGACACGTATCTTACGGCGGGAGCCAACCCGTTGGCAAGCGCAAAGAGGGCCGAAGGAAGGGGCCTCAGAAAAGGGGGATGGCAGGCGTACCGCTCCGCCGGTCTTGGCCCCAGCAGGACGGCAGCCCTCCGGAACGGGTGGCACCAGGAGCCGGGCGGCAGCACGCCAGGGGAGAGGCGGCACCTCCTCGGCTACTCGGCGGAAACCACCAGTACCAGTCGGCCTTCAGCAAGCGCCGGCCCGACGATGGTGTACCCTTCCCCCTTCGGGGCGGTGAAGGTGGAGTTGAGGAGTGTCTTCTTCTCGGCTTTTCCCGCCTCCGGGCGGAGCAGAACGCAGCGCGTCTTGACCTGGCCACCCCGCTCTTCGAGCGGAGTCGCTGCCAGTTCCATTTTCTCAGGCAGGCTGAAGGTGAGTTCTTGCCCATACGCGCCCGCCTGCGACCGCCGGCTGAGCAGTTTCAGGCTTTCGAAGGCCACCACCCCCTTGAGTTTCCCGGCGATGTCCTTGAGTTCGGGGTCAACAGGCCCCTTGTTCGGACTGGCCTGGATGGCCAAGACGGTCACCGTGACCTTGTCAGCAGCCTGGGAGGAGGCGGCGATGGCGAGAAGCACGCCCAGCGCGAGCGCCACCACAAGAAGAGAGGACCAGAAGCCAATGCCCAGAATGCTCCTGGTCTGGCGGGCAAAGCAGCGCGGCGCCTTTCTCCAAACCAACCTCGCCCGCGCCGCGAGCAGGCTGACGTCTCTCATGGCTCTGCTACCTCCGTCCGCCGCTTATACCCGACGGAGCCGCCTCGCGGCAAGCCCTTTCTGCCACTCCGTTCCCCCCTGGGGCGACAGTCGGCGCCTGCCCCTTCAGCTGCCCGGAGCCGCCTGGGTGGGCTGGTCGCTCATCACCCAGACGACGGCAACCTTGCCGTCAGCGGAAACCAGAAGGAGGGCGCCCGGTTCCCCTTCGCTCTGCTCGATTTCCACGTCCAGGGCATCGGCCGATGCCAAGGCCACCGGCTTCGGCCCGAGGCCCGACGGCCCGGGCTTGGCGCCGGGAAGGATGGACATGAGCGCCCACACTCCCGCGAGCAGTGCGAGGATGCCCGCGGCGACGGCCAAGGCGAGAGCGGGCCTGCTCTTGACGCACCACTGGCGCAGTCGGGAAAGCCGGCAGAGAACCCCAACTGACCAGCGCGGACGGACTTCGGTTTCCCCGGCGATTCTCTGGGCCACCGTCTGCCAGAGCCCTTCCCAGACGGCCGGACAGGGGGCGGCGACGGTGCCCAGTTCCCGCTCCATGGCCTTCAGTTCCCGGAGCAGTTCTCGACACGGGGCGCACTGCTCCAGATGTTGGCAGAGTTGGCGCTGCTGATCTTCCGTCAGTTCTTCGTCCAGCAGCCCGCTCAGCCACGTGGCGTGCTTACACTCTTCCATCAGCAACCCTTCCGCGGGCCGACGCCTTCCGACTTCGGGGCCGCCTCTTACAGGTAGCCGTGCTTTCCGAGCCAGTCCCGCAATGTTCGCCGGGCATAATGCAGCCGGCTCATCACCGTCCCGATGGGGATGCCGAGAAGCTCGGCCACCTCCCGGTAGCTCAACCCTCCCTGGCTGACGAGGAGCAGCACCTGGCGGTGCTCCTCATCCAACGCCGTAAGCCCCAGGCGGAGGCCGTCGGCGAGTTCGCTCGCCTCGGCCTCCCGGGCGGGCGTCAGTGTATCGATACCTTCAGCGGGTGGCGCTTCCGCCTCCTCTTCGGCGCCCGTGGCCCGGAGGCCCAGGCGGTCCCGCCGGCGTACCTGGCGACCGAAGTCGCGGGCCTGGTTGGTGACGATGCGCAGGAACCAGGGGCGAAAGCGCGCCGGGTCCCGCAGTCGAGCCAAACCGGTGAGGGCTTTGATAAAGGCCTCCTGGACGACGTCCAATGCGTCCTCCGCCCGACCCAGGTGGTGGTAGGCGATGCGGTAGGCCAGCTCCCGGTACCGGTCAAAGAGAGCCCGGGCTGCTCCCTGACCACCTTGGCGCGCGTCGAGAACCAGCTCCTCGTCATCCTGCTCCACGGCTGACTCACCCGTCCCCTCAAGCAAGCAGACGTCCCGCAGCTGCTCGCTATTCATCCGCGTTGGCGAGGCTTCGCCTCTTTGGCCTGCTCGCGCCCGCCCGTTTCGCGGGCGCCCGACGGGCGCCCGGCCGCCTCCCGACGGCATGGGCACCAGGACTTCTTCGGGTCTACGACCCCTCCAGGGAGACTTCGCCTCTCTTGGCCTGGCCTTCCGGGGCGCTGGGACGGCTGCTTTGCTCGCCTTCCCGCGCTGCTTCTGGCCCGGTGGCATCGCCCAGAGGCAGCGTCACCGTGAAGGTGGTGCCTTTTCCGGGCTCACTCGCCACCGTCACCTCGCCGCCCAGGAAGCGGACCAACTCCCGCACAATGGACAGTCCCAGCCCCGTCCCCTCATGCTCGCGGACGACCCCTCGGTTGGCCTGGCGAAATTTGTCGAAGATGCGGGGGAGTTCCGCTTCGGGGATGCCGATGCCGGTGTCCGCCACCGTAAGGACCGCCATCCCATCCCGGACGGTCGCCGAGACCGTCACCTGCCCGCCGTCAGGGGTGAACTTGTAGGCGTTGGAGAGTAGGTTGGAGAGGATTCGGCCGGTTTTCCGGAGGTCCAGGAGGACGGTGGGCAGGCCTTCGTCCACCTGCACCTGGACGGCGAGGCCGGGCCTCCGCAGTGGCTCCAACTTGGCCACCACCGAGCCGACGAGTTCGCCCAGGGAGGTGCGGTCCAGGTTCCTCTGCATCCGTCCCGCTTCGAGGCGACTGAGGTCCAGGAGGTTCTCGATGAGGTCCAGGAGGTCACGCCCGCTGGAGACCATGTTCTGGATGTAGCGGCGCTGTCGGCCGGTAAGTGGTCCGTAGGTCTCTTCCAGGAGCACCTGGGCGAAGCCGAGGATGGAGTGGAGGGGGCTCCGGAGTTCGTGGCTCATGTTGGCCAGGAACTCGGTGCGCAGTAGGTTCATCTCGTGCAGTTCCAGGTTGGCCCGGCCCAGGGCGTTCAGTTGGGCGTCCAGGTTGCGGTTGAGTTCAACCTGAGCCTGGTGGCTCTGCTCGACACTGTCGATCATGTGGTTGAGGGCGCTGGCGAAGTCCTCGAGTTCATCCCGGGTCTTGACCGCGGCCCGGGCCGTGAGGTCGCCGGCGGCCACGGCATCGGTCGTCTGTTTGAGCCGATGAAGCGGCGCCAGGAGGTAGGAGACCAGGAGGTAGAGCGTGCCCAGGGCGACCAGCAGGGTCACGACGGCGCTCGCCTCCAGCAGGAAGTCGATGTTGCGCAGGGCACTCCGTGTCTCCTTCAGGGGCAGCTCTACGCTGAGGAGACCCTGGAAGGAGTCGGGCGGGAACTTGGGATGGCACGCCCGGCAGCTTCGTCCGGCCTCGCGCGGCCCGGCACTCAGCGGGACGAGCAGTTGGTAGGACCGCCCCACCACGTCGTCTTCCTTGTCATCACGTTCCGTCGACCTACGTGCCACCCGCTTGTCCCAGTTCTCCTGCCACCAGGACAGAATCTTCTGCTCGTACTCGTCCTCGGGTCGCGTGGCCTGCGTCGTGCCGCCCGGGTAAATCTGCCGCCAACGCACCCCCGCCGTCCCCGGGACCCGCTGCTCCAGAGAATGGGGGAACTGTTCCGCTGGGACGTTGAGCCTCTGCATGGTCTGCACGTCGGCATCACGCTGGGCTTGCACCGCATTCGCCACCAACGCGGCCCGCTCATGGATCTGCTCCATGAGCAGCCTCCGGGTCCACTGGTCCACCCAGTAGTAACTCGCACCAATCACCAGGAGCAGGAGCAGGGCCATCCACAGTCGGCTCCGTAACTCCAGCCGACTCCGACCCAGAAGCACCTGCTTGGGAGAGGTGCGCATCCGACCCCCCAGTCTTCCTCCCAGTCTGGCCCCCGCCAGGCACAGCTTCCTCAGAAAGGTGCGCATCCCACCGCCCACTTTTCCTCCCAGTATGGCCACCGCCAGAAACAGCTTCCTCAGAAAGGTGCGCGTCCCAACCCCCAGTTTTCCTCCCAGTCTGGCCCCCGCCAGGCACAGCTTCCTCAGAAAGGCGCGCATCCGCACCCCCGCCTTTTCTCCCATCCCGGTCTACCGCAGCCAGCCCCAACCCACCGACGGGACTGTCACCCGCCTATCCGGCCGGCCCTCAGTGTACCGCCGAAGCCCGGCCACTTCCAGTGCCCAGGCCCGCAAGCCAGCAGAGCTCGCTCTGCACGTGCCCCGGGCGGGCTTGCCGGCCGGGGTTCCCCACGGCCGGACGAGACCGGCCGTGCCACCTGTCGACTTCGGCGGAGCTCAGTCGGGACGCAGGCCCCGCCTTCCGGCGACAACCGTCTCGCGCGCGGGGGAAGGCGCTGGAGTCAGACGCCGGCAGCCTCAAGGAGCCGGAGTCTCCTTGGGCGCCGGTCGGGAGGATGGCAGGAGACCGGGTCCCCACCCCGCCCCGTGCACGTCTCGCCATCAGGATCGCTCAGGCCCGCCTTCCCCGCTTCGCCGGTTCTGGCCCTTTGGAGAAGGTTCGCGTCGCTGGGGGCTGGTCCTGGGGATAGGGCGCCAGCAGGCCACGGGAGGTGGAACCTCCCCCGCTTGCGTTACGGAGGATGAGGATTCGGCGGATGCCAGCCTTTTTCTCCTCCCGGGGGAACTCACGGAACCGGGGCTCGTCAGCAAAAGAGCTTTCCAGATAGGATGCTTCCCCGAGCACAAACGTCTCTCCCTTTTGGTCGAGGAGCGCGAGGATATCCTTGGGGCCCGCCGGGGTGAGGAAGTTGGTGTCCCGGGCGTACCAGGCGGTGCCGGTCCAACTGAGGTCGCACAGGGCGATGGCCGCCTGGGGGTGCTGAGCCCGGATGTCCTGACAGATGACGGCCAGGGCCCGCATCGACCGGTAGGAGTTGAGCATGGGGAAGACCCAGGCCGCCGCGTTCACCTGCAGGGCGATGGGGACGAGGAACACCCACACCCCCACCCATCGGCGGTGCCTGGCCAAGGACCAGACGAGCCCCCCCGCCACCACCACCAGGCTCACCGCAAAGAACAGGCTTGCCAGATGCCAACCCGTGAGCCCCGCCCCAAACTCCGAAGCCGGAACCGAACGGTCCAGGGGGGCGTGCGCCAGGGTCCACTCCCCCAGTCCCGGTATGGAGAGCACCAGGCCGGCTCCGCCCATGGCGAGCACGGTCATCAGGACGAGCACCGTCGCGCCCGTCGTCGCCCAGGTCCAGCGCTCACGCCTCGTCACCAGCCCCGCCCAGAGCCAGCCCACGGCCAGGCTCGCCGCGAAGTAGCCGAACATGACGTAGCGGACCCGCTTCACCCCGCCCACACTCCAGCCGGCAATGACCACGATGAACCAGAGAAGAACCAGGAGCAGCCCCTCACTCAGTCGCCGGCGGGCGGGGGTTTCCTCCTTGTCCCGCCACCAGCGGAGGAAGGCGCGCACCAGCGCCTCGGGCGCATAGAAGGACCACGGCCAGAAGTAGAGGAAGAAGGTCCACAGGTAGTAGAACCAGGGCCTGTGGAGGTACTTCGGCCCGGTGATGCGCCAGAAGGTCAGGTTCAGCAGCAGGTACTCCAGGTACGGCTTCCCAGCCTGGAGCACCGCGGGAACGAGCCAGGCGGCTACCAGCGCCAGGTAGAGCGCCGGCCCCAGCACGAGGATGAAGACGAGGACCGAGGCCGCCCGCTTGACGCTGTAGAACCTCCACCCGGCAACCATCCACACCACCACGACCGCCGCCGGCACGAGGAGCCCGACGGGGCCCTTGACCAGGCTTGCCCCGGCGCAGAGCACAAAGAACGCTGCGTACCACCCCCACCCTCGGCACCACCCCTCCCCGGACGCGTACTCGCCCCGGAGAAAGCAATACAGGGCCCAGGCCTGGAAGCACATCAGGGGCCGGTCAGTGATGGCGAACTGGGCGGTGAGCAGAAAGAGCAGGTTCGTCTGCAGCACCACCACCGCGAAGAAACTGGTCAGCCGGCCGAAGAAAAGCCGGGCGATGAGGTAGAAAGCCATCGCCGTCAGCACCGAGGCTGCGGCAGAGGGCAGCCGGATCGCCACGTCGCTGAAGCCCCCCGTCAGCTTGGCCGACAGGTTCATCAGCCAGAAGAGCATGGGAGGCTTCTCCTCATAGAGGGTGGGGCCCAGGTGGGGGACCAGGTAGTTCCCCGTGTCGTGCATGGTGCGGGCGACGACGGCGAACCGGGTCTCGTCAGGGTGCCAGAGGTCGCGTCGGCCGAAGGACGAGCACGCGAGGGCGGCCGAAAGGAGCATGAGGAGGATGAGGGCCAGGACGTCCACCCAGCCCCAGGGGCGAACGGGCAACTGCTCACTCGCAGGTTCGGACACCAGGAACCCTCCCATCGCCGAAGTCCCAGTAAGCACAGCCTATTGTACTTCACCCGGGGCTTCGCGCAAGGGAAAGTGGGGCCGAGGCTCCTTCGTTGACAGACCTCCCCCGACCCGGTAGAGTTCCCCTCGCGGCAACATGGAACTGTCCCGTGCCTGGAGCATGCGCCGATGGAGGGTCGCCCGTCTCCCGTTCGCTACTCCGTGGTCGTCCCCGCCTACAACGAAGCGGAGAGCCTGCCCACCCTCATCGGGGAGATTGAGGCAGCGCTCGCGGGCCTCGGCCAACCTTTCGAAGCCATCATCGTGGACGATGGCAGCACCGACGGGACGCTCGCGGCGCTCCGGGCCGAATCGGCCAGGCGCCCCTGGCTCCGCTACCTCAGTTTCGCAAGGAACACCGGGCAGAGCGCCGCCTTCGACGCGGGCTTCCGCGCCGCCCGTGGCGACGTCATCATCACCCTGGACGCCGACCTCGAGAACAACCCCGCCGACATCCCCCTCCTCGTCGCGCGCCTGGGCGAATACGACGCCGTCTGTGGCGTCCGCACCGAGCGGAAACACTCGCGGGCGCGTCGGCTCGTGTCCTTCCTGGGGAACCGTGTGCGGAACTGGTTCCTCGGCACCGACTTCCGGGATACGGGCTGCTCCCTCAAGGCCTTTCGCCGGGAGTGCGTCGCGCGGGTGCCCATCTTCAAAGGGCTCCACCGCTTCCTCAACAACGTCTTCGAACTGCAGGGCTTCCGGGTGTTAGAGGTGCCCGTCTCCCACCGTCCCCGGCAGTTCGGACAGACCAAGTACGGGACCTTCCGCCGGGCCTTCCGGGTCCTCCCCGACATCCTGGCCCTGGCCTGGATGAAGCGCCGGTGGGTCAACTACCAAGTGAGGGAAACCAATGAATCTCAGCGAACTGCTCAGTAGCTGGCTGACGAAACTGGACGCCTGGATGGTCATCGGCTTCGCCGGTCAGGCCCTCTTCTTCGGGCGCTTCTTCGTCCAGTGGCTGGTCTCGGAGAAGCGGGGGGAGAGCCACGTGCCCCTCTCCTTCTGGTTCTTCAGCGTTGCCGGCGGCTCGGTCCTCCTTGTCTACGCCATCCACAAGGTCGACCCGGTCTTCATCCTCGGGCAGGGGGGTGGGCTCCTCATCTACGCCCGCAACCTCACCCTCATCTACCGCAAGAAGCGCCAAGCGACGGTCGGCCCTGCGGAGGATGGGTTGGGGAAGCAGGGGTGAGGCACATACCCCGGGGGGCTGCGTCGAGCTCACGCGCCCTCAGCTCCGTCGGGCGCGCCTGACGAGTTCGGCGAACTCCCGGCGGTTCAGGATGGCCCCGTTCCGCCAGGCTGCTGACAGTCGGAATGGTCGTGGCGGTTCGACATCGTGCGCCACCGCGCCCCTCGGGGCGCCGCGCTCGTCAACCAGGACCTCGACCGGAACCCCTTCAACGTCCAGATACCGTCCATACCACTGTCGCGTCTCCGCCACGAGCGCGTCGAACTCAGCCCGTGTGATCTCCGTCGCGTGGGGAAGCTCCATGCCGTCGTAGAGAACCGGTCTGCCCGTAGCATAGAGCCAGGTGTGCAGTTGGCCATCCGTTCCCCTGCCCTGAGTGAGGGGCAGGTACTCCTCCCAGCAAGGAGGGTTTCTCAGAAAATCCTCTTTCGAAAGGCCTGGGTATGCGTAGTAGAGAAAATCGGCTTCTGGCCTGAACTTGATGAACTTCGCTGGGACCCCTGTTGGCTTCATCTCACATCAGCGCCTTGGGGGCACACCGCCACGCCCGATTACGCGGCAGTGCGGCCCCCAAACAGGCTGAACTACTTGGACGGATAGAAGTACCCGCCCTGCTGCCCGCGTTTCGCCACAAGGAGCTTGGACTCTGCCAAAGCCTTTGCCACTTGAGTGGTAGTGAAACCAGAACCCTCAAGAATAGCCGTCAATCTTGGGCGTTGGCTTCTCCCGCTTGTACGGATCTGGGCGAACAGCAGAAGAGCATATGGAACCATGTCACGATGAGCAGTGCGAAACTGATCCCACCGTTTCATATAGGGCAAGTGCTCAAGATACTTCTTCTCGACATCGGCGCGCAGGGAAGGGTACACCTTGTATTCAACGCGGTGCTTGCCCTGCAGGTCACTGATTATGGGCTTCACCTGTCCAAGGTCGGCGCGGCCGGGTACGGCGGCGCTCGGGGTGGACCTGGGCTTGCGCGTCTTAAACGCAAGCAGATAATCAACGCCGAGGGCGTGAGCGATGCCAACCTCAAGGCTCACATTCGGGTTGCCGCCCGTCGCGTCGAATATGCATCCGGCGGAATCCCGCACTTGCTCCGTGATGTGCTGAAGAAGATAGTTCGTCGAGGTGATGGCGCCAGTATCGGCCAGAACTATGGCTAAAGGAGTCTGCCCCTCAAGTTCCTGTTTGAGGCGGTCATAGTTCGACCTGATGTCCTTTTGAAATGGGCACCCTACAAAGACCTGGTGAATCTTAGCCATCGACGATTCTCCAGTTAAGGCCTGTCGCTACCCTTCAACCATCGATCAACCTCCAAAGGACATAGGGTGACCGCACGGGAGCGACGGAGCCCGCCGTCTGACGCTCCTCTCGTGTCCTTGCTGTTCTCTCTTCTCTCTTGCTCAACTGTTCCCCTGCTCACCTGCTCTACCAGCCTTCGCCGCAGGCGAAGGCCGGTCGGGATGACAGGATTCGAACCTGCGACCTCTAGCGCCCAAGGCTAGCGCTCTTGCCAAACTGAGCTACACCCCGGCCTTCGCTGTGGCCTCCCTCGTACCCTCGCGGACCCGGCCCCGGCAAGGGAAAAGCAGGCTACCTGACTCTTCTGGCAGGCACCGGCTAAGGTTTCTGCCCACCCTCCCACTCCGGGCCCGACCGAGGCGTTTGTCGTCACTGGGGAGCGCCTCTTCCGCCCATGACCGTGCGTGTCGAGGACGCACTCAAGGCACGGCCTTCAAGGACTCGACGTTGATGGCCATATAGCCGCCATCATCGGTGAAGACGGTGCCGGTGACCTCGAATACCCCGGTGACGGTGCCCTTTCCGATGCCATCGATGGTGGCGACCATCGCCGCCGGGGCGCCCTCGGTGGCGTGCAGCCGGTAGCGGAACGTATCGATGGCGATGCGCGGCGCGCCGTGCGACGTGCGCTGCACCGGTCCCTTCCATGTGCCGTGCGTGCCCACCAGCAACGTCTTGGTGACCACCACGGAGTTCTCCGGGTCCGTCACCTCCGCGAAGTCGGCCGGCGTCGCTCGCTGCTGCGCAAACAGCCAGTCCCAGAACCCCGGCTCCTGGAACCCCTGCAGTGCACTCCCGTGCCCCCCGCCGGGATACTCCGTGTAGCGGACGTTGCCGCCGCCCTGCTGGAGCGCTGCGACAACCTGCCGCACCCAGTCCAATGACATGCTATCGTCCTTTTCCCCTTGGAAAATCCAGATGGGAACGTCCTTGAACCGGAGGCAAATCTTCTCCCAGCCTGGCCAACAGCCCCCCATCGGGAACGCCGCCGCCGCAAGGTCCGGATGCCGGCTGATCAGTTGCCACGTGCCGTAAGCCCCCATGGAGAAGCCGCCGATGTATATCCGCCGGTAGTCTATCCGATACTCCTTCCCCAGTTCGACCATCGTCGCCAGGAGCATGCGAATCGTTTCCGTCTCCGGGTCCACCTTGTTCAGGTGCGGTCCGAACCACCCATCCCCGCTCGGGCACTGCGGCGCGATCACGAAGCACTGGTATTTCGTCCGCACCGGCTCTGCGGTAAACACCTCGCCCACCCCGCTCGCCAGTTGCATCTGGTTGTCGCTGCCGCGCGAGCTCGCGTGCAGCCAGATGACCAGCGGGTAACTCTTCCCCGCCTCGTAGTCTTTGGGAGTCAGCAGCCGGTAGAGCAGGTGCTTGCCACCCGCCTCCTTGTGCTCACGGAAGGCGAACTCGGGGAACTTTACCCCCTCCGGGGCCGCTTGCCCCCACACCAGACCCGGCACGAACACCACGACAATCGCCATGACCATGGCCCGCATTTTAGCTCCTTTCTGCTTCATTCAGTGACTGTATGCTGCACTACTGCCAGTCTCGCGTGCAATTCTATGTGCACGTTCCGAAGTCAATAGCGAGAAGAAGCAGACCGACAACCTGGTCGGAGCTTACGCCGCCACCTGCCACGAGTAGAAAGGGCCGTCGGAGACGGCCCTTTCTACTGGTCGGGGTGACAGGATTCGAACCTGCGACCTCTAGCGCCCAAGGCTAGCGCTCTCATCCAAGCTGAGCTACACCCCGCAGCTTCGGTGAACCTGCATCTTACCCTCACCCCGCTGGCGAAGGCAAGCGAAAAGCAGCGCACCCGCTCAGGCTAACGACCCTCCCCGCCTTCCTCCACTCTCGCGGGCCGAAGGGTGAAGACAATGTCCTTGGGGGAATCGCGGCCCCGTTCCTCCGACCCCCCCTCGTCCTCGAGGTTGTCGCCCACACTGTACACTGCGACCCGCTTCCCGTCGTTGATGTAGCGCAGGGGCTTCCCGTCAAACGGGTCCAGGGGGACCTGGGGGAGGATGTCCGGTACCAAGGCGTCCAGGGTGGCCGGGTACCCGTCATGGGTGAGCCGATAGCGCTCCAGGGCCAACCCCGTCCGGGCACAGGCAGCCCACGCCTCCGCCGACGCGAACACGGTGCCCAACCGACCAAAAGCAGGGAGAAGCATACGCGTCAGGGGGGCGGTCCACGGGGGCTCCTCCATTCTCTCACTCCATTGGGAGAGGCGCTCACGCACAGTATAGAGAGGCTGCTCGAACAGCAGGATGCCTTCCCGAAGCAAGGTCAGGCCCGTGGCCTGGTCGTACCGTCGCGAGGGACGGCCAAGCGCAGACCTGTAGAGGGCCGAGGAAGCACGTTCCAGGAGCCTGAGGCCGACCGTGCTGAGGTATTCCTTCCAGCCAACCTGGCCGTGAACGGACGCGCGGGCAACATCCCACAAGTGGCGGCTCTCCAGGCCCTTGCGGAAGAGCACCAGTTCCCCCTTCAGGCCGGCAAGGAAGCTCTGCCGGCTCTCCAAACCGTCGAGGGCGGCGAGGGCCGAGTCGACGTGCTGTGCATCGAGCTGCCCGCTCTGGACGACGCCTTGCAGGGTATCGCAGGCGACCGACAGGCAGGCTAAGCGGACCAACTCGCAGATGAAGACCTGCTGGCCTTCTTCGTGCCTGACCATGGCCACCATGTCCAGCCAGTGGCTGAAGGCTTCTTCGGTCCGCCCGTCCGCTAGGGCAACGATGACGGCGGCATTTTTGAGGCGAACCAGGCTGCGCATGGCTGCGAGGTGGGGCAGTTCGGTTTCGTACCCCCGGCGGTAGTCGAGATGGAAGTCACATGCCGGCCGCTGGGCTGCCTGGTGAACGAGTTCGAGGGCCTCAGCGCTCTGCGTGAGGTCGGCGCGGACCTTCGCTTGTTGCTCAGCAGACAGGGCAACCCAGCCATCCAGGCTGGAGAGCATGTCGGTCTCCTGTGAGGATACGTTCTCCTTGGCCAAAGCCATCCGGTATAGAGGGGCAGCGTTTTCCGAGTCGGGGATGGGGGCGGGGTAGAGGTCAGTCAACTCCGTCGGCCAGCCCCGGGCCCTGATGTCGGCCAGCACCGCCTCCAACTTCCAGCCAGTGGCGATATCAAGGGCCATCCAGCCAATGACCAGCACAAGCAGCGGCACCACGATGAGGAGCAACAGCTTCAGCGCAGGACGCATCTTCCGTTTCTGCTTGAGGCCGTCGGCCCGAACGGACTCATCCGACATCATGGGCCTCCTCTGCTCCGCAAGGCCGTCTGCTCAGCGGAGCCTGGAGCGCTTCACCCTCCCCATGCCCGTGCAGGGACTCACCAGGTGCACACATTCCTGACCAGAGCAAAGTCCCCGACAGAAGGGTCTCCCGGAGGAATTATAGCACCCAGGGCAAGCGTGCGGAGACCCGCTTCTTCAGCCCTCAGGCCTTTGAGGCGCAGGACCTTACGGCGGCCTCGACCAGGGCGGGGATGGTGTGGGGGGAGGCCTCGGCGGCGACGGTGAAGCCTGCTTCCCGTGCCGCCTCGGCCGTGACCGGGCCGATGACGACAGCGGGCGTGCTTCGGCAAATTGCTGCGAACGTTTCACGTGAAACAACTGCCCGTAAGCCTCGGACCGCCGAGGAACTGGCAAAGGTGACCAGGTCGGGGGCGCGCTCGGCGAGAGAGGCCAGGATGTCGGGGTCCTGGTCGGGGTCGGGCTCGCTCCGGTAGAGTTCTACCTCCAGGACCTCGGCTCCCATCTCGGCCAGGCCCCGGGGGAGGACCCGTCGGGCACCGGCGGCACGGGGGAGGAGGAGCCTCTGGCCCCGGAGTTTCCCCTGCTTGGCGAACTCCGTCAGCACCGCTTCGGCGACGAACTCACTGGGATAGAGGTCCACCTTCAGGTGGTAGCGCTCGACGGCCCGGGCCGTGGGGAGGCCGATGGCTGCTATCCGCACCCCAGCCAACACCCTGATGTCTTCCCGGCGACGGAGGAGTTCGCCAAGAAAGCGCTCCACGGCCCGGGCGCTGGTGAAGAGGAGCCAGTGGAAGGTCTCGACCCGGTCGATGGCGTCCAGAACAGGCCTCATGTCTTCGGGCGGCACCAGGCGGAAGGCGGGCACCCTCAGGACCGTCGCCCCCAGTTCAGCGAGCTGCTCAGCGAGCGAGGGCTCCGCCCTCAGGCTGGCCCGTGACTCCGCAGCTTCCTCTCTTGTCTCGCGCGGGCGGGTGACGAGGATGCGCCGACCCAAGAGCGGCCGACGCTCGAACCAGGCCAACTGCTCCCGGAGCCTGACCACGTCGCCCACCACGAGGAGTGCGGGCGGCTCAACCCCAGCATCTCCAGCCAGCCTGGCGATGTCGCCCAGGGCGCCCCTGACGGTCTTCTGGCTGGGCAGGGTGCCCGAAGCGACCACCGCAGCTGGGGTCTCTCCCGGGAGCCCGCCTGAAAGCAAGGCGCCTGTTATCTCGGACAGTCGGCTCACACCCATGTAGACCACGATGGTGCCGCCCGCGCGGGCCAGGGCCTCCCAGGCAACCTGGGACTCGGCCTTGGTCGGGTCTTCATGTCCGGTGACAAACAGGACGGAAGAAGAGAGTCCGCGATGGGTGGCGGGGATACCCGCATAGGCGAGGGCCGCGACCCCGGCCGTCACCCCAGGCACCACCTCGAAGGCGACGCCGGCCTGGGCCAGGGCCAGGGCTTCCTCGCCCCCGCGGCCGAAGACGAACGGGTCACCACCTTTGAGTCGGCAGACGGTCTTTCCGGCCCGGGCCTGGTCGATGAGCAGTTGGCTGGTCTCCTCCTGGGTGTAGGCTGCGCGGGCAGGCGACTTGCCGACATAGATGCAATCAGCGGAGGGGCGAGCGTAGCGGAGGAGTGCGCTGGGGATGAGGCGGTCGTAGAGGACGACGTCGGCCGACGAGAGGAGGACGAGCCCGCGCACGGTGATGAGGCCCGGGTCCCCGGGACCAGCCCCCACCAGGTACACCTTGCCCGCTGTGGCCATGGGAGTGCTCTTTCCGGTCCCGGCGCTGCGCCCCACATCCAGGGTCAAGTATGGACCGGGGTCGCTCGAGGTGTCAAGGCCGAAGGGGTCGGGGTTCAGGAGGCGCGGGCCGACGGAGCCTTGGGCTTCCGCCCGCGCCGGCGACCGAGTTTTCGCCCGGGGAAGATGACGGGCCAGATGTCGTCGATGTGGTCGGCGAAGCGGAAGATGAGTTTTTTCCGGGCTTCCTCGTGGACTTCGCCCAGGTCCTTCTCATTCTCGGCGGGGAGGATGACGGTGTGGACGCCCGCACGGTACGCGGCCAGGACCTTCTCCTTGATGCCGCCGACGGGGAGGACCTTCCCGCGCAGGGTTATCTCGCCCGTCATGGCCACCCGGGGGTCGAGGGAGGTCCCGGTGAGGAGCGACATGAGCGAGGCGGCCATGGTGATGCCCGCGGAGGGGCCGTCCTTGGGCGTCTGTCCGGAGGGGACGTGGATGTGGATGTCGGAGTCGGCGAAGAAGTGCGGGTCGAGGGCCAGGCGGTCGGCCCGGCTCCGGACGTAGGAGAGGGCGGCCTGGGCCGACTCCTTCATCACCTCGCCCAGGCTGCCGGTGAGGATGAGGCCCTTGTTCCCCGCCATGCGCGTCGATTCGATGAAGAGGATTTCGCCGCCACTGGGGGTCCAGGCCAGGCCAGTGCCCACCCCGGGCTCCATCTTGCGCTCCACCAACTGATGGAGGAAGCGGGGCGGGCCGAGAAGCTCCGTCACCTCGCGCGCACCGATGGCCCGGAACTTGGCCTTCCCCTCGGCCACTTCGCGGGCGACCTTTCGGCAGATGCTGGCCACCTCCCGCTCGAGGTTACGGACGCCTGCTTCGCGGGTGTAGAGGCGGATGATGGCCTTCAAGGCCGACACGTAGAAGCGACAGCGCTTTCGGTCGAGCCCGTGTTCGGCGAGCTGCTTGGGCACCAGAAAGGCGCGGGCGATGCGGAGTTTCTCTTCGTCGGTGTAGCCGGGCAGCCGCAGCACCTCCATCCGGTCGAGGAGCGCGG
>Ga0315282_10002163_pt1 | contig 36556 bp, 36 predicted proteins | sample YL17G07_20_MG_FD_203693 | JGI IMG/M metagenome (GOLD analysis project Ga0315282, IMG submission 203693) | Sediment microbial communities from Yellowstone Lake, YNP, Wyoming, USA - YL17G07_20 | ecosystem: Environmental > Aquatic > Freshwater > Lake > Sediment | place: USA: Wyoming | collected...
CAGGCCGCCCAGGGCCATCAGGAGCGGTTGCTCCGGGGAACCTGTGTGCCCCGGGCATCTTCACTCTTCCTGGCCATGCTGGACTATTTCCGAGAGATCGAGCGGTACACCCGGCGGATGAGCATGGATCTGGAGAAGGCACTGACCGCGGCCTGATGCGCCTCCGAGATTCCCACCGCGAAGACCACGCAGGAACCGCAGATTTCGCAGATTCACCCCCACCCCAGCCCTCCCCCCTTCAAGGGGGAGGGAGTGGGAGAGGGGCTGCGGAATCTGCGGTTGACTTATCGGTGCTCTCTGAGAGAGGCTCTCGCGGCCGACGCCCGGGCGCGGCGCAGGGCCAGCATGCTGATCGGCCCCATGAGCACGCCCAGGCCGAGCACGCCGAAAGCGGGTCCCCACTGCCAGGGAGAGGTGGCGGCGGTTCCCCCGCCGCCGACCTGCAGGGCGTCCAGGACGAAGCCCGCGGCCCCCGGCGAGATGGCGGCGGCGAGGAATCCCAGGCACGATTGCAGGGCCAGGGTGGCGCCCAGGAGCGAGGGTTGGGCCAGCTCGGTCACGCCGGTGGAGAGCGCGCCGGAATCCGACGTCGCAAAGACGTTGTAGAGGGCCGCGGCGGTCAGAATGAACCAGAGGGGCGAGTGGAAGAGCCAGCCGATGCTGAGGGAGAAACAGGCGCTGCACAGCTGCGACAGAACGATCACCTGCGCGCGCCCCCACCGATCTGAAATCCAGCCGCCGGCGACGTTGGAGACGGATCCGATGACCAGAACGATCGCCGTCCACCCCGCCGCGAAACTGCTCGCCTCCACCACGGTGACTCCGCGCCGCATGAGGCTGGCGGCCAGGAAGGGCGGGAGCCAGGCGCGCATGCCGAACAGCTCCCAGTTGTGGGCACAGTAGCTGGCGATCATCCAGAGGGCCGGCCGGTTCCTGAAAACGCGTACGTCCAGGAGGCGCGACCGCCCTCCGAGCCGAGGCGGCGGCGCCGGCGCGAGGACGAATGCGGCCAGCAGCGCGGCGAGGAGGGGCCCCAGCGCGGTCAGACCCATGGCGATCCGCCAGTCGGCCATGCGGGTGAGCCAACCGGTGAGGGCCAGCGACGCGGCCGAGCCGACGCCGAAGGCGCTGGCGTAACAGGCAATGGCGACGCCCCGATGCTTCGAAGGGAACCGCTGCGCCACCAGCCGCATCCCGGGGACGTAGGTCCCGGCGAGACCGACGCCGGCGAGGGCCCGCAGGACGGCCGCCGAGAGAGAGCCGTGAGCGAGAAACGGGAAGGCCAGGCCGGCTGCGCCCGCCCACGCGGCCGAGGCGAGATAGATTGCCCGGGTGTCCATCCGGTCGGTGAGGCTGGCCAGGACCAGGACGGCGACCAGGTAGCAGCCCTGGTAGGCGGAGAAGATGAGCCCCGCCTCGCTGTTCCGCATCCCCCACTCTCTCTGGAGGATCGGCAGGACCGCGGTGTAGTTGAGGAACATCAGCATCGTGGCCATCTCGCACAGGCAGACGGCCCCGAGCCACATGGCGTCAACGCGCTGCGTCAGCTTCGCCGATCCTCCCTGAGAAGGAGACGCCGCTCCCCGACTTCCGCTGCGGAATGATCCGCCCTGCTCCACGCTGCGTTCCACCTGTCACCTGCTGAACGCTTGGGCAGGCCACCGTCCAGAGAGACGAGAGAACGATTGCCCTTGTACACCAATGACGACCCGGAGGCAACGCCTCATCGCGCGCAAGCCGGGGCCAACGGACGGATGGTATCGGAGATCGCACCAATCGAAGAACGCTGATGACACCAAACCTCTTTCTGTGCTACGTTATGCGTTAGAGGAGGCCAGGCTGTGTCCGGTGTGACCCGCTTCGGGGTATCGCTCGATGAGCATCTGCTGGCCCAGTTCGACCGGGTCATCGCGCGAAAAGGCTACACCAACCGCTCCGAGGCGATCCGGGACCTGATCCGGGAAAGCCTGGTCCGGGAGCAATGGGAACTGGGAAGCGATGAGGTGGTGGGCACGCTCACGCTCGTCTACAACCATGAGGTGCGCGACCTCACCGACAAGCTGACCGACCTCCAGCACGCCCATTACAAGGCCATCGTCTCGGCCCTGCACGTTCACCTGGATCCCCATCACTGCCTGGAGGTCCTGGTTCTCCGTGGAAAGGCCAAAGAATTGAAGAGTGTCGCGGACCGGCTGATCGGCACCCGGGGGGTCAGGCACGGCACGTTCTCCGCCACGGCCGAGGGGCGCGCATTGGGCTAGCCCCGGCCGGATTTTTTTGGTGCTGGCGTAGCACGAACAATGGATCTGTAGCATCAAGAATTCCAGCCTCCGGCAAGACCTGAGACAGGAGCAGCGCGAATGCACATCCCCGACGGATACCTGGGTCCCCCGACGTACCTGGCCGCCTACGCGGCCTGCGCCCCCCTCTGGGGGGTGGCGGCGCGGCGGCTGCGCGAGAGACTGTCGGCGCGGCGCGCGCCGCTCTTGGCGATCTCGGCGGCCTTCAGCTTTCTGGTGATGATGTTCAACGTTCCCCTGCCGGGAGGAACCACGGGGCACGCCGTGGGCGGCGTCCTGATCGCCATCGCCGTCGGTCCCTGGGGGGCGATGCTCTCCATCACCATCGCCCTCGTGATCCAGGCCCTCCTCTTCGGCGATGGAGGCATCACCTCCATCGGCGCCAACTGCCTCAACATCGCCTTCGTCATGCCATTCACGGGATACGCTGCATACCGCCTCCTGTCCGGGCTGCTCGCCTCGGAGAAGGGCAAGGCCGTGGCCGCTGGCATCGGGGGATGGGTCGGGCTGAACGCCGCCGCCCTCACCACCGCACTGATGCTCGGGATCCAACCTCTCCTGCACACGGGAGCCGATGGCCGTGCGCTGTACGCCCCCTATCCCCTTTCGGTGGCGATCCCGGCCATGATGCTCGGGCACCTCACCCTGGCGGGAACAGTCGAGGGCCTGATCACCGGCCTGACGGTCTATTTTCTTCGCCGCTCGCAATCCGCGTGGGTCTTTCAATCGGCGGCCGAGGAGGCAGGCCCATGAGGGATTACCGGAGGCTCTGGATAGGCCTGGTGCTATTGGCCCTTGCCTCGCCGATCGGCCTGTACATTCCCGAGATCATGCGGGCGGGGTCGGCCTGGGGGGAATGGGGGGTGGATGAGATCAAGCAGATGATCGGATATGCCCCCGCCGGCATGGAGCGGCACGCCGAGATCTGGAAGGCCCCCATCCCCGATTACGCCCTGCCGGGCCAGGAGCAGGCGCCGCTCTCCCGGCGAGGCGTGACCTACGTCCTCTCGGGGCTCCTCGGCATTGCGGCCTGCGGCGGCGGGGGATACCTCTTGACCCGGTGGATGACCGGGAACCGGGGCCGGCGCCGCACATGAATCAGAGCGCACGGGAGCAGCACTTCCTCGAGCTCGCCAGCGCGCGTCGTCTGAGGCCTGCCAAGAGGAATTACGCCGACAAGACCCTGCGGCGGATCGCCGCCTTTTTCTCCCGCTCCCTCTTGCGCGAGGAGACGGCGCGCCGCCCTGCTGTCCTGCAAGGGGTTGACCCGAGGGCCCGCCTCGTCGCCGCCCTGGTATTTCTGATCAGCGTCAGCCTGGCACGGTCCATCCCTGTGCTCCTCGGCCACGCCGCGATTCCCCTCGTTGCCATCTCCCTCTCCCGCATTCGGGCGAAGGAACTGTTCGGGGCCGGCTTCCTCCTGGCCCTCCTCTTCTCCACGCTCATCGCCGCGCCCGCCACCCTCAACGCGTTCAGCGGCGGGCAAGTCATTCTCCCCCTGCTTTCGAGACAACAGGAATGGCGCTCCGGCCCCTATGTCCTTCCCGCCGTGATCGGCGTGAGCCGCGAAGGGCTCCTCACGGCGGCCACCTTTCTCCTGCGCGTCCTCTCTTCCGTCGCCGCGGTCCTCTGGCTGACCCTGTCGACGCGATGGGTGGACCTGCTTCGCGGGCTCCGGTCCCTCCGCCTGCCTCCCCTGTTCCTGCAGGTGGCAGGGATGACCGTTCGCTATCTCCACGCGTTCCATCGGCAGTCCGAGGAGATTCACCTCGGCAAGAAGAGTCGCTGGATCTGCGAGGCGCCCGTGACCGCCGAGCAAGCGTGGGTCGGGTCGCGCATCGCCAATGCCTGGGATCGCGGCCTGCGCCTGATGGAGGAGGTGAGCGACGCCATGACCGCGCGGGGATTCAGGGGGGAAGCGAAGTTCCCGCCGGGCTCGCGCCTCCGGGCCCGGGACTGGGGATTCCTCGCGGCCGTCATCGTCCTGTGCGCGGCCGCCCACGCCCTCGCGGACGCCGTCCGCCTCCGAGTCTGAGCCATGACACCGTTCCTGGAGCTGGACGACGTCCACTACGCCTACGGGAAAGATATCCCCGCCCTGTCGGGAGTGTCACTGGCCATCTCACCCGGAGAGCGGGTGGCCATCCTGGGGGCCAACGGCTGCGGCAAGACGACGCTGCTGAGACTCCTCGCAGGGCTGATCTTCCCGCAGCGAGGATCCTATCGCGCCTTCGGGAGGGAGATCACCGAGCCGCTCCTTTCGCGCGACCCCTTCGGGATGTTCTTCCGGAAAGAGATCGGCATCCTCTTCCAGAACTGCGATGCGCAGCTCTTCAATCCCACCGTGGAGGACGAAGTCGCCTTTGGTCCCCTGCAGATGAACGACCCCCCGGAAACGGTGCGCCGAGGGGTCAACGAGGCCATGCGCGCGTTCGGGCTTCGCGGCCTGGCCGGACGGCCTCCCTTCGCCTTGTCCGGCGGGGAGAAGAAGAAAGTCGCCCTGGCGTCCGTGATGGTGATGGATCCCCAGGTCCTCCTGCTGGACGAGCCCACGGCGGGCCTCGATCCCCGAAGCAGCCAAACGCTCGTGGATCTCATCCGCGAGGCACAGGCGCATGAGAAGACCGTGATCACCGCAACCAACGACCTGCACATCGTGGCCGAGATCGCCACCCGGATCCTCGTGTTCGGGGAGGACCGGAGCATCCTGGCCTCCGGCCCGCCCGAGGAGATCCTGACGAATCGCCCAATCCTCTTGTCCGCCAACCTCGTGCATTCCCACCGTCACGCCCACGGAGCCCTCTGGCACGCGCACGAGCACGAGCACCCCGGCCCCGATCACCTGCACACACACCACGAACATTCGTCCGACGAAACCGGCAGGGACTGACCCGGCGACACCGACCACCTGCTAGTGTACCGTGTCCGAAATCCGCCCGCATGAGTTGAGCCCCCGGTCCGCTCCAAGGCGCCGGGCCCGCGGGGCGGTCGGGTTCGGGACGCCGTGGCCTTCCCACGTGCGAATCCAGTGGTAACCCCGCCCACGGCGCGACGCGCCCCGAGACGGGGCGGCGGCGCCGGAGCAAGACCGCCCGGTTCTCGACGAGGCCCCAGGCGCCGCGGAGCGGGCTGGGGGCGAGAGTCGGCGGATTTCGGACACACATGATTAGCCGCTTGCCGGTTCCACGTTCTTCTCGATCCAGGCGATGAACTCCCGGACGTCGCGGAACGTTTCCAGGGGCGACAGCGCGCTCAAGGTGTCTGCATCCGAGGTGGCCGCCCAGCCCGCCGCCAACGCGATGACCCCGGCCTCTTTCGCCGCCTCCATGTCCGTGGGGACGTCGCCGACGTAGGCCACCCGGTCGGCCGCGGCCCCCCACTTCGCCAGGACCCTCCGGATGGCCAGCGGTTTCACGCTTCCATCCGGAGAGCCCGTTTCCACGACGTCAAAGAACTCGGCCAGCCGAAGGTGTTTCAGCGAGATGGCAGCGCTGTCCGCCCCTTTGCCCGTGACGACCGCCAGCGCCACACCGCGGTCCCTCAGCAGACGCAGGACCGTCTCGATGCCGGGAAAGAGCCTGGCGCTCCTCGCGGATTCCTCCTCGTACGCCGCGAGGTAGGCTTCCAGGCAGGCTTGCCAGCGGTCCGGGACCAACCGCCGGATCATCCCGTCCTCGCTCGGCCCAAAGAGCCCGGCAATCTCCTCATCCGTGTAGTGCCGGCCCGAAAAACCCTCCAGGGCGCGCCGGAAAGCCGCAAAGCAGACAGGGAGCGTGTCGCCGAGCGTTCCGTCGAGATCGAAAATGACGCCGTCGAGTTTCATGAGGGCTCCAGGTGCAGGTGCGGGGCTTTCACGCCTCCTGCCTCCCCATACGGATGCCGCCGCCAGTATACACCATCTGCCGGCCGGTCGGGACGGCGCCCAACGGGTCGGCCCAAGGCGTGCCGTCACAACTTGGCCGGTCGCCTTGAAGGAGGAGGACTCTTGGGGGATTGTAGGGCAATGCACCGGACCTGTCAGATGCGGTGCGGAGGGAGAATCAAACCCTCGGGCATGATCGCGAGGTCCAGCCGGGACCGGCAATGCGTCATGCCGGATGGACGGCCCGAATGTAGTGGGCGTGATACGTCACGTGGCTGCCGGGCGCATCATCGGGCTCGAGGGTCACGACCATCCCATCCGCCGCCTCCAGGATGCCGACGATGCGACCCGTCCGGCTCGGGCCCCCGATCGCCTGCGGCGCGAGATCCAGCCGGACCTGTTTTCCAACGGCCTGCTTGAGCTCCTGGTTGGTGGTCATGAGCCTCCTCTCGATGTGCAGGATTTCCTTTATGCCCGCCCGCCGCGCCCCGAGAGGACGAACCCTCTTCACGCCTCAGGAAAGAAGAGGTCGGCCGCGCGGCCTCCCCGCATCTTTTCGATGCAGGCGGCAAGCGCTCCCTCGACGGTCCCGGCGGTTACGTACAGATGGGGCCGCGGCACCCACGTCGGATGATCCGGGCGCGCCTGACAGCGGCTGCTCGGATCCGCCACGGGCCCCAGATCTTCCTCGACGATGATATCGGTGGTTCCCTGCGCACACCCGCGCCCACCGGTGAACCGGAACCGGTGGACGCGGACCAGTCGTTCACTTTCACGAAGGAAGGGGATGGTCATGCCTGATTCCAGACCCGGCCGATTCTCCGAACGCCTTGTCGGGGGAAGTCCGCCTACTTCTCGACGGGGACCCCGACCAGGGAGCCCCACTCCGTCCAGGACCCGTCATAATTCCGGACCTTCGGATACCCCAGGAGCTCCTTCAGGACGAACCACGTGTGTGCGGAGCGCTCTCCGATCCGGCAGTAGGCGATGATCTCCTTGTCAGGGGTGATGCTCCTCGCCTGGTACAGCGCCTGGAGTTCGTCCGCCGACTTGAACGTGCCGTCTGGACGAACCGCCTCGCCCCACGGGATATTCACCGCTCCGGGGATATGCCCGCCCCGCTGCGCTCCCTCCTGCGGAAGATTCTCGGGGGCCAGGAGTTCCCCGTTGAACTCGCGGGGAGACCGAACATCCACCAGCCCCTTCCTCTGATTCGGGAGGCTCCGCAGAACCGTGTCCCGCAATGCCCGGATGCTTGTATCCGGCTGCCTGGCTTCGTATTGGACCTTCGGGTAGATAGAGGCCTCCTTGGTCATGGGCCGCCCCTCGTCCATCCATTTCTTCCGCCCGCCGTTCATGACCCGGACATCCCGGTGCTCGTAGAGCCTGAAGAGCCAGTAGGCGTACGTAGCGAACCAGTTGTTGTTGTCCCCGTAGACGACGATAGTAGTGTCCGGACCAACCCCGGCATTCCCCAGCAGTCGCTCCATCGTCGCCTTGCTGGCAATGTCGCGATGGGGACGCTCCTCGAGGTCGTGGAACCAGTTCAAAGCCACCGCGCCCGGGATGTGCCCCTGATCGAATGCCGACTGATCCACAGACACCTCGAACACCCGGACCCTTGGATCCTTCAAATGGTCAGCAACCCACTGAGTGGCTACCAGTACCCCTGGTCGCGCGTATTCGGCCATGGCCTTCCTCCTTTGCACTTAGGTCCTTGCTCTCTCCCATCCCCAAGAAGCCTTTGAAAACAAATGACTCCCACGTTAACCGTATTCCCGATCGAATTACTCTAGTATCATTTCTTCTCCTTCCTGTCAAGTCATGAGCATCAGGCGGACATCGGAGACAGCGGAGGAATTTTGGTTCTCCTCGCCAGGGGGGACCCGTATATCTGTGCAGGCTGATGCGCGCTGAGCCAAGCCTGGCAGTCCCCGGGACCTCAGCCGGGGCGGCTGCGGCTGACCCCGGTGAGCGGCCCCGCATGGGCAGTCCGGAGAGAAGGACGCGGACTCAGCGGACGTAGATGGGAATCGCGGGCAGTGCGGGATCGGGAACGACCCGACCGTCCAGGAAGTGGAGCCAGTGACGCCGTTCCCCGCCACGGATCTCGACCCGGCGGAAACCGGGGGGCTCCAGCGTGATCTCCGGTTCCTGGCTGGTGGAAGAGAACTGAAAGGCCAGGGCGGGCACGCTGAGGAAGAGGACACCACGATACCTGAAGCGGCGCACCTGGTGCACGTGTCCGTAGCAGACCGTCTCGACCTGCGGATGCCGGGCCAGGGCTGAGAGGAATTCTTCCTGGTCTTGGAGGCCCAAGGCATCCAGCCAGCGGATGTGGATGGGCAGGGGTTGATGGTGGAGGAAGATCCACGTGGGCACGCTGGGATAGGCCGCCAACTCAGCCTCCAGCCAGCGCAACTGCTCCGCCCCGAGACACCCCTCTTCCTTGCCCGGCAGGACGGAGTCCAGCAGGAGAAGCCGGAACCCGCCGCGGTCAAACGCCTCGCATACGGGATCGGCCGTCGGTGCCTCATGCGCACGAAACACCCGCCGGAATGCCGCCCGGTCATCGTGGTTGCCCATCAGGAAATGGATCGGGGCCTCCACGGGCTGAAGCAGGGTCTGCACGCGGCGATAGGACCCCTCCGACTCGTCGCCGGAAAGATCGCCGCTGGCCACGATGAAATCCGGCCGCAGGGCATTCATCATGGGGATGGCCTGCCGGAGGATGGCCGCGGTGTCCGCGCCGTGCTGCCGCCGCTCCTCCTCCGCCGCGATGTGCAGGTCCGAGATGTGCAAGAACAAGATGGGGATCTCAGGCATCCTTTCCCTCCGCGGGGATCATGGGGGATCATGCCGGGATGAAGTGGAGCGTGGGGATCCCCGGCAACTCGCCCGCGTCGGCCAGCAACCGCAGGAAGGTCTGGAGCCCCTCCAGGTGCTTGGGGCCGAGATCGAAGCAGAGACTCTCCCGCAGATACCGTCGGCACGCCTCGGGCGAGAGCCCGGTGCGCTCGCAGGCCAGGGCCACCATGGCCTCGGGATGGGCCTGGGTGTAGGTTTTCGAGGCGAGAAGCGCCCGGTGAATCGCCCGCACCTCCTGCTCCGCCGCGGCCCAGACTTCTGTGCGCACCGCCCACACCGCAAAGACGAAGGGAAGGCCCGTGAGATTGTGCCACGCCTTGCCCAGGTCCAAGCTATTAGGGTACTGAGGGCCCAAGCGGAGGGCCTCGTCCCCGATCACCAGGCGGGCCGCCGCCCGCGTGCTCTCGGCGTCCGCCACGAAACGGGGCCGGACGTGATACGCCTTCTCCATAAGGAGCTTGACGAGATAGACGGAGGTGAGTGAGTGGCGGCTGAGGGTCACGGGGACCGCGTGGAGTTCCTCCACCGGGCGCTCGCTCGCCAAAATGACGCTCTCGACGGACCCGTCGCAGGCGATGGCGAGATCGGGCAGCAGCCGGTACGCCTGGGGGCGGAGGGCGGCCTCCATCGCCGAGACGACCGAGACGTCCAACTCCCCCGCGCGGAGGCGTCCGTTCAATTCGGCCGGCGTGCCGTCGTAGATCTCGCAATCGGCCTGGACGATCCCGTGCTCCAGGGCATAGTACACCGGCTCGCAGTTGATGTAGCGAACCCGTCCCAATTTCAGGCGCATGGCACCTCCGCCAGCCGGCGATGGCGCACCTCGCCCTCCACCAGGCTCAAGAGCACATCCTCCCCTCGCGTCCCGGCGACGAGCGACCCGACGGGATCCGACGGCGCCACGGCCCGTGCGGACACCGCGATCAGGTCGGCCCGCTTGCCCACCGTGAGGCTTCCCACCTGATCCGCCAGGCCGAGGGCGGCCGCGCCCACGAGCGTCGCCATCTCCAAGATCTCGCGAGGCGCGAGGCGACCGGCCTGCCCCACGGCCGCGGCCCGCATCTCATCCCAGAGGTCCAGGGTGGGGACGCCGGCCAGCGAATCCGTCCCCAGGCCGACCGGGATCCCGTGGGCCAAGAAATCCGCCACCGGCGCCACCCCACCGGAGAACCGCGCATTGCTGCGCGGGCAGTGCGCCACACTGACCCTGCTTCTCGCCATCCGGCGGATGTCCGCCGCGTCCACGTGGACGGCGTGGACCAAAAGCGGGCGCCACGCCAGGGTGCCCAGCCCGTCCAGATACTCGATGGGGCTTCGCGCGCGCCGCCGCGGCGGCGGGACGCGACATCCCACCGCGGGATAGAGGAGATCGCGGATGGCCCCCCGCCCCGTGGAAAGAAACTCCACCTCCTCGGGCGATTCGGCCGCATGGATGCAGCACGGGACCCGCGACTCGAAGAGCAGCGCCCCACAGGCGCGGAACAATTCCTCCGACAGGCTGTACGGGCTGTGGGGGGACAGGCCGATCCGCAACGTCCCGCCGCGCGCCGCCTCCTGCATGAGGCGAAGGTCCGCCTGGGCCGCATCGCGCCTGGCCTCGGCCTCCTCGGGCGCGAGGCCCAGGATCTCCCGGTACACCACGCCCCGCAGCCCCAGCGATTGGAGGGGCGCCAGGCTCCGGCCGGTCGTGCTGACCTCGCCCACACAGGTCGTGCCGGATGCGACGAGCTGCCGCGCCCCGGCGAGGGCGGCCGCCGCCTGCGCGGGGCCGGGGATTTCCCGCCGCCGTTCGATCAGCGCCACCAGCCACGCGGCGAGCGGGCCGTTCGCCATCGGCGGGGACAGGCTGGACAGCTCCAGATGCGTGTGACAGTTCACGAGGCCGGGCAGGAGCGCGGCCTCGGGGAGATCCCACCGGCTCGCGCCGGGCCACGCCGTGGTGACGTCGGCGCGCCTCCCGAGGGCCACGATCCGTCCCTCATGGATCGCCACCGCCCCATCGGCGATGGGGGGCGAGCCCACGGGGATGACCCAGCGTGCGGTCAGGACCCGCACGACCGGGCTAGCCATGCCGCCCACGGTCGAACGTCTCTCGCTGCGGGTGGATCCCCCGCCCGCCAGGATCGCGCCCGTCATGGCGTCCGTCCGTGAATCCGGAGCTCGATCGGCGGGCCGGCGCCGAGATCGCGGCAGTCTCCCACGAGGCTCCGCACCACGCGAGCCAGGATCTCCTGAGTCTGGCCGTCCAGGGCGATGCGCCGTCCGCCCACGAGCAGGTCCACGCGCGACGGGACCGCCTGCTCGAGGAACTCCCGCTCGAGGAAGTCCGCCAGGGGGCTCACCTCATCCAGGCCGAAGCGCGGAACCGGAAGCGGGAGGTCGCGGTCCGTCACCACGGCCACCAGGTGATCCTCCGGCCCGCAGAGGAGCGGCATCTCCTGCGCGGCCCGGTTCACCTCGATCTTCGGCATGGGCCCGGACTTGAACCCCTCGGTCAAAATGAGGTCCACCTCGAAAAGCCCCTGGTGCGCGATGGCCTCCAGCGACCACTCTCCCGTCGTGTCGGCAAGGACGAACAGCGTGCCCGGAGAGGACAGGGCCACGGCCCGCGCTCCCGCTCGCTTGTGCCGCCAGGAATCCTTGCCGGGGACATCCACCTCGACCGGCCCGCGGAAATGGTGCTTGATCGTCCCGATCCCCCGGCCGCGACGGGTGAACTCGCGGATGAGCTTCTCCAGCAGCGTGGTCTTCCCGCTGTTGGACCGACCGACGATGGAGAGGATGGGGATCACGGCGCATTCCTGAGGCGAGAGTTCCATCCCGGTGTATGCGTCCCGCCCGCCCGGGTTGCGTTGCCGTCCACGCTCGCCGCGTCGAACGGGGGCCACTGCTTCGGTGAGGAAGGGCCGCGCGGTTGAGACCAGCTCTCGCCGCGCGTCGCCCGGGTACCCAGCGCAGACGCTGGGTGCGGGCGAGAGGGCGAGGATTACTCCTCGCCCTCTTCGCGCTCGGTCACGTCGATGTCGCCCAGTTCGTCCAGGCTCTCCTCCTCGAACTCGTTGATCACCAGATCCTCGGCTGGCGCGCCCGCCACCGGCGCCTCCGCCGCCGCCTCCTCCTCCTCCGCCGCCTCTTCCGCCTCGACCACCGCCTCCTCGGGGACGACCTCCTCGGCGCTCAGGCTCCGGAACCAGGTGGGCTTGCCCTCGGCCTCGACCAGCTCGCGGGCCATCTCGCCGGCGAGCGGCTCCACCTCGTACCCCAGCTTGCCGCTGGCGATCTCCTCCAGCGCCTGGTAGGGGGGCTTCACGCTGCGCGGCTGGATCAGGGGCGCCGCGCCCCGGTTCAACTGCTTGGCCCGCTTGGCGGCGACGATGACCAGGCGGTACTTGCTGTCGATGTGCTCCAGGAGATCCTCGAACGGTACATGCTGCGACATCCTCACCGCTCCTCTCTGCCCGGTCCCGCTCCTCCGCGGGATCAGGCCTGCAGAAATCCGAGATCCACCCGGACGCTCCGCCGGCGCTCGGCCAGGACGATGGCCTTCAGCTCCTCGGCCGCCCGGGCGAACACGTCGTTCACGATGACGTACTGGTATTCGGCGTAGTGCGTGACCTCTTCCCGCGCCCGCTGCAGCCGCCGCTGGACGTCCGCCTCGGCGTCGCTCCGTCGGCGACGCAGGCGCTCCTCCAGCATGGCCCACGACGGCGGGACGATGAAGACGGAGACCGCGTCCGGATGCTCCCGCCGCAGAATGGCCGCGCCCTGGGTGTCGATGTCCAGGATCACGTCCTGCCCGGCCGCGAAGTGGTGCTGGAGCAGCGCCTGCGACGTCCCGTACAGGTGGTCGTGGACCACGGCCCACTCCGCGAAATCCCCCCGGTCCACCATGGCCCGGAACGTGCCCTCGTCCACGAAGTGGTAGTCGCGCCCGTCCCTTTCGTCGGGCCGCGGGGGCCGGGTGGTAAAGGAAACCGAGTGGGCCAGGTTGGGCACCGCGGCCACGACCCACTCGCAGAGCGACGTCTTGCCCGCCCCGGACGGGGCCGACACCACGACGAGCATCCGAGCGGCCTGCACCCGTTCCGACTCGCCGGACCCTCGCCCCGTGGATGCCACGTCCGCCTCAGCTCCGTTCCCGGACCTCGTCCGATCCGCCCAGCCGCTGGGCCAGGGTGCTGGACTGGATGGCCGAAAGGATCACGTGGCCGCTGTCGGTCACGATCAGCGTCTGGGTCCGGCGGCCGCACGTGGCATCCACCAGCCGCCCCGCCTCCCGGGCGTCGTCTCGCAGGCGCTTCATCGGCTCGGAGAAGACCGCCTTGGATTCCTTGGACGAGCGCGCGCTCAGGATCGCCACGATGCGCGGCCTGAGCACCGCGTTGCCAAAGCCGATGTTCAGGACCTCGGTGGGCACGGCGGCCATGCGTCCTCCCCGGGGCCCGGGATGTCCAGTTGCCGCATCCCGGGCCTACTCGAGGTTCTGGACCTGCTCCCGCAGCCGCTCGATGGACGTCTTGAGCCGAACCACCTCGTGGGCCAGCCAGGCATCGGCCGACTTGGACCCGATGGTGTTGGCCTCGCGGTTCATCTCCTGGAGCAGGAAGTCCAGCCGGCGCCCCTGAGGCCCCAGCTGCTCCAGGGCCGCACGGAACTGGTGGAGGTGACTATGCAGGCGGTCGCACTCCTCCGCCACGTCGCTGCGCTCCGCCAGCAGGGCGACCTCCTGCTCCAGGCGCGTGGGATCGGGCAGGCGCCCGTCCAGGAGCTCGGCCACCCGTTCCCGCAGCCGGTCCTGCTGGGCCTGCACCAGAGCCGGTGCGCGCTCCACGATGCCTGCCAGCGTGGCCTCGACCTCGTGGAGGTGCCCCTTGAGGTTTGCCACCAGGGCCTCGCCCTCGCGGCGACGCATCTCCGTCAGCGCGTCCAGGGCCTTGGCGAGAGCCGGCGAAAGCTCTCCCCAGCTTTCGTCCAGGGATTCGACCGATTCCTCCACCGCGATGAGGTCGCGCTGGGCGGTCAGCATCTCCAGGGTCACCTCGCCCGGCAGGCCGAGCGCCTGCTGGAGGGTACGCAGCGCGTCCACGTATTGCGTGGCCAGGGGCACGTCCACCTTCAGGGTTCGCCCCCGGCCGTCCAGGTCCTTGTCCAGGACGAGGACGTCGAAGTGGCCCCGGGAGAACCGCGCCTGGATGGCCTGCTGGATGCGGGGCTCCAGGCCGGTCAGCCGCTTCGGCACCCGGCACCGGACCTCCAGGAATCGGTGATTGACGGACTGCACCTCGACCGTGAAGGCCCGGCTTAGGTTCGTGGCCTCGCCGCGGCCAAACCCGGTCATGCTGGCGCGTGCGCCCGCCTCTTCTTGGGTAGCCGTGGGACCCTCCAAGTCCTCGGAAAAAGGGGTTTTATACCTTACCCTCCTCAGACCGGAAAGTCAAATGCCTTGACAATTCACCGCTCCTCTCCTACCGTTCAGTCTGGTTTCTCGCCCAGCCAGCAGCACGAAGGAGGTTGATGCGCGTGCCGATCTACGAGTACGAATGTGACCGCTGCCAGCACCGGTTTGAGGTCATGCAGAAGTTCAGCGACCGTCCCCTGAAGAAGTGCGAGAAGTGCGGCGGCCCCGTGCACAAGTTGCTCTCTGCCCCGGGGCTGGTCTTCAAGGGAACCGGCTGGTACGTCACGGATTACGCCAATTCCGATCGTAAGAAAGCCCTCAAGGCAGAGAAGGACGGCGGCAGCAACGGCGATAAGCAGGCCGGCGCCGCCCCAGCCAAATCCAGCGCCGCCAAGAAGGACGACTGATCGCTCCCGGCAACCGCGAACATCCCCCACGCGCCCCCGGGGAAAACGATCCTTCGGGGCGCGCATTTTCCCTGGCACCCCCGCATTCTACCGCCGGACCATCCCGCGGCCCAGGAGACCCAAGGCAGCCCCCAGACTGTCCCAGCCCACATCCACGATCGAGGCCGTCCGGCTCGGGACCAACAGTTGGTGGGCCTCATCCAGCACGCCGAATCCGGCAGCCAGGACGAACGCCGCCAGGGCCGTCCGCTCCCGCCAGCCTGACGTACCACGGGGGAGCGCCCGGTACCAGAGGAGGGCGAGGATCCCGAACCCGGCCAGGTGCATCCCCTTCCGGATCATGACGTGATGCAGGACGAGGGTCGCGGGGGAGGCCCAGCGCAGGAGCCAGCGCAGGAGCGGGAGCAGGAAGCGGCCGGTCTGTTCGGCCGAGAACGCATCCGTCGAGAGGCCGCTGATGACCGCCATCCAGAGGACGGGCGGCCCCCAGCGCCAGAGGGCGGACAGAAACTCTCCGTTTCGGGTTCCGACCCCCCATCACGCAGGCCGACCCAGGAGCCTCCGGACGGCCGCCAGGGCCTCGCCGGGCGCCACCGCGATCTCCTCCCCCGTGCGGCGGCGGCGGATCTCCACCACGCCCTCCTTCACCGCCCGGCTTCCCACCGTGATGCGCAGGGGCAGCCCCAAGAGGTCGGCGTCTTTGAACTTCACCCCGGGCCGCTCATCCCGGTCGTCGTAGAGGACCTCCAACCCAGCGCCCGTCATGTCCGCGTAAAGCTGCTCGGCCAACGTCGCCATCTTCGATTCTTTGAGGTTTACGACCAGCAGGTGCACCTGGAATGGCGCAATCGTCTCGGGCCAGATGATGCCATCCTCGTCGTGGCTCTGCTCGATGGCCGCGGCCGCGATGCGGGCGGGACCGATGCCGTAGCTGCCCATGACGATGGGCCGTTCCTGGCCTTGCTCGTCCAGATAGACGGCCCGCAGGGGAACGGAATACTTGGTCCCGAGCTTGAAAATGTTCCCCACCTCGATGACCCGCTCGATGCTGAGCGGCGCCCCGCAGCGCCCGCAGCCATCGCCCGCGTTGGCCTCGTGCAGGTCGGCAAACTCCGCCTGGAAATCCCGGCCGGGAACCACCCCCCGCAGGTGGGCGTCGGGCCTGTTGGCCCCGACTACGTAGCAGCCCGTCCGCAGGCACTCATCCGCGATGATGCGGATCGTGAGACCCACCGGTCCCACGAAGCCCGCCTCCACGCCCACCGCGTCGCGGACTTCGTCCCGGTGGGCCGGCCGGAAGGGCCCAAGGACCCGCTCCAGCTTTCTCTCGCGCAACTGCTGATCCCCCCGCACCAGGGCCAGGACCGGGCCGTCTTTCCCGACCACCACCAGCGACTTGATGGTGAGGGCCGGCTCGATCTTCAGGAGCGCGGAGAGCTCCGCGATGGTGCGGGCGTTGGGCGTGGGCACTTCCTCCAGCCCCGCCGGAGGCGGGGGGAACGCCGGCGCAGGCGGCCGCGACCGCGCCAGCTCCAGGTTGGCCGCGTAGCCGCACGACCCGCACAGGGCCACCTGGTCCTCCCCCGCCGGACTCTGCGCCATGAACTCGTGGGAGCCGGCGCCGCCCATCATCCCGGGGTCGCTCTCGACGACGACGTACCGCAACCCGCAGCGGTCGAAGATCTTGCAGTAGGCCTGCCGGTGGGCCTCGTACTGCGCGTCCAGCCCGGCCATGTCCCGGTCCAAGGTATAGGAGTCCTTCATCACAAACTCTCGTGTCCGGAGGACGCCGCTCTTCGGCCGGGCCTCGTCACGCTCTTTGGTCTGGATCTGGTACCAGAGCTGCGGGAGGTCGCGGTAGGAGCGCACCTCGCGCGCCGCGATCCAGGCGATGACCTCCTCGTGGGTCATGCCCAGGCACAGGTCGCGCCGGTACCGGTCCTTCAGCCGGAACATCTCGTCGCCGATGGCGTCCCAGCGGCCCGACTGCTGCCACAGTTCCGCCGGGTGGAGCACCGGCATGGTGATCTCCTGGCCGCCGATCCTGTTGATCTCCTCCCGGATGATGGCGTTGATCTTGTCCATCACCCGCTGGCCCAGCGGCAGGTACACGTAGATCCCGGCCGCGAGCTGGCGCACCAGGCCGGCGCGGACCATCAACCTGTGGCTGATGGCCTCGGCATCCGCCGGGTCCTCCTTCAGGGTCGGGACGAGCGACTTGGACCAGCGCATCGGGGACTCCTCTTGTGAGACGTCAGAACCGTGGCTTCAAACACGAAGGAGGAGGACGCGCCGGGCGTCCCCCTCCTGAAAGATCAGCGGCGCCCCGTGTCCCTCGACTAGGGGTCCTCCGTCTTGGCCGCCAGCGCCTTCACCTCTTCCACCAGGACGTCGGCCAGCTCCGATTCCTTCACCTTGCGCACGATCTTCCCGTCCTTGATGAGGAGCCCTACCCCGTTGCCGCCGGCGATGCCGATGTCCGCCCCCCGGGCCTCGCCCGGGCCATTCACCGCGCAGCCCATCACCGCCACGTTCAGCGAGCGGTTGATGTTGAGGGCACCGAGGCGCTTCTCGACCTCCTTCGTCACCCCCACCAGGTCGATCTCCACCCGGCCGCAGGAGGGGCAGGCGATGACGTTGAGCCCCCGCCTGCGGAGCCCCAGCGCCTTCAGGATCTCGAAGCCCGCGCGGACTTCCTCCGTGGAATCCTCGGTGAGGCTCACCCGGATGGTGTCCCCGATCCCCTCGGCCAAGAGCGTCCCGATCCCCACCGCCGACTTGATGGCGCCCGCAAAGGCGGTCCCGGCCTCGGTCACGCCCAGGTGAAACGGGTACGGCACCCGGTCGGCCAGCATCCGGTAGGCCTCAATCATCATCTTCGGGTCGGAGGACTTGAGCGAGATCTTCATCTCGGGATAGTTCAGCTCCTCCAGGATCCGGATGTGGAACAGGGCGCTCTCCACCAGGGCCTCGGGCGTCGGCTCGCCGAACCGCTGCAAGAGGTGTTTCTCCAGCGACCCCGCGTTCACGCCGATCCGGATGGGCACCTTCCGCTCCGCCGCCGCCTTGGTCACCTCGCGCACGCGCCAGGTGGGCCCGATGTTCCCCGGGTTGATGCGGAGGCAATCCACGCCCCCGTCAAGGCATTGCAGGGCCAGCCGGTAATCGAAGTGGATGTCCACGATCAGCGGGATGCGAATCTGCGAGCGAATCCGCCGCACCGCGGCCGCCGCCTCATCGTCGGGGACGGCCACCCGAACGATCTCGCAGCCGGCCGCCTCCAGCGCCCAGATCTGATCCACCGTGGCCTGGACATCCCGGGTGTCGGTCTTGGTCATGGACTGCACGGAGATCGGCGCATTGCCGCCGACGGGCACCTTGCCCACCCGGATCTGGCGGGTGGCCCGCCGCGCGTACCTCTGGGCCGAACCGATCCGCAGGGGGACCGTCTCGGTGAACGGGCCGAAGTCTATGGTCTCGCGCTCGAGGAGCATTGTCGGCCTCATGGCTTGGCCAGCCATCGGGTGATGTCATTGTAGAAGGCGAAGATCATGAGCCCCACCAAGAGGACCATCCCCACCTGCTGGGCGATCTCCCGCTTGCGCAGGCTGACCGGCTTTCCCCGCAGCCACTCGATCAGGGAGAACAGCAGGTGGCCCCCATCCAGGACCGGGATGGGCAGCAGGTTGAGGATCGCCAGATTGATGGAGAGCAGCGCGGTGAAGGACAAGAACTCCACCGGCCCCCGCTGCACCACCTCGCCGGCCATCTGGCCGATCAGGATCGGGCCCCCGATCGTCTTGGGCGAAATCTTGGCCTGGATCAGCTTCACAAAACCCTGGACGATCAGGACCGAGAGGTCCGCGGTCTTCTTCGCCCCGGCCACCAGGGCGGTCACCGGGTTCAAGCGCTGGTAGCGCGATTCGGGCGCCGGACCGATGCCGATGAGGCCGATCTCCTCCTCGCCGGATGCCGTCTGCTGCTTCGTCGATCGCGGCGTCACCAGGACGTCGAAGCGCCGTCCCTCCCGCTCCACCGTGAGGCGGACAGGCTTCCCCGGACTCTCGTGAATGGTCTTGGCCAGCTGCTCCCACTCGACGATCTGGGTCCCGTTCAGGGCGACGATGCGGTCGCCGCTCCTGAGTCCCGCCTGTTCGGCCACGTGCCCCGGGAGGACCTGGCCGATCCGCGTGGAGAGCAGGGGATGGAGCCCCACGTCCCACCCCTGGGTCTCCTGCCCGAAGATGTCCGGCGTCACGACAGCCCGCGGGCTCAGGCGGACGTCGAAGGCCCGGCCATCCCGCATCATCGTGAAATTCAGGGGTGTCCCGGCCGAGGCCTGCACCGCCGCCTCCACGTCGGTCCACCGCTCGATCCGTTCTCCGTTCAGGGCCTGCACCCGGTCCCCCGGCAGCAGTCCCGCCTGGGCGGCCGGGGACCCCGGATCGGGCGCCCCCACGATCGGCAGGAAATAGGGCTGCCCGACGGTGGCGAATACGCCCCAGAAGATCACTACCGGCAGGAGCAGGTTGGCCACCGGTCCCGCCAGGATGATCCGCACGCGCGTCGCCACGCTCTTCTGTGAGAAGGATCGCGCAGGATCGGCGGCCTCTGCCGAGGCGTCCGCCGGGTCCTCCCCGATCATCTTGACGTATCCGCCGAGCGGAAAGGCGGAGAGGAGATACTCGGTCTCCCCGCGCTTCACCCCGAGGAGTTTGGGGCCGAACCCGAGGGAAAACTTCAAGACCCCCACCCCCGAGCGCTTGGCCACCAGGAAGTGGCCCAGCTCGTGGACGAAGATCAGGATGCCCAAGACCACAATCGCCGCAAGAATGGTCATGCCTGCTCCATATCAGCGCCTAGCGCCGAGCACCCAAGAGGCGCCTTCCGTCTCGGCGCTCGGGCACCCATTGCAGGTCGCCCGTCCGGGCGGCAATGGGTCCCGGGACCTGGCGCTCGGTCAGTGCTCCTCCAGCCGGCGGCGGACCTCGCGGTCCACCTCCAGCACCTCTTCCACGGTGGAGACGTCCTGCCTCGGATGGGCGTCCAGGGCCTTCCGGATCAGCGTCGGGATCTCGTCAAACCCGATGCGCCGGCTCAGAAACCCCTGGACGGCGACCTCGTTGGCGGCGTTTAGGACCGTGGGCGACGAGCCGCCCGCCTGCGCCGCCTCGTACGCCAGATCCAGGCAGGGAAACTTCTCCCGGTCCACGGCCTCGAAGGTCAGGTCGGCCAAGTTCTCGAGGGCCAGCCGGGGGACGGCGTTCGCCCGCCGGTCCGGATACGTCAGCGCGTACTGGATCGGGACGCGCATGTCGGGGACCCCGAGCTGGGCCAGCATCGAGCCGTCCATAAACTCGACCAGCGAGTGGACGATGCTCTGGGGGTGGATGATCACATCCACCTGTACCACCGGCAGGCCGAAGAGCCAGTGGGCTTCGATGACTTCCAAGCCCTTGTTCATCAGCGTGGCCGAGTCAATGGTGACCTTCTTTCCCATGGCCCAGTTGGGGTGCTTGAGGGCCTCTTCCGGCGTGATGCCCGCGAAGGCGGCCCGCGGGCGCGTGCGGAACGGCCCGCCCGAGGCCGTCAGGATGATGCGCCGCAGCTGGCTTGCATCGCGGCCCCCCAGGCACTGGAAGATGGCCGAGTGCTCGCTGTCCACCGGCAGGATCCGGACCCCGCGTTCTTGCGCCTCGGCGGTCACCAGGTGGCCGGCCATCACCAGGGACTCCTTGTTGGCCAGGGCCACGTCCTTTCCCGCCGCGATGGCGGTCATGGTGGGGAGAAGCCCCGCCCCGCCCACGATGGCCGAGACCACCAAGTCTGCGCCGGTATCCGCCGCGGCCCCCAGGAGGCCCGCCGTCCCCCAGCCCACTTCGGTCGACGTCCGGCCGAGCCGGCGCCGCAGTTCCCGGGCGCTCGCCTCGGTCGCCACCGACACCAGCCGAGGGGCGTGGCGCCGGACCTGCGCCTCCAAGAGGTCCAGGTTGGCCCGGGCCGCCAGGGCCATGACCTGGAAGCGATCCGGGTGGGCCCCCACCACGTCGAGGGTGCTCGTCCCGATGGAGCCCGTGGATCCCAGGATGGCCAGTCGGCGCATCACGCCTCCCGCGAGGCCACGCCGTCCCGGGCCTTCGCCTTGACCCGATACATGGCTTGGTCTGCAACGCGGATCAGTTCTTCCTGCGAGGCGCCGTCGCGGGGGAACGTGGCCACCCCGAAGCTGGCCGTGAGGGTCACGGCCAATCCATCGGCCGCCAGGAAGCGGTGGGAGCGGAGCGCGCGCCGCAGGCGGTGGGCCACGCGGAGGGCACCTTCGGCCCCGGTCTCGGGCAGCGTCACGACGAACTCGTCGCCGCCGTACCGGAAAATCCGGTCGCTCTTGCGCAGCTTGCCCTGGATGAGTTGCGCCACCTCCCGCAAGACCCGGCTGCCGGCCAGGTGGCCGTGGCGGTCGTTGACGTACTTCAGGTGGTCCAGGTCGAAGAAGAGGACGGAGAACGCGCGGCCGTAGCGTCGGTCGCGCTCCAGCTCCTCGTCCAGATAGGCATCCAGATGGCGGCGGTTGAACGCCGTGGTCAGGTCGTCCTGGATCGTTTTCTGTTGCAGCTCGGCGTTCTGTTGCAGCAGCCGGGAGCGCTCCATGCAGCTACGCAGGGCGACATCCAATACCCCCTGGTCCATCGGCTTCGTCAGGAAATGGAACGCCCCCTGCCTCAGCGCGTTCACGCCGGATTCGAAGCTGCCGCACTTCGTCAGCACCAGCACGGAGGCGTTAGGTCGGATCCGGAGGATCCGCGGGAGAAGTTCCAGCCCTCCGATCCGGGGGAGCTCCTGATCCACGAAGAGTGCATCGTAGGCCGTCTCCTCGACCTTCTTGAGCGCCGCCGTGGCCGAGCCGGCCACATCGACGTGGAATCCCTGCTGGTGGAGCAAGTCGAGCAGTTCCTGGCGGGTCTGGCGGTCCGTGTCCGCGATGAGGACCCGCCCCCGTGCGGCGGGGATCGGGGAGGTCTGCTCGGCGATCCTGGGGCGGGTCCGCCGCTTCTCCAATCCTCTCGCAAGGAGCACAGAGCCACCTCGCCTCTGCGGCCTCACAAGCACAGCCCAAGCCTCCGGTCTGTCGTGGACATCACCTAGTGCACGGCCACTCGCCAACAGGGGGAACCCCACGGAAAGATCGGGCCCCCGGCCGGGCCATGGAGACCGCAAGAACTGTGAGTATAGTCAACGAACGGGTGACCCGCAAGGTGTTTCCGTCCCCTCCGAGCGTCTGCAACTGCATGTCCCGGTTGAAGTTACCGGACGTCAGGGGGCCGCGACGGACGCGGCGCGGCTCTGAATTCGTACACGAGTTCGCCCGGTTTGACCAGGCCCAATTCCTCCCGGGCGATCGCTTCGATCCGGCCGGGATCGGTGCGCAACGCGCGCACCTCCTCGGCCAGGGCGGCGTTGCTGGCCGTGAGCTGTGTGATCTCCCGCTCGAGCGCCACCTTGGTCTGGTGCATTTGGTACACCCGGACCAGGCCCCGGTTCCCCACCACCGAAGCCACCACCAAGGCGAGAAGCAGGATGGCCGCCAGCTTCAGGCGGGGGCGAAGGGGCGGCCGACTGCGGCCAGGCAGCGCGACCATGAACCTCCTCATTTTTCCGGGCGACGGAATCGTGACAGAGCCTCCCGGCCCAGGAACACGGCGGCGTCGCCCAGGCTCTCCTCGATGCGGAGCAGCTGGTTGTACTTCGCAATGCGATCCGTGCGCGAGGCGGATCCGGTCTTGATCTGGCCGGCGTTGGTGGCCACCGCGAGGTCGGCGATGGTGGTGTCTTCGGTCTCGCCGGACCGGTGAGACACGACGGCCGCATATCCCGCCTTGTGGGCCGTCCGGATCGCGTCCAGGGTCTCGGTGAGCGTGCCGATCTGGTTGACCTTGATCAGGATCGCGTTGGCGACCCCCTTGGCGATCCCTTCCCGCAGGATCTTCGTGTTCGTGACGAAGAGGTCGTCCCCCACCAGTTGGATCCGGCCGCCCAGTCGCGCCGTGAGCGCGGCCCAGCCGTCCCAGTCGTTCTCGGCCATGCCGTCCTCGATGGAGACGATGGGGTACTGGTCCACCCAGCGCGCGTAGAACTCGACCATCTCGCCCGAGGTCAGGCGTTTCCCGCCCTCGCCCTCCAGGACGTACCGGCCCTCCGCATAGAATTCGCTGGCCGCCGGGTCCAGGGCCAGGAAGATGTCCACGCCCGGCCGGTACCCGGCCTTCTCGATGGCCGCCAGGATCAACTGGACCGCTTCCTCGTTGGTCTTCAGATCGGGCGCGAAGCCGCCCTCGTCCCCCACGGCCGTGTTGTAGCCCTTCTTCTTGAGGACCCCTCGCAGGTGATGGAACACCTCTGTCCCCATGCGCAGCGCCTCGCTGAACCGCTCGGCGCCCAGCGACATGATCATGAACTCTTGGAGGTCGACGGTGTTGTCCGCGTGCTTGCCGCCGTTCAGGATGTTCATCATGGGCGCCGGCAGAACCTTGGCGTTGACCCCACCCAGGTACCGGTACAGAGGCAGGCCGTTATCGTCGGCCGCCGCTTTCGCCACTGCCAGGGACACGCCCAGGATGGCGTTGGCGCCGAGCTTGCGCTTGTCATCGGTCCCGTCCAGCTCGCACAGGAGCTGATCCAGGATGGCTTGCTCGGTAGCTTCCAGGCCCACGACCTCAGGCGCGATGGTCTGGTTCACGTTCTCGACCGCCTTGGCGACGCCCTTGCCCAGGTAGCGGCTGGAGTCTCCGTCGCGAAGCTCCAGGGCCTCCCGCTCGCCCGTGGAGGCCCCCGAGGGGACGGCCGCGCGACCGACCGCCCCGCTTTCCAGCAGGACCTCCACCTCCACCGTCGGGTTGCCCCGGGAATCCAGGATCTCGCGTGCATGCACCTCGGTGATTTCACTCATGCTCTATCTCCAATGAAAAACGGATCACGGACACCGGACCACGGACCGCTGACAACCGACCGAGAGTCCCGTGGTCAGTGGTCGGTTTTCAACTCTCAGTTCCAAGGCCGATCAGGCGTTGGCCCTCGGCAACGATGACGTCCAGGCGCGGCTCCGTCGAGGCCTCGGCATAGAGGCGGACCACCGGCTCTGTCCCGGACGGCCGGAGGAGGAGCCAGCTGCCGTCTTCCAGGATCATCTTCACGCCGTCCAGGCGGTTGACCTGAATGACCGCGCGGTCCGCCAGGCGCTTCGGCGGCTCCTCCAGCTTGGCGCGCAACCCTGCGACGCCGCCCGGGGGTAAGTGGTAGTTCAGCCGCCTCGTCAGGATGGTCCCCACCTCGGCGTAGAGGGCTTTGAGGAGATCCGCGAGCCGCCTGCCCCCGTGGGAGGCCACCAGCTCCGCCGCCAAGAGGCAGGCCAGGATCCCGTCCTTCTCCGGCACGTGGCTCTTGACCGAGAGGCCCGCGCTCTCCTCCCCGCCCAGCACGACTTTGTCCTGCGCGATCAGCTCGCCGATGTACTTGAACCCGACCGGCGTCTCGAAGACCGGGATCCTGAGGTGCCGGGCCACCGCGTCCACGAGATGGCTCGTCGCCACGGAGCGGGCCACGCCCCCCGTCCAGCCGCGCGCCTTCACCAGGTGGGACAGCAGGAGGCCCAGGAAGTAGTTGGGCTCGAGGAACGAGCCGTCCGCGTCCACGAGGCCGAAGCGGTCCGCGTCCCCGTCGACGGCGAGGCCCAGGTGGGCGCTCGACGCCACCACCCGGGATGCCAGCTCTCGCAGGCCCTCGGCCGAGGGTTCTGGCGAGCGGCCGCCGAAGTAGGGGTCCCGCTGGTCGTGGAGCAGGATCACCTGGCAGCCTGTCTCCTGAAGCAGCCGATCCAGGTAACCCCGGCCGGACCCGTAAAGGGGATCCACCACGACCTTCAGGCGCGCCCTGTGGAGCGTCGGGAGGTCCACCAGGGCGCGCAGCCGCGCGAGGTACGCGTCCCGGGGCTCGATCCGCTCGACCAGTCGGGACGCCTCGACGTCCGGGAGCGACGTGCCCGGCGCCCCCCTGCCTTCGGCCTCGGCCAGGATGGCGTTGGCCCGCGTCTCGATCTCCTTGGTGGCCGCCGGCAGGGCGGGGCCGCCCCAGGCCGCGGAGAACTTGACCCCGTTGTACTCGGGCGGATTGTGGGATGCCGTGATGATGATGCCGCCGGCCGCCTGCCGGCGGATGATCTCGTACGCGACGACCGGCGTGGGCGTATCCCGATCGGCGAGGAACACCCGGATGCCCTGGGCCGCCAGGGTCCCGGCCGCCTCGGCGGCGAAGGCCTCCGACAGGAACCGGGTGTCGTAGCCCACCACCACGCCCCGGGTCTTGGCCTCGGAGTCCTGCGCCACGACGTATTCGCCGATGGCGTGGCTCACCGCCCGAACGCCGCCGAACGTGAAATCCCGGGCGATGATCCCGCGCCAGCCCGAGGTGCCGAACGTGATCCTGGCCATGGCCAAATCCCCCGTCACGCCACCGGGTCGCGCGCCAGCCAGTCCTTCATCTTGTCTCGGTACGTGCCGACGATCTGCTCGGCCCGGATCCGGCTGCCCGCCTCCGCCAGGATGTGGAAGAAGGGCTTGTCCTGGTCGGGGTAGATCGCCGCCCAGTCGGACCCCAGGTGGATCTTCACCCCGTCCACCAACTCCACCTCCTGATCCTTGGTCGCCTCGATGAGGGTGCGCATCAGCGTGCCCTTCATCTCCCAGGGGCAGGGCACCTGCTCCCGAGTGGTGACACGCTTGGGGATGTGCCGGATGGCCTCGTGCAGTGTGAGGTCGCTCAGGGCGAGCATCTCCAGGATCTTCAGGGTGCCCAGCATGCCGTCGAAGGCCGGCTGGAAGCGGGGGAAGATGAACCCACCGAAGGCGTCCCCTACGAAAACCTGGCCCTCCTGGGCGGCGGTCTCCATCAGGGCGCGGGGCGCGATCTTGGTCCGCTGCACCTTGAAGCCCTGCGGGGCGACCAGTTCCTCCAGGACGGAGCTGGCGGTGATGGGGGCGCCGATGATACCGGGAGGCTGCGTCCGGGCCACCAGCAGGGCGACCACGGCCAGGGCCAGCTCGTCCGGGATCAGATCCCCCTTGTCGTCCACCAGGAACAGCTTCTCCGCGCCCGTATCCAGCATGACGCCCAGGTCGGCCCCCAGGATCCGCACGATCTCGCACAACTGCTTCAACGAGCGCTGGAATTCCTCTGCGGTCTTGGTGATCTTCGTCTCGTCCATGTAGGCATTGAGCGAGATCACCTCGCACCCCAGCTTGCCCAGGACCGCGGGGAAGATCGTGGCGGCGCTCCCGTAGGAGTAGTCGATGACCACCTTGGGCGCCCGGGTTCGGATGGCGTCCTGTTTGATGAAACCCAGGATGCCCTCCTGGTAGTACTCCACGCCGTACTCGGGGAAGCTGAGGGTGCCGGTCCCCTCGATCTTGGCGCGGCGGAAATCCTCCCGGAAGAACAACCGCTCGATCCCCTTCTCCCGGCTGGCGGAGATGTCCAGTCCCCGCTCGTCGAAGAACTTGATGTCGATCAGCTCCGGGTCGTAGGGCGACTTCCGCACGTGGACGCCCGCCACGGCCCCGCGGACCCCCATCTCGTAGCGCACCACCGGGATCGGCGTCACCCGCAGGTCGTGCACGTCCACCCCGGCCGAAAGCAGGCCGCAGATAATCGCGCGGTTGATGATCCGCGAGGTCCGGTGAGGGTCACGGCTGGTCCGCACAATCGCGTGCTCCCGCAGCGTGGCGCCGAAGGCGGCACCCAGCTTGGCAGCGAATTCCGGCGAGATCTCAATGTTGCCCAGGCCCGTGACGCCGTAGGCGCCGAAAAGGGACCGAGCCCACCGCTCGCCCCACACCAGGCTGGTGGACAGGGTGGCCCCGTCCTCCACCACCTTCTGGGGCCAGACCTTCACGTCCGCCTTGAGCACCGACCCTTCGCCGATCCGGCAATTATCGCTGACCAGGGCCCCCTCGAAGAGGCGGGCGCGCGCCTTGATCTCGCTCCCCCGACCCACGACGTTCTCTTTCAGGATGGCGCCGCGGCCGACGTACACATTGTTCCAGAGGATCGAGTCGGCGACGACGGCCCCCTCTTCCACGATGCAGTTGTCGCCGATCACGCTGTTCGTGATGCGGGCGTTGGCCTCCACCCGGGTGTTCCTCCCGATGAGGACCGCCCCCCGCAGCCCGGCGGTGAAGTCCACGCGGCTGCCGCTGCCCAGCCAGATCTCCCTGTCCAGCCCCTCCACCCTGCGCCCGGGGATCTTCACCTTCACGTGCCCGGCCAGGATATCCTGATGGGCCAGGCGATACTCCAGGAGGTCCCCCACGTCCCGCCAGTAGCCCGAGGCGATGTAGCCGAAGAGCTTCTTGCCCTCCCGCATCATCAGGGGGAAGAGGTCCTTGCTGAAGTCGAACTCATGCCCCGGCGGGATCAGGTCCAGGACCGACGGCTCCAGGAGGTAGATCCCGGTGTTCACCGTATCGCTGAACACCTCGCTCCAGGTCGGCTTCTCCAGGAAGCGGCTGATCCGGCCGTCGGGCTCGGCGATGACGACGCCGTACTGGAGCGGGTTCTCCACCCGGGTGAGGAGGATGGTGAAATCGGCGCCCCGTTCCTGGTGAAACTGGAGGGCGGCCCCCAGGTCAAAATCCGTCAGGAGGTCGCCGCTGATCACGAGGAACGGTCCGGAGAGCTGCGCCTCGGCATTCTTCACCGCGCCCGCCGTCCCGTAATCCTCGGCGGCGTTGACGTAGGTCATGCGCACGCCGAACTCCGAGCCGTCGCCGAAGTGGCCCTCGATGAGGTCCGGCTGGAAGTGCAGGAGGGCGACCAAGTCCGTGATCCCGTGGTCGCGCAAGAGGTCCACGATGTGCTCCATCATGGGCTTGTTGGCCACGGGGATCATCGGCTTGGGGATGTTGTGAGTGAGCGGCCGCAGGCGAGTCCCGAAGCCCCCTGCCATGATGACGGCGTTCATGGCGCCACCCCCCCGGCGCGCCGGAGACACGAAGCGGCGCGCAACCTATCCACAACGCTCGCACTATAGGCGTCGCCCGCGAGCATTGTCAAGGGGCTTTCCCCGCAAATCAAGGGCTTGCGGCTCAGGTGGATGGCGACGGAGACAGGTAGACTCGGGGGACGCGTGGGCCGATGTGACAGAGGACTTCGTAGCTGATCGTTCCCTGGACGTCCGCGACCTCGTCCGCGGAGATCTCTTCGGTGCCCTGCCGGCCGATGAGCACCGCTTCGTCCCCCACGCTCACCTCGGGAAGGTCCGTCACGTCCACCATAGTCATGTCCATGCAGACCCGCCCGACGATGGGGACCCGCCGCCCGCGGATCAGGACGTGCCCTCGATTCGACAAGAGGCGCCCGACGCCGTCGGCGTACCCCGCGGGCAGCGTCGCCACGGTTAGATCGCGCGGGGCCACGAAGGTGCGGCCGTAGCTCACGCTTTCGCCGCGAGCCACGTCATGGATCTGGCTGATCGCCGTCCGGAGGCGGAGGGTGGGCCGGAGCGTCGGCTGGGCAGGATGCTGCCGGCCGCGCGGGTGGCAGCCGTACAGCATGATCCCCGGCCGCACCAAGTCCAGTCGCGCCTGGGGGAGGAAGAGCAGGCCGGCGCTGTTGGCCGCGTGCCGGATCGGCGCGGGGATGCCGGCGGCGGCGAGGTCGCGGGCGGCCTCGGCGAAGCGGGCGAGTTGCTCGCGCGCGAAGGCTGGATCCTCGGCCTCCGCCTCGGCGAAATGCGTCATCAGCCCGACCAGGCGCACCGAAGATAGGGCGCGGATCCTCTCCGCCGCCCCGCGGACGTCGCGGGGTTGGACGCCGACCCGGCCCATGCCCGTGTCCACCTTGAGGTGAAGGGCCAGCACTCGCCCGCCGGCGCGGCCCGCGCGGTTCAACACCTCGGCCTGGCCCGGATCGGACACGCACTGATCCAGATCGTGGGCCGCCACGAGGTCGGCCTGCTCGGGTGCGATGGGGCCGAGCACCAGGATGCGGGACGCGATCCCGGCGGCACGCAGGGAGAGCGCCTCCTCGGGAACCGCCACGCCCAGCCAGGTGGCGCCCGCGTCGAGGGCCGTCCGGGCAACCGGCACGGCCCCATGGCCATAGGCATCGGCTTTGACCACCGCCATGACCTCCGTCCCTGGGCCAGCCAGGCGGCAGGCCAGCGCGACGTTCGCGGCGATGGCGGAAAGGTCGATCTCGGCACGGGTCGGTCGCACGAGCACTCCTCCCTCGGACGTTGTGGTTTACCCCCTCGCGGCGAAACATATCAGAAAATACAGCTAGTTGTAAACTCTCTGGGTTACGTATGGATCAAGAGTCGACCCTCTGATCTCTGGCAAAACGTAAAGAAAAATGGCAAAAATATAAAAATATCGCCGGCCCGGCCGGATGATTTCGAACGAACTTTCTCTGTTCCTGAAAATTTGCCTTGCAAACTCCGACCAGAGGCTCTAAATTGCGCCAGGCTAGCACTCATCCTTGGAGAGTGCTAACAGGTGACTGCTGTTAACCTAGACTTACTTTGGCCTCCCGGACAGTCAGCGGAAAAGATAGAACAGCCGAAAGCGAGCGTGCTGCGGGCCGGGGTAAGCCCGCGTGGTTCCCCCTCGCTTCAACGGCGGGGGACGGTGGTTCGACTCTTCGAAAGGAGTAACGCACGATGAGGAAGATCAAGCCGTTGCAAGACAGGATCCTGGTCAGGCGCCTGGAGGAGAAAGAAGTCAAGAAGGGAGGCATCATCATTCCGGATACGGCCAAAGAGAAGCCGCAGGAGGGTGAAGTGGTGGCCGTCGGTCCGGGGAAGGTCACCGAGGATGGAAAGCGGCAGCCGATGGAAGTCAAGGTCGGCGACAAGATCCTCTTCGGGAAATACTCCGGCTCCGAAGTGAAGCTGGGGGACGAGGAGTTCCTGATCATGCGGGAGGAGGATGTCCTCGGCATCCTGCAGTAGCCCGGACCGCGGGAAACTTGTCTCGATCTGGTGGGATCAACAGATTCACGATTGCAAGGAGGAGAGAGCATGCCAGCCAAGCAACTGATGTTCGATGAGGAGGCCCGCCGGGCGATCCTCCGCGGCGTGGACAAGTTGGCCAACGCCGTGAAGGCCACCCTGGGACCCAAGGGGCGCAACGTCGTCCTGGACAAGAAGTTCGGGGCGCCCAACATCACGAAGGATGGTGTCACGGTCGCCAAGGAGATCGAACTGGAGGATCCCTTCGAGAACATGGGCGCCCAGATGGTGAAGGAGGTGGCCTCCAAGACCTCCGACGTGGCCGGCGACGGGACGACCACCGCCACGGTCCTGGCCCAGGCCATCATCCGGGAGGGGATGAAGAACGTCACCGCCGGCGCCAACCCCATGGCCCTGAAGCGCGGGGTTGACCGGGCCGTCGAGGCCGTCGTCGAGGAAATCGGGAAGATCTCCAAGCCCACCAAGGGCAAGAAGGAGATCTCCCAGGTGGCCTCCATCTCGGCGAACAACGACCGGACCATCGGCGACCTCATCGCGGACGCCATGGAAAAGGTGGGCAAGGACGGCGTCATCACCGTGGAAGAGGCCAAGGGGGTCGAGACCACCCTGGAGGTGGTCGAGGGGATGCAGTTCGACCGGGGCTACATCTCCCCCTACTTCGTCACCGACCCCGAGCGGATGGAGACGGTCATTGAGAACCCGCTGATCCTGATCCACGAGAAGAAAATCAGCGGGATGAAGGACCTGCTTCCGATCCTGGAGCAGATCGCCAAGATGGGCAAGCCTTTCCTGATCATCGCCGAGGAGGTGGAGGGCGAGGCGCTGGCCACCCTGGTGGTGAACAAGCTCCGCGGCACGCTCTCCTGCTGCGCGGTGAAGGCCCCCGGCTTCGGCGACCGGCGCAAGGAGATGCTGAAGGACATCGCCATCCTCACGGGCGGCGAGGTCATCTCCGAAGAGTTGGGGATCAAGCTGGAGAACATCCGGCTGGATGACCTGGGCAAGTGCAAGAAGGTCGTCGTGGACAAGGAGAACACCACCATCATCGAGGGCGCCGGCAAGGACAAGGAGATCGAGGGCCGGATCAAGCAGATCCGCACCCAGATCGAGGAGACCACCTCGGACTACGACCGGGAGAAGCTGCAGGAGCGGCTGGCCAAGCTGGCGGGCGGCGTGGCCGTGATCAAGGTGGGCGCCCCCACCGAGATCGCCATGAAGGAGAAGAAGGCCCGCGTCGAGGACGCCCTGAACGCCACCCGGGCGGCCGTGGAAGAGGGCATCGTCCCCGGCGGCGGCGTGGTGCTCCTGCGCTCCATAGCGGCGCTGGACAAGCTGAAGGTCTCCGGCGACGAGAAGATCGGCGTGGAAATCGTTCGCCGCGCCCTGGAGGAGCCCATCCGCCAGATCGCGGAGAACGCCGGCGTCGACGGCCCCATCGTGGTCCAGAAGGTCCGTGAGGGGAACGGTGCCTTCGGCTTCAACGCCGAGACCGAGGAGTACGAGGACCTCATGTCGGCCGGGATCATCGACCCGACCAAGGTCACCCGGATCGCCCTCCAGAACGCGGCCAGCATCGCCGGCCTGATGGTGACGACCGAGTGCATGGTGACCGAGATTCCCGAAAAGGAGAAGACCCCGCCCATGCCCCCGCATGGCGGCGGCGACATGTACTAAGCCGGCAGGCTGCGGCAGACAACGCCGGAGGCGGATGCCCAGAGGGCGCGGTGCGGAGACCCACCCGCGGCTCCGTTGAAGTGGAAGGCCCCGGTGCGGTGATCCCGCCCGGGGCCTTCATCTTTCCCCGGGATCCGCGTGACCCGGTGAAAGGGCCGGGTGCCTTCCCGACGGGTGGATGGGGCCGCGAATTCTCTTTGACGCAAGACCCTCCAGTGACTACAGTGATACCGGGATTGGCTTGCAGTCCGCGGGGAGGAAGCTGTGCAGGTGAAGTGGCGGAACCTCCGGATCGCTCCGGTCGCACGCTTGGCCCAGTCGGAGCCGTTGGAACGGCCCTCCGGCCACCACCGCGCGGAATTCTCCATCGCCGGAATGGTCTGCCCTCTCTGAGCCTTCCGGGTCCGGCGGGCCCTGGAGGGGCTGCGGGGAGCGTCTGCGGTCAACGTGAGCCTGGAGCGGGAGCGTGCAATCGTGGACTACGACCCGAGTGTCCTCACGGTCCCGAAGATGCTCGAGGCGATCCAGCGCAGCGTGATCCTGCCCCGCCTCCGCCGGACGGTCGAGCGCGCCGCCCGAGGCCGCCGCGGCCAGCGCGCCTGATGACAGCGGCGCATGCGGCTGCAGGAGAACGAGACGCCGTGGCCGGCTCGGCGCGGATTTCCGTCAGGGTCGAAGCCTACTCGGGCTACAAGGCGGATGAACGGCCGGTGGCCTTCCACCTGGGGGAACGCCGAATCACCGTCCGGGAGGTGCTTGACCGCTGGCACGGTGAGGACCACGCCTACTTCAAGTTGACCGGGGAGGACGGGACGGTGTACATCATCCGGCAGGATCGGTCCTCCGACATTTGGGAATTGATCCTCATGGAGGTTCCCACCCCACCACGTGCCCAGGGGGGCAACTGATGCGACGGCTCCGACCCTTCCCCGTCGAGGATCTCCTGCTCACCCAGGCCATCCCGGGCTTTCTCCTCGCCGCGGCGTGGGCAGCCTTGTACGAGATCTACCACGAGGACGGCTCCTACTACACGACGCTGATGCAGGAGGTCCTGGGGAGCGAGGGCGTCTTCCCGTACTTCCTCATCTCGGCCGTGCTGATGGCCTTCCCTCTGGGGATGGTGGTGGACAGCGTGCGCCACGTGGTGGGAGAGGTCTGGTTGGGCCTGCCCCGTCTTCGGCGGGGCAGGCGGGCCCCGGCATCCCCCCTGCACTGGATCGAGCAGCTCGGCGCCCTCCCCGAGGATTTCGAGAAGCGATACGTTCTATACCGGCACGCCTGGGGCACCTTGCTCACCCCGGCGAAGGCCGCGGGCAACCTGGCTCTGGTTCTTCTCACGCTCACCGTCTGGTCCGTCATCAAGATCGTCCGGATGGGGGGCTGGCGCGTCTTCTCCCCGGCGTTCGTCATCGGGATGCCCCTCGTGGGGCTGGGCCTGGTGATGGCGCTTTCGATCCGGTACGTGAGCGGTGTGGCCGAGTTTCACCGCCGGGTTCAAGAGTCCATTTTTCCCCCCAGGGACGCGGCCCCGCCCGGGCCGGCCGGCGACGCTCCGGACCCCTCTCCTGATCGCTCGTCGAACCTCCAATGATCCCGCCGCCGGAACGCGGGCATCCCCAGAGGGTGTCGCGTCTCCGCTTGACAATGGGGAACGATCGGTTCTAGCATCTGGCGCGATTTCAGGGGCCGGCCCGGGAGCCGCGAGCCGCAGAGAGTGCCTGCTGTGGCTCATTCGCTTTCGGGCCGCAAGTTACTGTGCGGTGCGTAAGATAGGCGGCAAGTCACCTGGGACCGCACAGTCCGGGGGAGAGTCCGAGGAGGGGCGGCGGCCCGCCCCCCTCGGTAGGGCCCGCGGGGAGGGCCGAGGACTTGCGGCGTGCCCTGCAAGTCCGAGGGCCTTCCCCGCGAACGAAGCGGCGCGAGCAAACGTGTAGCCCAAGTTTCACGCCGCTGAGCAATCCCGGAGACGAAGCCATGCGAGTCATCATCGTGGGATGCGGGCGGGTTGGGTCAGAACTGGCCAACGCCCTCTCGGCCGAGCGGCACGAGGTGGTGATCATCGATCGCAGCCCGCTCTCCTTCGGGCGGCTGTCGCGAGACTTCGGCGGTCGAATGCTCACGGGAGTGGGATTCGACCGCGAGATCCTCCAGAAAGCCGACATCGAAGGGGCCGATGCCCTGGCCGCCACGACGGACAGTGACAACGTGAACATCGTGGTGGCCGTGACCGCCAAGGAGACCTTCAAGGTCCCTCACGTGGTTGCCCGGATCTACGACCCCCAGGCTGCGGAGATCTATCGTCGGGAAGGCATTCCGACGGTCACCCCGACCCTGATGGCAGCCAATACCATGAAGACGATGATCTCCCATCCGCGGTTGGCCAAGCTCGCCACCTGCGGGAGCGGTGAGGTGGAGTTCATCACCATCCAGGTGCCGAAGGGCCTGGCGGGGCGCACCGTTCAGGATCTGATCGTCCCGGGCGAATCGCTGGTGAGCGCGCTGGTGCGCCGGGGTCAGGCCTCGATCCCCACCGCCGATACCCGCCTGGAGGCCGAGGATGAGCTCCACGTGGCAGTGGCAGCGAAGGCCCTTCCCAAATTCGACAAACTCTTGGCCGACTGATGGCAAAGAGGCTCGTATGCTGGCGGTGATCATTGGCGGAGGCCGGGGTGGGTCGTACCTGGCGCGGGATCTTCAAGGTCAGGGATATCAGGTCAAGGTGGTGGACCGCCGGCCCGAGGTTGTGGCCAAGCTCCGCCAGGAGATCGGGGGCGACGTGATCTGCGGCGACGGCTGCAGCCCGCAAATCCTCGAGCAGATCGGGACCGCCAAGGCGGACCTGGTGGTGGCCCTGGCCCACAATGACGAGGACAACCTGGTGGTCTGTCGCCTGGCCAAGCACCATTTTCACGTTCCCCGGGTGATTGCCCGGGTCAACAACCCATCGAACGAATGGCTCTACACCAAGGCCTGGGGGGTGGACGTCGCCATCAGCCAGGTCCACCTCACATCCAAGGTCATCGAGGAAGAAATCGGCATGGGCGAGCTGGTCACCCTCCTCAAGCTCAACCGGGGCGCGGCAGCCCTGGTCGAGGTGACCCTCCCAGAGACATCCCCCTGCCAGGGCAAGGCCATCCGCGAACTCGCTTTCCCATCTGATACTGTCATCGTGAGTGTGATCCGCAGCGGCAAGCTGGTGATTCCCCGTGGCGACACCACGCTCGAGGCCGGGGACGAAATCCTGGCAGTCAGCACCGTTGCGGCTGAGAAGTCCCTGAAGGAGCTCCTGGTCGGACTCTCATAGTCTCCGCCCGTGATCTATACGACGCTGAAACGGATCCTGATAGGGAATCCCCTCTCCACGGCCGCCGCCAGACACGAACGGCTGGCCAAGATTCCCGCCCTGGCCATCTTCTCATCCGACTGTATGTCCTCCGTTGCCTATGCGACGGAGGAGATCCTGCTCGTGCTGGTCCTGGGCGGAACCCTTGCCCTGCAGTATTCCCCTCCCATCGGCATAGCCATCGGCCTGCTGGTTGCCATCGTAGCCAGCTCCTACTGGCAGACCATCCATGCGTACCCTTCGGGGGGCGGCGCATACATCGTGGCCAAGGACAACCTGGGAACGCTTCCGGGCTTGGTGGCCGGCGCAGCTCTCCTCGTGGACTACGTCCTTACCGTATCCGTGAGCACGGCCTCGGGGGTGGCGGCCATCACCTCGGCTTTCCCCGTGCTCTATCCCCACCGGGTCGCAATTTGTGTCGGATGCGTCCTGGCCGTCATGCTGGCGAACCTGCGGGGCATCCGCGAAACGGGACGAATCTTTGCCGTCCCCACCTACTGGTTCATTCTGTGCCTGGTGATCCTGATTGGCGGGGGATTCTATCACCTGCTTACGCAGGGCGCGCCGCCCGTCCCGGCAGCTGTCCCGGCGCTGGAGCCCTACAGCATCTTCATGGCATTGCGGGCCTTCTCCGGGGGGTGCGCGGCCCTCACGGGAATAGAGGCGGTCGCCAACGGCATCCAGGCCTTCAAGCCGCCCGAGTCTCGCAATGCCGGCATCACGTTGGCCTGGATGGCTTTCATCCTGGGCAGCTCGTTCGTGGCGGTGACCTTCCTGGCCTACTTCTTCCACATCATTCCCAACCCGGAGGAAACGGTCGTCTCGATGCTGGGCCGCCATATCTTCGGGCGAACCTGGATCTACTTCATGATCCAGGCGGCGACGGCGGTTATCCTGCTCCTGGCGGTCACCACCAGCTTCGCCGGGTTTCCCATGCTGGCCTCCCTGATGGCTAAAGACGGATTTCTCCCTCGGCAATTCGCCAACCTGGGCGACCGGCTGGTCTTCAGCAACGGCATCATCATCCTGGCATGCGTGTCCACCTCGCTGCTGGTCATCTTCGGCGGCAGCACCCATGCCCTTATTCCCCTCTACGCCATTGGGGTATTCACCGCCTTCACGCTGTCCCAGGCGGGCATGGTCCGGCACTGGTGGAGGGAGCGGGGTCCCCGATGGCGTCCGCACGCCGCCATCAATGCCATCGGCGCGATCACGACCGCCGTCGTGGTCGTGGTGATTGGTATGAGCAAGTTCGTCCACGGTGCCTGGATCGTCGTGATCGTCATCCCCCTCTTGGTCCTGGGATTCCTCACGGTCCGGCGGCACTATGATACCTTGCGGCCCCAGCTCTCCCTAGACGGCTTTTCTCCCCCCAAGCTCGGCCGCCATCCCGTCGTGGTCTTGGTGGGAGGCATCCACCGAGGGGTAGTCACCGCCCTCACCTACGCCAAGGCCATCTCCCCCAATGTGACGGCTATCACCGTGGACCTGGACCCCACGGCCACATCACGCCTCCGAATGCAGTGGCAGGAATGGGCACCGGACGTGCCCCTGGTGGTCCTGGATTCCCCCTACCGATCCGTAATCCAGCCGGTCCTCCACTACATCGACCAAATGGAGAAACAGAAAGACAGCGCCTACATGACCATCATCCTGCCCGAATTCATCCCGGCGAAATGGTGGCA
>Ga0315282_10002164_pt1 | contig 36553 bp, 33 predicted proteins | sample YL17G07_20_MG_FD_203693 | JGI IMG/M metagenome (GOLD analysis project Ga0315282, IMG submission 203693) | Sediment microbial communities from Yellowstone Lake, YNP, Wyoming, USA - YL17G07_20 | ecosystem: Environmental > Aquatic > Freshwater > Lake > Sediment | place: USA: Wyoming | collected...
CGCCGCCCGGGGGTTACCCGGCATCCTGCCCTGCGGTGTTCGGACTTTCCTCCCGCGAACGCCCAATCGCTCGCGGGCGGCTGCCTGACCCTCTCGGCTCCCATAGTAATATAACGCCGACGGGATCAGGTGGAGCGTCTCGAGCGGGCAGGGAAGACCTGCGTTATCTCCGGTCCTCGCTCCTCGCCCGGCTCTGCGCCTGCGCCGAAAGGGGTTCACCGCCCGGCCATAGCTCCGGCCAAGACGCCATGCGATTCCTTCTCAACACGCAGACAGCGGCGTGGCAACACCTTGCACCAGCGGAGCCGTGGCCCTTCCCCCTTTCCCGGAACACCACTGCCCGGCAGAAAAGCGAGCGGGGCAGGTCACCTGACCTGCCCCGCTCTGGTGTACCGCTGGAAGTCTCTGACTACTTCACGAGCAGCACGCGCTGGTGCAGCACCTTATCGCCCGCACGCAGCGAGACGATGTAGACGCCGCTCGCCACGTCGCGTCCCTGATCGTCAAGCGCACTCCAAGTCACCCGATGCGCTCCGGGAGCCATGCGCTCGTTCACCAGGGTTCGCACGTGCTGGCCGAGGGCGTTCACGACGACCATGTATACACCGCCGTCTCCTCCGGTAGCTCATACGAAAGCTGCGTCGAGGGGTTGAACGGGTTCGGCACAGCCGGGTGCAGCGCGAGGGAGTGCGGACGGTTGATCTGCACCTCTGCCGGGATCGTGCCCTCGTTGAGCACCACGTTCACGCGCTCGAACGTCGGCACGAGACCGGTGTTCGCACGGATCGTCAGGAAGTCGGTCGGGTCGGTGATCGGGTCGAAGCCCGCGACCGCGATTCGCAGCGTGGAACCTTCCGCGTGCCACGCGACGAGCCATCCCTCGACTGCCGTCACCTCGGCGCTCCGCATCTCCACCTCCGCGGCGAACACCGGGTCACCAGCGCCCATGTGGAGGCTCCAGGTCCCGGTCTCACGAACGCTGAGGTCGAGTGCGCGCGGCGGGCTGGCGGCGATCTTCGCCGGTCCAGTGCCCCAGTTGGTCGTCACGTCGCCGAGGAGCACCATGTCAATGTTGAACTCAAGCGACGGCCCTTCGAGCATTACAAACCTAACCGTTGTCGCGACTCTCCAGGTTCATCGTCGAGGTCAGCCGGTCCGGCCCGCCGAAGCGGTTGATGATACCAACGGCGAAGCTGAGGATCTGCGCGCCGTCACACGCGGTGACCGACATGATGGAATCGAGGGATCCGGCCAGGGCAATGCGGCGATACACAGTCGTGTGAGGAACTGAGGCGCAGTTCGCCTGCTGTTTGCTCTCGGGCAGACCGTGAGCCCCTTTTGGTGCGACGTGTACCCCACGGTGAGGCTGAGTAAACATCACTAATATACACGGTCTCCGCTTCGTTTGTCAACAAGGGGGGATGTCACTGTGAAAACTGACCTTGTGGCTGTGATGCAGATCACAAGATCGCCGCGAACTCCCCCTATGATCACGTCCGCATGAACCCGCGTCGGAAGCACCGCTTCCATGTTCGGGCGGTCCACTTCATCAACCTTCCTCCTCGCCACGTGTTCGCCGCGCCCACCGCGCACGTGGCGCTCCATCACCTGTCGGCACAGCACCTCGACCGGCGCGGTCACGAAAATGCGCAGGTTGAACAGCTCCCGAATCCGCCGCCATGGGTCCGCATCCAGGTATAGGTAGTTCCCCTCGATGAGGAGGATGCGGTTCTCCGGCCCGACCGGGAGCGCATCCTCGACCGGGTCATGGAGCGTGCGGCTGTAGACCGGTAGGCCGAGGCATTCGCCGTCCCGCAGGCGGCTGAAGGTTCGAAGGGCGCGCCGGGAGTCGAAGGTCGTGTGCCATCCCTTCAGTTCCCGGAGGCGGTGCATCTTTCCGTCGTGGCCGATCCCTTGGTGCGCGTCGAGATAGCGGTTCGGGTAGTGGAATCCGTCGAGCGGCACGACGAGAGGCCGTTCGCCCATCTCTTCAAGGAGCGCCGCCAGGATGACGGCGGTGACCGTCTTCCCCGCGCCGGGCGGTCCGGCTATGCCGACGAGGAGCCGCCGATCAACGCGTTCGGCGCGCGCCGCGATTTCCCGTGCGAGAGGGACGTAGACAGTGAGCGCGTCGTGCTCAGAAACCGTCAGGGCGAAGTCCGTCCCGTCAATGGTCAACCGGCGGCGCGAGAGGCCCTTCCAAAGCTCCTCCGGCGACCGGCTCATCGGTCCCACGCCCCCGCCACCGTGCGTTCTCCGAGGAATGTGACTGCCTCGTCGAAGCGGGGAATCCCCGCCCGTCCGCCGAGCTTGCGGCACTTCATCGCCGCGACGGCGCTCGCGAACGCGGCCACGTCCCGAAGGGGCCAGCCTTTCAACAAGCCGACGACGAACGCGCCGTGGTACACGTCGCCCGCGCCGGTCGTATCGACCACTTCGACCGCGAACGACGGCTGGTGGAAGCTTCCCTCGTCGCTCACGACGTAGGAGCCTCGCTCGCCAACGGTGATCGCACAGACGCCTCCGAACTGCTCGAAGAGCCTGTGCGCCGCCCGTTCGCCGTCATCGTCGCCGCTGAATGCCTTACCGAACGGCGCGGAGCCGATGATCACGCCGCAGCAGGGGAGCACGCGCTCGATGCCCTCGTTATGCTGGTCCGCGTCAATGACCACCGTGCGCCCCTTGTCCCGTGCCCACCTCGCAGCCGCAACGGATGCCTTCGTCTCGTGCGCGTCGAGGTAGAGGACACGACTCGACTCGATGACCGGGCGGCTGAGCCGCTCCGGGCTGAGGCCGTCCGATACGTCCCCGAACCAGCAGATCGTCCGGCTGCGGTTGGACGGGTTCACGAGGATGAGACCCACCGGTGGCTCGTAGTCGTCCTCGCGCACGACGTGCCGCGTCTCGACTCCTTCCCTGGCGAAGTCGTTCAGGATGAACCCGCTTGCCGGGCCATAGCCGATCCGACCGAGGTACGCCGCCCTCAGACCGAGCCGGGCGCACGCCACGAGCGGAGTGCCGACCGTACCGCCGCCCTGGTGCGTGTACTGGAGCATCCGCTGCTTGGTGTCCTCAACGGGAAAGCGATCGAGGACACCGAGATGGTCGGTCGTCGCAATCCCAAACCCGACCACGTCGTAGGTTGCCATCGGTGCCACCTGTCCTGGAGCCTCCGTTCACGATGCGCGTCCTCGTACCCATGCTCAGGTTCGCGCGGCGTCATGACGCACCACACCAAGGACGCTCGGTCGGGAGACAGTGCCCGATCCGGCCTGCCCGTACTAACCATATCCCTGGCCGACCGGCGCTGCAACTGGATCGCCCTGACGTATGAGATCGCACTCCGCCGGGGACTTACACGGAGCTGTATCACCATGCACGGTGTGCGCCTCGGAGATGGGGTTCGCCTTCTGGGGATCGAGGGAGAGGCCGTCACGGACATCGGTTCCCTCGTCGCGGACTTCTACGGTGCAGGCGTCACGTTCCCGCTCGGGTACACGGACGGGTGCCAGCTCTACCTTCCGACCGACGCGATGCTGACGCAGGGTGGGTACGAGGTCGTGAGCTACTACGAGTACGGCTTTCCCGCCGGTCTCGCTCCGGAGGTTGACGGAGCTCTTCGTTCGGGTCTTCAGCGGCTTCGCAGGGAGGGGATTCGCTGAGGCCGACGCCGGACGTTGCTCCGCGACGTGAGAACGCCCAGTTTTCACAGAGACCTCAGCCAGGCAAGGCACGAGCGTTGTGAGGATACCGTTGTCTGTTGACGCCGCGACCTCTGATCGCCGCCGAGCGCGGAACGACCGGCGCACGCTCATTCGCGCTCGCTGGCTCTGGGACGGGACCGGCGCACCGTTAGTACGGGACGCCGCGCTCGCCATCGAAGGCGACCGGATCATCTACGTCGGCACGTATGAGGAGGCCGCGCGGCGGGGCATCGCCAGACGAACGGATTACGACGAGTTCGTACGCCTGCCGGAGGCGACGCTCCTGCCGGCCTTCATGGACCTGCACCTGCACCTCTCAGACGACGGTTGGACGCCGCTGCGCCTGCTTTCCTACGGCATCGCCACCGTCCGTGACACGGGGAACAGCCACCGCGCGCTCATCCGTCTGCGCGAGCGCCAGCGGCGCGGCGAGTGGGTAGGACCGAGGATACGGACGTTCGGCCCACTCATCGACGCCGCACCACCCCACTGGCCGCACCTCGCTCAGCCGATCTGGGAGGGAGACGACGTGGAAGCCGTGGTGGATCGGCTCATCGCGGACGGCGTTGACGGTCTCAAGACCTACGTTCGGGCGACGCCCGATCTCGTCGGGCGCGTGGCCGCACGGGCGCGGGAGCACCGTGTCCCGGTGACCTGTCACTGCGGGGTGTGCAAGGCATCGGAAGCGCTCAGGCGAGGGGTCGGCTCCGTGGAGCACGTCTGGAGCCTCGACGTGCTGGAACCTGGACAGACGTGGGCGGATCTCGATACCGACTCGTCCCGCGTGCTCGACTTGATGGACCTGTTCCTCGAGACGAAGGCGTGGTTTGCGCCGACGCTCGCGGTGATGAAGGCGGGCGAGCTCGGGTGGACGGAGGCGTTCACGCGATTTCCCGGCTACGACGAGTATCCGGGCTATCTGCGCTCATGGCTCGCGAAGGTCATCGACACGACGGGGTGGGACGAGAAGCGATTCTCGCTCGTCGCAGAGGGGTTCCGCCGCATGGCGGCGCTCACCCGTGTCTTCTTCCAGGCGGGAGTGCCCATGCTCGTCGGGTCGGATGCCCCGTTCGTACCGGTCGGGATGGGGCTTCACTATGAACTGGAGCTCCTCGTTGAGGCCGGGCTTCCGAACGACGCCGTGCTCGCGATGGCGACGCGACAGGGCGCTCGGTACCTCGGTCTCGACGAGAAGCTCGGCACGCTCGAGAGGGGCAAACTCGCCGATATCGTGGCGGTTCACGGAGATCCCCTCGCGGACATCCGGGCGACGCGGAAGGTTGACGCGCTCTGGATTGAGGGGAGATCGGTCGATGTGGAGGCGCTCCGGGCGAAAGCGGACCGCATCGTGGCGCGTGCTCCTTCGACTCATAGTTCGAGGATTCCGCCGTTTGGCATCCCGGGTGGAGCCTCCTGAACGGGTCGGGCGACCGCCCAGCGTGCGCGCGGAGCGCGCGCATCAGGCACAACCGTGCCCACGTCCTCCCCTCTGGCGAGATCGGTTCAGCGCCAGCCACATTCCCAGAGGTGCGCGCCTTTCTCGATATGGAAGCGAAGGCGGACTGGAGGTGCATCGCCCTCGGTCTTCCACTCGCGGCCTCGCCATGTCACGGGAAGCTGTACGCCGTTTCCCTCGACGGGATCGGAACGCCCGTTTGGAAGATCGCCGTCACGTTCGAGAGAGACAGTGATCTCGCCGCGCCGGGCATCGGCGTTCACCCAGAACGTCCCGGTCCCAGATTTGACGGGATGGGTCACCGCCTCGCCGACCGAGCCACTCGTGACGCTGATGAGCCGCCCTTTCGGCATCGTTGCCAGACCGATGCCGTCCTTCGTCTCACGGCTGGCCGCCACGTGCCGCTGCTCGTGTCCCCCGTAGTAGCACCACCATTCGTCGCCGACCTCGACGAGCCGCGTCGGCTGGGTGATCATGCCGCCGTCCCGCGAACCCTCCGAGCCGAGCGGGACGAACTCGAACAGCCGATCGGGCAGGCGCGACCACGTGTAGCACCCGTCGGTTGACCACGTGAGGTACAGTCGCAAGGTGCTGGCGAGAGTCTGGTCGGGGTGCCTTCCGCTGTGGAGGATGCCGACGAGACCGAGATGCCTCCCGGCGTACGGCCAGGCGGCCAGTTCATAGGGCTGAGAGCCGAGGGGATCGAGGCTGTCCGTGTTGTAGACGATGTCCGGTCCGGTCCAGAATATACCGTCCGGGGAGCTGCCGCGTCCGATCATCCGGACCGCCATGCCGCCGGGGTCAACGTATTCGTTCCGCTCCGGGTCCCACGAACGCTCGTTCGCCCGAGGATGCGGACCGGCCCAGATGCGGGTCATGGCGATGTACTCGTGCCGGTCTGGGTCCCAGAACGGGATCGGGACCTCGCCCAGCCCTTCGCCAGCCTCCAGCGGCCACACCGGGTTCCAGCGCGCCGGATGCCGCCGCCACTTCAGACCGTCCTCGGATCGGTAGACGCTCATCATGCCGTTCCAGTGGAACATCCAGTAGCGGTCAACCGGCTGCTCGGCGTCGGGATGGACGATGACGACGGGGAACTGCCCGGGCATGACGGCGTTGACACCGTCGTTCGGGGTGACCCAGTCGGGGTCCACGACGTGCGGCTTCGTCCAGACGATCCCATCGTCGGATTCGGCGTACCGGGCGAGGTAGCGCGGATAGTAGCTGGTGTACCACATGCGGAACTTCCCAGTCCACGGGTCCTGGAACACGGTGCCGTAGAAGCCGATGTGTCCCTTTTCGTCCGGCAGGTCGCCGAGGATGACCGGGTCCGGGCGCTTGTCCGGCTGGTGGGGCTGGAGCTGGATTCCTCTGCTCTGGGCAAGATCGGCTGGTTCGTAGAAGACGACGGTGTTCATGTTCACCTCCTCACTTTGTGCTCGCGCGCGTACGGCGCGTACGGGTTGTCCTGCTCATCGCGCCTCGAAGCGCAGCACTCGGTCCGGATCGCAGAACGTCATGGAGCCTTCTTCGGATCTGCCGATCTTCGGCTCGCAATCGGCGATGGTCGGGATGCCTGGCGTCAGTTGGGGCAGGAGCGCCACGGTCTGCCGTAGACCGGGCAGGGCGGGCAGGTAGATGTCGTCCCCGACGTTCCAGGCGAGGAGGTTGGGCTCCTCGGCGAGCCGTGCGGCGATCCGGACGCTTTCCGGCGGCCAGGGCGTGCGAGCCTCCCGTCCGCCGTACGCGAGGTACGGGACGACCTGAATACCATACTTAGCACACTCCCGCATGAACTGGCGCGATTCAACGAGGCGTTCCACCGTGGTCGGCGCCCCACGAAAGGCGGTGTTCATGCCGAGCAGCGCCAGGTCCTGCGGCGTCGTCCAGTTGCTGTTCCAGCTTCCGAGCGGGAAGAAGGGCTTCCCGTCCACGATGAGCACGCCGTCCACGAGCTGTCCGGCGGAGGCGTTTGTGCCGAGTGCCACGGCGACGAACGCGATGGCGACGAGACGTACGGATTGGTGCGGCGTCACCGGTCCAAGTCTCCTTTCGGGAATGTTCGGATGCGAAGCGAAGGTTGCGTCCTGTCGGTCCGGTAGAATCTCTCCACGGTCCCCTCTGTGCGCAACGCACGTCGGACCCCGTGAGCGGGTTTGAGTGGCGTTGGGCACGCGGGTAGATTACCGTTCGTGCTGAGGCGCTTCGCTGCTCGTCGGGAGGCGGTCTTTGTCCGGACCATCGCGCAATCGTCGTCCCAGTCGGTCGATCTCGTGCCGATGAACGACCGGTTCGGGGCGTTTGCCGGACGGACGTCAACCTTCGGCAGCCAAAGCTCGTTCCTCGCTCGGCTGGACTCCGAGGCCGAGGGCGAGGCGCACTCGTGGTTGGTCAACGTAGTATCGAGGGATCGGGCGGCCGGGAATGCCCGCCCCGCCAATCGGCTGTGGTGACGGGGCAGATATTCTTCTCTGCCCGAAAACCCGTCAACACAGTGCTGACAGGGCCCTGGGCCGGGCCATGGCTCGAAGTGGGGGAAGACGATGACGAAGCGAGAAATCGTTCGACGTGCGCTCACCTGGGAGGGTCCGCCGTACGTCCCGTGGGACTTCGGGTTCACCAAGGAAGCCCACGACAAGCTCGTCGCGCACTTCGGACGCGATAAACTCGGCGACGTGTTCCGGAACCACATCGTCGGCCTCGGAAACGAGATCGGGTTCTTCCGGGACGTCGGCGGCGGGTGTGTGCAGGACGTCTTCGGCGTCGTGTGGGACCGGAGCGTGGACCGGGACATCGGGAACGTGAAGGGGTGCGTCCTGCCGAAGCCGACGCTGCGCGGCTACACGTTTCCCGATCCCCTCGACGAACGCTTGTTCCGGGATATTCCAGACAAGATCGAACGCCGGGGTGACCGACTTCGCGTCTTCCAGATCGGCTTCTCGCTCTACGAGCGGGCGTGGACGCTCCGGGGGATGGTGAACCTCCTCATGGATTTCCACGACAATCCGGGATTCGTCCGGGAGCTTCTCGACGCCATCGCCGAGTGGAACATCACACAGATCGGACGCGCGCTCACCTACGACATCGACGCGGTCTACTTCGGCGACGACTGGGGGCAGCAGCGCGGCTTACAGATGGGGCCGCGCCACTGGCGCGAGTTCATTCTGCCGGTGCTCAGGCGGATGTACGGCGTCGTCCGGGACGCGGGCAAGTTCGTCATGATCCACTCGTGTGGGGACGTGGACGAGCTGTTCGACGACCTCATCGAGGCGGGGGTAAACTGCTTCAACCCGTTCCAGCCGGAAGTGATGGACGTGGACGCCCTCATGACTCGCTATCGCGGCCGCCTCGCGTTCCACGGCGGCCTTTCCACGCAGCGGACGCTCCCGTATGGGACCCCCGACGAGGTGCGGCGCGAGGTCCGCCACCTGCTTGAGATGGGGCGCGACGGCGGCTACCTCTTCGCCCCGGCCCACGCCGTCGAAGGCGACGTGCCGCTTGAGAACATGCTCGCCTTCATCGAGGAAGTGCACGCGCAGGAGGGATACCGGCGTGCTGAGGTGGGGCACTGATCCCGGAAATAGAGCGACCCGCGTCCCTTCGGAGGGCGCGGGTCGTCGCATCATGCCTGATCTATGTGAACGGGCCGGATCGGCGGCCCCGGAGAACCGCCGACCGACCCCGGTCGAGAGAACTCTTACTCCTTGATCTCGATCTTGCGGCGCATGACTTCCGCAGCCTTGGGCACGGTGAGCTTCAGCACGCCGTTCTTGAAGCTCGCCTCGATCTTCTCGGCCTCCACGCCTTCGGGAAGCTCGAACGAGCGGCAGAACGTGCCGTAGCGCCGCTCAAGGCGATAGTAGCCCTGGCCCTGGTCCTTGTGCTCGCTCTTGTTCTCGCCGCTGATCGACAGCACGCCGCTCTCGACGGACACCTTCACGTTGTCCCGCTCGACGCCGGGCAGTTCGACGGAGACCTCGTAGTGGTTGTCTCGCTCGATCATGTCGGCGCGCGGATACCAATCCGCAGCCGGGGTGTCGGTGAGGAACTCGTCGAGCCAACGGCTGGTCGGGAAAGCCTCGTCGCGAATCCAGCGGGGACGAGCCAAAGCGTTTGGGAAATACCGTACGAGCGTCATGGAACCCACCTCCGTATCTGATCGCCTGGACAGTTCATCCTCTGCCAACGTCGTGTTCGCTGTCTCTTCGCCGAGTGTCGTCCTTGACCTCAGCGCTTCCGCCGTATCCCTTGTGCAACGCCTGTGCCAAGACCTCCTTCCGTTTGGCTGAGGAGAGTCAAAACTCCGCGCGATACACGACTTACTCCGCACGCGCTTGGGCCATCTCAAGGTGGTGACGCTCTGCGATCCCGGGCCTTCGCCGTGCGTCACGCCGATGGCAGTGCCACAGTGGCAGCCTGCTGTGCCATTCTGTCGTTGATCTGCCGTAGTGGCAGTTCCGTGCGAACGCCGTCGCACCGGAAAGCCGTACTGGTCGATGGATGAGGCGGAAACGGAGCGTCGTCGTGCCTATCTCGGCGATACGGGAGTGTCGAGCAATTCGAGGGCGACGATGGAGGGGATGCGAAAGGCCTGCACCTCGCCGCGCAGGTGACAGTAGGCGGTGAGATACGCCACGCCGTGCCGCCGCTGCACGTCGATGGGGTCGATGGTGCGCTCCTGTCCCCTGCCGCCCGCGTGGGGCCGGTAGCGGATGCGCACCCGGCGTCCCTGTCGGATCGCGTCTTCGAGGAGTTCGCGGGTTTTCCGCGTGGAGTAGGTTTGCAGGCGTGGCGGGCGAACCTCCGATGGCGGCGCGTCTTCTTCGGCGGCGCTTCTACGTACCGGCGCGAGTCGCACGTCGGTCAGTCCGCCGGCGTCATTCGGGATGCCGAACTCTTCCAGTTTTGCGAGGAGGTCGCCTACCCGCTCGCCACGGACGAGCGCCGTGGTCGGACCGAGTCGTTGGATGATCAGTTCCCGGAAGTCTTCGGTCTCGAGCATGGTGGTAAGCACCGACTCGCGCGCCGTCTGGATGAGCGTGACCTCGCCGACCGATGCCGGACCGAGGTGTCCGAACAACCCGCGAAGCTTGAATGCGGCCCGCGTCGGCAGACCACCGATCGTGGAGAGGCGGAGCAGGTCGAGCGCCTCGTCGTAGTAGTATCCCTTGTTGATGCCGCGCAGGACGGATTCTCGCGTGATGTGATACGTATGGATCCCAGCCTCATCGGCGATCGCGCTCAGGCGCGGTCTGATGAGCCAGTTCTCCCGTGCCGGGTCGATGGTGACATCGAGATCGGGGCTGACTCTGATGGATGGAGGAAGGGGTTCGAGGTAGTCGAACGAGGTCATCTGGGGCAGGCGCGAGGTTGGCCCGATGACCACGCCAACCGTGTCGGAAAGGGGACGGAGGACCATCTGGTCGGCGTTGATCTCCTCGAGTAGACGGGCGAATCGTTCCCCGGATTCCGCCTCTACGAGATCCACGAGGGTCGTGATCGCCACCTGCTGATGGCGGTGTTCCCAATCCTCCATCGCCTGCCGGACGTTCTCCGGGATCGGACCGTGCGCGTGTCGTTCGAGGAGCGACAGGACGGACTCGGCGGAGATGTTCTGGTGCGAAGCGCGGTGGATCGAATCCGCCGTGAGCCGGAGCGTGAGCGTCACGTCGCGGGAAATGACCTCGGTCGCCTGAAGGAGCGGCCAGAGCAGGCTGACGTCCTGACCTTCAGGGAAGACGACGATGTCGAAATTCGGTTGGACGACGAGTGCGTTCTTCGGCGGCAAGGCAAGCTGCGGCTCCGTTCCCTCCGCGATGAGCCACCTTCCCAGCTCGTTCATCCGGAACAGCGGGGAGCCGTCGGGCGTCCGTGCGGCATCGACCAATCCGAGCGCGTGCAGGCTTCCGGCGAACACCTCTCGGATGAAGCGTCCCTCGACGAGCGACCAGTTGCCCGCGCGCTCAAGCCCCCACGACCAGAAGCCCGTAGCCTGCGAATCATCGGTGGGCAGGACTCCGAGGTAGATCGGCGCGTGGGCGTAGTAGTAGCTCCGCGGCGGTTTGACGAGAAAGGCGTCATCGAGGAGATACGCCGCGGCGATCAGTTCATCGAGGCGAACCCATTCTCCGGGAGGCATCCCCCGGCAGAGCGAAACGACGAATTGACGGGCTTCCACCAGCCGTTCCGCCGTCGGCAGGTCGTCGGCCTTCCCGTCTCCCATCTCGTAGTCGGGGAATCCGCGCTCGAAGACGAGTTCCGGTATCCGGTACATCTCGTTGTAGTTGAGGAGCTGCTGCCACCTCTCGAAGACCTGAGCGACCCGCTCCGGAGGCGGCTTCGTGAAGAACTCCTCGGCGACGGGCGAGGTGGTGATCCGGTCATGGCGCGACCTGACGATGCCCATGCCGTCGAGAAGGTCGTAGACGAACAGGATGCGCCCGCTCGTCTCCATCCGCGTCAGTGTCGCCCGGTCAACCGGCTCCTGGAACCGCTGCGCCACGCGCGAGAGGAATCGCTTGCCGGGGAATCCGGACTTCAGCTTGCGCACCGGGGCCTGCCGGAGCTGATCGGCAAGGGCCACGAGGTCGTGCTCAAGGATCCGGAAATCCGCGAGAGCCACGTGCTCGACCTCCCCTCGGTAGGGGATAAGCTTCGGCTGCGGGTTCTCGCCCGCGAACAGGTCGAGGACGGCCCGCGGGCACCAGAGCGGCCCGGCGGGGGAGGACACGTCGAGGGTGCTGTGAGGAATGTGTCCGTCGAACGGGCCCGGCAGGACCAAGCCGCGCGCCGCCAGCCGACGCAGCCCCGCCTCCGGACATTCGGTGCGGCCTCGTCGTACGTCGGACTCCCTCAACACCCCTCCGTTCCGTCCGAACAGACCGAGCCATGCGCGCTCAGAAGGCTGTAGGTCGGAAAGCAGCGACCGAAGGACGCTCGAGCGGGGAAGCTCGGCGGCAAGGAGACGGGTGAGCGTGGCCTTCGTCATCCCCTCGCGCACGGGAATCCCCCGCGCGCGGCAGAGCGTCTGGAGCGATGGGAGATCGTACGCGTGGAGCCACGTTACCCACTCGCGATTCCCGCCGGGAAGGGCAAACCGGAAACGCTCATCGGATGTCATCGTCATACCGGCGTTCGTCGCGGGGCTCGGTCATCGTTCGATCACGCGCGGGAGATACCCCATGCTCTTCACCGCAGCGACGACTTCCTCGACCTTGTCGTTCTGAATGGCGACGACGGCGGGCCCGATGCGTCGCAGAACGCACGCTTCCCATCCGTCCGTAGCTTCGAGCGCGTCGATGATCGTCGGATCCTTGACTTCGACGAGGGCCACGTGGCGATGTAGTTTCATCTCGGATACGTGGGGGAGGGGTAAACTGCATCGGCGCCGCTTTGTCCGGGCCAGCCCCGTGTGCACCAAACTCCGGCGCGTTCGGACCCATCCCTAAGATGATAGCGAATCTGGGTGACCTGTCAACAGTCCGACCCACGCCTGAGGCAGCCCGTCGGGAACCGGGCGAGGATACCTTGGCCTGTCGCAGAGCTCGTCTGTATGTTCATCCAGACCATCTGTGGGAAAGGGCGTACGTGCCGGAGGGAGGACCGACGTTGCCATGCCAGTACCCTCGATGAAACCACTTCCCTTCAGCCGGTACGTGGAAACCCTCGGCGCCATCGGGGAGAACATCCGGGCGCGGGAGGCGATCAACCCGCTCTACGCGTCGTACAAGATCACGAACAAGTGCAATTTCCGTTGTAAGTTCTGCAACGTCTGGTATGAGAAGACCCCCATCCTGGATACCGAGGGGGCGATCGGGGTGCTTGATAACCTCGAACGGGCGGGTGTCTTCCTCCTATCCCTCGAAGGGGGCGAGCCGCTCCTACGCCGGGACATCGAGGAGATCCTCCGACACATCTGGAAGAAGCGCTACTTCCTCCTCTTCACGACGAGCGAGCGCAACCTGTGCGAGTACCCCATGCGGGAGTACTGCAAGTACATCGACTTCCTCCACATCAGCATCGACGAAGGGCACGGCAATCTCGATATGCTCGACATCCTGCCGGAGGCGGTGACGTGGGGAAGCATCGTGTGCGTGCAGGTGGTCGTCATGAAAGAGCATCTCGGCGCGCTGGAGGAGAAGGTCGCCCGATGCCACGAGGCCGGTGCAAAGTGCGTCGTCATGCCCGCCGTACAGCTCAGTCGCACGAGGAACTTCTTCCCGGATCTGGACGAGTTCGAGGGTGAGTGCTTGCGTCTCAAGAGCAGATACCCGCTCACCATCATCTCCCCCGACAACTACTTCCGGTCGCTCAAGCAGGAGCACGGCTGCTCCACCGGCTCGATCATCGTCGACTGCGACGGTGGGCTATTCTACCCGTGTCGCACCCTCGAAGAGAAGCCGATCAACCTCACCGAGGTGGAACTGCGCGACTGGCTTTGGTCCGACCTCGCCTACGAGAAGCGGGCGGAGATGGCGCGGTGCGAGCGGAATTGCGGCTGGTACCAGTACTACGCCATCAACGCGTTCACCTCGCCGATGCACGTGCTCAACTCCGTCGCCCCGTATCTGCGCCACTTCTTCTCTCGGCAGAAGAAGCACGAGCGGGACCGCTTCCGCCTGCGGAGGGAGATGAGCGGCGCCATGCGTGCGCCACACCAAGATCGCCTCGTCCGGATTGAACTCCCGAAAGGCCGTTCGTCGGCGCGAGTCTGACCCGGGGGTCGCACGATGGCGCTCATCGGGTGGACGGCTCTAGTTCTCAGTTGCCTCTACTTCCTCGCCGCCGCGCTCGTGCGATGGGGGATGAGCCGTTCGCGGACAGGAGCAACGGGCCGCACGCTGAAGACCCGCGTCAGCGTGGTCATCGCGGCGCGGGATGAGGAGGAACGCCTCCCGGCGGCGCTCGCAAGCCTGAAGAAGCAGACCTACCCCACGGACCTGTGGGATGTCACCGTCGTGGACGACCGATCGCGCGACCGAACCGCCGCTATCGTCCGGGAGACGGCCCAAAGTTGGCCACAGCTTCGGCTCGTCCGGGTGAGGGAATGCCCGCCGAACCTCGGCGGCAAGCAGCACGCCCTCGCCGTCGGCATTGAATCCACCTCCGGCGACCTCATCCTGATGACCGACGCCGACTGCATCCTCCCGGCGGCGTGGGTGGAGGACATGGTCTCGGCGTTTGCTCCGGATGTCGGCATCGTGGCCGGTCTGGCGACGTTTCGACCGTCACGTTCTCTCTGGGTGCGCCTCCAGCAGGCGGATCTTGCCCATCTCATGGGTGCGGCGTGGGGGTTCATCGGACTTGGGATGCCGTTCAGCGCCATCGGGAACAACCTGGCGGTTCGCAGGGCGACGTACGATGAGATCGGCGGGTATCGCGCGCTCGGCTTCACCGTCGCGGAAGATTGCGCGCTCGTGCAGCGGCTCAGCCGGACCGGTCCGTGGAAGGTTGCGATGGCGCCGGCCTCCGCTACCGTTATCACCGAAGCGTCGCGGGACTTCGGCGCGTTTCTTCGTCAGCGGGTGCGGTGGGCGTCCGGAGTGCGCTGGGTCAGATGGTGGCAACGGGGAATCCTGGCTCTCGTGCTCGCCCACCGGTTCCTCATGGCGATCAGCGTGCCGTTGTTCGGGTTCGGGCTGCTCGAATGGACCTTTGTCCTTGGGGCGTGGCTGGCGTGGGTCGCGGGGGACACTCTCATCATCGCGCCGGTGGCCAGGGCGGTTCGGGTCCCGTCGCTGCGGCGGATGACGCCTTTCGTTGTGGTCTGGGAAGCAATCTATCAGCCGGTGGTCGGGACCATCGTCACGTTCTCGCCCCGGAAGGTCGGCTGGCGAGATAGAGATACCGAGTAACGTCTTCTTCCGCCAACGTGCGCACCGCCGGGCCGAGCGAGAGGGTCCTACACCATCACCGGCGCACCGGCAACCGCCGGGTCGGGCAGTTCGACGAGGTTGTCCTGCAGGTCGAGGCCGAGCCAAGTGTGGCGGAGCTCCTTCATCGTGAACCGCGCCTTGCCGACCGTGATCGTGTAGCCGCTCCTGTTGTCCCACACGATCTTCACGTCCACATCGCCGCGCCAGGTCATAGGGCCGAACTCGACGTGCTTCCACTGGGTCGGCAACGCGAACGGCCAGAGCTCGATGATGTCGTCCGGACGCGGGATGAACCCGACGACGTAGCGCACGAACAGGTCCAAGAGGATCGCCGACTGGCTGCAGAAGGTATGCCTCGGCATATTCGGCTCGCCGGTGATCGAGTGGTAGGAGTACGCCGAGGTCGGACCGTTCTTGCCGACCATCTTAAGCGCCTTCCAGATGATCTCGCGCGCCTTGTCCGTATAACCGTACCGGACGAGGCCGTTCACCGTGATCCAGATGCCGCTCGTGATGAGCACGTCGCCGCCGTAGGTGATGTGCGACGGGTCGAGGTCGGGGGTGTCCATCATCACCGAGGGGACGGGATACGGCGAGCCGAACGCCTTCGGATCGTCGAGCAGACTCACCATCCGCTCGGCACGCTCAGAACTCGCGACACCGGCGAGGAGAGCTGAATACGCCGCGACGGAGTAGACACCCGTGCCCTCGTGCGTGTCGGAGTGGATATCCCGATAGCAGCCCCGCTCCTCGTCCCACAGGAGCTCGTTGATGGCCTTGGCGGTCTTCGCGTGGCGCTGTCTCATGCGGCGTTCGAGGTTCTTGTCTCCGAAGAGACTCGCCACCTCGGCGAGGTCCTCGCGAAGGAGACAGAGCTGGGCGTTGATGTCGATCATCTCGAGCGGTCGCTCGAACTTGAGCAGGGACTGGCTGCCCTTCCTGTAGCCCGGAACGACCGTTCGCCAGCGGAGAGAGTAGTCGTACTCGTCCACCATCCCGGAGTAGTCCACGAGGGCATCGCCGTCGGGGTCGTGCGAGGTGAGCTTTTGTTCGTAGGCGATCATGTCCGGCAGGTGGCGCTTGAGGAAGAGTTCATCTCCGGTGCGGCGGAAGACTTCGTAGATGCCGTGGGGGCCGAGCGGGGTCGTGTGGGGAAGGATGAACGCCCAGTCGAACTGCCGCGCTGTCGCAGGAAGGGTCAAGGTACCTTCCATCGCCTTGTGGAGCGCGGGAAGGAACTCGTACACGTCGCGGAAATGGCGCGGCTTGCGCAGGCGATGGAGCGAGGCGCCGATGTTGAGCGCGCCACCGTTCTCCCGGATCAGCTCGATGCCCGCCTCAGCCCACGCCGGGTCGTTGAGCCACCGCTCGGCGATGCTGTTCATCGGCGTGTTCCACGACCACTGCCAGACCGCGCTGGTCTTCCAGGGGCAGGTGTACGGGAAGACGAACGGTTCATAGGGGATGTCGTAGAGGTTGATCCGGTGGCTCGCCATCTGGTAGTAGTAGAGCCGCCGTATCCACTCCGGCCCGCCGGTGAAGGCCGGAACCATGTGGGCCATGTACCAGTCCCACACCTCGCTCGCCTTTGCAAGGAATTCCGTCGCCACCTCCGTCGGACTCTTTCTGCCGAGCTGGGCGATCATCGCCTCAAGCCGACGTTCAACCGCAGCCTGATCGTAGCCGAGCATGAGGATCAGGACCACGCCGCGCGGCGACATGGACGCCTCGAAGGACAGGCAGCCGGGTGCGGCGTGCGTGTCCCACGCGCTGATGTCCGAGCCGAGCCAGACCCAGCCGTTGGCGACTCCGTCGTCATGGAGGCAGACGTGCGCCGGGCCGTGCGAACGCCATGACGCGGTCTGGGTACGTTCGACGCGGGCTGACCACCGCAGGGAAAGGTCCTTGCTCTGTCGGGACTGAGCAGCCTTGGTCCCCTCAGTCGGGCGCTGCCAGATCAGGACGACATCCTCGAGGACGCTCACCGTCTCCGTCAGCGACAGATCGTCGTCACGGAGCGTTCGGGTCAACATGGACGGTAGCCACGCGGATTCGACGACATCCCACTTCACAGGCTCGCCTCGGCGCCATACGTGCACGCTCGGCCCAAGGAGCTCGTGGATGGAATCGCGGGCGATCCGTCCCGGGTCGTAGCGGGCGGAATCGAGATGGGGAGCGCGTGGGACCGGATAGAACCAGACTTTCTCTACGCCGACGCCGTCAGGGGAGGCCCAGAGACTCACCTGATTGTCGGTCAGGAACGTGGCGTCGGACAGTCGTAACAGGTCGCTCCACGCGACCCGCGAGGTCGGCAAATCGGTTGCCCATTCCCACCGTTGTCGTGGGTAGAGCGCAGGGCGACGTGGCATGGTCACTCCGCTGCTGGTTCGGTGCCGCAGGTCATATCGCTCAGAGGGCACGTAGGTCACTCGGAATCGCTCTTGGGGTGCATGAGATGCTTCACATTAGAGAATGCCATGGAATGAGGTCCCAGTCAATGGGTGTACGGCCGGCAGGGACATGGCCGGTGGGCCTCATCATCGCCGCGCCTCCACCCGAATGCCGGAGTCTCGTCGCAGCGATGGACCGGCACTCAGGGAAGGCCGGTCCGGTGAGCAGACCGCGTCGCGCCGAGCGGGAAACGCGCCTACGGCATTGCCCCGCGCCGTTCTTTCCTATCCCGGAGATTCCGCCTGCGGCGCCGAGGTGGCGGCGACGAACCGAGGGTGCAGGCCACGCTCACCCGCAGGCGGCTATCCTGGGCGGTTAAGTTGACCACCATCTCGTCGACGAAGCGTCTGTTCGGCACGTACATCATCACGTTGTTGAACGTCAGTTGAGCACATCGCCATGCTCCCGCAGGTCCGGGAAGGCGACGACCGATGCAATGTTCGGGAAACGGATCGGGGCGCACCGTCCCGACCATCAGGAGATGGTACAGGCACACAGGAAGGGCGTCAAGCAGAACGAAGGGCGGCGACGAGGCGATGGCTTCCTCGCAGAGCCCGTACCGCTCACTCCGGGGCGCGGTCCTCAGAGCGTTTGATGACGCGAACCGTGCCGGGCACCGGAAATGCGTCGGGGTAGCCCTTGTTCTTCGCCTCCTCAACCTTCGCGGTGACTTTCTGCCACGTGCGGAAGTCGCCGACGCGGACCTTGTGGTACGGCGCCTGGAAGATGATGTACACCGAATCTGCCGGGAAACGCAGTCGTGCCAGTTCCGCCGCTGTCTGGGCGCGTTCCCGTGTCGTGGAGAGGAAGACCTGAACCCGGTACCCGTCGATGTTGATCCACGTCGTATCGGTCGGTGCTATCGCGGTATCTCTTGAGGTCGGGGCGGCTTCTGTCGGCGGAGGTATCTCGCGGATGATCCGCTCGGCTTCTTCCCGCACGTCGTCGGCCCGGTGCTCCGCCGGGTCAAAATGGGACGTCCCGGCCGCCGTCCGGGTGACGACGATGGGCGCCGGAGGGGACTGAGACGGTGGCGTTGCCGGTACGGACGGCTTCGGACCGCACGCGGCGACTACGGCGAACGTGAGGGTCACGGTCAGTCCGAAGGCGGCTGGTACCAGATGAGTTCGGCCACGATCTTGCCGACCGGGATCGCGCTCTGCATGCGCACGGGCAGACGCCGCTCGTCGTCGGTGAGCCATATCCAGAGCCTCCCCTTCTGCACGAAAATCGCTTCCGACTGTAATATCGGTTCGATCACGAGGCAGGAGAAGGTACCCGCCGGGACGCTCACCGTTTCGCGGCGCAGGACGTTCACCCGCGCCCGGTAGAGCTTCCCGTCGGCGTAGACGTTCACCAGCGTGTCCCTCCCGACGGCCAGTGGCGAGGCGCGCACCCGGTAGAGCGACGAGAGGATGTCGTACACCTGCACCGGGCATTGGTAGGCTCCGCTCTGCCGACGGACGATGCGCCGATCCTGATCGAATTCGTACACACTGTCCCGATGATACCATCCCTCGTGCTGGCGCTTCTCGAAGCGCGTCGGCAGGAGCGTGCGGCTGTCGATGGTCGAGAGGATCGTATCGCGGACAGAATAGAAGAAGTCCACGATGCCGGTGGACCACGCGCGCGCCTGAATGTGCCAGCGGTCGCTCGCCGAGGAGTCATCCAGGACGCGCATCGTCGCCGTTCCGGCGGAGATGAACTGCCACTTCAGCTCAAACGTGAGCACCTCACCGGGCGCGAAGGGATACGGTTTCGAGGGGCGGGGAACCTCCTCGCCCAGTCCGGGCGAGGAGGCATGGGAAGCACCGCCGGAGGAAATGATGAGTGCCGCCCATAGCACCACCGGGCGCAGCCGGAGCATGGAGGTTCTCACCGTGCGCGACCGCCGTGCGCCTTCGGGGCGGCCTCCGTTTGCATCCACTCGAGGACGGCGCAGAAGCTCCGCGTGATCATCTGCTCCAACTGGTCGAAGACCCGTTCGTACTCCTCTTCGTCGCCACCCGCCGGATCGGGAATGTCATCCCCCTCGCCGTCGGGACGACCGAAGCGCGTGAGGAGCGATGCTCTTCCCCGGGGCACGAACTCGGTCACGTCGTACCACTGGTGGCCGGTCATCGTCAGGATGAGCGCAGCTCGCTCCGCCAGTTCTTTCGTGATCGGGCGAGAACGGTGGCGGTGCAAGCTGATACCGTGCCTTCGTGCGACCGAGACCGCCAGTTGAGAAGCTTTCATGCCGCTCGCCGCCATCGTCCCGGCTGACTCGGCGGTGAGGTTGCGGACCTTCTTTGCTCCGACGAGCTTGTTGAAGATGCCCACCGCCATCGGGCTGCGGCACGTGTTGCCGCTGCAAACGAACAGGACGCGATGCATGAACGCGGGTCCGTTCCTCTCTCGCTGAATGGGAATCTCTCCCCGAAACCACCAAGGGATGCGCTCCGGCTGCCGCCTCTGTTCCTTACTACGTAGGGCGCGCACGAGGAGTTTCACCGAGCTTCCGCGATGCGGCCCTGGCGGATGTCAGGTCCGTCCGAACCGTTCGTCGAACTCCTCCATGTCGATCTTGACCACGACGGGTCGTCCGTGGGGACAGACGTAGGGCATCGTGGTGGTGAACAGCCGTTCAATGAGCCAGCGCATCTCCCGCGTCGAGAGGGGTTCTCCCGCTTTGATCGCCGCGTGGCAGGCATACGAGGTGGCGATCTGTTCCTTGAGGCCCGTCCGCTTGAAGCCGACCCCGGCGATGTCGTCAATCATCTGTCGGATGAGCTGCCCGTCGTCCCCCCGATGTACCGAGTTCGGGTATGCGTCCACCATCATGCTCCGTCCGCTCAGGCGCTGGATGCTGAACCCCATGGATTCGAGCATCGGCAGCACCTCTTCGAGAATCGCATCCTGCTCCGGGGTCAACTCGATGGTGAGGGGGAACAACAGGCGCTGGGAGGCCGGGGCCTGCCCGGAGAACGCGCTCATCGCCTCTTCGTAGAGGATGCGCTCGTGGGCGACGTGCTGGTCGATGATCCAGAGGCCCTCGCGGGTGCTCACGAAGATGTACTTCTGTTGGAACTGCCACAGCAGGCTCTCCGCTCCCGGTTGATCATCACCTGACTCACCGGCCCGCGACGGCTCTTCCCGGCTCACGAGAGGGAGCGCAAGCTGCGGCTCAGCACCTTCCGATTTCCGTCTTGGAGCCTTTTTCCCCTGCGGAAAGCGGTCGTTCGAACCCCTGAAAGGAGGCGGGCCGTCCTGCGGAGATCCCTTCTCGGACGCCGTCGGAGGAGGAGGTGCCTGCTCGTGCCCTTCCGCCGCGTACGGAGGCGTCTCTTCGGCAACTCTCTCGGCATCCGTGCGCTGTTGTGCGGGGTCACCGAACCTCTTCGACCAGAACTGCGCCACCCCCGTGCGGGCATGCGCCTCGCGCGTGCCCGGCTCGCCGGGCGCGGGCCGGTCGGCGGAAAGCGGCAGGCTTGCCGACGCGAGGTCCGGCTCCGCCGCACCCACTTCGGCGAAGGACCGCCGTATCGCGTCGCGGACGAACTGATACACCTCCCGCTCATCCCGGAAGCGGACCTCGCGCTTCTGGGGATGCACGTTCACGTCCACCGCCGATGGCTCGATGTGGAGGAAGAGGATGAAGGACGGCTGCTTGCCGCCCCCGATGGTGGCCTCGTACCCGTCGAGCACCGCCTTGCGCAGGAGGCGAGACTGGACCGGGCGAGCGTTCACGACGAGGTACTGTTCGCCGTAGCCGCCTCTGGCGTCGCCGGGGCGACCGAGGAAACCGTACAGCTTCACCCCGCTGTCGGCCTCGTCAAGTTCGATGCTTCGGAGGAGCATTTCCCGCCCGAAGAGGCTCTGCGCCCGCTCTTGCCATGTCCCGACCGGGTGACATTCGAAGAGCATCCGGCCCCCGTGCGAAAGGCGAAAGCCGAGCACCGGAGCGCCGAGGGCGAGTCCGGTCATCTCCCGCACAGAGTGGCGAAGCTCCGTGCCGTCGGTGCGAAGGAACTTCCGTCGCGCGGGCGTATTGAAGAACAGATCGCGCACGGCGACCATCGTGCCGCGCGTGCGGCCCACTTCCTTGACGGAACGCAGTTGCCCGCCGTGAATGACGACTTCCGTGCCGATTCCCCCGTCATCCGGCGACGTCTGAAGCGTGACGCGACCGACCGCAGCGATGCTGGGCAGCGCTTCGCCGCGAAAGCCATAGGACTGGATAGCGTTCAGGTCGTCCGGGGTGGCGATTTTCGAGGTGGCGTGTCGTTCGAAGCACAGGACTGCGTCGTCGGCGTTCATGCCACAGCCGTCATCCGAGACCTGCACGAGCCTGCGGCCCCCGGCGACCAGTTCCACCTCGACGTGCCTCGCCCCGGCGTCGAGGGAGTTCTCCACGAGTTCCTTCAGGACGGCGGACGGGCGCTCGATGACCTCTCCCGCCGCGATCATGCTCGCCAGATGGTCCGGCAGCACACGAATCCGGCGCGGCGCTTCGAGGGTGGTCGGTCCCATTCCTACCTCCCGGTGAGTGCCTGTCGCTCGAGGAGGTCGCTGACGAGGTCTCTCAGTTCCTCGATCTGAAACGGGCGCATGAAGTGACGTATCCTGCCGCGCTCCAATCTCCGCGCCACCGCGAGGTCAGACGCGTCGGCGAGGTACACCACTTCGCCCTGTGGCCACCGCCGTTCGAACCGCTTGCCGAGTGACGCTATGTCGCCGGCTTCCGCAAGCGCCGCATCGACGAGGACCACCTGCGGCTGGTCGGAGCAATCCAGCGCGAGGGCTTCCTCCGGGTTCCCCGCTGTGAGGACCTCGTGCGCGTCGAGTTCCAGGACCTCCCTGAACAGATCGCGCATTTCCGGGTCATCGTCCACGATGAGAATGCGTCCCGGCATGGGATTACGCCAGCGCTTTCTCCACCTGTTCCTTCGTGGCGAAGCCAAGCTCCACCACCATGTCGCCGATGCGCTTGCCGCTCTTCTTCGACTCGGCCAGCGCCTTGTCCAACTGTTCCTGTGTGATCACCCCCGCCGCCAGTAGCTTTTCCCCGACCATACCTGATCCTCCCAGATGCGCGAAATCTCTTCAGTTACGCACGGTTTGCGGAATTTACAAACGCTCCCAGTCGTCTTTGGATATTCCCGCCTGACGTAGTATTCTCGCTAGCAACTCCTCTCCGATGTCGCGTTCGTGCGGGTTCGGTGTCCGGATCGTGACGTCGCCTCTCACCATGAACTGATGTTTGGCGCCTGAATACGGTCCTTCAGAACCGAGCTCTGCCAGGTATCAAACGAAGGCGCGACGCTTGATCGGCCCGGACGGGGGCATCAGGCGACTTCCTTGATCGCAAGAGTCATCCCATCGACCTCCGGCAACGGTAGATTGCGGGAAACACGGAAGAGAATCTATTCTTCGAGGACCTCCTCCAGTTCGTCCCGGCAGGATTCCAGTGTATCGGCATTCGCGTAAACACCATTGAAGCCGGGTATCTCGCCGTAATAGGTGCGGTCATCCTGCAATATCTCGTAGGTAGCCCGATGCATCGCCGTCCGAATGTACGATGTGAGCTATTCCGTGCTCCGCCGTCACGTATTCCCTTGCATCCCGAACGCCGTCGAGTAAGAGTGTTCGAAATCTAACCGTTTGCGCGGCGAACGGTCAACCCGAAGCCGGGTTGTACGACAGCTGGTCGCCCGTCGTTTTCACATTGTCACGCAGCCGTTTCTGCCACTCGTCCACGCGGCGCGTGACTTCCAAGCGGAGTCAGCAGGGACGCAAGGCCTTGCACCCCTACGGTTGGAGATGTCCATCCCACAAGGAGTGCAGGGCTGTGCGCCGGGAGTATCATACGGTCCCGTGCGCGCCTTCTCGTTCGCGAGAAGGGACTCAGTAGTGGCGCACCGGCTGGCGGGCGAGTTCGGCATCTTCCATGGTCCGTATGATGTCGAACGCACCGAGGTACTCCAGCTTCGCACCGGCGCTCACCAACCCCTGCTCACGGATTGCCCGCCGCAGCCGCGTACACACATCCTCGACGATCTGCGCCTGCTCCCCCATGTCCGCAGAGAGGGTGAGCTTGGTGAGCAACGGGTCTACATCCTTCGCGACCGCGCCCAGTGCGGTGAACTCCCGGTGGAGCCACTTCCAATAGGGTGCGTATCTCCGGTTGAGCAGGAACACGAGGCGCATGCTCGCCTCGACGAACGATCCACGCGCCACAAGCCCGGTCACGAGATCACCCCGCGGGGCAAGCCGGTGCGGGTAGTTGTACTCTCCGTAGAACCAGCAGGCGTACGCCGCGCGTGAGAGGTGTAGCTTCCACACGTCGGACGGGTAGTACATGGCGAACTGCTGGCGGATGCGCGTCAACTCGTTGCTCGGGTCGTAGAATACCTCGCCCCGAGTGAACTGGCAGAGCGCGGACTCGGGTATTCGGAGCCAGTCCAGTCAAGCTGGTTCTCCGGGAAGCAGCTGATGCCGAGCCGCTCTCGCATGTACCCTCTGAAGCCGAACACGTCGATGCTCGGTCCTCCCTGAGGAGCCGTCGGATACCCCTCGAACTCGGCTGGCAAGTTGCGATAGAGCACCTCCCGGATGCTCGGACCGACCTGATCGTGTTCCTCGTCGGGCAACAGGAGTTGGAACGTCGGTCCCCATTGCCCTTGTCGGGAGTACTCGTCGTCGTATCCGAGCACGTCACTGCCCCCACCAATGCGCGCCGCCGCCAACCGGTCCATCACGTGCGGGAACGCCTCGAGAAGGATCGGGTGTAGCCATGCGTCTCGAAGAATCGCCGACAGAGCGCCAGCGTGTCCATATCCCACCTCCTCGCCTTCTCACAAAGGCCAAAGGACACTGTGTACCAGGACTGAGATACCTCGGAACTCATCTCAGGGGCGCCGCGCCGAGGACGAGGCGATGCCCCCTTCGTTCACCGTGACGGCTTGAATCGCCCTCCGATGCTCTGCAGGACGATGCATTCGAAATCGGGCATGGATCGGAGTCACGTCATAGTATACGCCATGTGGCGGTTAGACTAAACGGTGCGGCGGGCAAGCCGACAGCAGCATCGTCCCGGGGCCGAGAGTGTGTCCAAAGCGGGTTGCGGGAGGGTTGGGAACCCTCCTCTACACCTTGTTCTCAGCCACGGATGCGGATCGGTGATCCGCCCGGTCGCTCGTGAGACGGGCCTTCCATGCACGGCCGGAGAGCACCTACGGGTTGAGACCCCAACGTGCGTAGACGACGAAGTCCATCGAGAGAGCAACCGCAGCGTGGATAGCCACCCCGTACCATACCGAGCGCGTGCGCCACGCGAGCACGCCGAGAAACAGGCCTGCGACCACGGAACCGAGCATCTCCGCGACTGGCTTCCCCACGTGCATGAGGGCGAACGGGACCATTTGCACCGCGATTGCCGCGGGCCCGAGTGCCGGTTCGAGGGTGAACAGAAGAAAGCCCCGGAAGAAGAACTCCCAACCTACGAAGAAGCTTGCGTAGCCCGCTTCGTAGACCCAGAACAGCTCGTGAGAACGGAGGGCGTTCGGGTCGAGGGGATAGGTGCTGCGGAAATCCGACCACGGAGCCACGAGGATGATGAGCGGGAACAGGAGCACGCACAAGATGCCGACCGCCGGCAGTCCGACTCGCCAGTTTCCGAGACCAAGCCCAAGGTCGCGTGCCGGGCGCTTCCAGAGGAATCTCGCCGCACCAAGGGGGACCGCGAAGAGCATGATCGCGTTCGTTGCGAACCAGTACAGGCTCGGCGCGACGGCGCGATAGCGCCAGGGCCCGACCAGACCGTCGAGCGTCTCGTGGTAGGTCGCCGGATAGCCGTAGCACTGCCACAGGAGGAGGAGCGCCGTGGCGAAGGAAAGAGGTGCGCCGGGGCCACGCACGAGCACCAGCCACGTTTCCCTGCCGAGGTTCACCAGGTTCCGCCCCAGCCCCTGCATCTCACCCCTCAGCTCTCGGGATTAGCGAGCCGGTGCCCCTTCTCTGAGGCGAACACGGCGTGAATGCCATCAGGACGATGTCGCTGCCGAAGCGGCCGCGCCCCTCGCCATCGGGAGGTAGAGGCTGACGAGCGCTCCGCCGTCGGGATGGTTCATCGCTTCTATGCGCCCGCCGTGTTCGAGCGCGATGTTCTGGCAGATGTGCAGGCCGAGTCCCATCCCTGACGGCTTCGTCGTGTAGAACGGGTCGAACAGCCAGTGACGTGCGTCATCGGGAAAGCCCGGTCCCGTGTCGTGCACTTGAACGCGAACGCACTTCTTGCCGAGGACGCGATAGTCGTGGACGTCCGTGGCGATCTCGATCTTACCCTCTTTATTCATGGCCTCGATGGAGTTCATCACGAGGTTCAGGATGACCTGCTGGATCTGATCCCGGTCGATGCGCACCGTCGGCGTCTTCGGATCGAACTTCGTGACGATCTGCATCTTCTTCTGCTTGGCGGTGTCGCTGAGGAGCCGAACGACGCGATCCACACAGTCGGATATCCCGGTCATCTCCAGTCGGGGTTTCGACGGGCGCGAGAACGAGAAGAACTCGTCGACGAGCCTCGTGACGCGGCGTGTCTCTTCGATGATCCGGCCAACATACTCCCGACGCGGGTCGTCCTGATCCAGATTCTCGTAGAGCACCGATGCGACGCTCTTGATACCGGCAATGGGGTTCTTGATCTCGTGGGCTACACCCGCCACGACGAGATTGAGCGCTTCGAGCTTCTGCAGGCGCTGCATCTGGAGCTTGAGTTCCTCCATCTCGGTGAGGTCCCGAAACAGCACGATGAAACCCCGCTTCGCGCCGGGAATGTAGTCGGGGGTGGAGATGGAATAGCCGAATACGTAAACCGTGCCGTCCTGCAGCCGGTACTTTGCGCGGCGCTGTGCCCGTTCGAGCTGTTGTTCGACGGAGGTGAGGTCCCCGGCGAAGGTGGCAGCTCCGACATGAGGCGTTGTGTTCCCCCGCTGGCCGGGCGTGGCCAGTTCGAGCTGGAAGCCGAATCGCTTGAGATTCTGCCCCTGCAACTGGTCCGCCGAGAGACCGATCATGCGTCGCGCCGCAGAGTTGGCGAAGAGGATCGTCCCGGTGTCGTTCGCCACAAGGAGCCCCGCGTCGATCCCTTCGAGGATGCTCTGGTTGAACGCGTTCAGCTCGCTGAGCTTCGCCGTCGCTTCACTTACCTTTCGCTCGAGGTTCGCGTTGGCATCCTGAAGGCGTTCGAGGAGCTCTCTGTTCTCTTTGTAGAGAAGCCGTCGTTCGAGCGCCCGCTTGGTCGTGGCGATCATCTCTTCCAGGGTGCATCCTTTGGTGAGGAAGTCGAACGCGCCCCGTTTGAGCGCCTCGATGGCGTTCTCCGCACTCGGAAACCCGGTGATGATGATGATCGGAATCGAAGAGTCCCACCGGGTAAGCTCCTTCAGGGCGTCAAGCCCGTCCATGTCCGCCATCATGATGTCGAGCATGATGCAGTCCGGCTCGTGGACGCGGGCAAGCTGGATCCCCGTTTCGCCCCGATCGGCGGTGAACACCTCGTAGCCAAGGTCGCCGAGCACCTCTCGGTACAGTTCGAGCAACTGCTCGTTATCGTCGATGACAAGCACCTTCGCCATTAACTCCTCCTTGCTCATTCCGGTTGCCGCGCCGAGCGCCGTGCGCGCCGGAGTCTTCGGGCTTCCAGCGCTCGTGGAAGCGCTTCGAGGAGACTCGCCATCCGCACGTTCAAGTCGACGCTCACCAGCAGTGCCAACCCGCACAGACCGACGACGATGTTCGCACCCCACATGGCCACCCACGGGGGAACGATGTCTCGGTCTGCGAGCTGTTCGCCTCCGATGAGAGATGCCCAGTACAGGAGGAACAGCGTGAGGCTGGCGAGGATCGCGACCGTGCGTCCGGCGCCGCGCGCCATCATCCCGAGCGGCGCACCCACGAGGACGAAGACGAGACACGCCACGGGAATGGAGTACTTCTTGTGCACCTCAACCATATACTCGTCTGCGTAGTGGACATAGTTACTTCTGAGACGTAGTTCAGCTTCCGTCTGAGCGCGCACGAGAGCTTCCGCAAGGCTCGTATCCGTCCTCAGTTCCTCGATGCGCTTGCTCGTGGCTTCAATCTGTTTGTGGTAGAGGGTGACTCGGGTGAGCATGTCGGCGGCGGAAAGCTCACGGTCGCTGCGCTGGCCGGACTCGCTCCACTGCGGTGGCCGACCGGTACGCTCTCGCTGCCGGTCGGTGATGATGATAGTCTGCGTATCAAAATCGGTCCTCAGGTCCCGCGTGGGGTCCTTCGAGTCCACCTGGATCATCTCCCCGTCGTGCAACACGAGCCGGACGACGGCGCCGTTCTTCCAGATCTCGATGGTTCCGGTTCGGGCGGTGACGACCGTGGGCGGTTCCCTTCCCGCCTCGTCGTATTCGTAGACGAGAATGCCTTCGAGGCGGGAACCGGTGATCGGCCCGGTCGGCGAGGACGAGTCAAGGCGCACGCGGTCGATCCGCAGGGTGTATCCGGGGAAATCGGTGATGAACGTCCCTTCCCGGTCTTTGAGGCTGATGGCGGGCTTGCGCTGCTGCACCGCGCCGGTGAGGACGCGGGCACGGTAGTTGCTCTCCGGCAATACGTTATTGTTGAACCAGATGAGCGCAAGGGCGACAACGACGCTCGCCACGAGGGAAGGAAACACGAGCGAGGCGGGGCTTATCCCGGCGGCCATGAGCGCCACGACCTCGTTGTCGTTGGCCAGGCGACCGAACGCCATGAGCACCGAAACGAGAACCGCCATCGGCACGGCCAACGCAACCATCCACGCGAAGTTGAGTACGAACAACTCGACGACGGTGGTGGCTTCTAGCCCCTTGCCGAGAATGGCATCCATGATGTCGATGAGCAGGTCGAGCACGAGGATGAAGAATATGATCACGAATGCGAAGATGAAGGGGGCGACGTGTTCCTTCACCACGGAGCGCCAAATCGTCCACATGGGTGGTTCAACCTTTCGAACTCGGCCTGTGGCGCCCAATGCACGGGCTTGATATGCTCGAACGCATGTGGCTATGCTGTTCCTCTGTTCGGAACGGCTCTTTCCTCGGCAAGCTGCCTCCAGTGGAGATGCCCCATTCTCGCGCGGGGTCGGTCCTCGCAGTCACAGGGCGAGTTTCCCGCCCTCGCGGAGAGTAGGCGAACGGCGCGTGCCAAGCCAGAGTGAGGAACGCATCCCCCGTGAGGCTGACACCGGGGCGCGACGAGTGCACACGTCGCCGCAGTGCGCTCCCTCTACTTCCCGCGAGATGTCGTCGCTACCTTATCTCTCTTTATGGCGGAAGATAGCAGTCCGGTGTCGGCGTGCCAACTTCTCTCCCGGTGCGGTTGCGGTAGCGCGGGGCGGGCGGGGTAGTAGGTCCTCTGTGAAGGGTTCTATGCTGAGGAGCGGTTTCTGTCACGTCGGTGTGCTGCTTGCGCTCGGGTTCGGCTCACCGGTCCCGGCTCAGGAACGCGATACCACCCCTCCGCCGATCCCGACAGCGGATTCCACGGGAGCAACGGCGGCCCCCGATTCCGCACGCCGAGCAGTTGACAGCGTGGAGATTCGACCGACACGCTTTCCCTTGCCGCCCCCGCAGCCACCGGATACCCGGTTCCTCTTCGAGACGAGGTCGGTCATCGACGTTGATCGGGGTATTGTCCGGACCGTCAGGCTCGTCGGTGGAGTGCCGATTGGGCCGCCGGAGGTCCGGACGATCGAGGAATTCATCCGGGCCTCCATCGCCGACCGCCTCCAGGCGAACCTCCGCGACACGCGGAGGCGCATTCTCTCGCCGCCGGAAGCTGCCAAGGAAAGACCGGTCCTCCTCATGCAGTTCGACATCCCGAGCCTCCCGCCGCTGGCAAAGACCATCATCGGCGAGGGACCGAGCACGCTGCACATCTCCGGATACGGCCGCATCACCATGTCCGGGCGCACCCAGTACCGAACCGGAAAGACGGTCACCGGCATCCGGCAGAGCAAGTTCCCCACCCTCTCAATGCAGCAAGAACTGAGCTTCCAGATCGAAGGCACGATCGGCAACAAGATCTACGTGAGCATCGACCAGGATACGAGGCGGCAGACCGATCTTGAGAACAGCCTCCTGATCCGCTATCAGGGCGAAGAAGACGAGGTCATCCAGGAGATCGAGGCGGGGAACACGAATCTGTCGCTGCAGGGCTCTCAGTTCGTGAGCGGCGGCGGGCAGCACAGCGGGTTGTTCGGCATCAAGACGCAGGCGAAACTCGGCGACCTCGAACTGACGATGATCGCCAGCCAGCAGAAGAGTTCCTCCCAGAAGAAAACGTTTCGCGGCGGGGCTCAGGAGTCGGAAGTCAGGATACGGGATACCGAGTACGTGAGGAACCGACTCTTCTTCCTCGACGACAGCTACCGGGACCAGTACGCCAAGGCGCTGGAGCAGCTTCGGGGAAACCCGACCGCAACTGCGCTCGATATCGGCATCCAGGCGGACGGCCAGCGCCCGTGGGCCCGGCAGATCAAGTCGGTGCAGATGTATCGTGGCTATCTCGACTACGCCGGTCTGAGCAACGTGTCGAAGGGATGGGGTGTCTACGCTCGGCTCACCAAATCGGACGGCAGCGACGCCCCCCTGCCGAGCAGCTACGATCCGGACGAGCTTGCCAGGATCAAGTCGCAGACGAACGATGAGACCATCTGGCAGGGCGGCTGGGAGCTCATGGACGAGACGCAGTACCTGTCCATCCATCCCCACCTCGGCTACATCGACTTCGGTAACTCGCTTTCGGAAGGGACGATCATCGGCGTCGTCATCACGTACATCGACCAAAACGGGAACGAGGTGACCTTTCCACGCTCGACGCGGAGCAACGAGATCGTAGCGAAGATGATTTCGTACCGAGGACTCTCGAACGATCCCACGTGGAATTACCGGTGGCGACACGTCTACTTCGCCGGCGCGCAGCAGCTTTCTCCCGACGACTTCAGGCTCGACATCGTGGACGGGAAGAGTCCCGATCAGGCGAACTTCCCGCAGGCACGACCGAACGAGACCTACCTTCAGGTGATGGGCCTCGATGTGGCCACCGCAGCCGGAAACCGGCTCACCGAGGGTTCGGACGGTCGCGTCGACGTAAACCCGGCGAAGGTCGATCTCACGGCGGGACTCATCTACTTCCCCTATCTCGAACCGTTCAAGGAAGCCTTGACGGGTCTTGAGGGAGAGGGCAACCCGAAGCTGTACGACCAGGTGCAGAGCACCGACGTCACGGACAAGTACCAGCTTGTCGCACGGTACAGCAAGGCGTCCACCCGGATCAACCTCGGCTTTGGCGTCCTCGAGAACTCCGAGGTAGTCACGCTCGACGGAGAGCGGCTGCGACGGGGAGTGGACTACACGATCAACTACCTCGTCGGGGAGCTTGAGTTCACGCAGATGCGGAGGCAGCAGGTGAGCGACCCGGGCGCCGACCTGACAATAGACTACGAGGTCAACCCCCTGTTCAAGCCGGAGCAGGAATCGCTCGTCGGCCTGAGCGGAGTGTACAAGCTCGGAGAGCGCGGCACCCTCGGCGGGGTGTTCATGTACAACAGCCAGCGCAGCTCCTCCCAGCGCGTCAGCGTCGGTGAGGAGCCGACGCGGATGAGCGTCTTCTCGACGTACGCGAACTACGAGTTCCGTCCGAACTGGATCACCACGGCGGTGGACTGGCTGCCGCTCATCGAGACGGACGAGCCGTCCAACCTGCGCCTCGAAGGGGAGATCGCCCAGAGCCTCCCGAACCTGAACACGCGAGGAACCGCCTACATCGACGACTTCGAGGGTTCGAACAACCTGACGCCGCTTCCCATCACCCGCAGAAGCTGGTCATTTGCCAGCCCACCCGTAGACCCGACCTCCAAGACCGACCTTCCTCGCGAGAAGAAAGGGAACCTCGCCTGGTTCAACCCGTACAATCCCATCGACCCGCGAGACGTTTTCGAGAAGGAACTCGAAGACGTGCAGCAGCGCCAGGGAATAACCGTCCTGAACCTGTGGTTCAAACCGAAAGGGCAGACCCCTGAGGAGCGGAAGGAAAGCTGGGGCGGCATCATGCGGTCGTTCGGCGTCGAAGGAGTGAACCTCATGAAGACGCAGTTCGTCGAGCTATGGGTTCGAGCGGACAGGACGCCTTTCTACCCGGATGAGGGTTTCAAGGCCCCGACGACCCCGGTGCGCGGCCCGAAGCTCCGGATGGATCTCGGCGACATCTCGGAAAACGTCCTCCGATCCGAGGGGATCTTCCTGTACAACGACCTGAACAGCGAGGACCTCATTACGAACACGAAGTACGTCGCCCCGGCGTATCAGGAATTCCTCAACAACGGAGAGCTGGACATCGGGGACAACCCGGAGACCAACCCTGACGATGAGGGGGAAGATGTCGGTTTCGACGGTTGCCCGGACCGGTACGAGGACGGTTCGGGTGGATGCCTTCCGGAGCCGAACCCCGACTACCCCAACGTCACGAAGGACCCCAACGGAGATAACTGGTCCTTGAGAACACCTCCTCGTTCGGTGTATGACTACCGGTCCATCAACGGCACGGAGCTGAACTACCGAGACGGAGCCGGGGTGGTCTTGACACCCGACACCGAAGATCTGAACGGGGACAAACAGCTTCAGCGGACGAACTCGTACTACAGCTACGAGATCGACCTGAGCCCGGACAGCCCATATGCCGTTCCGGGAACCTATCAGGAGATCTCCGGTTTCCGGCTCTACCGTATCCCGCTCAAGGAGTTGAACGTCCCCGAGGTAGCGAGGATCAGCGCCGAGCAGCCTCCCTTCCAGTTCATCAAGTCGATCCGGCTCTGGGTGAGCGGCGTACAGGACACGGCGTACTGGGTGACGATTCAGGACATCAATTTCGTCGGGAATGACTGGCAGGAGAAAAAACCGGAGGGCGAGGAGTTCTCCGTCACCATCATCGACACGGACAACGACGGGTACACCTTGCCGCCCGGCGTTTCCCAGGAGCGGGACCCGTTTTCCGGGCTGCTCCGCCGGGAGCAATCGCTCGTCATCCAGTTCGACCAGATCGCCCCCGGGCAGACCTACCGCGCCGAGCGTGAACTCATGCAGGAGCAGAACTACACGGACTACAGCCGTCTGCGCATGTACCTTCACGGACCGGAGTCCGGCCTCGACCCGACCTGGGACCACCTCGCGGCATTCCTGCGGATCGGGATCGACTCGACGAGCTACTACGAACTGCGAGTACCCCGCCTGTACCCCGGTTGGGATGAACGGAACCTCATCGACATTGAGCTCGACTCGCTCACGAATCTGAAGCTGCGACAGGACGGAGGGATCTTCTCCGGCACCGATACGATCTCCACCGACGGGAGGCTGCGCATCGTCGCGTCGCCTCGCGGCTTGCCCTCCCTCACGAGCGTCAGGATCCTCCAACTGGGGGTGACCAACCTGAGCAACCGCACGATCCGCTCACCGCAACCGATACAGGTTTGGTTCGACGAGTTGCGGCTTGACGGGGTTCGGAACACCCAGGGACGGGCGACGCGAGCGAGCGCAAGCCTGAAGATGGCGGATGTGGCGAATCTGCAGGTGTCGACCTCGTCTCTGGGAATCGGGTTCGGGAGGATCAGCGACAAGCGGGGCAGCAGCGAGGAGTCGGGGTCGTTCAGCATCTCCCTCGACCGTTTCCGCCTCGACAAGCTGCTTCCACCTTCCTGGCGCGTATCCCTGCCGGTGAACCTGAGTTACTCGGCGAACCGGAGGACTCCGCGCCTGAAGGGTCGGTCCGACATTCAACTGGTGCGGGAGCAGGACAAGGCAGTGGAGCGCAGCACCTCCGACGTGATCAGCGCCTCGACCTCGTACGCAAAGACCTCCCAGTCGCCCAACTTCGTCACCGGCATGACCCTCGATCGGCTCAACGGGGGCATCACGTACCGCCTGACGCGGAGCGTCACGCCCACGCCGAACTACCGGGACAGCGCCCGCGTCGTCAGCTACACGGGACGGTTGAGCTACGACCTGACTCCGCGCCGCCCCCATCAGCTCAAGGTGTTCGGGTGGATGCCTCTCGTCCCGGATGCGGTTACGGACGCTCAGCTCGCCTATCTCCCGACGAGCCTTCGGTTCGATGCGTCCACCACGTTCACCTCGAACCGGAACTGGCGGAGATCGACGGTCAGTGGGCGCGATACGACTTCCCTCATCGAAGCGACCACCTTCAGTCTCTCGGAGGCGTATCGCGTCGGTTTCCAGCCGTGGCGTTCCGTGACGACGAGCTACGATCTTTCGATTTCACGGGATCTCAAGGATGGGATCGAAGACGACGTCAGCCCTTCGGTGGTCGCTCAGGCCGTTGCCCGGAACATCTTCCGAGGAAACGAGATCCAGCGCAATCAGGGCACGAGTTTCAACTACAGCCCGCCGTGGCCGTGGTGGCTTTCGCACTCGTACAGCGTCACGAACCGCTACAGCGACAACAGCGACCGAGCGATCACCGGCGGTACGAGTCAGGCACGGGGAAAGCAGTTCAACATCACGAGTAGTCGCGGGTATGGTCTCAACAGTTGCACGCTGAAACTGAAGGACATCTTCACCCGGCTCGGCGGGGCGGAGCGAGGTGCTGGGCCGACCGGTTCGAGCCGAACAAAACCGACCGCCCCCGCCGACTCGGTCCCGAGCTTCTTCCTCTGGAAGTCACTGGGAGCCACCTCTCGCTTCCTCGGAAGCCGCCTTGAGAACCTCAGCGGGAGAGTATCAGTCTCGGAAGACTTCCAGGGCAGGCAGATTCCCGAATCCGAGCGGCCGGACCTGCTCTACCAGATACTTGGCATTGGGGCGCATCCGCAGCTTACCGGTATCAGCACGACGATCGTGGCGCAAAGCTCTCTCGGCAGGCAGTTCGGATGGGACGCGGCGACGGGGCTTCAACTGCCGTTCCGTATGCGCTTGGGGGGCAAGTACTCCTACCGCACGCAGAACCGCTTCACCCCTCAGGACACCAGCCGCACGGTGGACGTCACCTTCCCCGACCTGACCTACACCTGGGACGGGATCGAATCGCTGCCGCTCCTGAGCCGGGTGATGACGCGCAGCGACGCTCAATCGGCGTTCCAGCGACAGACGCAGGAGCAATGGAGGTCCACTCAGGCCGGAAAGACGGCGCGCACGACGACGTATCGCTTCTCGCCGCTGTTCGGTTGGAACATCCTCTGGAAGAACACCGTCAGGACAACTCTTCGCAGCACGTGGGACCGCTCCTACGCCGACCGAGTGACGACGGGGGCGGTGGACAGGACGACGAACTGGTCGGTCAGCCTGTCAACCACGTACGAGCTGCAGACCTCGCGCGGGATCAAGAAGCCGTGGGGTGACGGCGTCTGGAGGTTGAGCGGCAACGTCAACCTCAGCCTCGACGCAGACCTGAGCGGCAGAGAGACCGTCGGGCTGAACGCGAACCAGACCACGGGAAATGACCAACTGAACGTTTACACACGAACGTGGAGCGTCAAACCGCGAGCGTCATATCAGTTCAGCCGGACGTTCAGCGGGCAGGCGGAAATGGAAGTCGGGGCGACACAAGACTTCAAGGCACGACAGACGACACACATTCGTGCCGTGAGCGTCTCCGGGGAATTGAGGTTCAACTAGTGCCGTCAACATTGCGTTGACGAGTTTTCGGGCAGGCAACAACGTCTGCCCCACCACCAGTAGGGTCTGGTGGGGCGGGCATTCCTGCCCGCCCGATCCGTCATCACGGCATTGACGGTCCATTGGTAAGACAGGCTCCTAATCCGCCAAGAGTCGCACGATGTCGCGCTCGAACGTTGAACGCTGGCGCGCGCCGATGTACTGCGCCCGTACCACACCTTCCCGGTCGATCACGTACGTCGTCGGGATTCCGCTCACGTGCCACATCCGGGCCATACCGTCGTTCCCGGCGACGCTCCGGTACGGGATCTGGAACTCGTTGATGATCCGGTCGACTTCCTCCGGCCTGCTGTTCACGATCACTCCGAGGACCTCAAATCCCCGATCCTTGTAGTCGCGGTAGAGCGAGGCAATGTCGGGCAATTCCGAGCGACACGCCGGACACCATGATGCCCAGAAGTTTACCATCACCACTTTTCCGCGCAGCTCGTTGAGGCTCATCTGTCCCGGCGCGCCGTGATAGCTCAGGGTGAAGTTGGGCGCAGGGGCATTGATCCTCACCTCGGTTGGGGTGGAGGCCTGTCCCTGGTCCTTACTGCATCCGGGAGCGAAGCCGAGAGTACCCGTCAAGAGCAATAGTGCAATAGCCTTGGTTGCTACGACGGAACGCTTCTGCATGTGCACCTCGGTCACCTATCGTCAGGATCACGTGTCCCCTGTCTGCCGCCGAAGCCGCGTTCTCGTGCGTATCCGAAGAGCTTCTTCTGGAGCATCCCCCGGACACGGGAAAGCCGCGAACGCACCGTGCCAATCGGGACACCGAGGATCTCGGCGATCTCCTGATAACTGAACCCCTCGACGTCGGCGAGAAGGGCGACGATCCGGAAATAGGGCGGCAGACTCTCGATCGCCGCCTTCACCTCGTCGGAGAACACCTGGTGGAACGCCGCCGGGTCGGCTTCGAGGGATGTCGTCATCCCCTCGTCCACGATCTTCTCTTCCGAATGCTCCTCGATCTCGTCGAAATCGACCTTGCACGGTTCCCGGCTCCGCTTGCGATACTGGTTGATGTAGCTGTTCGTCATGATCTGAACAACCACGCCTTGCAGCTCGTTCCCGGCGTGAACTTATCCCAGAACCGCCACGCTTTGAGATAGGTTTCCTGCACGAGGTCGTCGGCGTTGGCAGCATTGCGCGTCATACTGAGGGCGGCGTGGTAGAGCGCGTCGAGATGGGGCAGCGCAACCGCTTCAAAATCGGCTCTCCGGCCGTCAATGTCCATCGTGCCGACTACCTCACGACTCGCGCAAGCCGAGTTGCAGCGAACGATCGTTCAACGTCGAAACACTCTCGCAGTAGCCTAGTGGCTTGTCAACGCTGCAA